>BNJT01001400.1_pt1 | contig 44664 bp, 92 predicted proteins | sample 8540491 | NCBI WGS metagenome assembly BNJT01 (sample SAMD00202455, study PRJDB9452) | human saliva metagenome | host: Homo sapiens | reverse complement strand
AAAAAGACAATCTATTTAAACAGCCTTTTTTTATGCTCGTTTTTTTCTATAAGTATATTTTTAAAAATTTTTTTCTTTTATTTTATTTAAAATTATAAAAGAAAAAAAGCCAATTGCATTTTTGCAACTGGCTTTTTTTATTTTGAGATTAATCTCTTATTGTTTTAACATAAACTATATTAGAATATAACTCTAAGTCCTACTCCACCTCTTATGTTATGTCCTTTAGTATCGTAACCAATATTTCCAGTTAATCCAATTCTTTGGTTATCTACACCGATATTAAGGTCTGTCTTAACATTTCCTCTTCTATCTTCTTTTTCACCTCTGATATTGAACCAATCTGCTGATGTATGAGAAACTTTAGCTTTATTCTTACCATTAGCCACTCTTCCTAATTCATTTTCGTAAGCTACTGATACTCCAACTCTTAATGTTTTTTTCTTCCGAAGTATTGTTTGAACTCTAATTCAGCACCAATTTCTGGTCTTATTGAGAAGTAATCTTTAGATTTAACATCTAATCTGATTTCTCCTGATTTTTTTCTTTTATTTTACTGAATCTTCCATATTCTAAACCTAGAGCTACATATGGTTTTTAAGTTGAATGATTCACTTAGTCTAAAGTCTTTACTGATTTCATTCTTTATTCCTATTCCATATGTACGATATCTTCCTTTTGCATGGAATACTTCATCTACAACTAAGAATCTTCTATGCATTTTGTTGTATCCTACAGATATATCTCCAGATATTGTCCAGTTCAAGCTGTTGTTATCATCAAATGGAACTGATTTAAACAATCCAACTTTTTCCTTGTAACATTTCTTCTCTTGATCCTCCAATATCTTTTAAATTTAAATCTATTGTGAACTATACCTGCATACCAACCTAATGTATCTCCCATTTTTAACTGTTTCTATCTTCATGAACATAAGCTACTCCATATGCGTGGCTTCTGTAATCAATTACTCCAGCTGTATCTGTATTGTATTCTCCTCTAGCTCCAAATACTTTTTACTTTATTTGAATCTTTAGATACAGTTTGCCATTCGCTTCTTAAATAATCAAATTCTTTATTTAAGATATCTCCAGTCGCTTGTATTCTTTGTTGAACATTAGCATATTGGTGTCCCATCATTTCATCTGTTGCTTGATAGAATAAAGCTTTTTCATTCTTACCAATTTCATTTAATTTATCGAATACAGCTTTTTCTCTACTTCCAACAGGCTCTACACCATATCTTTGTTCTAATCCATCTAAGAAGTTATATGTATCTGTTATTGCAACTGGTGTTGCTTCATTTCCAGCAAAAGCTGTATATGGTATCTTAGCTAAATAAATATTATTTATCAAACCAGTTGATTTATCAAGTGTTGCTGTTGATATCCAAGTTAATGCTCCTGAATAAATATTCCAATTCTTTATAGTCGGATTAGCCGCTATAGTTGTGTTATATGGAGCAATTATTTGTTGAGGCACTTGAATATATTTACTTGTAGTTACCTGTGCTGCTTCAGAACCTATAATTAAGTCTGCAGCATCTCCTAACACACCTAGAGAACCTGTAATTGGATTAGTTCCTCTTAATGTATCTATGTATAGACCTACATTTGAAGATAACATATTTCTATTTCCAGATACATTAGTTACAACTGGAGTTTGAATTTCTCCATTTGCAGTTATTGTCGCTGTTGGAGATCCTCCTGGGGCATTTATATCTAATACCTTTACTCCATTTACTTCTAATTCTTTTCCTGTTGGTTTTACTTCCTGGAGCATATTCTTTAACAGCTCCTCCACCAATATGGAAAGTTCCATAGTTTCTTATAATACCTCCATTTGCTTTTGAAGAATGCAAAACCACCATTTGAATTAATATTAATTGTTCCATTGTTTGTGAATTCTGCACCATTTCTTACAACAATTCCAACTGCTTCTTTTTGGATTTCCTACTGTAGTTATTGTTCCATCATTGACACCCTTAGCTCCATTATCTAAGTACATACCCATAGAACCATCACCAGATAGATTAATTGTACTTCCTGCACCATTCTTTTGCTGTAGAGTTTTATCCTGATGCATACATTCCTATAGCATCTTTTTCCTACAACATTTATTGTTCCATTATTTATTATATTTCCACTATCTGTTCTTGTGTATCCTGCTGCCATACCTAAAGAATATAGGTTTCCTTGTGCATTTGAATCTCCCACAGTTATTATAGCATTGTTAGTAGCTGTTCCACCTTTAATACTATATATACCAACATTCCCTACTCCTCTAGAGAAGTCAATATTTGCATTATTTACTACAGTTCCTGCTGAATACAATCCGTAGTTTTGTCCTCCTGTTGCACTTGCTATTGGAGTTCCTGCAGCTGAACCATTTGAAGTTAAGGCAACATTATTTGTTATATTTCCAGTAGTATCATCTGAGTATAAGTAAACTGATTTTTGTTCCTAAAGTCACACTACCAGAACTTGAGTTTGTAAAAGTAGTTCCTACTCCTTTTTAGAACATATCCATATGAATTATCTCCTATATTCATAATACTTCCAGCATCATTTATTCTAACTCCATTAGCTTGAACTCCTGTAGCTGCATCTGTTCCTAAAAATACTCCGACTGCTTCATCTTTACCTAAATTAATTTTAGCTCCTGCTTGTATATCAATATTAGGTGTTGCTGGAGTTGTTGATGTTGAGAATATTCCTACTCCATTATCTCCAATATTTAATTCAGATCCTGATGTTAATTGTACATCTTTTTCCATAGATAGCATATGAATTCTTTCCAGCATCTATTTTACCTTTATTTGTTATTTTTTTACATTTTTGATTTTTTTAGTAAACATTCCTGTTCTTAGAACGCTTTCACTTGTAGAATCTCCTATTGAAATAGTACCATTAGAGTCATTTGTCATAGTTGCTGGTCTAACTCCATCTGTTTCTACAAACATTCCTGTTCCTTTTGTCAGCTGTAATATTGATTGCACCTTTATTTACTAAATTTCCAAGTTTTGCAGCCATACCAATAGCTTCTTGACCTGACATATTTATGATACCATTAGTATCATTAGTTGCTTCTATTGTATGAGGAGCAGTAGTGTTACTATCATTATTTTCTATATAGATACCAACTGCTTTTTTTCCATCAAGTTCTATTTTTACCTTTATTTACTACACCAACATTTCCTGCATTTGGTTTAGTACCGAACTCATTTCTTTTTAAAACTCCATTACTATCTTTTTCTATAAGAGATTCCTAAAACTCCTATTGAACCTTCTCCACCAACATTGATTTCACCTTCATTGTTAACAGTAGAACCATTTACTGCATATACTCCAACTGCTTTTTGCATTGGCATCATTAAGTCCTGACTTTTCAACATTTACTTTAGCTCCACTAGCAATGTTAGCTTCTCCATAGTTTATAAATAAACCAACTGCTCCACTTCCAGCATCTACTCTATCTGCATTAACACTTGAACCAGCTGCTAAATTTATTTGAGTATCACTTCTACCAACTGCATTGGCACTTGAGTTCATATCCAATCCAACTACAGTGCTTGTATCTAAAGAATTTAGATCAGCAGTATTTAGATAAGCTGTTACATTTTTTTAGAAGCTACTAAGTTTACTTTTAGCTCTTTGAACTAATAGGTTTCTTACATACATATTTGAATTTGCATCTGCTGTTCCTGTTGCAACAGCTTTTTTTATCTATATCTTGGTCTATATTATATGCAGTTAAACCATCTATTGCTGCCATTTTTATAGTTTTTCTGCTCCAGCATCATGAGTTGGAGTTGCTGAAAGTCCAGCCCAACCATTTAAAGTCGTAGATAAACTTGATACATTTAGTGGTGCTGTTGCATTTTTTTAGACTTAATACAGTTACATCTTTTAGACTTTATATGAATAGACATATTAGTTGTTGTTATTGGTAAAGCAGTACCATAAACCTTTTTCATATCCTATTGCACTTCCATCCAAAATCAACTTAGCATTTGTCATATTTATTGTTCCAGTATTAGCAGCATATAGAGCATAACCATTACCTTTATACTCTACAGTACCTCCAGTCATATCAACATTTGCATTTGATCCTATTGAAGCTACACCTGTCGAACCATTAGAAACTTTTACATAGTTGTTCTTAGCAGAAATTTTTTTCCACCATCTTTAGCCATTAATCCAAATCCAGCATATCTATCAGCATCTGTTAATTTAGTTCCTGTAATATCAATATTTGCTGTAGTTGGAGCACTTGTTCTATCAATTGTTATAACTGTTCCTGCATCTATTGCAAAAAGCAGCTCCTGAATCTTTTTTATTAGTTGTAGAAGCATCTGCCTCAACAGTTGCTCCACTTATATTTAATCCATAAGTAGCTCCTGTTGGTAATCCAGTTCCATCTGAAAGTTTAACTTGAGCTCCAGTACTTCCATAAATTAGAACAGAGTTTTTAGTATCATTTGCTTTTAACTTCTTTTTACTTCTACATGATTTGCTACACTTGCAGGTATTTGTCCACCAACAGCATAAATTGCTAAGTTTCCAACTCCACCATTTACTTTTTATATCACCTGTTGATTTTACAGAACCTTTTTCCATTTATATATATACCTATATTATTTTTTTAGAAGTTGTCCCAGTTCCACCATTTAATTCAATACTTCCTCCACCAATATTTAAAAGCCACATTAGCATTTGGGTATACTCCAACATTTCCTTCTGTTTTATCAAATATTTTTTTATTTGGTGAGATGTTAAATCAATTTTATTATTTGATAAAATACCAAATGACCCTTGTATATTAGTATTAGTACCATTAGTTGGATTAATATTTAGATCAGTTATATTAACTCCTGCTGTTGAATTAGACACTGCTGTTGTTGAGAAATTTTTCATTTCCTTTTCCTAAAGCTCCTATATTAACTGCAAAATTTCCTTCAGCTGTTCCAGTATTAATAAATTGATAGAAACCTATACTCTTATCTCCAAAAAAATTTCTATTGGCTTAAATGAACCAGCAGTTACTTCATTTGTTCCAGCATTAAAAAGTAAAAATCTTTAGTTACAAATTGTAAATTAGTATTTGCTTCTCTCTTTATGTAAATTCCAGCAGAACCTTCTCCATAAAATTGTAATTCTCCTCTATTTACTATGGTTAATGGTTTTTTTGCAGAAGCATCATAAACAAAACCTACTCCTGAAAGAGTATAGAATTTCATTTTTCCTGTAGAACCATTATACATTACATTGTGGTTAGTCCCTCCAGGATTTACGTTATCTGAAACAACAAAACCAGCTGTAAACTTTTTATATTCTTGCCCAGCTACTGTCCCTATATGGTTGATATATAATTTCACCAGTATTTATTCCAGCTTGCTTAAAGGTTGTACCAGAGCCATTATGGCTATAAGTATTTGTTAAAGAAACGTCTCCACCTTCTAAAATTATTTTTCCACTATTTAGCCAAGTATGCATATTAGTTGATGTAAAAGTTCCTTGACTTCCAGTACCAGATATAGAAGCTACATCATCATATGCATCAAGAATTGTTGAAGCATTTACTAAGCCATTTGTTGCTGTTACAAAACCAGCTCTTTGATTTGTAATTGTATCAGCTCCATGAACATCTAAGTGTGCAAATTCTCCTAGATTTGATCCACCTTCAGACTCTCTTGTATATAAGAAAGTTCCATTACTTAAAAAGTGCTGTTCCTGTACTTCCATACCCAATAACTGACTGGAATGCTTTTTTACCACTATTTGTTGCATTTGTTCTAGACCAATTTGTCCAAGTTCCCCCAGCTGGAACTGCTGAATATGCTGGATTAGTTGTTGATGCTGTGCCTGTTGAAGATTTAGGGAATGCATTTACTCCACTATATCCTGTATAGCTATATTCCCAACCATCACCTGTATCTCTTTTTACTTTGAAATCTCCAGCTGTTATTGCAACCATTTCAATTGTTGAGTTATTTCCATTACCATCTATTACATTTGCCCCACCATTTCCACTTGATACAACTGTAACAGATAAAGTTGGTATTGCTATAATTGGTTCATCTGGCTTTTCAGGTGGCACAGGTGGTGTTATCAACTTAGGTTCAAAAAGCTGGTAATGTCACTTCTGGTGCTGCTGGACTAGTATCAGGTGATTTCTTATTTATCACTCTTGGAGTTATTCCAGCATTAACTTCTAGTGAAACTATAGGTTCTAGTTGATTTACATTACTAGCTAATCCATAAGTATTTCTATTCCCTCTTAAACTTGAAGATGCTGATGTTGGATCATTACCTTTTAGTTAAATATTGATACATTGTACTATTTTTCAGAAACATATCTATTAATTTCATTAGCTCCTGATTCTCTAGTCAATACTCCTTCATATGGATATTTTTTTCAGATTTATCTCCTCTTCCTTTATATGTACCTCTCCAATCGTTGTACATATAGTTAGCTCCAAATTGCCATGAAGCCCAAGGTGATTTTACTACTTGATCTCCTTGTTCCATTAATTGAATTAATTCTAATCTTAAACCATCTATTGCTTTTTTTGGTTTTCTTTTTCTTGCTGCTTCAACTTTATTTTGTAAAGTTTCCACTGAAGCTACTAAATTTTCTTTAGATGCTGCTATTTCTTCTGTAGACATAACATCTTGTGAAAATGCACTTAATCCCATCATTAAAAAAAGTATTGCAAGACCAAGTGAATATTTTTACACCTTTATATCTCTTTGCAATTGAACGTAAATTCTTTTCTACCATGTATAGATTATTTTTTTTACCATTTATTTTTTTCCTCCCATAAATCTATAAACGTCCAAATTTTATTATCTTTGAACTAATCTGAACTCTACTCTTCTGTTTTGTAATCTTCCTTCTGGTGTTTCATTAGTTGCTACTGGATATTCTTCTCCCTTAGCTTCTATTCCAACTATTCTATCTTCAGGCAATCCAAATTCTATTAATTTAGCTTTTTACAGCTTCTGCTCTTCTTCTTGAAAGTCCCTATGTTATATTGGTTACTTCCTACAGAGTCTGTATGTCCTTCTATTGTTAGTTCATAGTTATTTTGTTCAATGAAATCTTTTTAAGTTGTTTAACATTTCAAAAATATTGAGGTTTTACTACTGACTTATCGAAATCAAAGTTTAGTGCTCTTTCATCTAATACTATTGTCATTTCTTTTTGGTGCTTCTACATTAGTTATATCCATATTCTTTATTTCTAATGCATTTATTCTTATCGTATTTTCACGTATTTGTGTTGTTGTTAATCCTTGGACTGCCAATGCTGGTAAAGAAAAATACTAATAATAGTAATAATGTTATTATTGTTGTTGTGCTCTTTCTCTTTTCCATTTGTCAGCCTCCTTTTCTAATGATAGGTATTCTTCTGTATACTCAACTTTTCCTTCTTCTACTAATTTTTTTCTAGATTTTTCTGAAGGTTTTACTGCCTTATTATTTGCTAAATAAGCTTCTATATTATCTAATCTTGCTGTATTGTAATTTACTACCTTTTGATCTGTACATGCTACTAATGATAAAACCCCTAATATTAATGCTAATTTTTTTCATATGTCCCCATTCTCCTTTTTAATTAATATCTTACTCTTTTTTTCTAGTTCTCCAACATTCTTTTCTAAGTTATCAAGCATTTCATTTGTTTTGTTGTAGTTTTCTATCTTGTCATTTATTTCTAACATTCTTTTCTTAATTCTTTGTACTTCTAAATCCATTTTTTCTGATTCAGTCATGTCTTTTCTTGCTTTCTTAGGCGCAACTTCTTCTTGAGCTACTGCCACTTCTCCACCTTCAACAGCTACTCCTTCTACTACTTCTCCATTTTCTATAGCTTGATTAGCTATATCTTGAACTGATTGAGTTCCTTCTTCAGCTTGTCTTTTAGCTGCTTCTTCTGCTTCTTTAGCAGCTCTTTCAGCTTCTTTTTCTCTTTCTTTTTGAACTTTTTCATATTCTTTTAGTAATCTTTTCTTTGCTTCATCATCACTTTCTTCAGCATAAGCAAATGAACCCACTAAAAAGTAATCCTAATAGTGCTGTTAATATTAACTTATTTTTTTCATCTATATCTCCCCATTATTGTTGTACAGGTTCTGCTACTGGAGCCACTTCTTCTGCTACAGGTGCTCCAGGCGCTTCAGTTGCTTTTAGGTTGTTCATCATTCATAATTTCATAATATCCTGCTACTTCTGCTTCTTCTCTTGCAACACTTCTTACTACTCTTTCATAGAAATCTAATCTTTTCTAGAGCTTCTTTTCTTGTCGCTTCTAGTTTTTCTGCTTCTGTCTTTGGTTTAGCTTTTTCTGCTTTCTTTGCTTTTTACCATTGCTTCTATTTCTGCTAATGAACTTGCTTCAGATGTAGATATTCCTAATTCTTTTTGCTTCTTGTTGAAGTTTAAGAGTTTCTTTATCTTCTTTCTTTATTTTTTTCTCATTTCATCTAAGATTTCCATTGCTTCTTTTTCATCTTGAGGATTTAGACTTTCTGTTGCTACTACAGCTTCTGCTGGAGCTTCAACAACTTCCACTACTTGAGATTTAGCTTGTTCTTCAGCAAATCTAGCTTTGTTCTTTTGCAGCTTTCTCTGCAAGTTTTGCTTTGTTCTTCAGCCTCTTTTCTTGCTTTTTCTTCTGCTTCTTTAGCTAATTTTGCCTTTGCTTTTTCTGCTTTTTTTCAATTTCTGCTCTCTTTTTATTTAGTATTGTCATCGCATCATCTTCTGCATAAGCTATTGATGACAATGCACATAAAAAAATAGAATAGTTTTAAGAAACTTCTTCATTATTTCCCTCCCTATTTAATTTAAAACTTCTAATAATTTTGTTAATTCTGTGATTTGTTGTTCTTTGTCTGCAATTTTTTTGTTCTAACTTGTTGTAGTATTCATCGAATCTTTTTAATAATTTTTTTGTACTCATCTCTGTGCCATCTGATCTTTGAATCTTCTTTTTAGTTTTGCGTAAAGCTCTTCTCTACCTAATTGTTTTTTTCCTTTAATTCTTTTTACTTCTTTTTCAAGATTTGCTTTTTCTTGAATAAATTCTTCTTTTCTTTCAGCTTCTTTTTGCATTAATGCTTTGATACTCTGCCTCAATGTTTCTAACTTCGTTTATTACTTCTTGAGCTACAGGATCTGTTGCTTCTGCCGAGTAAGAAACTGCTCCCACTACTAACATTGCGCCCTAAAAATAAATTTGATTTTTCATAGTTCCCCCTTTAAAACTTTTTGATAAAAAAATTAATAAAGTTTCTTATATTTCAAGTATACTTTTTTTATATACTTTTTGTCAATAAAATAATACCTTTGTTAAGAAACAAATACACTTTTAATTTCAATGAAAAAAACAAAAAAATAAATTATAAAAACAATACTTTTTAGGGTGCTTTGAGATAATTAAAAAAACACCCCTAATTTCTAGGGATGTTCAATAATAATTTATTATTTTTTTATACAGTAGTTATTTCTTTTTCTTTTTTTAGCAAGTAACTCATCTATTTCTTTGATATATTTATCAGTTAAAGTTTGAACATTAGCTTCTTCTTTCTTTAATTCATCTTCAGAAATAGGATTTTTCTTTATCTTTTTCTAATTTCTTTAAATGGTTATTTATATCTTTTCTGATATTTCTAACAGCAATCTTTACCATTTTCAGCTTCATTTTTTTAGCAAGTTTTACATATTCTTTTCTTCTATCAGCAGTAAGTTCTGGTAAAAACAAGTCTTATTACTCTACCATCATTGTTAGGAGTCATTCCTAAATTTTGCAGCAAGTAATGCTTTTTCAATTTTAGGTATTAAAGTTTTTATCCCAAGGATCTATAACTAAAAAGTCTTGCTTCTGGAGCTGATACTGATCCTATTTGATTTAAAGGAACATCACTTCCATAGTTTTTCTACTTTTTACTCCATCTAACATAGCCACATTTGCTCTACCTGCTCTTATAGATGTAAATCTTTCTTTTTACTGATTCAATAGTTTTTTTAACATTTTCTCTTCGCATTCTTTTTACAAGTTTGTCACTAGCTATACTCATTATTCCTCCTTCAGTTAATAAAAATTTAATCTGCTACAACTGTAGTTCCAATATTTTCTCCCATAACTACTTTCTTTAAGTTTCCTTCAACTAAAGAGTTGAAAAACAATTATAGGTAATTTATTTTCTCACATAGTGAAATAGCAGTGGCATCCATTACTTTTAAATCTTTTGCTAAAACTTCATTATATGTAACTTTTTTTCATACTTTTTTTCGCATCTGCAAATTTTACAGGATCTTTATCATAGATACCATCAACTTTTGTAGCCTTTATAACAACATCTGTTTCCATTTCTATTGCTCTTAAAGCTGCTGCTGTATCTGTTGTAAAATATGGATTTCCTGTTCCAGCTCCAAAGATAACTACTCTACCTTTTTCAAGATGTCTTTGAGCTCTTCTTTTGATAAAAGGTTCTGCTATTTTTGGCATTTCAATAGCAGTTTGTACTCTTGTAGGAACACCTAATTTTTCAATTGAGTTTTGTAGTGCTAAAGAATTTATTACAGTCGCAAGCATACCCATATGGTCACCTGTAACTCTATCTCACCCCTTTGTGCTGCTCCAGAAATTCCTCTGAATATATTTCCACCCCCTATAACTATAGAAACTTCAACCCCTAAGTCTACAATTTCTTTAATTTGTTTTGCATAGGAAGCTATTACATCAGATGAAATTCCAAATTCTTGATCACCCATTAGGGCCTCTCCACTTAACTTCAATAAGATTTTCTTGTAAAAAGGACTTTCCATATTTTATTCTCCTCCTCTAAAATTTATAAAAATAGAGGATGCAAAGTTGCATCCTCATAAATAACTATCCTTTGATTTGAGCAGCAACTTCTGCAGCGAAATCTTCTTCTTTCTTTTTCTATTCCTTCTCCGACTTTGAATCTTTCAAATGATAGAACTTTTATATCTCCTGCATATTGTTTAACAGTTTCTTTGTTTTCAGCTCTTACATAAACTTGATCTACTAAACAATTTTTCTTCATAGAATTTGTGCATTTTTTTCCTGTTAATATTTTTTTCAATTATATTAGCTGGTTTTCCTTCTTCTTCTAATTGTTTTCTAGCTATTTCTTTTTCATGTTCTAAGTCAGAAGCTGTAACTTCTTCTTCTGATAGATATTTAGGATCCATAGCTGCTACGTGCATTGCTATGTTTTTTTAGCTTTTTTTCTAAGTTTGCTTCTGTAGCTTCTCCAGACATTTCAACAATTACTCCAAGTTTTTCCACCCTAAGTGGCTGTAAGTTTGTACGAAACCATCTTTTTGCAACTCACAACAGCTAATCTTCTTAAGCTCATGTTTTCTCCGATTTTAGCTATTAATTCAGTTAAAGCTTCAGAAACTTTTTGTCTCCTTCAATTTGAGCTTCATTTAATTCTTCTAATTGATGAGCATTTCTTTCTAAAGCAAGTTTTACTAATTTTCTTCCGAATTCTTTGAATTCTTCATTTTTTTGCAACGAAGTCAGTTTCAGAGTTGAACTCTAAAAATAACTGCTTTCTTGTGATCAGGAGTAACTGCATCGAATATTAATCCTTCTGCTGCTATTCTTCCTGCTTTTTAACAGCTTTAGTTATACCTTTTTTTCTCTTAGGTAGTCTATTGCCTTTTTCTATATCTCCGTCATTAGTTTCTAATGCTTTTTTTACAGTCAAGCATTCCTGCTCCTGTTCTTTCTCTTAATTCTTTTTACTAAAGCAGCTGTTATTGTAGCCATTTTCATAACCTCCTATGATTGATTATATTAACTATATTATTCTACTGAACCTTCTTCAACGTTTACTTCTTCTGATTGTGGTTCTACATGTTCATGTCCTTGGTTTCCTTCAACTATTGCATTAGCTATAACAGAAGTAATTAATTTTACTGATCTTATAGCGTCATCATTTGCAGGAATAGGGTAGTTATTAAATCAGGATCTCACGTTTGTATCTATCATAGCAAATACAGGGATTCCTAATAAATGAGCTTCTCTAACTGGTAATTCTTCCATTTTAACGTCTACTACATATATAGCATCTGGAGCTTTTTTTCCATATCTCTGATTCCAGATAAGTTTTTTTAGATAATTTAGATAATTCTTTTTCTGAATTCTGCAGCTTCTTTTTTTAGTGTAGTCAGAGTCTAAAGTTCCATCTGCATCCATTCTTTTCTAATTCTTTTCATTCTTTCAATTCTCTTTTTTGATAGTAGAGAAGTTTGTTAGCATTCCACCCTAACCATCTGTTGTTGATGTAATACATTCCAGATCTTTCTGCTTTGTTCTTTAATAGCTTCTTGAGCTTGTTTCTTAGTTCCTACGAATAGAACTTTTCCTCCATCTTCAGCTATTTTTTTCTCATTTCTTCATAAGCTTCTTCTATTTTTCTTTAAAGATTTGTGTAAATCAATTACATGAATTCCATTTCTTTCTGTGAAAAATATACTTTTTCATTTTTTTGGGTTCCATCTTTTTAGCTTGATGTCCAAAAATGAACTCCAGCTTCTAATAATTGTTTCATTGATACAACTGACATTTTTTTCCTCCTAAAATTTTAAATTTGGTTATACTTCCATCAATCTCAAAAACTAAGCTCATCTAAATTTAGAGCACCTTGCTTAGAAATAATTGATGTGATTATTTAACGCTTATAGATTTTATCATTTTTTTCAAACTTTGTCAATTAGTTCTACTTTTTAGCTTTCTTTTATTTTTTTATTTTATTTCTTTCAAATTAAGTTATATTTTTCACTACTTCTATCACTGTATCTATTACGTCATCAAAACTTACTTCTTCTGCATAACTAAACCTTTTTTTGATAACTATTCCATCTTATTTTAAGGTCTTTTTCTACTTTTTAAGATGCTTAATATATCAAGAATGCTATCTATATCAAAAATCTGTACTTCTATGTTTAAATGTATTTTGACATGCTTCCTTTAGATGCTCAAAATTTATTTTCTCTTTCTTCAAATGATACAAAATGTAAATATCGTAAAAAAATCTTTACTTCTGCTATTAAATATTCCTCTTTGATAGACTGTTTGAATCTTCTCAGCAAGTATTGTTTCTATATTATATGCACAAATTTTTTTAAAAAAAGCTGTCACTGAAAAATACTTTTTGTATTCATAGGATATATCACTTGGTGTAATTGGATCTCCTGTTGCTATATCAAGTGGAATCATCTGCCCTAATATTTTTCAAGTCTACAAAGGACTATTATTCTAAATCCACCATATTCATCTTCTTTACGAATTTCTTCTATTTTCTGAATCTCATAAGTAATCCCATTATCATTTACGTTTTTTTAAGAATTTTTTTCAAACCTGTGCTTTATATTTTCTCTGGTAAAAGCAAACCTTCTTATCAACAAATCAATATCTACTGTATTTCTCTGTCTTATTCCAATTAGATTTGCAAGTAAAAATCCACCTTTAAAAAATAAAAATTTTTCACTCTCATCACTATCTGATATTCTTTCTAAAATACTCTCTAGAAAAATAGTGTGTTTGTATTATATTAAAAGCTAAGTCCAGTTTCTTTTGATACTCTTTGACATATCGCTCTTAGCTTGTCTTTATTCATAAACAACCTCCAAAAATTTCTTTTACTTTTTTTCATATTTTTCATTTTTTTGGAATACTCATAAAGTTTATTAAAAATCCTTATTTTCATAGCGGATATACTTGTTAATAGCTTTAGAAAAATAGTTCTGTTTCTATTTTATTTCTTTTTTTAATAAGATCACAAAGTGTCCTTTTCCAAATCATAAACTTTCACTATATTTCCAAACATCGTTTGACACTCTGTAATACCTAAATCCTGAACCTCCCACGACTGACACCCTACGAGTGCTAGAGTTGCAGGGTTCCAAAAATCTTTAAAAATCTTTAAAAATTTTTCTAAGAAGTTTGATAGCTTTTACACTACCCTTATTCTTTTTAGGTGTGTTCAGTTCACCTCTATTGTATAGGACACTTAAGTCCACAACTTTACTTTTTTTCTTAGAATATTTAATGCTCCATTACAATCTGCATTTATAAGTTTACCTGCGCTTGTTTGATATAGTCCTCTTTTTTTATTCTTTTTTTCCACTGAATATATATTCTTGTAGATTTTCTTTATGATATATTGAATTTCATCTCCATCAAAGAAACTTGCTTTTTGATGTATAACTCTCTTCTTGTAGTTTAAATTCTATTCCATATAGTTTACATAGATATATTAATTTATCTCTTAATTTTCCATATGGTATATTTACAAAGTTCTGATTATTTATACTTCCAATATTTGAATTTCTTTGAAAATCTTCATTATATCCTAGAACTAGTTTTTCCTATATCATTATTAAGACAATAATTTACAATTGTTCTTGCTGCTTTTGAAAGATAATCATTTATACGATTATTTCTCTTTCTAGTTATTCTCTTTTGTCTTAATGTTGTGCGCTCAATCTTTTTGCTTATCTTTTTATACTTTGTAATTTTTGCATTTATCTTATTATAGTATTGATTAATAGATTTTAATTTTCTACCATCTCATTATGAATGAAGCTCCAGCATTTGTAACACAAGTACAAAGATTGTCTATACCTAAATCAATTCCTAGTACGTTATTTTCATTTAATTCCCTTTGAATTTCTCTTACTTCATAAGTATATTGAATTTCAAAGTACCTAGAATGTTGTTTGGGTATTATTCTAATCTCTTTTTATCTTCTTGTCTTTTAATACTGATGGTAGCTTAACTTTAACTTCCTGATGAATTTTCTTAAACGAATTTGAATAAGGAACTATCAGCATATCATCTTTTAATCTAACAAAACCTATAATAAGAGTTGTAAAACCATCTTTATCAAGATAATTAGGTAATTTTTATTTTACCATTATATTGACCAGTCTTAGCAAGTTTTAAAAAGTACAAAGAACGATTTAAAAACTTTCATCTACTTCTTTTTAAAAATTTGTTGAGCCATATTAGAATTTAACTTCTTGTAATTCTCACTATTTTTTTAAGCATTTTATAGTTTTCATTATAGCTTAAATACTTTTTATTTTTTTAAAAATAGTGTTGTCTAACATTATATATAGCTTGATTCTTTAAATTCTTAGCTATATGGCACAAATATTTTAAGTTTTTTTAAACTCTTTTTACTAAGATGTTTTACTTGTTGTTTTAATGTTAAATACATATATAATCACCTCCTTTTTCATCAGAGATATTATACCATATATTCTACATTTTATCCATTAAAAAAAGTAATGTTTTTTTTATTTATTTTTAAATATTTTTAAAAGTTTTTAAAACCCCACAACAGTGGGAAGTGTCGTTCACATAAGTGCGCTACTACTTATGCAGTTCTCTTTGGCATATACACTCCTTAATAAATTAAGGAGATTAGCCTTGAACTTCTTGTTATCTCTAACAAGCACAGACTATATCTTATCCATAGTGTATCAACACCTTAGGCGAAACCACTTCCAATACCAATCGCTTGTATTGTACTCCCCTCACGAGGGATAGTCGTTGAACTTTCCTTTTCAGGCTTAGCTGCTGATTGTCTATTATCATAATGTTTAGGGATTTAACCTTGCACCATCTAGTATATTTTTTTCTGCTTTCGCCACCATCACACTTATACCATATTCTCACTTAGGTATTATGTTGTGGTTATACTAGTTTTAAGAGTTCCCAGCAATTCAGTTTCTTTGTTGCACGGTTTTGCTCCGTGTCTACATACAAGTTTCCCTATATGCTTACTAAAAATCTTCGTGCAATTCATACCCTACGAGTACATGTCTCATGACTAACACCCTACGAGTGCTAGAATCACGAGTGTTCTTGCACTATTTAATAAATTTCTCTTGTTACATAATGAATCCTTACATTTTGGCTTATACGATGTACATTATAACCTTTATATACTGTTGTTTCCATTTCTAATGGGATTATATCAGTAAAACCCATGAAGATATAATGCAGATACATAAGAAAAAAATAGGAACTTTATACCTATTATGAAAAAATAGTACTCATCATAATCTCCATTTGAATCTATATAAATTCCTCTATCTACACGAATTAACTCACCCTTTTTAATCATTCGTGTCAGATATATTGTAGGAATGTTAGAGTTTTTAAGTTCTTTAGTTGTAATAACTCCACCTCTTCTATTCAATTTTTTTCTTTTATCTTTTTTTACATAATCCATTGTTCCTCCTCTTTTTTTGTTGTAATTGTGCTTATATTATATCATTTAGTACGTACAAATACAACAATTTCTAAAATTTTCATTTATCTTTTTCTGAACCACTCGCATAGCAAGTGGTTTATTTTACAATAAAAAAGAGAATGTTATGTAACATTCTCTTTTTTTAAATTTTAATAATCTGGGTTCATCATATATTGAACTATATCGTCAACAAGTTCTGCAGTTTTTTTCCATTAATATCATTTAATGGATTAAATTCAGTTATATCTGCTGATGTAACTGAATAGTTTTTAAATGCAAACTTCAATGATTTAAACATTTCATCAGATGACATTCCATTTCTAACTGGTACAGATACTCCAGGGGCAATTTCTGGATCAAATACGTTCATATCTATACTTATATGTAGGTTATCTACTTTTAGATAATCTTTAACTTCTTCTAAAACATTATCTATTCCTTTTCTTAAAAATATCATCGTAGTAAACTATTTTTACTCCAGTTTTTTTCTATAATTTTTTTCTTTCTTCTACTTCTATTTCTCTCGCTCCAAAGATAACTATGTTTCTGCTATCTACTTTAGCTCCTTCATAGAAAACAGTTTACAAGTTCTCTATCTCCAAGTCCTTGAATTAAAGCTAGAGGCATTCCATGGATATTTCCTGTCAATGTACTTTCAGGAGTATTCATATCTCCATGTGCACTTATCCATAAGATTCCAATTTCTTTTTCTAAAGAAACCCCAGCCACACTTCCTAATGAAATTGAGTGGTCTCCTCCAACAAGTATTGGTCTATATCCATCAATAACTGCTTCATTAACTCTCTTAGCAATCTTTTCACAAGTATGTAAAACTGTATTTTTGAATTTCAATTTCTTATCATTGAAGTCTTCTTTTTGTCTTTCAACTGTGATTAATTCCATTTTCATCAAAAAGTATCTGGATATGCTTGAATTAAATCATCATATCCAAACTCTGTACCTGTCTTATTAACTCCAAGATTTGTTTGTACTCCAATAAGTACATTCTTCATCTTTTTCAGTATATAAGTAAACAGCGTCTTCTTCTTCAATTACATTTATAGTTTCAAGTTCTGGATCTTCCATACCTTGAATATGTAAATCTGCTTCTTTTAATTCTTCTATATGATCTATTATATCTTGACTGATTCTTTCTCCAGCAATGATTATTGGTATACCAGGTGGATATGCCATTATCATTTCACCAGAAATCTTTCCTACACTTTCCTTGAATGGAACTTTATTCTTTTCACTGTAGAATGCTTCTCTTGGCATCAATACTAATTCAGGTGTTTCAGGAAGTTTTATATTATTTTTTTCTAAAGTTTTTCCTTTTCCAAAGAATCTCTTACTGATATCTCTTAAAGCATCAAGTAATCTATCTATACTTTCTTCTGTATCACCTATAGTAACAAGTCCTAAAGTATTGTAGTAATCTGATAATTCCATTTGGATATTGTAGTCATCTACAAGTAGACTTTCAAGTTCTCCACCCTTAAGTCCTAATTCTTTAGCTGATATAGTTATTTTTGTTGGGTCAAAAGCAAAGAAACCTTCTTTTTCCAACAAGTTCTTCACCAAAACAGTAAATTCTAGGGATTCTATTAGCTTCTCTTCTAAAAATACTTAGCAAGTTCAATAGCCTTAGTAAGTAATTCTTGACCTTCAGTAGCTATTTGTCTTCTTGCACAGTCAAGAGATGCCATCAATGGATAAGATGGAGATGTTGTATGAAGTAAACTTAAAAATTTGTTTTTACTTTTTTTCAACATTTACTCTATCTGAATTTACATGTATAACTGACATTTGAGTCATTGAACCTAAAAATTTTATGTGTACTTTGAGTACAGATATCTGCTCCTGCATCAACTGCTGATACTGGTAATTCATCATGGAAATGTAAATGTCATCTATGAGCTTCATCAACAATTAAAGGTATATCATAGCTATGAACTATATCTGCTATCTTTTTAAGGTCTGTTGCCACTCCATAATAAGTTGGATTTATTAAAAGTACAGCAGCTATATCAGGATCTTGTTTCAACATATTTTCAACTGTTTGAGGTTTTAACCCTCAAAAGCAATTCCCTAAGTTTTCATCTATTTCAGGATTCATGTACACAGGTTCAGATCCACTTAGAATAATCCCTGCTGATACTGATTTATGTACGTTTCTTGGTACTAGTATTTTTTTCTCCAGCTTTGATAACTGACATTATCATTGCTTGTATTGCTCCAGAAGTTCCATTTACTGCAAAGAAACTATGTTTTTACTCCATAGGCATCTGCTAATAACTCTTGAGCTTCTTTTATACAAGTTTTTTTGGATGATGTAATCCATCAACCATTTTAAATATTGTTACATCTATAGAAAACGGAGCCTCTCCCATAAAGTTAAAAAACTCTTTATCTACTCCTTTTACCTCTTTTATGTCCAGGAACATGAAATGGAAGTATATTTCTTCATATATTCATCTTTTAATACTGTAAATAACGGTGTTTTTATTTTTGATCTAATTTTGACATATCAACCTCCCTTGTAACTTTAATTTTATTTTATTTTCGAATACGAGATATTTTATAATTATACTAGCTAAATGTCAATAAAAAAATAAAAAGATAGGCTTTTGACCTATCTTTTTAAATTTATTTGATAATTATTAAATAAATCCTTTATAGTCTCTCATGACTAAATGAGCATCTATTTGTTGTATAGTATCCAAAGCAACACCAACAACAATGATTATTCCTGTTCCACCAAAAATAAACTGAAGTCCCATAGAAGTAAATATTACATATGGTAGTATAGAGATTACTGCTAAGAATAATCCTCCACCCCATGTAATTCTTTGAAGCAACACCTTCAAGATATTCTACAGTTTCTTCTCCTGGTCTGATTCCAGGTATAGTTCCTCCACTTTGTCTTAAGTTTTCAGCAACCTTTTCAGGATCAAAAACTAAAGCTGTGTAGAAAAATGAGAAGAACATTATTACTAAAGCATACAATATCATATATACTGGGTGATTTTGCCCAAATATTATAGATAAAGTTGTTTTTAATTGTAAGTCTGAAGGAAGAGCATTTACTATTACTCCAGGAATTAACATAAACACAGATGCAAAGATTACAGGCATTACTCCTGCTGTATTAAGTCTCAATGGTATAAAAGATTTTTCTCCTATTCCACTTTTTGAGCTAAATCCTTTTCCAACATAATGGATAGGAATTTTTCTTTGCCCAAGTTGAAATAATACTATTCCAGCTATAGTTACAGTAGCAAGGAATGCTACCAATACAAATAGAGGAATTAAGAATTTATCTCCTTGCATTTTTTGAACTGTTTTGTATAACACTTGAAGGAGCTCTTGATATTACATTTAAGAATATAATAAGCGAAACTCCGTTTCCTATTCCTTTGACAGAAATTTGTTCTCCCTACCCACATTAAGAATACAGTTCCAGCTGTTAGTGTAGTTATTGTTCTTACAAAAAGCTTATTCCTGGATTATAAACAAGTCCAACAGATTGTAGCCAAAGACAAACTCCAGCTCCTTTGAATAATAGCAAGTGCTATTGTCAAGTATCTTGTCCATTGAGTTATTCTATTTCTTCCAGATTCCCTTCTTTTTGAATTTCTTCAAGTTGAGGAATAATAGATACAAGTAAACTTTACAACTATTGATGCATTAATGTAAGGGATAATCCCTAATGAGAATATAGATATCCTTGTGAAGGCTCCTCCAGAAAACATATTTATATAACTAAGTACGTCACTTTTTAGAAGCTCATCGAAGCAAGTCTATCCACATCTACACCAGGAGCAGGAATTAAAGTTCCTACTCTGGCAACTAAGAACATTAATAATGTGAAAATAATTCTTTCTCTAAGTTCAGGAATTTTTACTATACTACTTAATCTAGAGCTAAATTTCTCCATTAAAGTCATATATACACCTACCCTCAGATTAATATTATTTATTACTTTCTGCTCTTTCAAAACCTTTAACTTCAACTATTTCAACTGTTCCACCTTTTGCTTCAATAGCAGCTTGAGCTGATTTAGATATTTTATGTACTTTAACAGTTAATTTTTGTTAAGTTCTCCATTTCCTAAAACTTTGATTCCGTCTCTTACTTTTTTTGATTAAGAATTTATTGAATAAAGTTTTCTAAAGTTACTTCTTCTCCATCTTCAAAGTTATCATTTAATAAACTTAAAGATATAACTGTATATTCTTTTTGAATATAGCGTTTGAGAATCCTCTTTTTGGAACTCTTCTATAGATAGGCATTTGTCCACCTTCAAAGTAAGGTTTTACTCCTCCACCTGCTCTTGAATTTTGACCATTGCTACCTTTTTCCAGCTGTTTTTTTCCCCAACCAGATGAGTTTCCTCTTCCTATTCTTTTTCTGTTCTTTTTAGGAACTGAAGGTGTTAATTCATTTAGTTTCACTATGCTTGCACCTCCTCAATTTTTTTAACAAATAAGAAATTTGAGCTAATTTCCCTTTTAATTCAGGTGTTTCATTATGTTCTACAACATCATGCATCTTCTTAAGCCCTAGTGACTTTGCAGTCGCTATGTGATTAGGCTTTCTTCCGATTATGCTTTTTACAAGCTCTATTCTAAGTCTTGCCATTTTCATCTTCCTCCCTAGCTTAAGATATCCTTAACTTCTAATCCTCTTAAAGCTGCTATTTCTTGAGCAGTTCTAAGTAATTTTAATGCTTCCACAGTAGCTCTTGCTACATTATGTTTATTTCTTGACCCTTTAATTTTTAGTTAAAATGTCATGAACCCCAACTAATTCTAATATTTCTCTTGAAGCAGAACCAGCTATTACTCCAGTCCTTCATATGCTGGTGCTTATCCATAAAGTAGTTGCTCCCCTATCTTCCTGTAATTTCATGAGGTATTGTATTATTTTTTTAAAGATATCTTTACGATATTCTTTTTGCAGCTGCAATAGCTTTTCTTATAGCATCAGGAACTCCGTTTGCTTTTTCCTAGTCCCTAATCCTATTTTTACCTTCTCCATCTCCAACAGCAGCTAATACTGAGAAAGATATTGTTCTTCCTCCTTTAGTTGTCTTAGAAACTCTAGATATCTTCAATAATTTTTTTCTTGATATTGATTATCTTCTCTGTTCAACAAGTGAAATCCTCCTCTCTCTAGAAATTAGAAGCTTAATCCAGCTTCTAGCCGCTTCTGCAAGAGCCGCTACTCTTCCTGTATATTTATATCCTGATCTCATCAAAAACGATAGATTCTATTCCTTTTTCTTTAGCTCTTTCAGCTATTGCTTTACCAATGGCTTTTGCCGCTTCAACGTTTCCACCATTAGCAATACTTCCTTTTAATGCTTTATCTATTGTAGATGCTGATACTAGAGTAACTCCATTTACATCATCTATTAATTGAGCAAAAATGTTAGTATTTGATCTCAAAAACTGAAAGTCTAGGTCTTTCTGGAGTTCCAGAAATCTTATTTCTTATTGACATTTGCTTTTTTTGTCTTGACGCTTTTCTATCAACTTTCTTAAACAACTGTCTTACCTCCTTTTTAAGCTATTTTAAGACTTTTTACCTTCTTTTCTTCTAATATGTTCATCAGCATATTTAACCCCTTTACCTTTATATGGTTCAGGTGGTCTCTTAGCTCTTATATTAGCTGCAACTTGACCTACTAATTCTTTTTCGATTCCATCTATATGAATAGTAGTATTCTTTTCAACAGTAAAAGTAATTCCAGGTATTTCATCTATGATTACTGGATGAGAAAATCCTAAAGATATTTCTAATCCTTTTCCTTTAGCTGCTGCTCTATATCCTACCCCTACTAAAGTAAGAGTTTTTCTGTATCCTTCAGAAACTCCTTTAACCATGTTGTTGATTAAAGCTCTAGTAGTTCCGTGTATTGATCTTATGAATGGTTCATCATTAGGTCTTTCGAATGTAATGTGACCATCTTCTAATTTTATAGTTATATTTTTATTAAATTCTTTAGTTAATGTACCCTTTGGTCCTTTTACAGTAACAACATTGTCTTTTACTGAAAAATCAACTCCAGAAGGCACAGCTATAGGTTTTTTACCTACTCTTGACATTAATGTACACCTCCTAAGTTTTTATTACCATACAAATGCAAGGACTTCTCCACCAACTTTTTCAGCTCTAGCAACTTTATCTGTAATAACCCCTTTTGAAGTTGAAACTATTGCTATTCCAAGTCCAGATAGAACTCTTGGCATATCTTCCACTGAAGAGTAAACTCTTCTTCCAGGTTTAGATATTCTCTTTAATCCTTTTTATAACTCTTTTCTTTTTCCTGCATATTTTAAATAAACTCTTATACTTTTTCTTATTTTCTTCATCAGTAACAATTTTGAAATTAGAAATATATCCTTGCTCTTTTAAGATTTCAGCTATTCTTTCTTTCATCTTTGAGTGAGGTATATCTACTTTTTCATGCATAACTGCATTAGCATTTCTTACTCTTGTTAACATATCAGCAATTGGATCTGTTAAATACATCTATTTAAATCCTCCTTCCTTTGATTAATTACCAAGATGATTTTTTTACACCAGGTATAAGTCCAGCACCTGCAAGTTGTCTAAACTTAACTCTTGATATTCCGAATTCTCTCATAAATCCTCTTGGTCTACCATCTAATTGACATCTATTTCTTTTTCTAACAACTGAAGAATCTTTTGGTAATTTGTTTAATTCAAACATAGCTTCCATATCTCCAGCAGCGATTCTTTTCTTTAACTCAGCTCTTTTTTCAGCATATTTGTCAACAAGTTTTGCTCTTTTAACATCTCTTTGTGATCATTGACTTTTTCGCCATCTCACTTTAACCTCCCCTACAATTACTTCTTGAAAGGCATTCCAAAAGCCTTTAGTAATGCTCTTCCTTCTTCATCTGTTTTTGCAGAAGAAACCATAGTGATAGACATTCCTAAAAGTTTTTCAACTTTATCAAAATCTATTTCAGGAAATACTAATTGGTCTCTCAATCCTACTGAATAATTTCCTCTTCCATCAAATGAGTTGCTTGGAACTCCTTCGAAGTCTCTAACTCTTGGAAGAACTACGTTTACTAATCTATCTAAGAAATCATACATTCTTTCTTTTTCTTAAAGTAACTTTTTGCACCAATAGGCATTCCTTCTCTTAATTTGAAACCAGCTTCAGATTTTTTAGCTTTTCTCAATAATGGTTTTTGTCCAGTGATTAAAGTTAAGTCTGCCATAGCAGCATCTATTAATTTAGAGTTTTGAGTAGCTTCTCCAACTCCCATATTAACTATGATCTTTTCTAGTTTAGGACAATCCATGATATTTTTAATTTCTAATTCTTTCATTAATTTAGGAACCACTACTTCATTATAGAATTTGTGGTATCTTGAAACATATTTATCCACTTATGCTTTCCTCCTTTCTTATATTATTTCTCCAGATTTTTTTGAAACTCTTACTTTTTTTCCATCTCTAACTTCATATCCAACTCTTGTTGGTTGTTTAGTCTTTTCATCAAACAGCATAACTTTTGATGAGAAGATTGCAGCTTCTTTTTGTACAACTCCACCTTGTGGGTTCACTTGAGATGGCTTTTAAATGTTTTGTTACTATATTTATACCTTCTACGATTATTTTTCCTTTTTAGGGAAAAACTCTTAGAACTTTACCTGTTTTCTTTTTTTATCTTTTCCAGATATTACATAAACTATATCTCCAGTTTTTACATGTAATGATTCAGGAACAAATTTAATTTTAGGTCTAGCCATGTTTCTTATAAGCCTCCTCTCTCATTATATAACTCTATTGCTAGAGATAAGATTTTCATAAAGTTTTTCGCTCTTAATTCTCTTTGCAACCTATCCGAATATTCTTGTTGCTTTTGGTCTGTTGTTATTGTTGATTACAACTCCAGCATTATCATCGAATTTTATATATGAACCATCGTCTCTTCTAGTTTCTTTTTCTTGTTCTTACTATAACAGCCTTTACGACATCTCCCTTTTAACGTTACCACCAGGGATAGCTTCTTTAACTGATGCCACAACAATGTCACCACTCTTCCAAATCTCTTTTTAGATCCTCCTAAAACTCTTATTACCATAAGTTTTTTTAGCCCCTGAGTTGTCAGCAACATTAAGGATAGTTTGTTGTTGTACCATTAAAAATATCCTCCTCTCACTAAATGTGATTATCTTGCCTTTTCTATGATTTCTACTAGTCTCCAATTTTTTTATCCTTAGATAAACGTCTAGTTTCCATTATTCTTACTTTATCTCCTACTTGAGCTACATTTTCTTCATCATGAGCTTTTAAATTTAGTAGTTCTTTTTACTCTTTTCTTGTATATAGGATGAAGTATCATTGTTTCTATAGCAACAACTATCGTTTTTCCATTTTGTCAGAAACAACTATTCCTTCTCTTACTTTTCTTTTTCGTTTCTCAAGATTAACCTCCTCTTTTATATATTAAAGAAATTATTATCTTTCATTTAAGATAGTGTTGATTCTTGCAATTTCTCTTCTAACTTCTCTTATTTTAGCTGTATTAGTTAGTTGACCTAATGAAAGTTGGAACTTCAAGTTGAATAATTCTTCTTTTAGCTCTTTACACTTAACAACTAGGGTCTTCACTAGTCATTTCTCTTATTTCTTTAGCTCTCATTAGTTTTTCACCACCATTTTCATTTTCTTCTCTCTTAACAACTTTACATCTGATTGGTAATTTCATAGCTGCTTTTTCTTAAAGCTGCTTTTAGCTTTTTCTTCAGTTACTCCTGAAACTTCGAAATAATATTCTTCCAGGTCTTACTACTGATACCCAACCTTCAACGTTTCCTTTACCTTTTACCCATTCTCACTCCAGCAGGTCTTGCTGTGATTGGTTTGTCAGGGAATATTCTATATATGTTTTCCTTCTCTTTTAAATGTTCTGTTGATAGCAACCCGACAAGATTCTATTTGTCTGTTTGTTATCCAAGATGGTTCAAGAGCTTGTAATCCAAAATCTCAAAAAGCAACAAAGTTACCTTTATGAGCTGCCCCTTTTCATTCTACCTCTGAACATTTTTTTCTGTGTTTTGTTCTCTTTGGCATCAACATAATTAAGCTTCCCTCCTTCTTTCTTACTAGGAAGAACTTCACCATGGAATATCCATACTTTAATTCCTAAGGCTCCGTAAGTTGTGTGAGCTGTTGCTACTGCATAATCTATGTCTGCTCTTAATGTATGTGAAAGGAACTTTTCCTTCAACTGCCCATTCAGATCTAGCAATTTTCAGCACCATTTAATCTTCCTGAAATCATTACTTTTTATACCTTTAACTTCTGGAGATTTCATAGATCTTGATATAGCTTGAGTCATAGCTTTTTTTGTAAGCTATTCTCTTTTCGATTTGAGCAGCTATCGATTCTGCAACTAATACAGCATCTCCATTTAAGTCTTTTTATTTCTTGTACTTTTAACAGTTACTTTTTACCTGTTAATTTTTTTCAAGTTTTGCTCTAGTGCATCTATTTCAGCACCTTTTCTTCCAATTATTAATCCTGCTTTTTCCAGTATGTATATGTACAACTACTTGTGAAGAGATGTTCTTTCGATTCTTACCTTAGAAATCCCTGTATGGAAGTAGTTTTTCTTTATAAATTCTTTTATTTGCACATCTTCATGGAAGTATTTTTACATACTCTTTTTATCTGCATACCAATTAGAATCCCAAGCTCTTGTAATTCCAAGTCTTAGTCCTCTAGGGTCTACTTTTTTTGTCCCACAGTTTTACCTCCTTAATCTTATTTTTTTCAGATACTGCCACTGTTATATGAGCAGTTGGTTTTCTGATTATATCAGCTCTTCCCATTGCTCTTGGCATAACTCTTTTTTTAAAACTGGTCGTGATTTATCATTATAGTTGACACTACTAACTTTTCTTCATCCATTTTTGAAGTTATTTGTTGCATTTGCTACTGCTGACATCAAAGTTTTCTTTTATAATTCTAGCAGCTTTTTATTTGTAAATTCTAGAATATCTATCGCATCTAGTGCTGATTTACCTCTCACTAAGTCAGCTACTAATCTAGCTTTTTCTAGGAGATAGTCTTACGAATCTAGTTATTGCTTTAGCTTCCACTAGTCCATCCTCCTTCTTTTAATGAATTTTATTTTTTTCTTCTTATCTACACCATGTCCATGATATGTTCTAGTTGGTGCAAATTCTCCTAATTTATGTCCTACCATTTGTTCAGTTACGTGAACTGGGATATGTTTTTCCGTTATATACTCCAAAAGTTAATCCTATAAAATTTGGGGAATATTGTAGATCTTCTTGACCAAGTTTTGATAACAGCTTTGTTGTTGTTAGAAGCAACTGCTTCTTCAACTTTAGCCATTAAATGATGGTCACAAAAAGATTCCTTTTTAATGATCTTGCCATTACTAATTAGCCTCCTCTCGCAAATTATTTTTTTCGTTTCTTCTTCTTACGATAAATTTGTCAGAAGTCTTTCTTCCTCTTGTTTTAATACCAAGTGCTGGTTTTCCCCAAGGTGTTAAAGGTGATTTTCTTCCAACTGAGTTCTTTCCTTCTCCTCCACCATGTGGGTGATCTACTGGGTTCATTACAGCTCCTCTTACGTGAGGTCTTTTTTTCCCATGTGTCTAGCTCTTCCAGCTTTACCGATGCTTACTAAGTTGTGTTCTGAATTTCCAACTTCTCCAACAGTTGCCATACATTCACCATGTATTAATCTTAATTCTCCTGAAGGTAATTCAACGTGGCAGTAAGTTCCTTCTTTAGCTACAAGTCTTGCAGCAGTTCCAGCAGATCTTACTAATTGTCCACCTTTACCTTTTTGAAGTTCTATGTTGTGAATTTGAACCCCAACTGGCATATCTTTTAATTTAAGTGCATTTCCAGGTTTTGATATCAGCTTTGCTTCCAGCAGAAACTATATCTCCTTTTTAAGCCCTTTAGGGAGCTAGTATATATCTTTTTTTCTCCATCAACATAGAATAATAAAGCGATATTTGCTGATCTGTTAGGATCATATTCTATTGTTGCAACTCTTGCAGGAACATCTAATTTATTTCTTTTGAAATCTATAATTCTGTATAATCTTTTGTGTCCTTTTTTGTCTGTCTCTACAAGTTCTGTGACCATAATTATCTCTACCATACGCTGATTTTAGAGGTACAGTTAAAAGATTTTTCAGGTCTTACTTTTATCTAATTCATCATTTACTATTCTAGACATATGTCTAGTACCATTAGTAATTGGTTTCATTTTTCTAATAGCCATTTTTTTATTTTCCTCCATTGACCCTATATATATCTTTAAGCTTCTTATACTTCTTTGAAGTAAGTTATTGTGTTTTCTTTTAGCTAATTTAACAATTGCTTTTTTTCTTAGCTTGAGTCTTATAAAGTCTCATACCATGTCTTTTAGTAATTGGTTTTTGTTTATTGTAGCTACATCTTCAACTTTTTACATTGAATATAGTTTCTATAGCTTTTTATTTCTATTTTATTAGCTTTTTGGATGTACTTCAAAAAGTATACTTATTGTATTCTTTTCTTAAAAGTTCTGTTTTTTTCTGTAACAACAGGCTTTTTGATTATATCATAAACATTCATTATCCTAGTACCTCCTCTCACAACAGCTAATGCTTCTTTTGAGTAAGAATTACTTTTTCTTGTTTTAGTAACCAGTAAACACCAATTTCATTTTGGTTGTAAAATTACTGCGTTTTCTAAGTTTCTTGCTGACAAGTATAAATTGTAATCTTTTATTAAATCTCCTACTACAAATAGTTGTTTTTGTTTTGCATCAACTTTATTTACTAGATTTACTATCACTTTTGTTTTAGGTGTGTCTATTCCTTCATAGTCTAACACTAATACATTTCCAGCTGCTACCTTTGCAGATAAAGCTGATCTTAATGCTAGATTTCTAACTTTTTATTAACTTTCTTTTCATATGATCTTGGATGATGAATCAAATGTAACTCCTCCACCTACCATATGAGGTGCTCTTATTGAACCTTGTCTTGCTCTACCAGTACCTTTTTGTTTGAAAGGTTTTCTTCCTCCACCTCTAACCATTGCTCTAGTCTTAGTAGAAGCTGTACCTTGTCCAGCAGCTGCTAATTCAGCAGTAAGTACTTCATGAAGAACTACTTTATTAGGTTCAATCCCAAACACTGTGTCTTTAACTTCAAGAGTACCAGTTTGGTCTCCTGCTAAGTTATATACGTTTAAAACTGCCATTGCTTTCCTCCTCTTTCTACTATCCTATTACTTTCTTCACAGCTGGTTTAATTACTAAATAACTGTTTTTAGCTCCAGGAACTGCTCCTTTTATTAAAAGTAAGTTGTGTTCAACATCAACTTTAACTACTTTTAAGTTTTGAACTGTTACTGTTGCATTTCCGTGTTGTCCTGCCATTCTTTTTACCTTTTTAGAACTTTACCAGGCCAACTTGACATCCCTATTGATCCACTCAAGTCTGTGGTTTCTTGAAACCCCGTGTGAAGCTCTATTTCCACCAAATCCGTGTCTTTTCATAACACCAGATGTTCCTTTACCTTTTGAAGTTCCTGTGATATCTACATATCCAACTTCTGCTAGAACATCAACTTTGATTTCTTGTCCTAATTCATATCCTTCAACTGTTTCAACAGCTAATTCTCTAACGAATCTTTGAGGTTTAACCCCAGCTTTGTTGAATATTCCCATTAAAGGTTTTGTAGTGTTTTTTTCTTTCTTTTCATCAAATCCTAATTGTAGTGCTACATATCCATCTTTTTCTTCAGTTTTCTTTTGAAGAACAAAGTTAGGACCAGCTTCTACAACTGTTACTGGAACGAATTTTCCATCTTCAAAAATTTGAGTCATTCCAATTTTCTTTCCTAAAATTCCAGACATTTTTAACCTCCATCAAATAATATATTGGTTGATACAACCTACCCTTGTGGTTCTATTTTTTACCGCAAGAATAAAATCAACTTGTACTATTCTGTAAGTATAATGCTTTTCACATTATCTCCCATAAATAAATACCAAGAATAGAATTAAACTTGTTTAATTTCTATTCCTACACCAGCTGGTAAGTGAACTGATGTTAACGAACTAATAGCCTTATCTGTAGAATTTACTAATTCTATCATTCTTCTGTGCACTCTCATTTCGAATTGCTCTCTTGAATCTTTATTAACATGCACTGATCTTAAAACTGTATACTTTCTGATTTTTGTAGGTAAAGGCATAGGCCCTGCTACAGTAGCTCCACTTTTCTTTGCAGCCTCAGCTATTCTTTTTGCTGATTCATCAAGTAAAGTATAATCGTATGCTTTTAAATAGATTCTTAATTTGTTAGAAGCCATTTATATATTGCACCTCCTTTTAAATTAACTACATAAGATAATTCTTATGCACTTTAAAGAGTATATCACAACTTTTAAAAATCAAAGATATTTTTCAATTATTTTTCATATAAACTTATTTTTCCTTCTAATAGCAAAAATTCTTGCCCTTTTAGGATAACTTTTTGAGATTGGAAACTTTTTATTTTTTAGAATAGAAATATATAATCTTAAAATAATATTTTAAATTAAAAAATTTAATTCATAAATAATGATGTCCTTTTAATATCATGAATGAATAAACTATCATTCTGCATAAAAGTCAAATTCTTTATAATCTTTTTGTACCAGTATAATTTTAAACCTTCTAAAATAAACATTGTTATAAATAACAATATAACTACATCAAAATTTTGTATACAATATCTTATATCAAGAGATATTCTAAGTAATCCAAATTTAAAAAGCAACAAAGATATTCCTATTAATGCTATTAATTTAGCAATTATTGAGCATATCAAATTAGCAGTTATTAGGCATATCAAAAATTCTAAATTTAAAGTATATCTATAAAAATAAAACTCCCTATGACAAGTAAGAAGATACTCACTTCTTTTGTGAAATTTAAAATATATAATAAATTATAAGATTTACAGTATCAAATAAAGAATCCTTTTCTCTTAATAAAATTAATTGTCCTGCTAACGATATTAAATAAATTAATAATGTATATCTCAAAAATGTATACTTATTTACATATTTTTCAATTTCATTAATCATATTTTCCTCCCTTTTTCAATATATTTTATTCTACTTCATTTAAATTTTATATTTCAAAAGACTATTTTTATTAATATTTGAACTTTTTATAAATATATATTATTTCTCTATTCAGTTTATCTATTATACCTTCATACCTTTCTTTATAAAATCATCTTTGTCATAAACATCCTATTCTGAAAAACTATTATCATAATTATATCCTTTTATGAACACTTTTTATATGCACTTCCAGTTTCAAATAAAAATCACATAGTTCTGTATCAATTGAATAGCTATCAATTAATGGAAAGTAATGCTAAATTTTTATTTCTCTATTAGAACTCAATAAAAATACATTTCTTTTATTATATCCTTAAACACAAAGATGCCTCTATTAACTATATGCTCTTTCTCAGGTTTAGAAAATATTTTTCTTTAGTTCACTTTCAATTATCTCACCATCTTTTATATAAAATAGATATATAAATATAAAAGTCAGTTGTAATTTTAAATAAATCTCAACTGACTTTTTGTACTCTCATAATGACAGAAGCAATTTATGAATAATTATAGAAAATAACCATACATAGAGTTGCAAGTGGTTGTGTAGCTCCATAAGATATTGCTGGTTCATCAGAATCTAGTGCATCTATAGCTGCTCCTAAACCTGGTGCTGATGTCATTCCACCTGTTATAGCTCCTGATAATAGAGTCCAGTTTACATGGAAAACATAGTGTCCTAACAAGAATCCAAATAGAACAGATAAAATTGCTACAAGTGCTGAAACAACTGCTATCATAATTCCATCTCCAGTAACAGCTTCAACAACACGGAAACCATAGTTTAATCCTGTTCCTGCTAAGAAAATTGATAGGAAATATGTTCTCATTTTTCCTAAAACAACAGAATCCATACGGAAGTTGATAGGTCCAATTTTTCCAATAGATCCTAAAATCAATGCAACTATGATTGCTCCACCAATACTTCCTAATGAAAAATGTTCCTAGAGGTCCCATTGCAATTTTAATACTTCTAAAAAGATATCCTAAGAATGCTGCTATTGAGAAACCTACGAAGTCCATTTTAACTTCTGGGATAGTATTTTTCTGAATCTTTAACATTGCTTAAATCTATTTTCTTTTTGAGCAAAGTATTTTTCTTTTTCTTTTTCAACATCAAATCTAAACATTCTTGAGATGAAATTAATACCTAAAATTAAGAATAATACTCAAATGGATATCCAAATTGAGTGTCCTACTCCAACCCCAGCTTTTTGCTTCAGTTACATATATTTCAGTATCTTCTGCTGATAGACTTGTTGTGTTTTCAACTGTCATCTTTTCTGGAATTGCTTCATTTTTTTAATTTTGCATCTCTTTCTTTTGCATTATTAATTATAGCTAATATCTTTACTTTTTGTTCCTTCATCTAAATTTTCAAAATTAGCTGCTGAGTGTTTTGATTCAGATTCTGAAAGATTCAGTTGCTGCTGCAAGTCCTGCTGAACTTGATCAAAAGCTCCTGTGTAAGTTCCTGTTATTTGGTAAGGACTCATGTTCTTTAATGCTTTTGAGAAACCATAAGATGCTACTGCACCAACAAATGGAATAAATATAGCTAAGATTACAAATTGTTTTTCCAAACTTAGTAATAGCGTACTTCATATCTTTAGCTGCTAAAAAGCCCTGTTCCAACTATGAAAAATAAGTAGTGATAAATTCATTATAGAACTATCTATAATATTTCCCTTTAATACATTTTTGAGCTTTTGTAAAAAGATTTACTATCTTCTGGAATTGTTACTGCATATTTTGTTAGAAAATATCCCAACAAATAAACCAATGAAACAGAGTCCCTAGTAATCCCAAAATTAAATTTCTTAAACTTTATGTCTCCAAATAAGTTTCCTAAAGTCATAGTAAAAATAATAGAACCAACGAATTAAAAATAAACCCGACCAAATCAAAGTGCATAAAAAATTCCTCCTCTACTAAAAATTTAAAATTTGTTATATATTATCATATTTTTTTCAATGATTTTTCAAAAGTTTTTATTTATAGTATTAATAGATTACGAAATTTTTATTCTACTATATCGAAAATATTTGTTATAAAAATCTAACAATTTTTATTGTTATTAAAATTAAGAAAAAGATAAAAATTATATTTTTTTATAAAAATATTTTTCTAATTTTTAATAAAAACTGATTGAAGTTTTCACTCCAATCAGCTTTTATAATTTTCAGCTTTTTAAAAATTAGAATATAACTCTTAGTCCTAAAGCCACCTCTAACATTTCTACCTTTTGTATCATAACCTATGTTTCCAGTTACTCCAATTCTTTGGTTATCTACACCAACATTAAGATCTGTTTTAACATTTCCTCTTCTGTCTTCTTTTTCACCTCTGATATTGAACCAATCGGCAGATGTTCCTGCAACTCTTGCTTTTATTCTTTCCATTTGCAACTCTTCCTAACTCATTTTCATAAGCTACTGCTAGGGCTGCTCTCAATGTTTTATTTCCTAAGTGAAAGTTTATATGCTAATTCTGTCTCCTACTTCTGGTTTTATAGATAAGTAGTCATTTGATTTAACTTCTAATTTCATTTCACCAGATTTTTCTTTTATCTTAGACATTCTTCCATATTCAACTCTCAATGCTCCATAAGGTTTTACTGAAAGTCCTTCACTCAATCTAAATTCTTTTTCCTACTTCATTTTTAACTCCTATTCCATAAGTATAGTATTTAGATTTTTGCTTGAAATATTTCATCAACAACTAAGAATCTTCTGTTTAGTTTTGTTGTGTCCTACAAAAATATCTCCTGATATTGTCCAATTTAAGCTATTGTTATCATCAAATGGTACTGATCTAAATAATCCAACCTTAGCTTGTAATTGTTCTTCTTTTTGATTTTCCAATATCTTCAAATTTGAAAGTATTATGAACTATACCTGTGTACCAACCTGTAGATTCTCCTAACTTAACTGTTTTCATCTTCATGAACATAAGCTACTCCATAAGCATTGTTCTTATAGTCTATTATACCAGCTGTATCAGTTTTATATTCACCTTTCATTCCAAAAAGTTTTTACCTTATTAGAATCTTTTTGAAGGGTTAGACCAAGAATTTCTTAAATAAGAGAATTCTTTATCTAATATTCTTCCTGTTGCTTGTATTCTTTGTTGAACATTAGCATATTGGTGTCCCATCATTTCATCATAAGCTTGAGTTAATAATACATCTTCATTTTTTTACCAATTCCATTTTAATTTATTAAATAGTCTCTTTTCTGCTGAATCAAGAGCATTCATATCATATCTTTGTTCTAATCCATCAGCAAAAGTATATGCATTATCTTCTGGTCTTACAAAAGATGTATAAGCTAATTTTAGACATTGCCATTCTACGATTTGTCCATAGTTATCTAAGATTGGTGTAGCCATCCAAGTTAATGAACCAGCCATAGTTGTTATTTTAAAGTTTCTTCCTTGGATTTGATCTAAGAAAGGCTTTTAATAACATCTCCACTTACTATCCATTCTTTCTTATTTGTCATTTCTGAGAATTCAGTACCAATTATTAATTGGCTGTTTACTGGTGGGGCAACTCCATTGAAAAGTAACAGGTCTTGTTCTTCCCAATGTATCTATATAGAATCCTACATCAGACATTTGCTAGAGTTTGAGTTCATTACCAATTAACTTATTAATTTTTTTCTACTTCACTATCTGATACTGGTACTCCATTTCTTAAGAATGTAGCTTGACCATTTTTTTACAGTGATAGTAATTCCTTGCAATCTTTACTTGTTCCACTAGCTGAGTTATTTCATTTCCAGAAGGATCTGTGCTAATCAAAGAGTTAATTTGTCTTTCTAACTCAGCAATTTCTGCAGCACTAACATCTTTCCAGCTAATTGCAGAACCACCCTTACCTCTTACTTTGATTTCTCCATAGTTCTTGATAACAGCATTTTCTTACTAAGTTTCCAGCAGCATCTCTTTTACCTCTGATAACAACTCCTGTACTGTTGTCAGCATCTATTAAGATTTTTCCTGTTGCTTCATTTATAAGAGTTGAACCATTCATTACTGCAACTCCAGTAAGTCCTGATACATTCTCATTTATTTTTCCATTTCTTCCAGCATAAGAATCTGTTGTTGTGATAAGCCCACTATTTTTTTGAAAGTTGCTCCTTCATCAACATAGACTCCTGTTAAACTTTGAATTTTATTAGTTGCTGTAGCTTGGCTTCCATCTAATAAGATTCTACCTGTATTTTCTACTATTGTTCCAGCTCCTGCACCATACATACCAATAGATTTATTAGTAGATATTCTGATATCTCCTTCATTTTACTATATGTCCACCATTATCAGCAGCCATACCTATACCATAAACAATCTTATTAGCATCAGAATATACTTTTCCTGTTGCTGGATCTATATCATCAGTAGGTCCTACAACAATGCTTCCTCTATTTGTTGCTTTTTCCATTAGGTGCATAAACTCCTATATTTCCTTTTTCCTGTTGAGAAATCTATTATTCCATTATTTACAAATTCTCCACCATCTTTAACATAGAAACCTATTAAATGATCTGAGTTATTAGAATTAATATTTCTATTATTAGTGATGTTAGCTTTTCCCTTTAGAATATAGGAATACACTGTCATTTCCTAAACTTACAGGTCCTGCATTTGTATTAGTATAAACATTTGTTTTATTTGGATCAGTATTATTTAATATGAATCCATAAGATTTTTCTCCAACTGTAATTTTTGAAGCTTGATCAACAACTGTTGCTCCATTTACTGCATAAACTCCAGTAGGTTCTGTATCTTTTGCTGTTGCCACATGTTTATCTATATCTAATTCACCTTTTACAACAACTGTTCCATCTTCTTTATAGATTCCTATACCTTGGTCTTTTAACATGTATCTTTTCCACCATTCATTTCAACACTTGAAGGAGTTTTTGAATAGATACCTATTGATTTTTCTCCAACTTCTATTGTTCCTGTTGTATGTTTTATATTAGAAGTTCCTTCAGCTGTATAGATACCAATAGTTGGTTCTAGTGAATTTTGCTGAGTCAGCTATATTTATGTTAACTTTATTTTCAAAAGTTTGTCCACCTCTCAAGAATACTCCCTAATGTCTTCTTACCAGATAATGTTAATTCGCCATTGTTAACAACATTCTTAGTAGCATCTGCATTAGAATAAATTCCAACTGATTCTTTTTCCACTTAAAGAAATTTTACTATTATTTGTAAAATTAGCATTTTTTTGCTACGATTCCTCTAGCATTATCCTTTGTTCCTGATATTGATTCAGCAGTAGAAACAAAGTTAGGGGCTTGTATTTTTCTAAATAAAGTCCAGTTGATCCTTGTCCTAGTTTAATTGTTCTCACACCAGTTAAGTGAGAGTTTTCCACTGATATATGCTCCAGTATATCCATCTGCAACATCTATATCAACCTTAGTTCCTGCACCATCTAATTGAGCAGTACTATCTTTTTAAATATAGCATAGTATTTTTGTGTTGCACCCTAGATTTCCTAATTTAGAAAATGAAAACAGAATTTTCTAAATATGCTAATACTCCTTTATTTGAGAAGTTTCACAGTTCCATCAGCAGTTATAGTTGAATTTTTTTACCATAGTAAAGCTATTCCATCATTTCCAACTCTTATTGCTGAAGTAGTAGTTTAAAGTTTGTATTTTCAGCATAGATTGCAACTGCTGGATAACGCTTTTCATTAGAGTACTTTATTTTTCTATTATTGTATCTCCTACTGTTATATCTCCTGTATTTACTACAGTATTTCTATCTGTATTAGATTGACTCCTTTACTATATAGACCAACTGCTCCATCTCCCTAATGCTAATCTCAGTAGCTGTTGTCATAGTTAATTTTTATACTTTTTCTAAAACATTATCAGCGTTGTTTCAACGTTTCATCTACTGACCATTTATAGCATAGATACCAACATTCTTTGTAGCTCCAGTTGTAGAAGTGATTTGTGAACCTGTAGCATTTGTGTAACAGTTTTCAGCATTTATCAAAGTACATTCCTGTCGAGTTGATCTCTAAACTAATATTAGAAGTTGCTGTTGTTTCAACTGTTAATTTATTAGGATCTGTACTTGTAGGAGCTCCATCATATTTTCTAGTATTTTTTTATCATAGAAACCATAGATGGCAGTGGAATTCTTTCCAACTTTGATAGTCTTTATTATTTTTACTCTAGCAGAATTTACATAGATTGCTGTTGATTTTCTCTGCAGCTAGAAAGTTAATAGTACCCATCATTTACACTTTCATAAATTTCCTTTATACCCAAGTCATAGCTGGATTGGATTTTAATTCCTTCTGCCATAAGTCCCTATATTAGCTGTTGCTAGTATATGGAACGATCATCAACAGAAACAACGTAGTTGAACCAGAAACTAGATGTTTCTCCATTGATAACATGGCTTAAAACCATCTCTAGGATTTCAATTCTACTAATGTTACATGATATTAGCTTTTCCTTCTTCTGAACGTACTTCTTCTGCATGCATTACCATTATTATTAAAAGTCCAATTATCCTATATTGACATCTGAACCTTTTTGAGTCATAAACTCCTACACCTTTAACATCTGTTTCCTATTAAATTAATTGTTGCATCTTCTCCATCAAATTTTTGTATCTTCAGAGGCTATAACTGCCACTCCTCCTGTACCTTTTAAAAGTGATACTTGTATCTGTCTTACTTCCAACTAAGTTAACTGTAGCTGTACTGTTCCAGCTGTACTCTTAGTTATGTATATACCTATTCCAGCAGTTACTTCATCATCTTTAGTTGCTGTTGTCCCATTTCCTACTGTTATATGTCCCTTATAGTCTATAACACTGTTACTATCAGACATAATTCCTACTCCTTCTCTCTCCTGTTGTTACATCGGTATTAATTTTATAATGACTTCCTCTGTTCCTTGAGTTTATCAGCATAGATACCTCTTGCATATCATCATTTGCTATAGTAGGATCCGCTTGAACTGTATTTCCAACTACTATCCCCTTTTGTATAATCTTTTATTTTAGTATCTCCACTTTAGGAACAGACCTATTATTCCATTTCCAGTAGTACCTAAAGCAGCATTTGTGTAAAGTGTAATTTTGGTGTATCTTTTATCTAATTCAGCTGTACCTACTTTTGAACTACCTTCAAGATATACTCCAACTCCATATCCTGAAATTTTTCCAATATTAGCATCTGTTCCACCTCTTAAGATACTATTGCACCATTTACATAGTAAGCAACTCTATTTTGATTTTGCTGTTCCCAAATTAATTTCAGCAGTAGCTTGTATCTGCAACTATTCCATCCTTTCTGAAACATATACAGCTGAAGATCCATCACTATCCTTTTGTATCTTTTTAAATTAATTTTTCCTACTTTTAGAAACAGTTGTCTTTAGGGAGCATAAATTCCAGCTGAACTAGTATTATTTATATTAATAGTTCCTATATTTTGTAAATCAACATCTCCTACAGCATTAGTAGGATTGTTTTTGGGCATACATTCCTACTGATTTTTTTGTATTTACATTGATAGTTCCACTAGCTTCATTTTTTTACACTAGCTTTTTACCTGATTTCTGATTGTGCAAACATTCCTATTAAAGATTCATTTCTGTCGTTGTTCCGTCATCTTTTCCTAAAGTTAATGGTTCCACTATTTTTGAGCTGTATGTCCCATTTCCATTATTTTTAGCAAATATTCCTACTGTTTCTTTTATTCTCCAATAGAATTTTTTTCCATTAGAGCGGTATTTTTCCCCTTTTCCTGTATCAGATACAAAAATTCCTACTCCATTTTTCGGCAAGTACTTCTATTTCTTTTATTATTTTTAACATCTCCAGAATCTTTTGCATACATTCCTATTGATTTTTAGCTGTTGATGTAATAGCAATTTTAGCATTATTTGTAGCAGTAGAAAACTTTGATTATTTGAATTTTTCCTTCTGCTAACATTCCTACTCCATCTTCGGCTTTTAAATTAATTCCATATTCTTGACCAACACCTGGAGGATTAGTTGGGATAGTAGTATTATTTTCTATCTTTGATCCCTCTTGAGCTATCATTCCATTGATTTTACACTCATTTATATTGATGATTCCATTATCCTTATTTATAGCAGTAGAATTTTTCTTAGCTAATATTCCTATATTCTCTTTATTAGTTGTAGAACCCTTCAAAGTAATAACACCTGTATTTTTCAGCTGTTACATTAGCTTTTGCAACATTTGTTGAATCATTTATTAACATCATTCCAACAGATGATTCTTTATCTACATCGATAGCTTTTTATTAAACAATGTTAATTTTGAAGCTGCCGTTGTTACAGAAGAATCAACTTTTCCAAGCATTCCTACTGATTTTCATTTTTTTATTTCAATAAGTCCATTTGTTGTATCAGTACTATTGTCAGCAATATCATTAGTTCCAGTTATCTCTTTATTATTCTTTGTTAATTCAACTAATATACCTGCTGAATCTTTTTCCTTCAACAGTTATCTTCTTTTTGTTTGTAGCATTGCTATTTTTAGCGTACATAGCTGTTGATTTTTCTTTTTTTAGTTGTTATAGAAGCAACTAAATTTGTACTAGTTCCTGTATTTTCAATATTAGCTTCATCTCCATACATACCTGCTGATTCTTCTTCTTCTATAAGGATAGTTCCTCTATTTATAGCTGAAGCTGCTAGGCTAGTTACACCTGGTGCTTTAACTGTACTAACAAATATTCCTACTGATTTCTTTTTCTTAGTTGTAATTGTTCCAGTTAAATTATTGTTATCATCACGTTGATTAATTACAGTAGTATTTTTGGATCAGTGTCGTCAGTAGTTCCAAACATTCCTACTGATTTTTCTTCTTCTAATAAAAATTATATTTTTATTTGTTAAAGAGAAATTTTCTCCAGCCATACCTATAGAATCTGTTTTAGTGGCTTTTAATACTCCCTTCATTAGTCAAAAATAGAATTATTTTTACCATAAATACCAGTTGAATATGCTGTATTTAAAGTAATACTTCCTATCATACCTGCTGAATCTTCTTTATTTTTATTAATAACAGTTGAATTATCAGCTGAGATTCCTACTAGACTCTCACCTATCCCAACAGAAAAAGCAGTTGTTTCTATTGTTCCATAGTTCATCACTTTTGATTTTTATTTGCAATAATACCTGCTGTCTTTTTAGCAGAAAGTTCTATTACTCCATTTTTAGTTTGTGGATTTCCATTAGTACTTTGTAGAATATTCTCCTATAATTCCTGCTGAAGACTCTTCTGTTATATTTATAGTTCCTTCATTTCTTACTAATGAAACAAGATTAGTACTTTGTTGTTCTATTATCTTTTACATAGATACTGCTAGAATTTTTGTCCCTACATTAATTATTCCAGTATTTGCTATTGTTTGTGTGTTATTAGCTTGAACAGCTTTGTCCTCAATCAAACTATAGATACCTACTGAAGATGTTTTTGTACTTCCACCATTTAAAGTTATAGTTCCTTTATTTAATATATATTGGAAAGGGAAAGTAGCATTTTCAGTTAATTTTGCAAAGATACCTACTGAACTTGATTCTCTTTAATTCTCAATTTTACCTGTTGTAAGACTATTAAGTACATTTCCATCTGTTGAAGCTATTCCACACCTTTTTCTTTATTTAATATGATATTTTTATTATTAGTAATAAAACCACCTTTACCACTAATTCCTGTACTATAATCATTGTTAACAGTTATAGTTCCATCATTTGTAGCAGTAGACTTAGAAAAACCATTTGAATCTTTATATTCTTGAGATAGTTTGTCATCACTTGAAATCTCATCTATTGAAATCCTCTACCAACCTCTGTTGCTAGAGTTGGTTGTACTGTACTATTTAATACTATATCTCCTGTATTTATAATTTTAGAACCATTCTTCCCTATTATACCTGCATGTTTTCTTAGCAGTTAGAGATATTCCTTTATCAAAAGTTGGTAATGAACTCGATGCTCCAGAATTTTGTTACTTCTGATTTATAAGCTAAAATTCCTGCTGAACCTTCGGAGCTAACTACTATTTTTCCAGCATTTTCTGCTACAGATTGACTATTAGTTGAGTTGATGAATTTCTGACATAAATTCCTACTGCCTCTTCTTGACTTACATCTCATATTAGCTGTTGTAGCATTTAAAAGTAGTTATTTTCTTAGTTGATCCATTTTCTAATATAGAATAAATTCCTGCTGAACCTTTTTAGATGTCCTCCTACAGATATTGTCCTATTATTCTTTTTATTGTTTTTATCAACTGAACCTGCTCCATTCAATCTAGCAAAAATTCTACTGATTTATCATTTTTCTATAATGATTCCCTTTGTTACTGCTGGGCTTGTTGTTAGTCCATTATTTTCAACATTAGCATTTGTTGAAAGAATTCCTACTGTTGAAGCATTTATTAGCTGTATTTTTCCATCATTTTTGCCAATCCACCAGTACTTGACATTCCTGAACTATAGTTTGCTTTTAACTTATTGTTCCATTAGTATCATTTGTTCCAGTTGGGTATTATCTACTGAAACTCCTACTAAACCTTCTGTTGAATTTGTAACATTTGCTTCTAATAAGATTCTTGCACTATTTATAACTGTTGAACCTGTATTTCCTAAAAATTCCTGCTGACTTTATAGCCTTTACTTTCAATACCTTTTGCTCCAGTTCCTAAATTTGTTATTTTGGATTTTTACAATAATACCAACAGAACTTTCTCCATCTACTTTAATTAAACCAGTGGCTGTATTAGTCACTTCTGATTGAGCATTGTTTTGAGTAGAAATATTGTCTGCATAGATTCCTCGCTGAACCTGTTTGTACAAGTTCAATATTTCCACTATTTTGAGTAGTTAATTTACTATTAGTACTTGTTAACTTAGAATAAATTCCTGCTGAACCTGTTTCTGTTGCTCCTTCTAATTTTTATTAGACCTGTATTACTTACAGTCTTATTAGTTCCTGCTGTCAATAAGGCATAAATTCCTGCTGACTTTTCTTTTTAACAAAAATTCCTTTTTGTGGAGTTGTTCCAGTTCCAGTATTTGTTATATCTGAATCTTTACCATAGATTCCAGTTGATTTAGTTCCTGCTAATTCTATTTTTCCATCATTTGTTAAAAGTTGAGTTATTTTCTCCAAGCATTCCAACTGCTAAAGTATTATCCATTAAGATACTTCCGAGTTGCACTGTTAGCTTGCGGTACTATCGTTTTGTATAAATTGCTATACCTTTACTTAACTCTTGTTGACTTTATAACTCCATCATTTATTGCTGTTGAACTAGCTGCTCCTGTTCCACTTCCCTTTGTAGCAATAAGTCCAACATTTGTTCCAGTAGTTAAATTTATACCATTATTAACTTTACTGTAGAGCCTTTTTGTTCCAACTAAAACAGAAGTTGAGGCATTAGTTCCTGCTGTTGCGTTCGATACAATATAATTCTTATCTATTTCAGTTGTAGCTCCTCCTGTCGTATAGAATATACTTGCTCCTGTTCCAAAACTTGTTATATCTATAGTATTATTTTCTAAATATTCTCCTGCTTTTTAGAATGGTAGGGCTAGCTGCATTAAATAATCCAAAAAGTTGAGTTTGTTCCTAAATCTACTTCTAATTTTTCCACTTTCAACTTTAAAAAGTATCTTTAAACTTTGTAGCATCTGCTGAATATAGACCCACTGCTCCTGTTTTTAATTGCTAATTTAGAACCTTCTCCAAAACTTTACGTTAGCGTCTCCATCAGAATAAACACCTATAGTAGTATTTGAACTAGTACTGTCTCCAACAAAAATAGGTGCTGTTATCTCTAACTCTTCCATTAGATTTTTAGCATAAATTCCAATTGCTCCTTGATGAGCAGCTATCAGAGAATCATCATTTCCTACATCATTAGTGTGAGTGAATTCATATTTTTCCGTCAGTATGACCCCTATATTTCCTCCACCTACTGCATTTATTCTTCCTTGTTTGTAAATTTTATTTCTGGTGTTGTAGCTGTTACATCTCCAATTCCAAAAGCAACTGCATGAGCAATTTTTCCACTAGCTTCAATAATACCTGTCTTTTCATTAGTGAATTTCCTTTTTCTCCATAGAAACCCTAAACTACCTTTAAAAGGTGTTCCAGCTTTATTTTCATCATTTCCTATTACTTTTATAGTTCCACTATTCGAACCTTTCTCCATTCTTTAAAACATAACCTATTGATTCTTTTCCTGTTACTTTAATTAAAGTATCTCTTTCTAAATCAATTCTTCCAATTTTATCATCTGTTGTTGATTCAGTTTCATACTGATCTTTTGCTTCTTTTGTTTAGATTTATACTTAATAGTATCTACAACAGCACCATAGTTATTTTTCTCCACCCTACATTAATAATTCCTATACCCTTAGTTAATATTTGCTTTGACATTTTCATCAGTTGAACTTGTTGTAACTGTACTATTATTTTTAAAGTAATACTACCTTTATCTTTTGCATAAAGCTCAATACTTCCTTTTGCATATTGTCTCAAGATTTATAGTTCCAAATACTTCAACAGTTTCTGTCTCAACTGTAGCTCCTGTAGTATTTTTGTAAACCATGATCATCATACTTATCTTTTAATACAGGCCTTGTTTCTCACTCTGTATAGACTCCTACTGCCCTCTGTTTTTGATGTATTGCTACCTTTATTTGCAGAAGTTAAATTAGTAGGATCATTTTTACCAATATTTATTGTTCCTCCAACATAGAACAGCTTGTATATATTATGAAGATGTCCAACTCCTATAGAAGAATCTCCATCTATATTTATCTCTCCAGTATTTTTCATAAAACTCATATTTTTCACTTGAGCTCTATTAGCAAATTGCCCTCCAACAGAAGTTTTAGTCTTATAATCAGTTGTGTTATAATTTCTAGATGTAGTTGCATCTTTATTTTTACTGTTAGCATACCAAAACTGCCATAACTATTTATATTAATAGTCCCTTGTTATTTCATTTGGGGCTACTTTCTTTTTCATTACGAGCAACCATCATATTTAATCCCTTTTGATCACTTGGTTGATGGGTATTATTAGGATTTTCAGGACGAAGTTGAATTCCTGCACTTTCTGGTGCGTTTTTTAGAGTTACCTCCCAATATTAATCATTTCTGTTCTAGTATTATTAGTAGATGAATCAAAGTTATTAAATCCAAAGGCTACTTGATTCTTATTTGTTCCAGTCGCACTATTATTTTCCATTTATATTTCTTTATTTATAACTTGTACATTTGCAACATCAGTTAGGTAGCTGTAAAATTAGGGATTTTTGATTTGAACCACTATAGCCTGTATGTGTCCTTGGAACATCTATACCCACATTTTGACTAGCATTTAAGTTTATTGTTCTGTATAAGTAAAAAGGTTTTATAGTAGAATCTCTAGTCAATACCCTCATCTATCATAAAGGCTCTAGTATCTTTTTACATTTACATTGACATTTGTTGCAACTTTATCAAGGTTTTTACCTCTCCCCACGTAGAGATATATCTCATTTTGTTTATCTACATTTATTGAAGGTTCTGTCAAAGTTAAGCTAGTTATCATAAGTTCTTCCACCATAGTTATAAACAAAATTACGCTCATTTATTCCAGCTTAATCCTCCTGTCCCAGTATAAAGTCAACTGCTGTAACAGTTGGTGTTGTTACTCTCATAGTTCCAACATTTCCAGGAGTTACTATATTTAGTGAGCCAATACTAGGAGGAGTTACTCCAACATCTATAGCAGGTGCTTTTGGCTACTAGGTGTGCTTGGTCTCTACAGAAATGCTTGGTACACTAGGTTCATTTACACTTACGCTTACACTTGGTGGGACTGGTTTACTTGTGTGTAGCTATTGTAATTCCTATACTTGGTACTGAAATTGTTCTGGTGCACTCAGGTGGATTTATAGACAATGCTTCTATTGTGACTCTCTTTATACTTGGTAAAATTTATTCTTAGGAGCTTCTATCGGTTTATTTGGCTCTGGTTTTACAACTGCGTGCCCTAAAGTTTGTACAACAGGAGCTGTGATATCTCAATGCTAGTGCCTGTTTACTAACTCTCCTTTGAGAAATACGAGCAAGTATT
>BNJT01000052.1_pt1 | contig 44673 bp, 84 predicted proteins | sample 8540491 | NCBI WGS metagenome assembly BNJT01 (sample SAMD00202455, study PRJDB9452) | human saliva metagenome | host: Homo sapiens | reverse complement strand
GATGTTTTCGGCACCCCATCTGAACCTGAATTTTCTCTTCAGAAATTCCCATTGATTTTGCTGTAATTTAATTCCATTATCTGTAGAGTCTGCGATCATGGTTGATGTATACAGTAGTTTTGGTCCAATGATGTCAAACGATCTTTTTGTACCATCCCGTATCCATTGGACCAATTCTCTCCAGAGGTAAACTACCGGAAGCACCACGATGATAGAATATCATAGAATAGCTTCTCCGTCAGCACTCTCCTCAAGGCCCGTATGAATCACTCGAGATGGAGCGTGACTACTTGTTATCGTCCACTTCGAAGTCAAAACTAAAAGCACACCATTTGCCCATGGCCAAAAGCTTGAGGAGATATTGACACCCTTACTGACATATCCATTTCCAATCACGCAACCATTAGGACCACGTGCGCATTGTATGATCCGTAAGCGCGGCCTTTTGCATTATAAGAACGGATCACAATATTCTGCAGTATTCACTTCCCAAATTGGATGTCCTCAAGCCCTGTTGCCGTGTGCATTCCATTCGAGGATGGAATTGTTACCATCACTATTCGTAATAGTGAGCCGATTCACCGGCACCAAACTCGTTGTTCTACTATTATTGGCATTGTTGATATAGCCAACGCTATTAACTGGAGTTCGGCGTCTCCTCTTCGGAGCTGCGCTCGTCCGTCGCTGGTAACATAGCCCTTCTTGTAGGCCTGCCCCCACGCTGTGCCACCTCCGGGCCGAAATAGGACCCGCCAGGATGGCGATGGTTGTTACTAACCGTAGTCTTTTCTTTTCATATTGCATCTGTTTTTAATGGTGAATATATTTTCAGCTAAAACGATGCTTACTCCATGAAAACAGCGTGCGGATTGTGGGCGGATAACCACAACAAGATGTACCGCGCAAAACGAACTTCTTCGGTCCGTCTCAGGCAACTTCCCTTGGGGTGTTACGGTGAATACGCCGCCGTATGACTGCTTGTGGGCTATCGCTCGCATCGCATCTGTTTTTACGGCGACAAAGATATAATCTGTACTATATCCAGATATAAATGGCGATCATTTCCGGAGCTTACATCGTCTGACTGGGGAATGCTTGCAGCTTGCAGAGACCTCTCGCCAAATGGCGAGCAACTCCGCAAAATGCAGAGAGGAGGGGCGCGCTCAGTGGGAGAGGGGCGGATTATTTCATCCCATTCATCGCCAGCAGCTCATCCATTAAATCAGATGTATTGCTCAAGGGGGGACTTTTTGTGTTTGGCCGCCGGAGCTTGCCGTGGCTGCGGAGCCAGTCGAAGAAGAGGCTCGGGCGGGCGGGGATGATCTCAGGTGGCTGGAGGAGATCTCTTTGTAGCGCTTGGCGGCGTGGTCAGGTTGAGGGCTTGGAGGGCGGTGTCGAGCGAGGCCGCAAAGACGTCGAGCGATGTGGGGCAAGGTGTCGAACTCGATGAGCCAGCGGTGGCGACCCTTGGCGCGGTCGGTGAGGAGGTAAAGCGGCGCGGCGGTGTAGGCGCGGACGGCGGCGGAGGTGACCTCCGAGGCCTGACGGATGGCGCGTTCGGCGTTATCGACCATGAGCTCTTCGCCGAATGCGTTGATGAAATGCTTCGTGCGACCGGTGATGAGAAACTTATACGGGCGGAGGAGATGAAGCGGATGGTGTCGCCGATGAGATAGCGCCAGAGGCCGCCGGCGGTGGTGATGACGAGGGGCATGGTTCTCGCCCGTGCGCACCTCTTCGAGCGGCAGGACGGCATCCGGCGGGATGGAGCCGCGCATCGGTGGGCAGGGCGGTGGTGGATGCACTCGTAGAAGATGCCATAGTCGAGCATGAGCAGGAGGCTGATCGGTGGGCTCGGACTGAGTCCGAAGAAGCCCTCGGAGGCGTTGTAGGTCTCCATGTAACGCAGCTGTCGGACGAGGGGATGAGGCGGGCGTAACGGTTGCGGTGAGGCTCGAGCCGACGCCGCGTGGAAGAAGACTTCGAGGTCAGGCCAAACCTCGAGGAGGGTCTGCGCGCCAGCGTCACGGATGACGGCTTCGATCAGGACGAGCATCCAGGAGGGTATGCCGGAGAGCTGCCCGTGGGCCTTGCGCGTGCTCCGAACAATGGCGCGGATCTGGCCTCCCACTCGTCCATGAGGATAATGCGGCGCGAGGGTACGCGGACGAGGTTGACGAGCGGGTTGAGATTTTGGAGCAGTACGGCGGAGAGGTCGCCGCAATGTGCGCGGGCGTTGAGGGGCGAAGGGCTATGCCGCCGCCAAGGATGAGTCCCTTTTTGTCGAAAAAGCGGGAGCGGGGGTTGTTGCGGAGGTAGAGGGCGACGGTGTCAGAATCCGCCGGCGTAGTGTGCCCGGCGGAGGATGTCTGGGGTGACGGGGATGTATTTGCTGCGTGCGTCGGTCGTGCCGCTGCTCTGTGCGAACCATCGCGTGGCTCCGCAGAGCACGTTGCGCTGGCTCGTCGATCATGCGTCGGATGTAGTTTGCAAATCCTCGTGCAGGCGCTGACGGGGACCGCCCGTCGGAAGGCCTCGTAGCGTCCGACTCGACGGGCATACGGTCGAAACGAGTGCACATGGCCCCATTCCGTCTCGTCGGGCGGTGCGAATCAATTGACCGAGTTGCCGACGCGCTGGATGACGGGCCTCCGTGGCGTAAGTCTCAATGACGCGCGCACGGCGTAAAAACAAGGGACGTAGGAGGGTGGTGAGCATGGGAAGGGGAAGGAACGAAAAGTGAAACTCTAGAAGCCTTCTTCTTCCCTTGATGGAGAAAAGGAAGCAAAAAGAAGATCAAACCCACCGGGGCCGGGGAAGTTTGCCGGGTACGTCGAAATCTCATCGCGTCTTGATCAGAGACTGTCAAAGTATCGGTCGATTTCCTCTTTACTCTCAAAAATGCAGGGTTTTCTCCTTCTATATTCTTCTCTTGCACGATCGATTTTGGCCTGTAATTCGGGTGTAATGCCCGATGACTCTTCGGTGAAGGGGATGAGCCTATAAGCTCGTCTGCGTCCGCGACGAATGATCACCTTTTCGCCCTTATCGGCCAAGTCAAACGCTTGATCCGAACGGGAGGTGAACTCTTGGGTGGTGAAGTTTACTGTTGCCATGATGCTTTCGCTTTGAGGATGAATGGATGGGACAAAGGTAGAAGGAAGGGAAAAGCGAGATGGGGGCGGAGACTATGGCCGAGTATCCGGCAAACTTGGCTGGCGTCCCTGACGCCTTCAGAAGTCTGCGCTGACGCGAAGGTTGAGTTGGCGGCCGGTGAGGTAGTTGGGGACGGCGTAGCGGTGGTTGTAGACGTCGGTGATCCAGTAATAGGAGCCGGTGTTGTAGATGTCGAGTAGGTTGAAGACATCGACACCGATCCAGAGGTTCTTGAAGTGACTGCAAGAGGCCGCTATCCATCACGCGACTCGCCACCGACGAGCTGATAGGTGAAGCCGATGTCGACGCGCCGATAGGCGAGGCGTGCGGAAGGTGCTGTTGGAGGTATAGCCTTGCCGCGGGACAGTGACGGAAGGCCGCAGTCAGGACGCCGCGCAGGGTTGACCATGGCCCGGCGATAGCCCGGGAAATAGTCCTGGAAATAGGTGAGAGGTTGTAGGCCGGACTGCGTTCAGCGGGGGCGCATGCACCGTCGGCTGACCCGTGCGGTCGATCGTCTGGCGGGCTTGCGCTAAGCGAGAGGCTAATCCACGAATCAGCGCCGGGGACGAACTCGCCGAAGAGCTTCGTGTCCCACCGACGATGTAGCCCCGCGCGCAGTTCTCGCCATAGTAGCGGATCTTGACGTTGTCCACCGTGTAGGGATTGATGCGGCTGGGGTGCTTGTAATAGACCTCGGACGAGAGTTTGAAGTTGCGGCCGCCGACCTTGAAGCTATAATCGCCTCCGAGGATGAAGTGGATGGAGCGCTGGGCTTTCAAATCGCTGTTGAGGCGCACGACGGTATTGCCACCGGCGTCTTGTTCCTCACACGCAGTTCCTTGTAGAAAGGCGACTGCGAATGGGAGTCCGGTGGCGAAGCGTAGCGTGATGTCTTGGTTGGCTGTGGGGATGAAGCCGACGGAGGCGCGAGGACTGATGAGCAGTTCGCGATTGTAGCTCAATAGGTCGCGCGCAGACCGGCAATGACGGTGAAGAGTCCTTGCGGGGTGCGAAACTTGATCACGTCTTGCGCATAACCCGAGGCGCGCATGCCTGCTGAGGCTATTGCTGGAAAAGAGGTTGGCGATGACGTTCACCTCGCGGCCCGTCTGCGGCGGCGAGATAACCCGACGAGTCGCGGCTCTCCATTCGCTGATGCGATCCACGAAACGCTCCGACTGGAGGCCGGCGCCCCACTTGAGTGTATGAAACGACGACAACTGCGAGAGGCCACAGACGCCGACATGCGCCACGGTGGCCTGAAGGCGGTTGCGGGCGTGTTCGTGATACGACGCCAGCGAAAGCGACGAGGCTTCGCCGGCCGATTCCTCCCCCACTTTGTCGAGGCGATGAGGCGCCCTCGATGTCGTAGCTCTCCTCCTCGTTGGAGCGGAAGGCGAAGGCTTGCAGACCGACTTCCGACTTGTCGCTGGGCGTATGCTTGAGCGTCAGGGCACCGTAGTAGGTATCGAAGCGGTCGCGCTCGCGGCCGTCGAAGTAGACGTGGAAGACGCGCTGCTCCTCAGTCGTGCCGAAGCGTGTTTGTAGCTCGATGGGGCGGTAGGAGTAGTGGTTCGAAGCGATGTTGCTAAGGAAGTTCACCTCCATTTCGGTGCCGGGCGGTAAGTCATAAACGTTTGCAGATCGACGAACCGCGGCTCGTATTCGGCCTGCGCGAGTCGGCGTCGCTGAGCAGCGAGCTGGACATGCGGTAACGGATGCCCGTGACTTGCGTGAAGCGTTTGCTGGCGCTGCCCACATAGGCGTTGGCCGTGCTGAGCGTGGGGTGCGAGGAGGCCAACATGCCGAGCGTGGCGGCGCCCTCCCATCCCTTGGGCCGCTTATAAGTGATGTCGAGCACGGAGCTCATCTTGTCGCCATAGCGCGCCTCGAATCCGCCAGCCGAAAATTGCACTGCTCCGTCAGGGTTGAGGGTTGACGAAGCTCAGCCCTCCTGCTGGCCCGGAGCGAATGAGCAGCGGGCGGAACACTCCATCGCCGTTGACGTAAAACCATATTCTCGTCGTAGCTACCGCCACGAACGGAGTACTGCGAGCTGAGTTCGTTGTTGGATGAGACGCCAGCGTACGTCACCACGAGGCTCTCGATGCTGCCGCCCGAGGATCGGGCAGGATTTTGAGCCGGTTGGCGTCGAGGTGCTCCATGGTCGTCGTTTGTCGGCGCGTAGCCGTCGACGGAGATCTCGCCCAGCTCGAGCGCCGCGGAGGTCAGCTGCACGTTCACGCGCATGTCGCCAGCGGGCCGCGGGATGATGCGCTCGGCCTTGTGGTAGCGCAAGGCAGGAGAAGACGAGCACGACGAGTCCGTCGGCGCCACGGTGAGCGAATAGAAACCCTTCTCGTCGGTCATGGCGCCGTTCATCGTTTGCTTGACTTGCACCAGAACCAGCTCCACGGGGTTGCCGTCGGCGTCGCGCACGTTGCCGGAGATCTTGATTCGCTGTGTCCACGCCGTCGTGAGGCTCAGGCGAGGCTGAGCGCCGTGGCCAGCAGGCCGCATCGTGTATATCGTCTTTTTACTCTTCATCCTATTTATCTATTGTGTAAACCGGTTCCTTAACGGGCGAACGAGGGAAACGTATGTATCGCCGGCCCTCGACGCCGCATCTTTTTCGCCGAAATGACGCAAACCTCTTTTTGGTCGTTTCAGGCGACCCGAAATGGCTGCAAACTACTTTTTGGTCGTTTCGGGCGAAAGATGCGATCCCGAACCTCCTCCATCTTTCAAAAGATGGATTGAGGGTGGAGGAGGGTGATGTTTGATAGCCAATCGGTCGTCATTAGAATAGCCGCCTCTCCTACCGGTAGGGTAGGGGCGTATCGCATACGCCCCTTTAGACGACCCGCAGGGCCGAATACAGACATCGGCGTTTGCCCCTTCACGGGACATTCTGCAGGGGCGCATGCATACGCCCTACCGCGTTACGTCTATTCATCCCTTGCGCGTACCGGGCAACTACCCTCTACCTCTACCCTCTAAGATTCACCACTCCGAACGCTTGTCGGACATCCATGCCCTGCACCTCATCGTCTGCTCGATCACTTCGCGGGCAATACCGTCGCCGCCGGCCAGCAGGGGAGATGTAACGGGCGATGCGCTTGATCTCCGGCGCCGCCGTACTGGGTGCAATGGGCAGCCCGACGCGACGCATCACCTCATAGTCCGGATGTCGTCCCCGGCGAAAGCCACTTGCTCGTCCGTAAGGCCCGTCCGGCGGAGGAAGTCCTCATAGTCGATGATCTTGACACTGCTGCAGAGGTAGATGCTTCACGCCGAGGTGCTCGAAGCGGCGGCGGATGTTCTCCCGTATAAGCGCCGGTGATCAGGCCCACCTCGTGCGTGGCGGACGGCCAACTGCAACGCGTAGCCGTCTTTGATGTTCACCGTGCGGGCCGGATCACCGTTGTCCGCCAGCGGGATTTTGTCGGACGACAGCACGCCGTCCACGTCGAAAAGAAACGCCCGTATGCGGGTCAAATCGTAAGGAATCATTGTTTGAAAGTGAAAAAGTGAATAGTGAAAACGAGAAGAGACCAATCCGGTGCCCGCCAAACTTCGCCCCTCTAACTTTTTAGTTGTTCGGCGTAGATCCGCGGCTGATCTCCTCGTAGAGGCGCTTCACGTCCGGATCGATGATCATTGCGGCCTGACGATTGAGCACGGCGCGGTCGTTACGAATCGCCGGACCCGTCTGCGCCTCGCGCGGCGTGAGGCGGTGGATCTTCGCCGCCGTCTCGTCGATCAGCGGACGGAGCACAGAGCCATCGAGGCCACGCGCACGGACGATCCGTCGGCCAAGACATACATGTGATTCGTGAAGTTGCAAGCAAAGACCGCCGCCAGATGGAGGTACGCCCGATCGACCGACGACAGCTCATGCACCTCGTCCGAGAGTCGCTCGGCCAGCCTCCGCACCCTCATCGGTCACTCCGCCGTGCAGCCCTCCACGAAGCAGGGCACCCGACGGAAGTCCACCGACCTCTCGCGTGAGAACGTCTGCAGCGGATAAAGTACGCCGTAGCGCCGCGCCCGGCCGCGGAAGACATTCATCGGCACGCTGCCCGCCGTATGCAGCCAAAGCCCATCGTTCGCCGGCACCCGACGGGCCACGTCCGCCAACGCATCATCGCTGAGCGAGAAGACGTACACGTCAGCATCCGTGCGCACAGCTTCAGCGGACGTCGTCCACATCGCGTCGCCCGACCTTTCGGCCAACGCTCGGGCATGCTCCGCTGTCCGACTCAGACCTGCACGAGGCGCAGCCCCGCACGCTCACGCAACGCCTGCGCAAGATGCGTGGCCACACGCCCGGCACCGATCATCACGACCGTCTCGTTCATCATGCCTGTACCTGGCCGTCGCCGGTTATCTCCGCCGTGCGGTAACGGCCGATATGCACGTGTTCCCAAAGCAACGCCGCCTCGTCGTGCGGCCGGCCCCACGCTCGCGGTGGCCAAAGCCAACGATGCAGAGCACGCCGAGCTGATAAGGGATGTCGAGCAGGTCGCGGACATATTGCTCGGCCTCCGGTGTCGTCCGGCGTGTGACGGTTACGCACCCATGACCAGCAGCTGCCTAAGCCGGGATCTTCAGCCTGAAGCTGCATGTATGCGGCGGCGACCGAAGCGTCCTCCACCCACACATCCGTCACGGTCACGTCGCCCATGACCACCACGGCCAACGCGCAGCCGCTGAGGGAAGGAGCTACCCATCTTCCGGCAAGCGGCCAGTCGCTCCAGCATCTCGCGGTCCTCCACGGCCACAAACTGCCATGAATGCGCATTCTTCGACGTCGGCGCCACTGACGCTGCTTTTCAGTAATTCCTGCACCTGGTCCGGGTGCGATCGGTTCGACCGTAAACTTCCGCGAGCTGCGGCGGCGCATCATCAATTCATTGAAACTTTCCATTGTTCTTATTCTGTTTGGGTGTGGTTATTCCATCCCGGCCGGGATGTTCGTTATTCGTTTTCCGTGGATACGGTCAATTTCTCTCCGACGTTCTTGCGGCCGTAGCCGCAGACTCCACACATGGACGTTTGCGGGGGCCACGGAGGCGTCGCCCTCGCTTCGGTCAAGGCCCAGAGCTCGCGGCAGATGATCGAGCCATTCTCTTGGCGAAACGTGTCAGCAAACTCTCGCACCAGCGCGGCATTCCGCGCCTCAGCATCCATATCTCCGGCTGATCGGCTGGCTCTATCAGCCCGGCGATCATCATGCCATCCGCTGACCGTCCGCAGACCTCTGCCTGCCGTCCCACTACCGCCAAACGATGCCGCAAGTCGCGCAGCCAGGGCCAGTGTCCATGCCAAAGACATCGCTGTAAGTCAAAAACACGGCCTGCGCACGGTTATATCCTTCCTGAAACAAAGGTGCGCGCCTTCTCTACGCGCGCTTCCACGTCTATCTTTTTCCATTCGTCTTCTCACTTTTTCACTCTTTGCTTTCCCGACGATCATCTCCCTCCAGCTTCGGCGACATCTTCACGCGGTGCACACCCGCCTCGTCGGTATAAATCACGTAATAAGCGATCTCCGGCACCGACTCCGCCATGCGGCAGGCGGCCTCGAGAACCATCGCCATGAAAAGCCGTCGCCATGGGCATCGGCAGTCATGCAGTCCAGCGCCACGATCGTAGCGCGTGAGTATGTTTGTTGCGAGGATAACCCGTACGCGGGTCGATGGTGTGGGCCACCTTCTTGCCGTCGCGCACGTGGAGTTGCGTAGTTGCCCGACGTAGCCATGCCGCGCCGACCTAAAAGCTGGACGATCTCTTCCGTTTCGTTCTTCACGCCGTGGTGTCGTCCTCCGGCAGTGATGCCGATGCGCCAGCATTCGCCCCGCGGGTTCATGCCGCGCGAGGCCACCTCGCCGCCGATCTCCACCATGTAATCCTCCACGCCCTCGCGCTCAAGCAACGCAGCAACCACGTCGCAGGCATATCCCTCGGCGATGGCCGGAAGCTGAGTTCGAGCCGCGGATCGTCCTTGACTACGCGTCGGCCATCAGGCCGCACCTTGCGGTAGCCCGAACTGGAGCATGCTGTCGATGACGGCCCGGCGATACGCTGTCTTTCTGCTCATAGCGGCGAAGCCCCAGAGATTGATGAGGCGGGGCCCGCGGTGACGTCGAGACACGCCGCCCGACCGCTCCGACACTTCCATCGCGCGGTTGAAGACGGTCACGAACCAATCGTCCACCTCCACTTCCTCGTTTGCGGTTCAGCGCGCCAGGATCGAAGCCTTGTTGAAGGGGTTCAACGACGCATCGAGCCTGCAGCTCGGCGGCGATCTTGTCCGTCAGCGGCCCTGTGGTCGTGCGGTACTTGATATGGTAGAGCGGTATGGAAAACCGTCCCTCCTCTTCGTAAAACTCGCCTTTTGCTGCCGCTGCACGAGGCGATGACTGCCGACACAAGCGCAGCATGCACAGGGCCGCGATCGTGCGACCGGTGAGGCTTTCTTTCCGCCCTGGGGCGGGTCAGCTATAGTTCTGTTTCATCATCTGATCAATGTATGGGGCGCGAAGATGGACCCAGGTCGGGGTTTCAGCGCTTGCAGGACTTCTCCAAACATCAAAATGGAGAAAAGCGCGCTTGCACGAAGTTCTGCAAACGCAAAATGGAGAAAAGGGGCGCTTGCAGGAGTTCTGCAAACACCAAAATGGAGAAAAAGGGCGCTTGCAGGGAGTTCTGCAAACGTCAAAAGATGGAGAAAAGGGCGCTTTGCAGAAGTTCTGCAAACACCAAAAATGGAGAAAAAGAGCGCTTGCAGAAGTTCTGCAAACGCCAAAATGAGGAAAAGCGTCCTTGCGGAACTTCCGCAAGCGTCAAAACTGGAGAAAAAGGGCCCTTGCGGGGAGTTCCGCAAGCGTCAAAAACCGGGAAAATGGCTCTTGCGGAGTTCCGCAAGCGTCAAAAACGGAAAAATCGGCTCTTGCGGGAGTTTCCGCAAGCGTCAAAACGGAAAAAGGGCCCTTGCGGGAGTTCCGCAAGCGTCAAAACGGAGAAAATGGCTCTTGCGGGGAGTTCCGCAAGCGTCAAACGGAGAAAAGGGGCCCTTGCGGAACTTCCGCAAACCTCAAAACGAAGAAAAGGGCCTGCGGGGAGTTCCAAGCGTCAAAAGCGGAGAAAAAGGGCCTTTGCGGGAGTTCCGCAAGCGTCAAAACACTACTTGACTTCGATACCGCCAAAGGTGGCCGAGCCGCGCAGAACGACGGTGTGCGCCATGTCGAGGCGTCTGGTCGGCAGGTGGGGACGTTTATCGTCGAAGCCGCCGAAGGTGGAGCGGATGCGAGTCAATGCGCCATGTAGGGGGTACGCGGAGGGTGATGCCGCTAAAGGTGCAGTCAAAGGTCGACGAAGATTTCGGGGTCATCAAGGCGAGCACTGCGCAGGTCGAGCTCGATGCCGCCGAAGGTGCTGCGGAGGATGGCGCCACGAAAGACGGGTTCGGTGAAGAGGGTCTTAGAGCCGCTGAAAGAGGTGTCGATGCGAAACAAAGCCGTCAGCGTCGGGCGAGGTGCTGGCGGCAGATGCACGGTGGCGCTCGGCGGAGGCGGCGTAGGAGATGCCGCGGCGGCGAAAGAGTAGGGCGGTGCCGATGACAATAGGGACAACGGGCCAAAAGACACGCATGGCGTCGTATTGGATGATGTCGAGGCGGGGCAACATGAACACGGTGCCCAGGAAGAGCAGGGATGAAACCACTGAGCATAGGAGCGGTCGACCAGCTGCACTACACCAATGGCCACAAGAATCATGGGCCAGGAGAGAGCAGTTCAGTAGAGTTGAGGTCGAGTGAGAACCGAGGGTTCTTCAGTAGGAAGATGATACCGATGGCGATGAGCAGCAGCGGCCAGCCGAATTTTTCTTTTTTCCATAATAGGGGTAGGGTAGAGGGTGGAGGGTGGGGTGGAGGGATAGAGGGTGGAGGGTGGAGGATGGGAGGGGCGGGCCGTTGTGTCCGCCTCCTCGTCAAGAAATCATGCAGTGATCGCAGGACGAATCATACCCAGGGCGCCGGCTGAGTACAGACGTAGGCGGCATGGTCTACGGCCAGACGATGTGCCTCAGCCAGTGGGCGGCCGTCGAGGACGGAGCAATGAAGGTGCCCGTGGGACGGGTCGCCCGCACCGACCGTGTCGACCACCTCCACGCGTGGGGTGTCGATGTACGATTCGCCGGCGGGGTGAAGACGGCGCTAATCAGCGCAGTGAGAATGAGGTAGCGGAGGTTGTACAGGGCCACAAAGCGGCGGCAGAAGTCGTGCAGCGTGTCGGTCTCGAGATCGAAGAGGCCGCGCAGCAGGTCGAGCTCCTCGTCGTTAATCTTGAAGACGTTGCAATGGCGCAGGGAGGCCGTGATCAGTTCGCGGGGAGTAGTAATGCTGGCGGAGGTTGATGTCGTAGACGCGCAGGGCCCTCTCCGGTACGTGCGAGGAGGAGCGTCTGGATGGTGATACGCGACTCCTCGGCGCGCTGAGCCAGAGTACCGAAGCAGACGGCGTCGGCACGTGAGGCCAGTTGCTTCATCTCGTCGGTCAGGGGGATGTGATCACGCGACGCCCTCCATGATAGTGTAGTTGGGGATGCCGTCGCGTAGCTCCACGATGACAGTGCCCGTGGGATAGTCGACGCGCTCAATGATGTGAGGGATGCGGATGCGGTCGATCTCGGTGAGGATCTCGTCGCCCAGGGGATCGTTACCAATGGCGCTGAAAGCGTAGCCTCGCGCGCCGAAGCGTGAGGCGTGATAGGCGAAATTGACGGGGGCGCCGCCTGCTTTCTTACCCGTGGGCAGCACGTCCCAGAGCAGTTCGCCGATACCGATGATGAGGGGTTTTCTTATTCATAGTTCTGAAGTCTTTGGTGGGCTATTTCGATGGGTTCCATACGGATTGAAGTTGGGTCACTTCGCCGTCGGCATGGATGGAGCCTTTCTCGGTGAAAAGTTCGACGGTTCCGGAAGAGCTCCGAGGGTAGAAAATACGTCGGTCATGGAGACGCGTCCGCCGGCAGCGAAGAACTCTACCGAGGCGCGGTCGATCACGAGGCGCCGAGTCCGCGTCTGGCCCTTTTGCGACAAAGGGGGCCGTGTGGACGGCAGCAAACTCCTTCACGGGGAGTGCCTTCCGATCCGGCGTGGGTGCGGTCGATGTGAAAACCCTGACGATTGCGGTCGTAGCCGATGTCGATGTATTCGCCTTGGGTGTTCCGAAGGCGGACGCCGTAGCGTGTAGCGAGGGAGCCTTTGGCGGCTGCGAGATCGAAGGTGAGACGTAGGTCAAGGGCCGAGCGCAGACGAGGGGATACGCTTCGTAAGGTCGAGGCGTGCCGTCCACTTGCAGACCTTTCAGCATGACGGTCTCGCCGCGCAGGCCGTCCAGCTCGCGGACAGGCGTGGAGGTGAGCCAGATAGCCCTTGCCGTCGGGGCCGGGCACGAGTCAACTCTCGAGGCAGGGGTCATGGCGCGACCCAGGTGACGCACGGTTTATCGCCGGCGTAGAGCCAGTTGTTCATCCAGCCGATAAGGATCCGCCGACCGTCCGGCGCGTCGCTCCAGGTCACGCCCGCGTAGTTGTCGGCACCGTGATCCATCCACGGGGTTTCGCGCTGGGGCGAGGTGAAAGATCTTGCCGTCGAAGTCGCCGACGAAATACTGCGTAGCCGAACCGCCCGCAGGTCCGCCGGGGTTGATGTTGACGATGAGCACCCATTTTGTCTCGTCCGGTACCGGCGACGGGCAGCTGGAAGAGATCGGGGCACTCCCACACGCCGCCGTGGCCTCCGCGATCGCAGCCCGAAGCTGCTGAGGTAGGTCCGCGATTTACAGTCGGGCGAAAGCATAAAAGCGGATCTCGTCGCCACAGGCCCAGCGAAACGATCCAGCGTGACGACGCTTTAGTGCCAGAAAACTTTCGGATCGCGGAAGTCGCGCGCGTCGCCGGGTTTGGCAGGGATGGGATTGCCGGCATACTTCGTCCAGGTGCGGCCGCGGTCCGTGCTGTAAAGCCAGTGCTTGCGACTCGACCTCCGTCTTTTTGGCCTGTTCGGCGTCGGGGTTGTGATAGGTGAAGAAGGCCAGGGAGTGGCGGGTTCTCCTTCGTGCCGAGACCAGAGGTATTCTCCCAATCGACGACGGCACTTCCGGAGAAAAATATAGCCGAGGCTGTCCGGTGCGAGGGCGATGGGCAGGTGTTCCCAGTGCATCAGGTCACGGCTGACGGCGTGCCCCAGTGCATGGGCCCCAAAGCGGATTTCTCGGGGTAGTACTGATAGAAGGGTGATACTCGCCGTCGTAATGAGACAAGCCCGTTGGGGTCGTTCATCCAATGTTCGGCAGGCGAGAAAGTGGATTTGCGGGCGATACATTTTCGTTGTAGAGGCCCGGAGAAGTCCTCCGCCTCGGCATCGGCGGTGGCCGGTTTTGTGTCCGGTGCAGGCGCGCGGGCTGAGCAGGGCGCCGAAGGCATAGTGAGCAAGCGGTTTCAGTCGGTGGCAAGGAATAGAAGTAGTGAAACGTAGTAGGGGGAGTAAGAGGTAGAGATGGGCGGTATCGCCGGGGACAAAACGAAAAAGCCGCCGCCGCGGCGTGGCACGGACGGGCAGCAGGGCATATAAGAGCTTTTGGCGGTTATGTTCCTCAGGAGGGTTACTTCAGTCCGAAAGCCTCTTTGACCTTGTCTACATAGTCGAGCTTCTCCCAGGTGAAGAGCTCCACGGCAGACGGTCGGCTCGCTGCTGTAACGCGAATGGAACACCTTCTCCACCGTCTGCGGCGTGCGGCCCATGTGGCCGTAAGATGCCGTCTCGAGGTAGATCGGGTTACGCGGTTTCAGCCGTTCCTCGATGGCTTTGGGGCGCATGTCGAAGGGTCCCAGATTTTTGAGCGATTTCGCCATCGCTGATCTTCACGTTCGAGCGGCCGAAGGTGTTGACGAAGATGTTCATCGGTTTGGCGAGCGCCGATGGCGTACGATACCCTGAACCAACATCTCGTCGGCCACGCCGGCAGCTACGAGGTTCTTAGCGATGTGGCGTGCGGCATAGGCAGCGGAACGGTCCACTTTCGAGGGATCCTTGCCGGAGAAAGCACCGCCACCGTGGGCGCCCTTACCGCCGTAGAGTGTCGACGATGATTTTACGTCCGTCAGGCCGGTGTCGCCGTGGGGGCCACCGATGACGAACTTGCCCGTGGGGTTGACGAAGTATTTGATCTCGTCGTTGAACAGGGCATGAACGTGCGGCGGATACTGGGCGTGACGCGGGGCACGAGGATCGTGCGTACGTCGTCGGCGATCTTCTGTTGCATTTCGGCGTCAGCTTGCTCCTGCGTGACGGCCGCCTTCAGCGTTAATAAAATCGTCGTGCTGAGTAGAGATCACGATCGTATCGATGCGCAGTGGACGCCCGATATCGTCGTACTCGATCGTCACCCTGACTCTTGGCGTCCGGCCGGAGGTAGGGCATCTTCTCGAGTTCATTTTTACGGATGGAGGCCAGCTCGGTGAGGAGACCGTGAGCCAAGTCGAGAGCCAAAGGCATGTAGTTCTCGGTCTCGTTGGTAGCATAGCCGAACATCATGCCTTGGTCGCCGGCGCCCTGGTTGTAGGGGATCAGTGCGCTCTACGCCGCGGTTGATGTCATCGCTCTGCTCGTGGATAGCGGAGAGTACGCCGCACGATTTGGCTTCAAATTGATATTCGCTTTTTGGTGTAGCCGATGCGCTCGATGACGCGGCGGGCTACGTCCCGCACGTCGATATAGGCGCTCGAGTTGACTTCTCCAGCCAGTACGACCTGTCCGGTCGTAACCAGCGTTCGCAGGCAACTTTCGAGTCTCGGTCATGGGCCAAGAACTCATCAAGCAAGGCGTCCGAGATCTGGTCGGCCACCTTATCGGGGTGTCCCTCGGACACCGACTCGAGGTGAATAAGTAACTCATTACAATTCTTTATTGAGTGATAAAACCATGTGTTGTAATGAATCGAGCGATGGGGTGAGATTGTGGAGCCCTTCGGCCGCAGGGTAGGGGGATGGCCGTTTAGCATTTTTCCTGTGGTTGCAAGCGCTACAAATCTTTCCACGTGTCTGATTCGGCGGCAAATGTAAGTGCATAAACAGCTGGCCTCCGAAATGTGCTTCGTTAATTATCCGAAACGACGGCCGCAGTGCCCCGACCGCTATCGAAAAGAGGTCGGAGCGCCGCGGCATCTATCCGGTGGCCGGTATACGTTTTTATAATACCCCCATCGGTCATCAGGGATGCCCGCCCGTCGACCGGTAGGCCGGCAGGAGAAGGCCCTATGCCCCGTCAGGAATCAAGCCCGCGAGGTGAAGGCTCAATGACCGAACGAAATGCCCAGCTTTTCCCGCAGCGGATCAGGTCGTCGTCCACGGGCACGAGTCGCGTGCGGCCGGTCACCTCCTGGAGCGGCACGGAGACCATATGGCCGTTGCGCTGGCCCACCATCCGCCCAAATTCGCCACGCACAATCAGCTCCGTGGCGTGCCCCCGAGGCGGGTGGCCAGGTTGCGGTCGGCGGGCGAGGGCGAGCCGCCCCGCTGGATGTATCCGAGCACTGTGCGACGCGTCTCGAGGCCGGTCGCCTCTTCGATTTCGTGAGAGAGATAGTCCGAGGGGCTCTCGGCGCCGGTGCGGAGACCTTCGGCCAGGACGATGATGCTGTAAGGCTTGCCCCGTTGGGCGCGTTCGATCACCTTGTCGTTCACCTTGTCGATGTCGTAGCCCAGTTCAGGCAGGGAGGATGATGTCCGCAGCGCCCGCCATGCCGGCATAGAGCGCTATCCAGCCCGCGCTGGCGGCCCACGACTCGACCACCATCACGCGTTTGTGCGAGCTGGCGGTTGAGTGGAGGCGGTCGATGGCATCGGTGGCCACGCTGACGGCGGTGTCGAGACCGAACGAGAAGTCGGTGCCGTAAAGGTCATTGTCGATGGTCTTGGGGATGCCGACGACGTTCAGGCCCATTTTGGCGAGCGCTAAAGGCCGTCTTCTGGTGCCGTTGCCGCCGATGCAGACGAGGGGCGTCGAGGCCCAGCTCGTGATAGTTCTGATAGATAATCTGGGGCCATGGCTGGAGATAGCCGTCGGCGGACTTCTTGAAGGGTTTTTTTCGCGCGAGGTGCCGAGGATGGTGCCGCCTCGGCCGAGGGATGCCCGAGAGGGTGCGCTCGGTAAAGAGTTCCACGTCGCGATCCAGCAGGCCGGAGAAGCCGTTGTGGATGCCTACGACTTCCATGCCGTAGTGCAGGAGGGCCGTTTTGCCCACGCCGCGGATAGCCGCGTTGATACCGGGGGCAGTCGCCGCCGGCTGAGAGGATGCCTATCTTCATAATGCCTTTAATGAATGGGTTGCTGGGGACAAAGGTAGGGCGGTGGGAACGAACAACTGAGAAAAATCGGGAAGGGGCCGTGGGCGGCCGGAAGCTGCGCGAAAATGTCCGGACGGGGGCGTCTCGAGCAAAAAGACGCCCCGTTGGAATGTCCGACGGGGGTGTCTGAGCAAAAGACGCCTCGTTGGAATGTCCGATGGGGGCGTCTGAGCGAAAAAGACGCCCCGTTGGAATGTCCGACAGGGGGCGTCTGAGCAAAAAGACGCCCCCGTTGGAATGTCCGACAGGGGCGTCTGAGCAAAAAGACGCCCCGTTGGGAATGTCCGACAGGGGCGTCCGAGCGAGACGCCCCGTTGGAATGTCCGACAGGGTGTGTCGACAAAAAGACGCCCCGTTGGAATGTCCGACAGGGGTGTCTGAGCGTAGGCGTCTTATTGGAAACTACGGTAAGGGCGACCGAGCATAAGCGGCTCCTATTGGAGACTACGATAAAGTGCGACCGGGCATAAGTCGCTTCTCAAATGGTTTCCAGCGGGGGCTATTTTTCCTCAAAGGGCTGTTGTCGGACTATCCAACATGGGCGCCTCAGCGTCGGCGGCTGCTGCCGTGAATCATTTGGGGGCCGCATGCGTGCCAGTGGCTCCTATCGGACGGTAGGGTAGGGGCGTATCGCATACGCCCTCTTTTACGGGCCGCAAGGGCCGAATGAATGTGCCGAAATTCGCCCCCATTGGGGCGCTTGAAGGGCGTATGCGATACGCCCCTACCCGGATACACACCCATGACGGGGGCGCCTCAGCGTCGGCGGCCTTCTGCCTACTTCTTGTTTTCGGAGATCAGCAGCAGCTTGTCGCCCTCGTGAAGCCGGAGGGAACCGTTGAGGATGAGGAACTCGTCGTCGCGCTTGATGAGCATGACTAACGTGCCGGGGAGGTTCATGTCTTTCAGCGTGTCGGCCTCCTCCAGCATGCGGCGGGTGACGGTCATGTCGCGGAGGTCGGAGTCGATCTCGTCGGGCAGCTCGACGCCAAATTCGTTGCCCGTCTTCTCCAGCGGGGCCGAAAGACCGAGCAGGCGGCGGCCGCGGCCAGGGTGGTGCCCTGCGTGAGGAGCGAAAGCAGCGCGTGATGAAGAAGACGATGTTAAAGATCAGGTCTGATCCTCACGCCGGCCATCACGGGGTAGATGGCGAAAATGATGGGCGCTCGCGCCGCGTAGCCCCACCCACGAGATGAAGAGCCGCGCGCGAGCATTGATCTTCCGGAAGGGCAGAAGGCAAAGGAAGACGCTGGCTGGCCGGGCGATGCAGATCATGCAAAGGCCTATGAGCAGGGGCCACACAGGCCACGCGGAACATCTCGTGCGGGTTCACCAGCGCAGCATGAGGAACATGATGATCTGAAAGAGCCACGTAAGCCCGTCCAGGAACGTGGCCACTTCTTTGCGATGCGGGATGCGGTTGTTGCCGATAATCATCCCCGTGAGGTAGACCGCCAGGTAGCCGTTGCCGTGCAGCAGCCCGGTGGCGGAGAAGGTGAAGAAGGCAAACGAGAGGAGGAGGATGGGGGAGGGGCGATGCGTTGTCCATGTTCAGTCGGTTCAGGCTCCAGACGGCGAAGTGTCCGATGGCGAATCCGACGGCGGCGCCCACAGCAAACTGTACCGCGAAGAGTCCCGCCACGTGTGCCCAGTCAGCGCCGCCCGATCCGGGATCCGCCGTGGCCAGTTAGACCAAAACGAGCGTCAGCATGTAAGCCATCGGGTCGTTACTCCCACTCTCCAGCTCCAGCAGGGGCCGAAGGTTGTGCTGAGGTTCATGCGCTGCGAGCGTAGGGTGGCGAAGACCGAGGCAGAGTCGGTGGACGACATCGTGGCCGCCAGCAACAGCGAAGTGACGCAGGCAAAGTGGATATTCGTCCAAGCCATCCCGAGAGCCACCACACGAACAGCCCCGTGAAGACCGTAGTCAGCAGTACGCCGACCGTGGAGAGCACCGCTCCGGGGAGCTACCACGGGCCGGACGTCAGCAAACCGTGTGTCCATGCCGCCCGAAAAAGAGGATGATGGTCAGCGCCACCATCCACTGAACCGTGCGCTCTCCATGTTGAGAACTGTAGCCCCAATCTGTCGCTGCCGAAGAGCATGCCCACGAAGAGGAACAGTAGGAGGACGGGCACGCCAAAGCGATAGCCCGTCTTGCCGGCCAGGATGCTCACAAACAGCAGCACGGGAGCCGATCAAGAGGATATTTTCTGAGGTGATATAGTTCATCTTAGACGTGTCGGAGCGTGTGTCGTGGGGGCGAGGTCAGAGGAAGCGCACTTTCCTTGAAAGCGTAGCGAGAGATGCGCCGTCCAGCGACGAGCGGCAGGTGTCCGCCCGGTTTCGATGGCTTCGATCGCAGCCTCGAACGTTCCGTCGATCGGCGTAGGGATGGAAGCCGTCACGGCGATGAGGGCGTGGACGCACGCCTGATGAACGTCGGCTCACCGTCCGTCCGGCCTCGAGTCGGCCGCGGAGGTCGCAGAAATGGCCGTACCATAGGCCGAGTATCTCAACGGGTCATAGCGCGTGACCCGTGATTTGAAGTCAGCGAGACGGGGTTGAGCGTCAGAATGAAGACGGTTTTGGTTGAGGTTGAGTCCAGTCCGATGATCGACCGCCCGACGGCGCGCCCTCGAGCAGGTTCTCGATGAGCATACCACAGATCTTGCGGTCGTGCCAATAGACGTCGTTAGGCCACTTCACAGCATGCCCGCCGTGTACCGATCCAGGTGGTGTTTCACACTGAGGCCGCGATCTCAGAGATGCAGGAAGGAACGGTTGGCGGGCATGGCACGCATCGGCCTCACAAAGGAGGCTGAAGGTGAGGTTCTGGCCAGCCTCCGACCTCAGGGAGTTGCCAGCTGACCTCGCCCCTCCGGACTGGAAGTCGCTCACGACGATCGTGCCCGTCCGACGGCACCTCGTCGTCCGCCAGCCGCTCGTGCGAGATAGCGGTTGGTGGACTCGGTCTCGCGCAGACGGATGATGCGCGGCGTGTATGGTGTGGGCTGCAGGTCAGACATGCTTCATACTTGCGCCTGATGGCGGCGGGGAGCTGAGTATGACAGACTCGTAAGAATGAAGGATCCAGCGACGGATGTCGTGGTCGTTCATGTCGCGGTTCAGGTAGATGTCGTTTCCAGTGCTTCTTGTTGAAATGATGGGCCGACGACGGCTGCAAAACGATCGCGGAGAAGGAGGGCCTCGTCGGGGGTCGCATTTGGCGGCCACGTGGATCCTCGTCGTTCAGCGACATGGCTAGAAAACATCTTGCCCTCGACTTTTGAAGACTAAGGTGTCCTCGCCGAAGGGGAACGACTCTTCGGCGTTCTTCAGTTTGAGCGAGTAATCACGTACTTCTTCGATATTCATAATTCTAAAATCTAGTTCGCAACGGAAGATGCGATGATCTCCTGTTTCACTTTTACGTGAAAAGCCGCACCGGATTTTCTCCGGGGTGGCTATCTATCTTCTGCAGGAGATAACGGTTTTTGTTATTCGGCGCAAAAATACATACAAAGATTTGGCGAGGTGCTCAAGTGCTCCGACTCACTGAACAGGGGGCATAAAAAGCGTCCTCGATGTGCTCCACGTGGTAGGTTCCGTCGCTGCGTTTGATCAGGCTGAGGATGTCGAACTGGACAGGCAGATCGATGTCGAACGTCTGGACATGAGGCGTCGGCGGCAGCTACCGTCGGCAGATCTTGGCCTTGTCCACGGCACGAGCGTCCTCTGGCTCCATGATGCGGCGTTGGTCGCGCGTCTTCGACTTCGACGACCACGAGCAGGTCGCAGTGGGCGGGCCACAATGTCCAGCCTCATAGTGGCCGTAACGCCAATTGATCTGCAAAACGCGATAGCCGCGCTGCTCCAAATGCTTGCGGGCCACGGCCTCGCCACGCGTCGATCTCGATCACGCTTCTTGGCCATACGTCAGGATCAGAACTGGGTGTAGATGAAGGGCTGGACGTCGGCGGAGGCAAAAGCTGATGACGAGTTGCACGACGGCGACGAACAAAACGAACTTGACGATCCACGGGCTACGCACGAAGAGGTCGCGCAGGCGGTCGTAAACGGGTGCGGGGACGAAATGAAGGGCAAAAATGAAAAGGAAGAGCGCCGTCCAGACGTAACGCACCTTGGCAAACTCGGGGAAGTAAGCGGGATCGAAGCGCGTCGCAATGCCTACGATCATTTCGCGAGCCGTATCGAAACTATCGGCACGGAAGAAAATGAAGAGGAAGATGACCCATGCGAACGTGAGCGCCCAGAAAGAGAAACTCGACAAGGCCACCGTCCGGCGGTCAGTCGAGCCACACCTTGCACCGCTTGTGCAGGCAGAGGGCGACGCTGTGGCCTGCGCCCCAGGCGATGAACGTCCACGCGGCGCCGTGCCAGAGTCCGCCGAGGAGCATGGTCACGAGTAGGTTGACATACTGCCTTACCGCGCTCCGACGGTTGCCACCGAGGGGGATGTAGAGGTAATCCCGAAGCCAGAGAGGCGAGATGTGCCACCGACGCCAAAACTCGGTGACGTTTCACGAGCGGTAGGGAAATCGAGTTAATCCCAGATCGAAACCGAGGATGGCGCCCAGCCCGATGGCCATATCGCGCTGTAGCCAGAGAAGTCGCAATAGATCTGCAGCCCATATCCCAAAGCGCCCATGAGAAGCTCGACGCCCGAGGTAGCCTGCAGGGTTGCCGAAAGCGATATGCTGCACTGCGCCCAGGTAATCGGCGATGACGGCCTCTCTTGATGACGCCCATCAAGGACGGTAAAATCCGCCGTGGATGCGTGCACGGTCGACGGGCTGGCGAAGGGCCTCGGCGGTGAGCTGCGGCATGAAGTGGTCGTAGCCCGCACGATCGGGCCGGCGGTAGGCAGGGGAAGAAGGAGAGGAAAAGAGATAGTCGAGGAACGATTGCGCGGGGATCGATGCGCCTCCGAACGTCGACGACGTAGCTGATCGTGCGGAAGGTGTAAAACGACAATCCGAGGCAGCGCCAGGCTGACGGGCGGAAAAGCGGCGTCGCCGGTGAGCATGCGCAGGTTGTCGATAAAGGATTGGTGTATTTGAAGGCCACCGCACGCCGAGGGAGAGGATGAGCGAAAAAGGAGCCACGCGCGACGGGTGCCGACGCTGCTCGCGGACGCGATGCGGTGCAAAAGCCGCCCCAGTCGATGGCCGCCGTGAAGACGAGCAGGAGGAAGGCCAGCCGCTGTTGTGGAAAAAGAAGTAAAGGCTGAAGGCCGGACGATATTTTCATCGCCGCGATCCGACCACTATTGCGCAGCCAGGCGTAGACGGGCAAGAAGGCGACGAAGAGGGCCCAAAAAGTCCGCTGGAGAACATCAACGGATGGGAGGCGTCGGACCCATGAGCGCGAGCAGCCGGTCGGGCAGGAGGAGAGGTCTAGTGAGTTCATCGGAGTTGTATGAAATAGGATGCTTGAATGATTCTGAATGGATGGCCTCGACCGAGATCGAGGAGACCCTGCAGATCGCGAGACGGACGAACCCTTTCAAAAAGAGGTCTGCCGACGGCCCGCGATTCGTTTGATCTCACGGGGCGTTGTCTGCCCCGAAAAGGATTCTGCTAAAAGGACGCGCCATAAACGATGTGCAATGCGCCTCCTAAAAAGTATGTAAAATAGACGACGTGCAATTAGCTCCCTTAAAGAGGGAAGCGCTGTTGACGACTTGCAATGGACTTCCCTCAAAAAGTAAGCGCTGTTGACGACTGCAATTAACTCCCTCAAAAAGTAAGGGCTGATGACGGCTTGCAATCGGCTTTCCCAAAAGTTTTTGCTGTCGACGACCTACAATTGGCTTCCTCAAAAAGTTTTTGCTGTTGACGGCTTGCAATCGGCTTCCCCAAAAAGTTTTTGCTGTTGACGACTTGCAATCGGCTCCCCAAAAAGTTTTTGCTGTTGACGACGCAATCGGCCCTCAAAAAGTAAGGGCTATCGACGGCTTTGCAATGGGCTTACCTTGAAAAGTTTTTGCCGTCGACGGCTTGCAACGGCCTTCCGGAACGGGGGAGAAATGGGTTGCCGCCGTCGCCTCGCCTCGCGAAAGGTCATTTGGCCGGAGCGAGGGACGACGGTAATGGCAAATGGCGCGGGCGGCCTTCGGGCGATGGAGAACAATGCGGTGCGCGGCGCTCTTCACGACCCATGCACAGACGCGATCCATCCCGCCGAGGCCCGAGCGCGGCGTCGGATGGGCGCCATCGCGCGCCCGGTCGTGAGTGTTGGTCGGGCGTATAGGGAGGTAGAACTGTCCGGGGCGGAGGGTCTCGGCCAGCATCCGTTGATGCCCGTGTCGGGCTTCCAGTTGGGCGGACCGATCCAGACGAAGGGATGTCGCCGATCTGCGAGCATGTTGTCGAGGTATTTCTGCCTCCGGTCGCGGCGGATGTCGCTCACGAGCTCGTTGCCGCCGGGCTGACGAAAAATATAGTCGGTCGATACTCAGCGATATACTCTTTCAGCTTTTTCGGTGCGCCCCACACCTCGGTGGTGGAGCTGTACCAGATGACATTGACGAGCGTATGGCCGTTTTTCCTCGGCGTAGGCGGCCAGGCGCGGCCCGGAGACCCTCGAGCATCGAGTCGCCGATGAAGAGGATGGACTTGCGGGCCGTGTCGACCGTCTGTGAGAAATCCTGCCCGGCGCCTGACTGACGGCGCGCGTGCTGTCGGTAGCGGATGAGGGGCGTGCGCTGGCGGTGGGTCGTGTCGCCGATCAGGACACGGGCGAAGGAACCGGTCTTGATGTGCCATCGCTCCAGGGAGTCGCCGTAAAAACGACAGCGCAACGAAGAGCGCGAGGGCCAACAAAGAGCAGGCAAGTGAGTCCGATGCAAGTCTTTTTCATAGCTGGAGGCCTGGCGTTAGGGAGTGGACACCGACGACCTCGATTTCGAAGACGAGTGTCGAGTAAGCGGGGGATCTTTGTGGCGCTGCTGCTTGGCATCACGTTGACGAACAAGCTCCCATCATTTTCGCCGAGACCGAGCGTGTAAGGCACCCACACCCTCCCACCGGTCGCCCTCGTGCATGTATTGCAGGGCCACGCGCACGCCGTTGGTCAAGATGTGGGCCTGAGTCCTTCGGCACCTTTCCGACGCTCGAGACAGGGTCGTGAACGGCACGCCATCGGCCTCCAGCCACGACTGGAAGACCGCGCCCTGACGTATATACTTGTTGTCCGGATAGTCGGCCACGAAGCGACCGCAGGGCATGAGGCTCTGGTGCTGGTGAAGAGGATCGGCTTCGTGCCCGTGCCCTTCTTCAGTTCTTTATAGTAGATGCTACCCTCGTTGCCGGGCGATTTCAGTTCGGTGTAGGCGGCATCACGCTTGATGGCAGCGAAGGCGGCATCGTTGGCCGTGCGCCAGCGTTCGGCCGAGTCGTCTTCCGACTTGCTGCACGCTGTCGCCGCAACAAGCACGGCAACAACGAACAACAAGGAAGGGAGGATGTGGAGCGTCCGTTCCATTTCAGGCCCTCCAATAAGCTACGCAGACGACGCGGTCGGAGATAATCTCGTGGAGGCGGTCGATCGACACGCGTTCCTGCTCCATCGTGTCGCGGAAACGGATCGTGACGGTGTTATCGCGCATCGTGTCGTCAAATGACCGTGATGCAGTAGGGCGTCCTGATGGCATCCTGACGGCGGTAACGCTTGCCGATGGAGTCCTTCCCGTCGTACTGGCAGCGGAAGTCGAAGCGCAGCACGTGGAGGATCTCTTCGGCCTCTCGCCAGCCCATCTTTGCGAACAAGGGCAAAAGCGGCTAACTTAATGGGCGCCAGCGCGGGGGAGCTCAGACGACGCGGGATTCGCCCCTTCGAGGGTCTCTTCGGTGTATGCCCGGCTAGTGTTGCAGGAAGAGTCGGTCGATACCGATCGAGGTTTCGATGACATAGGCGTGTAGCTCGTCCCCAGCTCTGCATCGAAATATTGTATCTTCTTGCCGGAGAACTTTCTCGTGTTGCGAAAAGGTCGAAATTGGTGCGGCTGTGAATCCCTTCCACTCCTTGAATCTGAAAGGCATCTCGTACTCGATGTCGGTGGCTGCATTGGCGTAGTGAGCGAGCTTTTTCGTGGTCGTGGAAGCGATACTTTCGCGTCCCCGAGGCCGAGGTTGCGGTGCCATCGCATACGCGCTTCTCCAACGGGCAAAACCAGGCGAGCTCTTCCCCTGGCCGAACGAAGAATTGCATCTCCATCTGCTCAAACTCCCGCATCCTGAAAATGAATTGCCGCGCGACGATCTCATTCCGGAAGGCCTTTCCGATCTGAGCAATGCCGAAGGGGATCTTCATGCGTCCCGTTTTCTGGACATTGAGGAGGTTGACGAAGATTCCCTGCGCCGTTTCGGGGCGGAGGGTAAACTTTCATGGCGCCATCGGCTGTCGATCCCATTTCGGTGGCAAACATGAGGTTGAACTGGCGTACGTCCGTCCAGTTGCGCGTGCCCGATGAGGGCAGACGATCTCGCAATCGATGATGATCTGTCGCAGCTCGGCCAGGTCGTTCGCGTTCGCTGGCGTTAGCGAAGCGCTCGTGGATGGCGTCGCGCTCGGCTTGTGGTGTTTGGTCGCGCGGGTTGGTGCTGCGGAACATCGCCTCGTCGAAGGTGTCTCCAAACTTCTTGGCGGCCTTCTCCACCTCGCGCGAGATCTTCTCGTCGATCTCGGCCAGGTGGTCCTCGATCAGTACGTCGGCGCGATAGCGCTTCTTTGCTCTCTCGGTTGTCGATAAGGGGTCGTTAAAGGCGTCCACATGCCCTGAGGCTTTCCAAACGGTGGGTGCGCATAAAGATGGCAGCGTCTATCCCGACGATGTTGTCGTGTAGCAGGGTCATGCCATCCCACCAGTAACGTTTGAGGTTGTTTTTCAGCTCGACGCCGTATTGTCCGTAGTCGTAGACGGCGCTGAGACCGTCGTAGATCTTCTGACGAAGGGAATACGAAGCCGTATTCCTTGCAGTGTGCAATCAGTTTCTTGAATAAATCTTCCTGTCGTGCCATATCTGATGTAGTTAATTTTTCAGTGGGGGCAAAAGTATACCGATTTATAATTGATCACCCGTCGAGGATCGGCGCCCGACTCATTTCGGTCGTGCGCCCCTTTCCGGGCGGGAGTGTCGACGGTCGTTCACCGGCCTTTCGCCTCGCGTTCTTCGATGTAGGCCACCTTCCGCGTCGCTTTCTGGCGTTCTTTTTTGAGGGCGTCGATGTCGGTCAGGGCTTCCGCCAGGCGGAGTGTGGCGCGGATGGCTCGGCAGTCGGCTTCGGTCAGTCCGATCGCGAAGGCGCGCCCGCCCGTGTACTCGGCCCTGAGGCGGGTCCCCGCCACGCCGTCCACGAAGCGAATCGCATCGAGACCTTTTATCGCCGGCATAGGGTCACCACCTCTGTCGTCCGTCCGTCATCCTTGCGAGCGGTAGTTCGCGCCCCCATCGTAGGATGTCAGCCGTGACGGCGTACGTCCCTGGGTGCCGCGATCTTGAGACCGGTGGTTGATCGGCGCACCGCCACTGTACACGCTGGCCAGGAAGATCTCGCCCTGCTCGTTCACTCCGCAACGCAGGTAACTCCGCCCGATGTTGCGCTCCACCGCATGCTCGGGCCGGACATAGCGCCCGACCTCCTCATAGCGTGCATCCCGCTCCAAGACAAAGCCGGCCTTCAGCGTCTCCCTCTTTCTCCCGCACGGGGATAGAGGCTGTCGCAGTACGCGATGTTTCCTCGTTTCCTGCCCCGCTCCACGAGGGCGCATCAATTGCAGGGCCTCTTTCATCACCCCAGCTCCTTCGGGTCATCGCATGCGCAGGGTGCTCGATCGCGTTGCGTGCCGCCGGGATGTCGGCTCTCATACAGCGTCCGTGCGCGTTCCAACTCCGCGCGCTCCCTCTTTCCTTTCCGCAGGCCACCGCCAGCAGCAGCGCCGCACCGCTCACGATCGTCCGGAGGGTCCATTTCATCTCGTTATTCATATCTTATTTATATGGTGTGACTCGTCATCGGCGGGCAAAATGGTTTCTGAAATGGTTCTCGAGCCATCCGCTGGCCGTGGCCCCTCCGCGGCTTTCGGGATCGTCCGCCCCGAGCGTGTTCTGTTCTCATTTCGTTTCGGGGAGGCGTGTCGTTGCACGTTTTTGAGAGCACTATTCGCTTTCGGGAGGGTGCCCGACGGCCGTCGCCGGCTCTCGCTTTTCGGGGAGATGCTTCGCGCCTCGTGGGTGTCCTCTTTTTCGGGATATACGCTTTCCGACGCCGCGCCGTTTGGGATCTCCGGGATCGGATGCTCGAAATGAGACCTTTGCAGGCCACTCTATGCGGGCACATCCCTGTTCACTCTTATAATTATACACACTAGACATCATGCGAACCCTTGTTTTTGCGACACACAGCCTGCACAAATTGCGTGAGGTGCGCGACATGTTGCCACACGACTCCATCCGGCTTGTCGGCCTGACCGACCTCGGTCAGATGGAGCCGCTGCCCGGAGACATCGGCCACCATCGAAGGTAACGCCCTCGAAGGCGCGCTCGTGAAGGAGCACTACGGTTACGACTGCTTTGCCGACGACACGACCTCGAAGTCGAGGGCGCTCAACGGCGCCTCGGGCGTCTATTCGGCGCGCTACGCCGGTGAGGCGTGCGACAGCGCGGCCAATGTCCGCAAGCTACTCGAGCACTCCGCGATACGGACCATCGGAAGGCCCGTTTCCGCACGGTGATCGCCTCATCATCAGACCGTGAGGAGCGCCTCTTTGAGGGCGAGGTCTCGGCCGATCACGACCGAGGCCCACGGCGCGGGCGGCTTCGGTTACGATCCATCTTCCGCCCCGACGGCTTCGACCGCACCTTCGCCGAACTCTCCCCGACGAGAAAACGCTATCAGCCATCGTGGCCGAGCGGTGCGTCGGCTGGTGAACACCGCCGAACCGATAACTCCTGCCCTTCCCTATCGTCATCTATTAACCCCCTATCCTCAATGAAGAAGATTCAATTGCTGATTTACGGCCTGCTACCTCGCTCCTGACCGTGCACGCGGGCCGACAAGAACACACGTTGGCAGCACCTATCTCGCGATGTATAACACCGTCGCCGTAGCTGAAGCCGAAAATAATGTCTACGCTGTGGTTGACGGAACGCTTTTACAGCTATGGCAAGTCGGACGACAACATCCGTGTTACTCCGACAGACGGGCCTGAGCGATTCCGACGTCCGACCCATCCGCCACAGCGCCTCCGCACGCACGCTCGTCATCGCTTGCGCCAGCGGAAACATCGACCTGATGACCTCGACGGCATCTACAACCTCCCTTCCTCAAAAACACCACGAACATCCAGGATAAGACGCTCAACGCGATCGACCTCAGCGGCGACCGCGCCTATCTCCGGCCAACTTCGGCATCCTGGTGATCGATCTCAGCAGCGGGAGGTCGCTGAGACGTATCGCTTAGACCGACGCACCACGGCCACCGCCCTACTCGCCGGATCGATCCTACGCGGCGACGGACAGCGGACTGCTTCGCCCCCACGACAGCCAACCTGATGGACGTCGGCAACTGGAAACGTGTCTCGCTGAACAGCCTCGACTTTGACGATCGAAGATCGTCGGCCTGCGTGCCTTCGCGATCGACTCTGCTTCGTGGCCTCGGGCGGTGGACTCTCATCGCGACACGGACGGCTCGATCAAGACGCTCGCGCAAGCAGACGAACCTGCGCGGCGCTCACGGTCGCGGCAATCGGTTGGTGGCATACACCGCAGCGATGCGATCTCTGCCTCGCTTGAGGGCACGGGCGAGGCCAGTCGCTGGCACCGCCACATGGGGTCACGGCGCTCACCGAGGACGGCTGTTTTCTGGGTGCCCTCGGGACGCAACGGGCTGGTGGGCCTGCGCCGACGGGCCGAGGACAATACGAAAAAGCCATCTCGGACTCAAGATCGAGGGGCCGAAGCGCTACGAAGACGACTTTATGATCGTCGACCGCGGACGCTCCTGGTGGTCGGTGGATCGTACACAAACACCGCACGCGGCAATCGCAGAGGCACGCTGATGAGCTGCGGACAAGAAAATGGACGAACTTCGACGAGGAGACCGTAACGCGTGCCGCTGGCTTCGGGGTGCAGGACTATGTGGGTGTGGCTGTCGACCGGACGACCCGACGCACTGCTTCGTATCGACCTTCGGCGAGGGCGTGATCGAGGTCAAGGACAACACCTTCGTCCGCCTCTATAACCACACCAACACGCCGCTGCGATCGGCCCCGCCTACGCAAAGGATGCCCAGCGCTGGCGTGCGCCATCGGCGTCGGGTCTCGACAAAACAAGAACCTCTGGATGACCAACCGCAGCGCGCAGAACGGCATCGTGGTGTGCGTGCGACGGCACGTGGAAGTCGCTCTACTTCCAAGGCGTGTCCAACAAGACCAAGCCGTCACGTATCCTCTTCACCTCCCGCGGACAGAAATGGGTGACCGTGCGCGATGGCGGCCCGCTCGTCATTCGACGACACCGCGCACCGACGGATTTCGCCTCGACGACAAGTCGCACTTTTCTCCTCTTCTTTCTCCAATGCCAGCGGCACATCGCTCGACGTGAGCGAATACTGCTGCCTGCGGAGGATCGCAAAGGGCGACATCTGGGTCGGCACCGAACCACGGCCCGATAGTCTGCTCCTCGGCATTATCAATGCCCTCCGCGATCCGGGCTCCGCTGGCTACTGGAAACGGCATCATCCGCAACGATGAGGACGGCCGCCCCCGCTACTTCCTCGACAGCGAACAGATCAACGCCATCGCCGTCGACGGTGGCGAACCGCAAATGGATCGGCACGGCTGGCCGGGCGTCTCACTCCTCGCCAATGCCGACGGCACCGAAACGCTTGAGCACTTCACGACCACCAACTCCCCGCCCTCCTCGACAACATCCGCTGTCGCCTATCGACAACGCCTCGGGCGAGGTCTTCATCGGCACCGACAAGGGCCTGTCTCCTACCGCGGCGATGCCACCGAAGCACCCAAGACTTACTCCTGACGTCTCCGCCTACCCCAACCCCGTGCGCGCCCGGACTATGACGGCAGCGTGACTACCACCGGCCCATCGCCGACTCAAAACGTGAAGATCACCGACTCAACGGCAACCCTCATCCGTAGGGTCGCCCGCCGGCGGACAGTTCACGTGGACTGCCGCGCCACACGGTAACCCTGTCGCCCGGGCGTCTATTCGTCCCGCCTCCACGCCTGATGGCAGCGAAGGGGTAGTGACGAAGATCGCCGTCGTGCGATGAGCTAGCAAAAGTGCTTTTGAATGCTTGCGGAATCCCGCAAATCGGAAAGAACTTTTGAGTGCTGGTGGGAGCTGCAAATCGAAAAAGAACTTTTGGGCGTTTGCGGGAGCCCCGCAAGCGACGTTTTGGCGTTTGCGGAATCCCGCGCATTTCCAAAAACGATTTTTGAGCGCTTCGGGGTCAGCCCCTCATTTGGCGGGATTGGTGCTGTTCTTCCATCCGCGCCGATAACATAAAGGTGCGCCCCCATTGCGGAGCGCGCACTCTTCTTTACTGCATGTGCGGAGGGACCGCGGAATTACTTGCGGATACCCAGCCTTGATGATCGCGCGATAACGCCTGATGTCAACCTGATCAGGTAGTCCAGCAAGCGACGGCGCTTACCGACCAGCATTTTCAGCGCCTGAGAGGTGTTGAAAGTCCTTGTGGTTGGCCTTCATGCTCCGTCAGGTGGCTGATGCGCTACGTGAACAGCGCAATCTGGCCTTTGGCCGATCCAGGTCCGCTTTCGATTTTCCGTACTGAAAAATCTCTTCTTTCTTGGTGGAATCCAACACATGTCTTTTACTTATGAATAAATTGATACCATATTATTTAGCGCAAAGGTAGACCTTCGATCCAGACGTGCAAGACAAGGTAAGTGCGGGACAAATGAGTAAGAGGCATTTCTGGCTTTACTTTTGGCCCCCGATATTTCAACGAGAAGATAAGCTACGATGCAGAAAATGAACATTGCAATCATAGCACACGTCGATCACGGCAAAACAACGCTGGTAGACAAGATGCTTTTGGCCGGGAAACTTTTTCCGCGAGGGACAAGCCGAGCCGGATCAATTTTGACAACAACGACCCGGAACGCGAGCGAGGCATTACGATCCTCGCCAAAAACGTCTCCATCAATTACAAGGATTACAAGATCAACATCATCGACACACACGCTGACTTCGGCGGCGAGGTGGAGCGTGCTCAACATGGCCGACGGATGCCCGCTGCTGGTCGACGCCTTCGAGGGGCCAATGCCGCATACGCCTTCGTGCTCCAAAAAGCCATCGGGCTGGGGCTGAAACCGATCGTGGTCATCAACAAGGTCGACAAGCCGAACTGTCGGCCGTCGGAGGTCAAGATGTGTCGACCCCATGTTCAGCCCCTGACGCTACGGAAGATCAGCTCGACTTCCCCACCATCTTCGGCCCGGCCAAGCAGGCTGGATGTCCGACGACTGGCAGAAGCCGACGGACAACATCTACCCGCTCGACGCCATTATCCAGTACATCCCCGAGCCCGAGACCCGAGGGGGCGTCGCATGCCGATCACGTCGCTCGACTATTCCAAATACGTGGGCCGTATCGCCGTGGGGCGTGTCCACCGGGGCGAGCTGCGTGAGGGCAGACATCGTCCTCTGCAAACGTGACGCAGCGCGGTGCGGCCGAAGATCGGCGAGATCGACGCTCGAGGGCTTGGGGTGCAAGAAGGTGGACGCTGTGGCATCGGCGACATCTGTGCCGTGATCGGCATCGAGGGTTCGAGATCGGCGAAACGATAGCCGACGCTGCGACGCCCGAGGCCCTGCCCACCATCGCTACTGATGAGCCGACGACGTCCCATGCTTTCACCATCAATAACTCGCCCTTTCTTTGCGGCAAGTACGGCACCACCGCCATGTCCACGAGCGATTGCTGCGTGAGCTGGATAAAATCTGGCGCTGCGGGTGGAGGCTACGGATTCGGCCGACTCGTGAAACGTGCCCGCGGGTGTTGCATCTTCGGTGTTGATCGAGACCATGCGCCGCGAGGATACGAATTGCAGGGTCAACCCCCAGGTGATCATCAAGGAGATCGACGGCGTAAAACACGAACCGGTGGAGCAGCTGACGGCGAACCTGCCCGAGGAGAGCGCCAGCAAGATCATCGACGTCGTAACTCGCCGCAAAGGTGAAAATGACCTCCATGGAGAGCAAGAACGGGCGTCTTTCTCATCTTCAACATCCCCTCACGCGGCATCATCGGTCTTTAACAACCGTGCCGGACCCTTCGGCCGGGGAGGCTATCACGGCACACCGCTTTCGAGTTTCAGCCGTGGAAGGCGACATCGAGTGCCGCCAGAACGGCTCCATCATCGCGATGGAGACCGGCAACGCCTTCGCTTACGCCCCTGAACAACCTGCAGTCTCGCGGCCGCTTCTTCACGTCTCTGGGCGAAGACGCTCTACGCCGGGCAAGTCGTCGGTGAACACACCAAGGAGGGCGACCTAGTCGCCAGCGTCACCAAATCCAAGAAGTTGACGAACATGCGGGCCTCCGATCGGACGACAAAGTGTCGCTGGCGCCGCCGTTAGTCTTCAGCCTCGAGGACGCGCTGGAGTATATCAAGGCGGACGAGTACGTCGAGGTGACGCCCCACTATATGCGCATGCGCAAGGTGATCCTTGACGAGATCGAGCGCAAGCGGCAGAACAGAGGCTAAGGAAAAGACATCGTCGGGGAGCTGAAGCGGTGAGGATAGTCGTTCGACGGCTCTTCAGCCTCGCCGCCCCGATGCTTCTCACCACGTTCTACAAACACCCAACAAACCCCCTAACGACATAGACAAAATGGAAATCGCTGCACTCGTCTCCGGGGGCGTGGACAGCCCGTCGTGGTACATCTGCCGAAGGAGTGCCGGCATACGCCCACCATCTTTACATCCGCATCGGCATGGAGCGGAGGATGGCACCATCGATTGCCCCGCCGAGGAGGACATCGGAGATCACGACCCACATCGCCCGCAAAATACGGCTGCCGGATGGAGGTGGTCCTCTCCACGAAGAGTATTGGGACCGCGTGGTGGGATACACCATCGATGCCGTCCTGCCGCGGCCTGACGCCCAACCCGGACATGATGTGCAACCGCCATATCAGTTTTGGCTGCTTCGAGGAGCAGGGGTCACCAGTTCGACCGCATTGCCAGCCACTACGCCACCACCACCGAGATCGACGGCCAGACGTGGCTCGACGGCCGCCGATCCGGTGAAGGATCAGACCGACTTCTCGGGCAGATCACCGGCCCATAAGTCGCCGCTGCCTTTCCCATCGGCCACCTGATGAAACATGAAGTCCGCGGCTGGCTGAGGCGGCGGGCCCGCCCAGCGCGCGCCGTAAGGACAGTCAGGCATCTGCTTCTCGGAAAGATTCGCTACAACGACTTCATCGAGCGTTACCTCGGTCGCCGCGACGGCGACATCGTGGAGTGGAGACGGGCCGAACCGTCGGCCGTCACCACGGCTTCTGCGCTACACCATCGGCCAGCGCAAAGGTCTTCGGCATGAGTGGCGGTCCCCGGTTCGTCGTCGGTAAAGATGCCGCTGCGAACATCGTCTACGTCTCCAATGGCTACGACCCCGAAACGCAGATAGGGCGGACGATCTGCACCGCCGGATTCCACTTCATCACCGCCGATTCTCGGGGGCGTTCGACGATGAGCGTGAAATCACGTTCAAAATTCGTCACACGCCCGACTTTACGCGGGGGCCGCATCCGCCGCGTGGAAGGCGGCTACGAGATCGACAGCGACGAAAAGATCCAGGGCATCGCCCCGGGCCAGTTCGCCGTCGTCTACGACCGCGACCACCGCTCTGCATCGGCAGCGGACCCATCGTCGAGGGCCGCACGGAGCCGACGGCCGCCGTCGCACCGTAAATTTTCCTGGTCTTTTTATTGCTCAGTTGAGTTGTTGCGCCGCGCAGCTGTACCTCGTGCACGAATCGGAGGTTGCTGCGCGGCGCAATCGTTATCGCCCATTCGTCATCACGAATAAATCTGTTGGCAGGAAAATTCGTACCGCATCCCCGCCATCTATACCTTAAAAATCGACTGTTCACCCCTTACAGTCTATATCGAAGCACGTATTCAATACGCCCTCAATGCCGCTATTCTCCAAATGATTGGTCGAAAACTATCCTCAGACTGGATTCATAACCTTCGTACTATGCGACAGCTTCCCTCCCATAGAAACATCGCTATCGAATCACGCAGAAAGCTACCCGCTCATAAATACATGGCTATCGCGCGCAGCGATATGAATCTCTCATGCAGGATATTTAACGTCGCACGCAGCAATAATAAATCCTCATGCGTAGCATTTAATATCGTGCGCGTAACTAATAAGTCCTCATGCAGTATCTTTTAATATTGAGTAGATCGATAATAAATATCATCGCATGAGGATTTATATCGCATGAGAAATAATAAGTATTTGCGTAGGATCCTCCATATTGCGTACGTCAATACAATCCAATCGAATAGGTTCCGCTTTATCATTGACCGCATCAATGCGCGTGTGATCGCAGAATCGCATAGCCAGCTGGCTGATGCGCCCAACGACTATGCGTAATTTACAGAAGCATTCTTATCGCACCATTGCAATAGCTATGTAAACTCCGTGCACTGGCTATCAGCGCTTTACGTCACACTCATCCAACCCACAAAGGGGTTCTCGAAGGGCTTTACGCAACGGCTATGCCTCTCTGCTCAAATGATTTTCACCGACAAAATTCAAAATGACTATACTTCTAATTAGCGCTTCATTTTTATTTACGGAATGGATATGCCTCTCTGAAAAGTGCTCTTATTTCTTTATGGGAACGGCTATATCTCTCTCCAAATCCTCCTTATGCTTTGTGAATCAGCTATGCATTGAGCCGATGAATAACTATCATATCAGACAAAAAGGAAGATCAGCAATGGAGGATGATCCATAATAAAAAGAGAATGGCGATCCGACCCAGAAAGGGAGGGATGATTTTTGAGGTAAACATTTATATTTGAACACAGCATGCTCCGAAACCTGAATCTCGGACAGCCCTTTAGATGCACGCCTATCGGCGGAGGATTTAGCGGACGCTTCTGCAGTCGGTCGGACCGAAATCGGACGCCTTCGGAGGCGCCGCAGCCGAATGAACCCAACGTCGTTTCGGTAAACGGCCACCTCCCTGGGGCCGATCAGGAAGATGGCGGGCCGCGGCATGAACGAAGGCTGAGCAGACCTGCGGCGGGGTAGACGTTGAGCGAGGTGCCGATGACGGCGAAGAGGTCGCAGTCCGAGATGCGAATCGCCTCGATCATCGGGACGGCCTGCCAGAACCAGACGATAAGCGTAGGCGGCCGCCATCGGGGCGGTGTCGCCCAGGCGCATGTCGGGATGCTCGGGATCGACGTCGATCGGGCGGCCCGCTGCGTTCGGAGCAGGCTTTCATCAGTCTGCCGGAGGTGGATGACGTGCGAACTGCCGGGCGTCTGTGAAGGTTAACCACGTTTTGCGACAATGCGAACGTCGTCGCGGCCCAGCGCCGCCAGTCCGCGGTGGCCGTCGTTGGGCCCGGCGCGGAGGAGTTCCGCGTCGGCGGGCGTTGTAGTCGAGGACGAGCTGGTGGATTGCGGGCGAAGCCTCGGGCGGGCGACATCTTCGACGCGATAATTCTCCCACAGCCCGCTGGAGTCGCGGAAGGTGGAGATGCCGCCCGGCGCCTGCGTCGCGCCGCGAGGATGACTAACTTTTCATGCGATGGGTGGAATTTGAAATGTTCGTGATTCGATATCGAGGGGTAGCAAAGCGGCGGCGAGCGGGTAGGCGTGGCGACGCCCGTCCCTCTTTTCACAGCTTTATGCTACCCCGGTAAGCGTATTTTCTTCAGGTCGGCTGAGGGCTCGTTAGATACAACTCGGTCGGCGGCACGTCGAGGGCCTTCGGAGGTCTTATCGTCCGAGGTTCTTGACCGGCGGCGCCCTCCCCATAGTAGTAGCGCCGATTGATTTCAGCGGCGGGCGAGCTTTTGATGTCGTCTTCATAACGCTCCAAGTCGCGGTTCCGTTCGGCTCAGACGCGCCTCAAGAGCAACGAAAGTAGCGCGGAGTCCCGGCCAGATAGCCTCTACATTCGGCTACTTCCCGAAGCGGTCTTTGAGTGCTTCGCCTGGCGGTCAAGTGAAATTGGCCTCCTTGAGGCGCTTCTTGAAGGACTCATAACTGTCAAAAGACGAAATTCGGCCATGCAATGGTGGGTGGGCCCGCACCAGTCGGTGACGTTCGAAGCACCACGACGAGGTAGAAGAGCATCGTGGGCGTCTTTTTTCCTCCATCTCGAAGTCTGGCGGATGCCGCCGTCGTACGGGCCACCGCTGGCGGTGTAGAAGACGGACGTGAGGCTGTCGGGCACGGCCGAGATGGACACGGCGTTGCGGTGCGAATAGTCGAGCGCTGCTGAACGCAGCGGCCGCTGGGGATGTGGTAGTATTTACTGGTCGTGATCTTGATCTGGCCTCGTAGGGCAAGTGTCGCGGGGAGTCTGCACGGTTCTTTGCCGAAGGATCGGTTGCCGATCAGCACGGCGCGGTCCATGTCCCGCAGGGCGCCGCTGACGATCCCGGCCGCCGAGGCGATACGAAGCTGATGAGCACCGCGAGGGGACACGGACGACCGATCGAGCGTCGTGCGGTAGGTGCGATCCCAGAGCCATCTTGCCGTGCGGAGAGCACTTCGCGACCTTCGACGAACAGGTTGACGATCTGCACGGCGCTCGAGAGGAGTCCGCCGCCGTTGTCGCGGGAGCAAGGTCGAGGATGAGACTTTGATGTGGTGGTTCTCCTGCTTCAGATCTTCCATGCTTCGGCACTATCGGCGCTGCGCCCTTGAATCCCTCGGAGATAGATGGCCCAGCGTCGCCATAGACGCCGTAGTGCACGACTTGCTTCAGGATACCGCTTACGGGTGACTTCCACCTGCGGGGCTTCGCCCGGGCGCTCGATCTTGAGCACGACTTCGGGAGCTGGGCGCCCTTGATATTTCGCTGACGCGCTCGCGCGCTTCCGCCGCACGTCCGCCAGTCGATCATCGCGATGCGGTCGCCGGCCTTCAGCCCGCCAGGGCGGCGGGCATGCTCGAAAGGCCCGAGATGACCGCCCGCCATCGCGGGCACGGATATAGGCACCACGCCGCCATACTCGCTGGCGACGGCATTTTTATGTTGTCCGTCCTGCTCCGGTAATATTCGGTGTAGGGATCGAGGCCTTGAGCATGGCGTCGATGCCATGGCGTACCATCTCTCGGTCTCCACCGAATGATTTGAACATTTCGACTTCCTTCACGATCGCGCGTTCAGACCAGTTGTTTGCTGACTCCCCGAAGCGGCGCTCCAGTTCCTTGGTGGCTCTGCGCCCGTGCGGGCCACCGATGCTTAGCGCACAGCCAGGCAGAAGACTTGCGCTTTAACTGTGCTGTATGATGTGTATGATTAGTAAGTCTACGATCAGCCGAGGATGCTGCTGACCTTCGACGTGACGGTGCCCAATGTTCAGGGCACGATTCAGGCCCGACGGTCTCGACGACGTTCCCCGCCATCAGGGCACCGATTTCGGCTGATTGGCGGAGGGTGGCCCCGCGTGAGTAGCCGTAAAGGAAGTTCGCAGCGAAGTTGTTCCCGCTCCCGTCGTCAACGGGTTGTTGCTCATTGCCGGCACATGGACCGTCTCGCCAGCGTGACCGCCAGCGCCCTGTCCTTCCTGACGGTAACGACGGCGTACTTCACTTTTCATGATCTCACGAAGCGCTTCCTCGGCCGACTTGCCGGTGTAGGCCTGCCCCGTCTCGTTGGAGAAGGAGGATACACGGCCCCGGGATGGCTCGGTGGAGTGCTATCACAGCCATTGACGATGTTGGAAGTTCGAGGTCAAGCGCCACCTTCTTCCCGAGGGCCGCACGACGTAGGATGGGAGGAATAGGCGATCCGTCGAGGCGTTGGAGATCGCAACCTCGCGACATGATACAATCGAGGTGTGCGGAGAGTCTCGTCCATGATCCTGGTGAGAGCGGGCGGCGGGGTTGAGGAAGGTGGCCATCGCGTTCACTGTCCGGCGACATCAGCACGGTGCAGCAGCCCGATATGCCTTCCGAGCGCACGATGCGCGTCACGCCAGCATCGCGGGATGGCCTGCTCATAGAAGCGGCGCCATTGGCGTCCGTCCCGTCTCCTGCCCACGTAGCGACTGAGGCGCCGAGCAATGCCAGCGCGCGCATCGTGTTGCAGACTGATCCGCCTGGGCGTCCGAGCGCCTGGCGTCTGATTGTCTTTGTTGGATGGCGCGCATCGTAGATTCGTTCACCAGCCCATGACGCCTTTCTTCATTCCCATTGCTTGCAGCGTAGCGTCGCTCTCGAGACGCAACAGCACATCGAGCAACGCGTTTCCGATTCCGATAATTCTCATGTCTCGCTTATTTTTTTCGCAAAAGTATTGCATGTCTCCAATCTGCCCCTATCTTTGCGGCGTCTTTTGAGGAACAGACACTCTTCCTTAGCTCCAGTTGGTTAGAGCATCTGACTGTTAATCAGAGTGGTCCTGGTTCAAGTCCAAGAGGAGAGCGAGAGGATCGATTATTCGGTCGCCTCTTTCGTTAACCCGAAGTAACCCAATCACCCACATCAACAGTTTTGTTCCTGGCTCTATCGAAGCCGATTTAGGTGGAACATGGAGCGAAAAGAGCTGGATGCGTGAGCTTTATCTCATTGGTGCACGAGCTTAATGTTGCTGGTGAACGAGCATTAGTAAGCTGGCGCATGAGTTTGCCCCGCTGGCGCGCGAGCTTGTCGTTGCTGGCGGATGAGCATCAGTAAAGCGGCGCGTGAGTTTCACCATGCTATGCGCGAGCTTGTTGCTGGCGGATGAGCATCAGTGTTGGCGCGTGAGCTTCATCCTGCTGGTGCACGAGCGCCTTGTTGCTGGCGGATGAGCTGGCCGTGGCTGGGGCGCCAGTCATACTCTGCGTACTACTTTGCGGCCGGTATTTACTATTAATCATTAGACAGAAATGAAACGTATCTTATTTGTATTGACAGCCATCTTATTGATGACGGCAGGAGCTCTCCTCGGCTCAAGAGAAGAGCGCGTCGATCACAGCTACAGGCAGTGCGGACGTTTGACTTGGTGACATCGTTAACCGGCCGGGCCCGCCAGCCACAAGTTCTTTACGGTGATGAACAACGGCGAGCTGCCGCTGGTCATCTCGCGTGTCGTAGCCTCTTGCGGCTGTACCACACCGGAATGGCCCGCGATCGCTCCGCAAGACGGGACAGATCAAAGTGACCACAACCCCGCTGGACGTTCCGGTAAGTTCGTCAAGACCATCTCAGTCTGCTGTTAATGGTAAAGCCGACGGAGGCAACTATGTGCCGACCATCCGCGGTAATGTCATACAAAACTCCTGAAACAGGATGATCGGTAAACCTCACCGCGCACTTAGTTTACTGGTGACAATTGATGTCTTTCTGTGGCAGTACCAGCTGCCCAGAAAGAGGCAAAATTGTTTATAGGCCAGACGGTTCACGACTCGGACGCATCGACGAGAAGAAAGGCGCCGAAGCACGATTCTCATTCTGCGCAACGACGGCAAGCGCCGCTGGAGCCGCAACGCGTCACCTGCGCCAACCGTAGTCATCATCACCCGCTGGTCCCGGACGCCCATCGCACCCGGACAGACGGCCCGCCTGAGGTAAACTCCACAATCCCGCGGGCCATTCGGGCGACTTCAGCATCCTCATCGACGTGCTGCTCAGCAGTGCCTCATCCGAGGCCACCGCACTCGTCATCAAGGGTGGCGTGAAGCCCAACCCGAACGCCCCTGATGCAGCCGATGGCCGACTTCGCCCTGACCATGGACCTTCGACTTCGGTAAGATCAAGGAGGAAGACGGCTTTGCAATGCACGCGTCTTCGCATCAAGAACACCGGCACGGCGCCGCTGAACATCTCCCACGTGCAGTCGTCCCGAGGCTGCGCCGGCCGGAGTGGACACGCACGCCGATCTCGCCGGCGGGTACGGGCGGACGTGGTCATCACCTACGATCCCACCGGACCGCCCCGGCCCCTTCCGTAAGAATATCACCGTATACCCGACGCCAAAGGTGGCCGCCAGCTGACCATCACCGGCGAAGTGATCGCCAAGGCAGCCAGAAGATCCTCTTCCCGACACCATCGGGCGGATCGGCACCCGCAGCGCCGCTTCGACTTCTACCTGTTCGTGAGCGCGAGATCGCCTCGCAAGAGGTATGGATCGAGAACCTCTCGGACGAAGACTGGCCTCCTTTCCGCCATCTGCCCGCCCATGTGCACGTAGATGCCCCCTGCTACTGGCACCGCACAAGGCGGAACGCATCAAGGTGACCGTCGACGCCAAGGCCATCCATAGCAAGGGCCGCACCGAGGCTATTTGTCCGGAAGTCCAGGACGCCAAAGGCCGCGAGATCGCCCTCGCGGGAGATCCTCGTGGCCGTGAACGTGGTGGACGACTTCAGCACCTCTCGCAAGCCGATAAGGACGCAGGGCCAGCGCCTCACTCTCCGCCACCGTCATCGACTTCAGCGCCAAGAAGGGCGCCACGAAGCAACAGCTGACCATCACCAACACGGGCCATGCCCCTTGTCTTTCACAGCATCACCTGCGACGCATCGTGGGTCAAGGTGAGCGGGCAACAAGAAAAGGAGCTTCGCCCACGCGAATCGATGACGCTCACTCACCCTCAAAGACAAAGCGCATAAGGTGCAATTGAGCCTCTACATCAGGTCTGCAACGACTTCGCGCCCAGTGCGCATCGTGCGCATCAAGGCAGAATAAGTTGTTAGCGGCAGTAGCAGTCGATCCAAGCAGAACCCACTATTTCGCTACCACTAACTGCTCACCCTCACTACTCCCTCATTCCCCCACCATACCGACACACATGAATCATCCTGAGAACGACGAGGAACACAAAGGCTGAAGGTGAACAGCGCACCCTCTTACGCGCCGACTGGCCGCCCTACCACGGCCCGACGCCTGCGCAGATTCACCACCACAGAGTTTGTCGGAAGGCATCCTCCCGCGGCGACACCTCCATCCTCAGCCAGGCCGACACACTGGCCGAGAGCGCCACGAACACCAACAGCAGGCCCAAGAGATCATCGAGCGCCGCCCGCCACACAACGGGACACCCGTCCGCATCGGCATCACGGGCGTACCCGGTGCTGGCAAGAGCACCCTCGATCGACGTCCGGCATGCATCGTCGCGCGCGCGGCCATCAGCTGGCCGTACCGGCCATCGACCTGTCTCAGTAGCAGAACGCTCGAGAGGGCAGTACGGGCGACAAGACCCGCATCGAAGCTCTTCTTGGCACGCGAGAAGAACGCCTTCATCCGACCCTCCCCACGGCCGGCCTCCTCAGGGTGGCGCGTGGCCCGTAAGACGCGCGAGATCGATCATCCTCTCGTGAGGCCGCAGGCTTCGACACGTGTCCTCGTCGGAGACCGCCGGCGTGGGCCAGAGCGAGACAGCCGTCCATTCTGATGGTCGACTTCTTCCCAGCTCATCCAGTTGGCTGCTACAGGCGACGAGCTGCGGCAGGCATCAAGCGCGCGCAGCATCATGGAGAGGCTTTACCGCGCATCGTCATCAACAAGGCCGACGGCGACAACATCCAAGCCGTGCCGAGATGGCTGCGGGCCACTTCCGCAACGCCTCCTCCACCTCTTTCCCCTGACGGGAGTCCGGTTGGTTCCCCAGCAGTGCTCACTCACTCCGGCTACATACGGTCTCGGCATCGACGAGGTCTCGCCATGATCGACGAACACATCGCCTTCACCAAGCAGAACGGCTACTTGACCGCAAGCGCAACCGCCAGGCCAAATACTGATGTACGAGACATCCACGACATGCTCCAAGGACGCCTTCTATCGTCACCCCGGCAATGAGGAGCGCCTGCCCATCGTCGAGCAAACAGGTGCTGCACAACGAGCAGCCCTTCTGTAGCCGCCAAGGGAGATGATGGACATCTTCCCGAAGGGAACAACGAAAAACTAAAAACGGCGAGACTCCTTTGGTTTCATACATCGAGCGCAGGCGAGGAGAACGCATCCGGTTTCTCTTCGCCTGCAGCACCCTTTATGCCCATCCACTTCGGCAGAGTGTAGAGGAGAACTCACTCATTCACCTAGAATTCGAAAGCCTTCGTCTGCGACATGACGGAGCCGCTGGATCAAAAGTGACGCCGCATGTCGCATGAGCGCGCGCGATCAAAAAGTGACGCTGGCATAAGTCGCATGACGCCTCCGCTGGATCAAGCGACGCTGGCATGCTGCATGACGGGGCCGCTGGATCGTGCGTGAGCTGGCATATCGCATGACGAGACCAAAATGGTTGGCTGCTGAGACGCCGTCATGTCGCATGATGAGACCAAATGGCTGTTGAGACGCCGTCGTGCCGCATGATGGGAACCAAATGGCCATTGAGACGCCGTCGTGCCGCATGATGTGAACTAAAATGGCCATTGAGACGCTGTCATGCCGCATGATGGAACCAAATGGCCATTGAGACGCTGTCGCCGCATGACGAGATCAAATGGCCGCTGAGGGTTTGTCGTCGCATGACGAGACCAAAATGGTCATTGAGACGCCGTCGCCGCATGACGATCGAACTCACGTGCAATCTGTTTCGATCGCCACTAAACAAAAGCCCCCACCTGCGGAATGGGCAGAGGGGCTCTCGGAACAACACCCACGGATGGGCGCGAGGTGAGCGATCAATCGTGATCGTCGTGGTGGTGCGGCTTAGCCGTCTAAGGAGTAACGACGTCGCGAGCCACATACGACTTCGCCGCTGGCCGCATCCCAGTAGACTATCAGGTGATACTCTTCTGCCTCGGCGTAGCGTCGGCTGGGACCTGACGTGATGATGGAGGCGCCCCACGCTTGCCCGTGAGATCATACTCTTCTGAAGCCGAAGGGTCGTACCATCTCCTGCACGCGTGTGGCTATGCAATACCTAGTTGTGCCAGCACATCGATCTTGTACGACTTCAGCATCACGTCGTCCGGAAAGATCCATTTCAGATGGACACCATGCGTGTCACCGATCGAGGTTGTCGTTGCCCTCAGGCTCTTCGAGCTTGATCACAGGCTTCGTTACATCAGAATTCCCTTCTCACAGGCGGTGAGTGCGGGACGGCGCCTCACGGCCAAGAGGCAGAGCGCGGTGGAAAAAATCTTCGCTTTCATTTTGAATGTTGATTAAAGGGGATTTTTGATGATAATTGTGCTTGACCCGGTTCGGGATCTCCACTTCCGATAAAAACTCGCGGTTGTAATACTTCGTATCGAACACATTTCGCGTCCAGCGCCACCCACGTGCGTACCGGGAGGGCATGCAGGCGGAGACTTCACACCGACGTGGAGCAGGTTCGCCCCAGGCGTCTCGTCCTCGTTCCGGGCGACGCGCCGCTGGCTAGCAATGGCCTGCCACTTCGGCGTGGTAGAGGCGCACACGGCCACGCTCCCACGTCAGCGTATTGCATGGAGGCGGGGGCGAGGAAGCTTCAGCGCCGTGCGCTCATCCCGGTTGCGGGTGTAGACATACTCAGCCAGGCGATAGCTGAGGCTGGCCGGCAGGCACGTCAGTCACCTCGCCCGGCAAAGACAACCCGCGCACCGGTGTAGCGATAGATCTGTCCGGCGTGGCAAGACGGACCACCGCCCGTGGGCGCAGGTAGATGAAGTTGTCGAAGAGGCTGAGGAAGGGCGAGATGGTCAGCTCCAGTGCCCGCGGCGGAAGCTGTATGAGGCATCCAACTGCCATCCGCGCTCGGAGCTGAGCGAGGGGTCGCCCTGCTCGCGACGGAAAGTTACGATGGACGCCGTTGGAGGTTAACTTATCTGCGCCCGGTGATGGGAAATGGAAGCTGCGGCCGAGGTTCACCTTCGAGGTGCTGCGGCGTAGGATTCCAGACGATGCCTGCCGAGAGCGAGTAGTCACGCGATCGGCACTCACGCCCGCTGCTCATACGCCTTGACCTTTCCCTCCCTCATACCCCTGCCGACGCAGGTACTCCGCGAGGTAAGGATCCGTGGAGGCCGCCACGCGCACACGTCCCAACAACGCGCGCCACCGCTCACCAGCGAAGCGGTTGCTGCCGATACATCGTGAGCCAGTAGTCTCCGTGGTGAGGCGCGCGTCGGTATTCAGGCAGCAGGAAGGTGTATCCGCCGATGTCGCGCCAGGCCGCGCTTGGGCATCAAGCCCCACGGTGTGCTCCCACGTGGTGGAGGGCAGCAACCGAGTCGGAGCGAAGCGCTGAGGGCGTGGAGCCGGAACCCAGCTCCTTGTCCGGATCGCGCTCGCAGGGCTGCGTCGTAGTGTGCGGTGCGAAAGCGCCCACTCCTCGCGGTGGTTGTATTGCCAACCGTCGCCGGAGAGGATGAAGCGCTCGCCGAAAAGCTCCGGTGGTAGACAGCTTGAGATGGTTGACGGCTAAAGGGCAGGTCGATGTTGCGCGAATCACCGTCGTCCCGCACACGCGGCAAAGTCCGGCACGCCGTGCACCGGCGAAGAAGCCCATCTTCTGGTAGGCATTACCAGGCCACGTTCATGCGGTACCGCCGCGAGCGTAGGCCGAGAAGAGCGATGCGTTACGCTCCACGCCAGCCGTAGCCCCTGAGTCGTCGCCCATAGACGGGCATCTTTGCGTCAGGTAGACGACTTCGGTGTCCGGGAACCCGGATAGTCGCCGTATCGCCGTCTGGAACAGCGCCCCTTGACGTACCATGCGCCGCGCTCCAGCCCAGCATGAGCGATCCGCCCAGCAGTTGCCGACTGTTTTGCCGAGCAACACTGCTCGCCCGCCAGTCTGCACCAGGATGGGCGTCACGGGGGCAATACTGATGACGTTGGCCCATCGCACGCTACCGAAGAGAGCGATGCGGGCCCTTTACGGACGCGCGCACTCGTCGATGCTGA
>BNJT01002093.1_pt1 | contig 44690 bp, 66 predicted proteins | sample 8540491 | NCBI WGS metagenome assembly BNJT01 (sample SAMD00202455, study PRJDB9452) | human saliva metagenome | host: Homo sapiens | reverse complement strand
ATAAGTTACGTATTGCTCAGAAATCCATTATATAGTCCTTGATTAGCCATCAATATCTTTACTTTTCATCTTGTAGAAACTCTTTTTCCAGCCCAAAACTTTTCTGGGCAACCTCATCTCGTTAAAGAACATTTCTATTATTAAAATATAAATATGCTCCACTGCTATCAGTAATACTAACAATCCAGCTATAATACCCAATTTTTAACCTCCAATATTTTTAGAAATTCATATAAATGGCTGTTTTTACCATATCCATTTCTAGTCCCTTTACACTTAATATCAAAGGCTTTCCATCCACAATTGCAAGACTATGCTCATACTGTGCAGATCTTTTCCATCTTTTGTAACTGCTGTCCACATGTCCTGCAGTATTTTAACCTTATAAGTTCCTCACATTTACCATAGGCTCAACAGTAATTACCATTCCATCTTCAATTTTTGCACCTGTTCCCGGTTTACCATAATTTGGAATCATTGGATCTTCGTGCATTTCTTTCCCACACCATGTCCTGCAAAAATCTCTTACAAGGGAGAAGCTAAAACTTTCCACATACTCCTGAACAGCATGACCTATATCTCCTATCCTGTTCCCGCACGTGCCGCTTCAATTCCAATATCCCTTGCTTTTTAGTTACTTCCATTAATTTTTGCTTCTTCATCTACTTCTCCTACAGCATAGGTTATTGCAGCATCTCCGAAATATCCGTCAAGAACTGTGACTGTATCAATTGTCGTACATATCTCCTTCTTTCAGAATCTGCTTCTTGCTTGGAATTCCATGTACCACAACTTCATTTTACAGAAATACATGTAGCAGCCGGATACGGAGGATAAGGTCTTCCTATGTCATCATATCCCTTCGTTCCCGGAATCGCTCCCTGAGATCTCATATAGTCTTCAGATATCTTATCCAATTCAGTGTACTGATTCCAGGTTTAATATACTGAGGTAATACATCTTCAAACAGTCTTGCTATAATTTCATTTGCCTTTTTTTATTTTTCTTTATTTCATCCATTGTTTTTATAAATTATCATTATACTTTTACTCTTTCTGCCATTTTTTGTCATTTAAGAAAAATTCTTATTAAAATAGACTTATTTTAATCAAAAACTTTATCGAAATCCTATTTAAATTTCTGATAAATCCTGTTATTCAATTCTACTATTTTTCCAATATAGCAATTATATCCTTTGTTATTTCATCTAATTTTTGCTCCATCTACAGAATAAACCTTGTTCTGTTTTTGTAGAAATCAAGAACTGGTGCTGTCTGTTCGTTATAAACTGCAAGTCTTTTTAACTGTTTCTTCATTGTCATCAGCTCTTTGTTCGAGGTCTTCCCGGATTTTCATCAACAGGCGGATTATATTTTATATGATATATTTTTCCTGTCTTTTTAGATACCCTTTCCTTCCTGTAATTCTTTCTATTATCTCATCATCACTTACATCAAGGGCAATTACCTTTTTCAATTTCTCTATCTGATTTTTTTCAATATTTTGTCTAACTCTTCAGCCTGAGCAACAGTTCTAGGAAAACCATCTAAAATAAATCCTTTTCTTACAGTCATCTTCCTGCAGTCTTGCTTCGACAAGTCCGTTCACTATCTCATCAGAGACAAGTTTTCCTTCATCCATAAGTTTTTGTTTCCATTCCAACTGAGTTTTATTGGCTATTGCTGCTCTCAAAAATATCTCCTGTAGAAATTTGAGGTATGCTCATATTTTTTATAAGTTCCTTCGCCTGAGTACCTTTCCCTGCTCCAGGAGCTCCAAATAACACTATATTCATATACACGATACAAGGTTTTTAAATCGTGCACCCTTTCTATATTGTTAATTTCTCTATCTGTTATTTATTTTAGCATTTTTTTAGAAAAATTGAATATTTAAATAGAAAAAGCTCTGAAGCTTTCACTCAAGGCATTTTATTATTTAAAATTAGTTTCCATCAACAAATCTTACGTTTTTCGAAATCTACATTTTGGAAGAATAATTCAACTCTTCTGTTATTGTATCTTCCTTGAACTGTACTTGTTAGTATCAACTGGTTGAGATTCTCCTCTTCCTGTGATAGTTCCGTAAGAAACTGTATTTTTCAATCCATATTCTTTCGTAATCTAGCAACATTTTGTGCTCTTTTGCTACTGATAATTTTTGGTTGTAAGCATCTGATCCTGTAGAATCTGTATGTCCAACGAAATCAATTGATCCACCTTCAGCGAATTGGTTAATTACGTTTGCGATAGTTCCCAAATCTCTAGCTTCAGCTTCGTTAGGTACTCTTCCATCAACTTTAAATCCTTTGATTACACATTTTTCTCATTTGCTGAACAGCTAAAATGGTAATTCAACAGTTTTAGCACCTATTACTTTAGGTTCTTGAGGTTTTACAACTTCACTCGCTTTTCAACAGTAACTGTTCTTTCAACTACTTTTTGGCCCTCTATCATTTTTCAATTGTCCAAATCTATATCCAACTCTTAATCCAACTGAATCTAATGAATCTCTTGATTTTTCTCCTGTTGCTCTTTCTCTTACTGTAAATCCTGATTTTTCATATATAGCTTCCACTGAAACTGGTCCAAATTCAGTTCCTAATCCAACAGCTCCATATAATCCACCAGATATATCTGTAGTAGCTCCTAATTTCTTATCTTCGTTAGCAAAATGATATCCTGCTCTTCCTAATCGTATAGAGCGTCATTTCCTGATTGTGTAGTAATTAAATTGAATTTTCCTAATGCATACTACAGGTGCACTTTTAAGCACTTTATTGTTGTATTTATCTTTTAATTTTTCCTGAATTTGAAGATAATTTGTATTCAGCTCCAACTCCCCATTCAAATTCTCCTGTTATCGAAGATGTATTCAGCACTCAAAGTTGGTCCTTTTTCAATTTTAACATTTTCTCCATCACCAAATTTTGCTTTCTACTGAAATCATATCCAAATTTCAATTGTCCTTCAGACGCTATAGCATTTAATGCTAATAAAGCTGTCCCTAAAATAACTAACTTTTTCATTTAATTTCCTCCTTGATATTTCAAATCATTTAATTTCATAGTTTCCTAACTTTCTTCTAAGATTATACTATAACTCATTAAAAATCAACACTTTTTATTTTTTAATTTTTATCCTACTTTTTCTTAATCCCTTTTAAAATTAGGCACTATAAATACTTATTTCTTTAAATTTTTCCATTCTTTTTCTTATATAATCATTATTTTTCTATAGAATTTTCTATTTTTCAGCAGTGCAACCCTATTATTTTTATTTTACTGTTTTTCTGTATTAATAATTACATTATCAAAGTACTCATTTATAACATCAGATTTTTCCAGCAATGTATTTATATAAATTGAAAAATTCCTTATTTTCAAGTCTTTCAAGTTCATTGCTGAAATTGTAAAGTTCTCTCTTCTTCCTTTTCAAATAACGACTCATCAAGTAACGTATTGTTATCCTTTTCTTCCTTGACTATATTTTTACACGTTTCAGAAGATTTATCAATGTTTTTAAAATGCTCTGTATTTGACAGTTCAGAGAGCACCGCCAGTCTTTCATTTAATTTTATAATACTGTCTTCAAGATCAATTTCATAGGAAATTAGCTCTTTCACTATATTTTTTTCAGAAAGAACATTTTGCTATCTCTCTGTTTAAAGAACTCTGTAATATCCTGAACTACATTTTCAGAAAAGAACTTTTTATCTGTTGAAAAATTTCATATGATTTTTCAATCAGTTTTTATAATTGAAGTTTAACTTAGAATCTAATGTAACATATATTATCTCTGCACTGCACGTCTTAATGCATACGGATCTTTTTGAACTCAGGCTTTAATCCCTACAGAGAAGCATCCTGTAACTGTATCAATTTTTATCAGCTATTCCTGCAATTGTTCCTTCCATGGTGGAAGGTAAAATATCTCCCTGATATCTTGGCAGATAATGTTCAAATATACCTGCTGCAACATCCTTATTTTCTCCCTGTTTTTCAGCATAAACTAGACCCCATGAATCCTGAAGTTTTGTAAATTCCTTTTCGGCTAGTACATTTGATACCAGATCGGCTTTTTGCAAGTTCTACTGTTCTAAGTATATTTTTCTTTTTATCCTTAAGATTAAGTTCATCTATAAGATATTCAGCTATTTTTACTTCTTTCCACCTTGTCATAGATACTTCCCATATCCCTCTGAATGTAACATCCTTAAGTTTTTTCCACATTATCTGAAAACTTACCTTTTAAATCTTCATCAAAGAAGAATTTAGCATCTGCAAGTCTCGGCTCTATAACTTTTTCATTACCTTTTTACAGTTTCAGAATACTCAGGAGCATTTCTTATAAGGATAAATTTATTTGTCAATTTTCCATCCTTATCCCTCACCGGAAAGTATCTCTGATGTGTTTCCATTGTAATAGATGTAATGTCTTCAGGCAGCAATAAATAATCCTTGTTATATTCATCCCTTGATTGCATATGGATATTCCACCAGGTTTATAACTTCTTCCAGAAGATAGTTGTTTACTAATGCAGCATCTCCATCATTTTCACAGTTTTCTTTTATACTTCTAAGAATTTCTTCTTTTCTTTTATCCTTTTAGCTATTACAAAGTTTTTTTCTCCAGTACTGCTTCATATTCTGCAGGAACAGGTATTTCAGCATCCTGAGATGCAAAAATATCTCATACCTCTTGTTCTGTTACTCCTTTTTATCCCTTCAAATTAAAAGGCAGTACCTTGTCACCAAAAGTGTTACAAACCATTTTATAGGTCTTGCAAATCTGAATGTTCTGTCGCTCCATTTCATAGATTTTTCAAATTCTATTTTTCTTATGATGCAGTATCTAAAAATTTTGAGGAAGCACTTCTTCAGTTGCTTTTTTCTCAGCAATGAATGTTTCAATTGAAATATATTTTCCTTTTCATTTTCTACAATTTTAACATCACTCTTTCAGATGCATTCTGGGACTTTATAAACCCTTCTCCAGCTTTAGTAAGTTTTTCCGTCCTTGTAAGCAATGTCTATTGAAGGACCTACACTTTTTATCCAGATCCCTGCTGTTTTTTCAGCAATGTCCTTTACAATAACGGCAACCCTTCTCGGTGTACTGAAAAGACTCAATATCAGAGAATGAAATTCTTTCGTTTTGTCAGCTCTTCTGTCATTATCCTTTTCAAATTTGCTTCAGTTTCATCTACATATCTGGAAGGAAGCTCTTCCAGTCCTATTTCAAAAGAAAATCCATGTAATCTCTCCTTTGATCAAAGTTATTTTTATTATTTTCAATAATAGTTACTTCAAAGTTTTTATCTTTCTTCGTATCACAAATTTTTCTTCGAATTCTTCTTTAGAATATGTATGAATATTCTTAAAACAGTATCCTTTAAATTTCTCTAGTCCAAAGCAAATTATTTCTTCTCTTTCTGTTTTAGTTTTTCTCACTGAAATATTTCCTTGATTTATAAAATAATTTCCTATTTTCAGAAATAGAATTCCTTTCATTTGGTGTATCTTCATTGTAAACTAGGATATAATCTGTTATTTCTTTTAAACTACTTAAAGATTTTTCTTCAATATCTCCTAAAACAAATAAACTATTAAGAATTTTCAGCTCTATGTCTTTTAATTTTTAATATCAATTTTATTAGTTTTATCAAGCAATTTTTCCATTTTTAAATTCAATAAAAGTATATTTTTATCATTATGTAAAAATAAGACATCATTTGTTTTTAGTTGTATATTCAATTTATTGTTCTTACTATATTTATCTCCACCAACACTATCAAAATTGATTACTCTAATTGTACTCTCTGTCATATATTCCTCATTGTTATCATCTTTTGAAGTCTGCTTTAATGTTGAAGTATTATAAAATTTTTTAAATCCATTTTTAATCATTTAAATCACTATACCCTAATATTTTTCTAAATCCTGAATAGGTCTAGCTAATTTTCTATAAATCTTCCTTGTATTTCCTGTCATATCTTTTTATAATACTACCATTTGCATCATTTTCAGCAATATAATACTTACATTTCTCATTAATTTTATATTTTTCAGAAAAAAACTTCAATTGCATTTAAAAATAAGGACTATGAGTTGTTAAAAAGTATATGCATTCCAAATTCTTTTTGCAATAAAAACTATCAATTCAGCGAATAATAATTGCCACTCTGGATGCAAATGTATTTCGGGTTCATCAAGAATTATTGTACTGTTTTCTTTTTAAATTTCCATTTTCAATTAATCTTTTTAAAATTGCAAAAACTTTTTAATCCCGTTGATAAATTCTTTAAATTTAATTCTTTATTATTTTTAAATTCATAAATCCATCTTCCTTGGCTATGTTTTTATTTTCCCATCAATAACTTTTTCTAATTTTTCATTTATTTTGCTTTTAATTTATTTGCTAAAATAATTCTTTTCTGAAATATTTATTTCATTATTTTCTCTAAATAATTTTGTTTCAAGATTTTCTTTTATGATTTTCAAAATATCTTATATCCTTAAACTTGTATTCATTCAAATTATCAATTACAAAAGGATCATCAATATAAATAACTTCAGAACGTAGATTTATTTCATTTTCGATAGCTATTTCATTTCTTTTTTATTGCTATTTTTATTTCATCTTCTTTTATCCTCAGAATAATTCTACCTTCATAACTACTCCCAATAGTATTAATTTTGACTATCAAACTCTATGTTGAAAATATAAGATATCATATTTTCTAAATAGCTTTTTACTTGTTATTTTTATAATATTAGATATTTTTTTCTGAAACATCTTCTAAATTTTTCTTTTAGGAATAAAAACTTTCATTTTCTTGAAGTAATCTAGATATTTCGTCTTTATTATAATTCACTTTTTCTATTTTATCAGATATATTAATAATTTTTAAATTTTCACTATTCATATTCATACAAATCGCAAAAAAATATTTTTCTATATCCCCAATTTTTCCTCATTGAAATTTTTCTTATCCAAATCATAAAAACCGTAAAATAAACTAAATAAAGTCTTACTAATTGTACTTTTTTTCCCGTATTATTCTCTCCAGCAATTACAGTTATACCATTTATTTCAACTTCAGCATTTTTAATTTACCGACATTTTTATTATTAACTTCATTTTACTAACCCTCCTTTCATAAAAACTCCCCCTTTTATCAATAAAAAAATTATTTTTAATAAAGGATATCCCAATCCTTTTTCTAACTTCTACAAACTGTTCTGCACATTTTTCGCTAAGTCTCTGACTCTGAGAATATACGACATTCTCTCAGTTGTACTGATGGCTCCTCTTGCATCAAGATTATTGAATGTATGGGAACATTTTAAAACATAGTCATATGCCGGTAATACAAGTTTATGTTCAAGGCAGTTCAGTGCCCTCCTTTTTCATACATATCGAATAACTGGAAATTCATAGGAACATCAGCCACTTCAAAACTGTACTTGGACATTTCATATTCATACTGAAACGTCTTTTCTCCGTATTTTACGCCTTTTGTCCATTCAAGGTCATACACATTTTCCTTGTCCTGAAGATAAAGCGCTATTCTTTCAAGTCCATAAGTCAGTTCAGCCGGAGTTATTTCCACTTCAAGTCCACCTACCTGCTGAAAATAAGTAAACTGTGTAATTTCCATCCCATCAAAGCCATACTTCCCATCCTAGTCCCCACGCACCAAGCGTAGGACTTTCCCAGTTATCTTCAACAAATCTTATATCGTGTTTCTTTTGGATCTATACCTAAAGCCATCATGCTTTCCAGATAAAGTTCCTGAATATTTTTCAGGGTGACGGTTTTCATAATTACCTGAAACTGGTGATGTTGATAAACTCTGTTAGGATTTTTCTCCATATCTCCCTGTCTTTTCGGGTCTTCTTGATGGTTCAACATATGCAACCTTCAAGGCTCAGGCCCTAAGGACATTAAAAATGTGTCAGGATTAAATGTTCCTGCTCCCTGTCTCCACATCATAAGGATTCCTGATTACACAACCTTTTTCTCCCCAGAATTTCTGCAATGTAAGTATTATTTCCTGAAAAAGTCATTTTGTCTCCATCCTTTCCTTATTTTTATTTAAAATGTTTTTAAATATGTATCAGTTAAAATCAGCATGAGGGTATTTCAAAAAGAAAACTTGAAAAATATAGTTTTATATATTATATTTTTACTGTTTTGAGACATCCACATAGACTATTTTCTATTCTTTTTCCATATTTTTCTTGCCAAGTAGTCAATTACAATAATATAAATACCAATATGAACATACATATCAGCAACATTGAATACAAAATGCCATAATCCGTTAAAATCTATCATATCCACGACAAAGCCCCTGAATATTCTGTCAATCATATTTCCTATGGCACCTGCTGCTATTACTGAAAACTCCTATTTTTGTCCATTTCGTATAATTTTTAAAAATTTTTATATTCTGTAAATACTATATACCCTAATAAAATTAAGCTGACAACTGTAAAGACCCCAATTTTTCCTTGAAACAGTCCAAAAATTCTCCATGATTTTCCACATAGGTAAAGTGAAAGAACCCCTGTATAACCGGTATCGAATATCCGATATTTCCTTCAGCTGCAGCCAGCATCTCAGATTTTTGTAAACTGGTCAATCAGTGTGAGGACTGTACTAATTATTATATAAAGCATATTTCCTTCCTTTTTCTTCATTTTTCGAAAAATAAATTTATTTTTCTGAAATATTTATGAGGATTTAGAATCCCCATAAATAAGTCATTCTTATTATTATTTTTTTCCAAAGAATTAAGAACTTTAGCACATCTTGGACATACATCATTATGTTCATGGTCATGTCCAACTTCTTCATCATATTTCCAGCATCTTTCACATTTTTCTCCAGATGCTTTTTCTACAGCAATAGTAATTGCTTCTATTTCAGTTTCCTGCAGCCCTTCATTTACAAATTTTACCTGTGAAACAATGAAGAGATCAGAAACTTCAGCTTCTGTATACTCTTTCAGGAATGCATATTCACCATTTGATATATTAAGAAGAACTCTTGCATCAAGTGAGTGCCCTATCATTCCATTCTGTCTTTCAGCTTCAAGTTTTTATTAACTTCTTTTCTTAAATGATATATCTTTTTCCCATTTTTTTAGCAAGTTCTTCATTTTTGTATTCAGAATTTGCTTCAATCCATGAACTCAAATGAACACTTTCTTCCTCTTTTTATGCTTTCAGGTATTCTTTTCCCAGATTTCTTCTGCCGTAAATGACAGCACAGGAGAAATTACTCCTTACAAGCACTCTCAGTACTTCTGTCAGTACAGTCTGTGCACTTCTTCTTTCAGGCGACTTCTTATTTTCACAGTAAAGTCTGTCTTTTACTATATCCAGATAGAAGGAAGACATTTCAATTGAACAGAAATATGTTATTTCCTGAATAGACTGTAGAATTCATATCTGTCATAATATTTTGTAGTCTTTTTCCTTTAATTCTTCAAGCTTATGCATTGCCCATCTGTTCTATTTCGAACATTTCACTGTATTCAACCTTGTCTTCTGAATAGTTGAAATCACTTAAATTTCCCATGAGGAATCTTGCAGTATTTCTTATTCTTCTATATGCATCTGACATCTGCTGTAATATATTTTCAGAAATTCTTACATCTTCCCTGTAATCTACTGAAGATACCCAAAGTCTTAGAATATCAGCTCCATATTTTTCAGTAATGTCTTTAGGAAGTATTGTATTCCCTAATGACTTAGACATTTTTTTCTACCTTGCCCATCCATTACAAATCCATGGGTAAGTATTCTTCTATATGGTGCATCCTTTGTACTTGCTATTGATGTCAGCAGTGATGACTGGAACCATCCTCTATGCTGGTCACTTCCTTCAAGATAAAGGTCTGCCGGTCTTGGCAATTTCCTTGGCACAAGAACTCCTCTATGTGAAACCCCTGAATCAAACCATACATCCATAATACTCTTTCTTTTCTTAATGGAGTATTTTTCAGGTTGTATTTTTCAAGCAGTTCTTCTCCTATGATTTCTTCAGCTTCGTATTTCCACCATATATCTGTTCCTTCTTTTTACTAATTCAATAACTTTATCCATTATTTCAGGTTCATATATAACTTCATTTGTTTCCCTGTTGTAGAAAAATAGGTATCGGTACTCCCATACCTCTGTCTTGAAATAGTCCAGTCCGGTCTTGTTTCAAGCATTGCATTGATTCTGTTTTTTCCCCATTCAGGAACAAATTCCACATCTTTCAATGCATCCAGCGCATTCTGTCTGATATCACTTTCATCAACACTTATAAACCATTGTTCAGTAGCCCTGAAAAATTACAGGTTTCTTACTTCTCCAGTCGTGAGGATATGAATGGGTAAATTTACTATGGTGAAGCAGGTGTCCACTTTCTGTAAGATCTTCCACTATTACATTACTTGCCTTTTGCATAAAACATTCCTTCATATTTTCCTGCTTCCTTTGTCATATGTCCTTTATCATCAACAGGAGACAATACTCCTATGTTATATTTTTAACGCATAATTATAGTCGTCCACCCCATGTCCAGGTGCAGAATGTACTGCTCCTGTTCCTGCATCTGCGGTTACATAGTCTCCTATCATTACCAATCCATCCCTGTCTCAAAAACGGATGTCTGTAATGAGTTCTTTCAAGCTCTGTTCCCTTGAATTCCTTAAGTAGTTCATAGGATAATCCTAGTGTTGAAAAATACTGTTTCAGCAAGACTTTTTGCTAAAAATCAGGTTTCCTTTTTCTGTCTTATAAACCCCATAATCAAATTCAGGGTGCAGGAAAACTCCCAGATTCGCAGGCAATGTCCATGGTGTAGTTGTCCATATCAAAATACTTCCTTCATCTATTCCTAATTTATCCAACAAATCCTGTTTTCCTTCAAATTTTACATAAATCGAATGGGATTCTACATCTTTATACTCAATTTCCGCTTCAGCAAGTGCCGTTTCTGTTGTTGGTGACCAATATACAGGTTTCAGTCCTTTATATACATATCCATTTTCATATATTTCCTTGAATACTTTCAGCTGTTCCGCCTCATATTCAGGTTTTAGTGTAATATAAGGATTTTCCCAGTTTCCTAAAACTCCTAATCTTATAAATTCAGCCTTCTGCTTTCTCTACCCATTTAAGTGCGTATTTCTTACATTCCTGCCTTATCTGGAGTGGAGACATAGTCTTTGCTTTTTTTCTCCAAGTTCCTCCATGATTTTCCATTCTATTGGCAGTCCATGTGTATCCCATCCAGGAATATACGGAGCATTGTAACCTCTTAGCCTTTTGTATTTTAGAATTATATCCTTAAGTACCTTTATTTAAGGCATGGCCTATGTGAATATTACCATTTGCATATGGCGGTCCGTCATGCAATATGAAAAAAACCTTTATCTTCTTTCAGAGATTTTTCATAGATATTTGCCTTATTCCAGTCCCTTAAAGTACTGGCTCTTTCTGAGCCAGATTTGCTTTTCATTTTAAAAGCTTGTTTTCGGTAGATTTAGCGTTCCGGCATAATCCACCTTTTTCAACATTCTGTTCTTCCGACATTTCTCCTCCAATTTTTTTATGTTGTTTATATGAGGGCTCATCGCCGCCCCTCATACTCCTGCTATCGGCTACAAAATTTACTCTTTAAAAATATTCATTGTGCTTGAAAAATATCAAACTCGCTATGCTCAGACAGCCATTTTCTTTTCAGCACAATTCGTATTTTTAGAAAATTTTGAATGCCGAATTTGTTTTATTTTCAATTTTTATAATTAAGCTATCATTCCACTTCCTATAAATACAAGCATACCTAAAATTATTGCATAAACTATTGAATATTTTATAGTAAATTTTTAGCATATCTCCTTCCTGTCCCTACAAGTCCAACAGTAGAAGCTGCTATGGCAATATTCTGAGGGTGATATCATCTTTCCTCCAGTTGCACCTGCGGTATTTGAAGCTATAAACAGTGATTTCAGCATGTCACTTCCAGGTTTCAGTCCTTCAGCAACGCTTATGCTGAAGATCCCCAAACAACAGGTTTGATGACAGGTCGCTTCCTGTAACAAAAGTTCCTATTGTTCCAAGGAATGGGGAAATCAGCGGGAATCCTTTTCCCGTAAGGTTTACAAATCCATCAGCTATGCTCTGTATCATTCCACTGTGCTTCATAACGACAGACAATGCAACTATTCCCATGATTACTGTTAATGAAGGTATTTTATGGACTGTCGTATTCCATAACACTTCCCCATGTCTTTTTATTTTAGCCCTCTGTATAAATCCTGCAATTACTGTTGCTAGAAAATAATGGTGCCGCAGGAGCCAGTAACCACTTTAAATGTTACACTCGGATCTCCTCCATCCTTAAACCATGCTGCCTGATTTCCTAAGGCAAAGTTAAATTTAGTAGTAGTAGGTTCCAGCATTTTCATGTATATGCGCCACAACAGGACTTGTTCCTACTATAAGCACTATCATTAGAATATAAGGCAGCCATGCGAGAAAATGCTTCCTGCTCCTGTAACATGGGCTTTTTCAAATCCTTCATCATTCTTAACAAACATTTTTATAGATACTATCATTAATATCATTGCAAGCAAGCTTGATAATATTGTTGTCAGCTCTGCTCCCATTGTAAATGCTATTGCAGGTTGTATAAGATATCCCAATATTGAAGCTAAAATTACTGGAACTATTCCTTTTTCCAAATGCAGGATTTTTACACTTTCTATTTCCTTGTTTGCCATTTGAACGATAATAAACGGAATCAGTATGTAAGCAGCAGCAATAAATAATGATGTAAATAGAGGTGTAAAGTTTCCTGCCTTGTCAAGCCCCAGTTTTGAAACCATTGTAGTAACAGGTAGTCCCACTGTACCAAATGCTGTAGGTGTAGAATTTGCTATAAGGCATATTAAAGCTGCATTCAACGGATTAAATCCTAACGAAACCATTATTGCCGCCGGAATTGCAACTGCAGTTCCATATCCTGCTATACCTTCTATAAATCCTCCAAATCCCCAAGCCAGAACTAATGCCTGTGCTCTTTTTATCTGTTGTTATATTTCCCAGCATTTTTAACTGTTTCTATTTTCCCTGTTTTTACTGACAGATCATACGCGAATAACGCCGCAATGACTACAAATCCTATTGGCATCCATGCCACTGCAAATCCTTCCAGTATCGAAGCAAGTATTCCCTGTACCGGCATTCTCCACGCTGGAACAATAAATGTCAAGATAATCGCAGTCACCAAACTTGTATACGCACTGAACATAGCAGATTTTTAAGACCCTGCCAATAAAACCAAAAACAATATTATAGGGCACAAGCCCGATTAAAAATAAACTCATCTCTTTTACCTTCTTTTCTCTATTTCATAATTTTAATTAAACTACACCAGATATTAAATACCTTTTCTTGTAAGCCCCACTCTTCCTCTTTCCCTGTCAAGCGACAGGATTTTTAACTTTTATTATTTGTCCTACAGATAATACTTTTGTAGGATCTGATACAAATTTATCAGATATCTGAGATATATGAATCAATGCATCATTTTTCAGTCCGATATCTACGAAAAACCCCAAATTTCGCAACATTTCTTACTGTACCTTCCAAAACCATCCCTTCCTTAAGATCATCCATATTCAGTATATCAGATCTCAATAAAGGCTTCTCAAATTCATCCCTTGGATCTCTTCTGTCCTTCAGAAGCGCTTCATACACATCCTTTGCAGTCTGAGGACCAAAATCATTTTCCTTTTATAATTTTTTTCCAGATTGACTGTTTTCAGTTTCTGTCTTACTTCATCCAGATTTTTCCTTCAGGTCGGAAAACCTTACATCCTGCTTCCTTCAATATTGTTTCCGCAACGTGATAGGATTCAGGGTGAATTATTGTATTATCAAGAGGATTTTTCACTGTCAGGCACTACTACGAAATCCTGCCATCTGCTCAAACGCCTTATCCCCAAGACCTTTTACCTTCTTCAGCTGTTTTCTGTCTTTAAAGTCCCCATTTTCATGTCTATAATCCACAAGATTTTTAGCCACATTTTTCTTAATTCCTGATACAAAGCTCAGAAGTGCCCATGACGCAGTATTGATATTTCACTCCCACGTTATTTACCACATGCTCTATTGTCTGCTCCAGAGTTTCATTCAACTTTTTTTCTGATTTACATCATGCTGGTACATTCCAACTCCTATTGACTTCGGATCTATTTTTTTACTAGCTCAGCCATAGGATCCTGTATTCTTCTAGCTATTGAAATCGCACCTCTTGCAGTAACATCAAGTTCAGGAAATTCTTCTATTGCAAGCTTTTGATGCAGAATACACTCGATGCTCCCGCTTCACTTACTATCAGATAAGATACCTGTCTTTTGCTTCTTTTTATTATCTTTGCTACAAAACTTTCTGTTTCCCTTGATGCAGTACCGTTTCCTATTGCTATTATATCAACACCGTATTTATCAATATAGTTCAATATTTTTTTCTTTAGCTTCGTCAAGCTGTCTCCTGGTTATGCATTTCCTCAACCAGATAAAGCACATCATTTTGTTTCATAGAATCCATCCTTGTTTATTACAACCATTTTACATCCAGTTCTAGTATCCCGGATCAAGACCCATAAGAGTTTTTTAGATAATGGAGGTTGCAGCAGCAGTTTTTCCAGATTTTCAGAAAAATATATTTTATTGCTTCCTCTTCAGATTTTTCAGTATATATATTTCTCACTTCATTTTTATTGACGGATATGCAAGCCTGTCAAGGGAATCTTTTATAATTTTCCCTGTAAAAATCCGTCAAATTTTTTATTTCCGAATGATTTTGAGTATAAAATTCATTATAAATTCTTCCGTTTTTTTCATCTATTTCTATATCAACTTTCAGAATTTTTCTTTTCTCCTCTGTTTAATGCCAGAATTCTATTTGAAGCCGCCTTTTTCAATAGCTTCTGAATATTCATAATAATCCTGATACACACCTTTTTCATCTTCGCCTTTATTCTTTTTCAATTACTTTTTTTGAAGTAAGTATTCCATATTTTGCAATTCTTTTCCCTTAAAAAATTCCCTTACTTTTATGTCTTCTGATATATTCTGTGCAATAATTAAATGTACTCCTTCAATTGCAGCTTCCACTGTAGGAACTTCTTCTGTAATATTTTTTTCCGCTTCAGCCTTTAAGGAATCCATCGTTGTTTTAGGCAATAATGCAAATATTGATAGGGGTTCCAGTCCCTGATCCTTTGCAATATCGGCTTTTGTCTTTTTCTTCTTATACGGCAAGTACAGGTCTTCCACTTCCTGCAGCTTTAAAGCCTTAGTTATACTTGTTTTCAGCTCTTCAGTAAGTTTTCCCTGTTCTTCTATAAGCCTTATAACTTCTTCTTTTCTTTTTTTCAAGATTTCTGTAGTATGTAACTTTTTCAATTACTTCCCTTATCTGCTCTTCATCAAGATTTCCCGTAACTTCTTTTTCTGTAACGTGCTATAAATGGAACTGTAGCACCTTCATCAAAGAGGTTTACGGTATTTTCAACCTGTGACAATTTTTAGATTTAATTCCTTTGCCACACTACTTAAAAATTTCCAAGTTTTTTCCTCCAACTACTCTTTTAAAAATTTCTGTCTGTTTTATGTTTTTATTTTATAATCTATTTAGTATTTTAACATAATTTGACTAAAATGACTAGTTTTTCAAATATTTTTTTAAAAACTATTGACTATTGTAAATTATTTTATGATAAATTTAAGATGTAATAATATAAAAAATTAAAGGAGGGTTTAAGTACTGAAAGTGAAATAAATTTCAGTCCCTTTTATAAATATGAGCAATATAGATTGAATTTTCCTGAAAGTAACTTTTCCCAAAGACATGGGAATAAGTGAAGCAGGAATTGAAACTTACAGAGGAACTCTGTTTTCTTCTTTGGCTAAGGAGGTATGTCAAAATTCACTGGATGCACGTCTTGATGCTTCAGTCCTCGGTGACTGTGGAATTTTCTAAATTCCAGATAAAGACAGTATACCAGGTTATGCAAAAATTAAGCGAAGCTTTTAAACACATGTCTTCATTTTGAAACAGATCAGAAGTCAAAGAATTTTCTTTGAAAATGCATGTGCCAGAATGAATGACAAAAATATAGATATTTTTAAGAATCAGTGATTTTCAATACTACTGGACTTACAGGTTCAAAAGAGCTATATACAGTAAATCCATGGCAAAGCCTTATAAAATCTTCAGGTATTTCTGATAAACATGAGTGCAATGGGTGGAAGTTACGGTATCGGTAAATCTGCTCCTTTTTGCATGTTCAGATATAAGAACTGTCTTCTATACAAGTTATGACACTGAAGGAGTTCTTGCTTCACAAGGTGTTTCAAGACTCATTTCCTTCCCGCTGGAAGATGATAAAAATACTCAGGGAATGGGATATCAGATTTCAATGTCAGGGTCCTCCCTAAATGGAAAGGTCGGAAATACTGAAAGATTTACACAAGGAATAGGATATTACGGAGAAACTGAAAAAATACTCCTTTATTTGAAGAGCTTAAATCTTGATTCTTCATTCAGAAGAAACGGTACTAACAGGAACAGATCTTTATATAGCAGGATTCCTGAATGACAGCAAATGGCAGGAAGAACTTGTTATAGCAATACTGGATAATTTTTGATTTGCTATTTACAATAAAAATCTTATCGTAAAAAAATAGGAAATATGACAATTTCAGAAAATACATTGAAAAGACATAATTGAAAAGCTTTTAAAATAAGTGAAAAGAAAAATATCAGTCTATATGGAGCTACTATCAGGTTCTTACATCCACTGACAATCCTGCAGAAATAATCCTAACAGTTTTTTCCTTGGAGATACGTTTCTAGGGATTTAGGGAGCTTTTTGAACTGAAAAATTTTATATGACAACTTAAACAGAAAAAGTTCTCATTTCACGTGCAAATGGTATGAAAAATATTTTGACTTTAGACAGATTGCCGTCAAATATTAGAATTTTTTCTGCCATCTTTATTTTAAGCGGAGATAAATCTTAATAATTACTTTTAAGCAGATGGAAGCACCTCAGCATGACAGCTGGGAGCCTGACAGACATCCTCAGACAAAAATGCCAAAAATATGTTCTCAGAGAACTGAAAACAGCTGATTATAAAATAAAATTATAGAACTTGGAAAAAGTAATGTGGATGAGACAGATGGATGTTGAAGGAATAGGAAAATTCCTTCCGGATGATCTTTCTTCTCCTTGATAGCAAGTATTGAAAATAGTAAAATTGACAAGATCAGTGATGAAACTAGAAAAATTTTTGCTGAACAGATTAGTGAAAATCCTAAAAAAAGAGAAATATAAAACTACACCTAAAAGCACGAGGATTTTCAACAATGTCTAAAATAAACAGTCACAGATGATTTTAATGATGAAATTATAGAAATCTATGATTCAGTATTTTGGAAATGTATCAAATATAGTCGAAGAGGAACAATATTTGAAAAATGAATTTTCTTTACTGAATTCTGACAGTAATATTACTGAGATACATGAAATAAAACGTGTTGAAGATGCAGTATACGTTTAATAATATTAAATAAGAAAATTGAAAAAAATATAGACTTGTGATATCTCCTCAAAGAGATATTGAAAAGAGCCTGTATACGTATAAGTCTTTCAGGTGAACAGAATAATCTCAAGTCAAAGAATAAGAAATGCCTATAAGGATGATATTTATTTGAGAATTCTCTTTATTTCCTGAGTCAGGATAAAATATATATTGAAAATTTGAAAAAGATGAAAAATTTGTTATGACCTTTTTATTTTAAATTATTCTGACGAATGTTCGATGGAGGTGGAATTATATGAATATAGAGTATAGACTATATCCTTACCCTGTACTTACTTATTTTTTTCAGATGACTATGTAAATTCTTCCTTCACTTCAAACCTGAAAGTTGGTAGAAAAGGAGAAGAAATAATCTTTTCACCTGACTGCAAATACTGATGATGAAAAATTATTAAAACTTATAGAAGATGAATATGCTGAATTTGTATTTTCATATAGAATGTCCTTCTACTTCTTATAGAACCATAGTAAAATCAAAACTTGGATTTGAAAAATATTTCCATACACGAATCTTTACTTAACAACAGAATAAATATCTGTTTTTCATTATAGTCAAAAACACAGATATGACAACTATACAAATAAAAATTTTCAATGCTGATTATCAGGATATCCTCATCAATCTTGAAAAAGCTAATATTCTTGCAATTGCAAAAGCCTTTCAACATTGAAATTGAAAAGGAAAAAGGATGATCTTGTTCAGATGCCTTCAATATTTTTTTAATATTGAAAAAATTCTGAAAATAAAAAGCGGAATGGAAATTGACATGATGAATGACAGAATTGGAATTTCCCTTTACAAAACTGAATATGAGCAATATTCTATCTTTATCAAAGGGAGTTTTTCAGCCACTGCTTCATTCTTCCGTTATTTTCCCTGACATTAATTTATGTCTTTGAAAAATCTGAAAAATTCTGATCTGGAAAATTTTGAGGAGTACAGCTGGTTTAAAAACAATTAAAAAGTTCTTGCCAATATGAACATTGAACTGAACAGGGAAACACTTGAAAGGGAGTTTTCCTATGATCTTGCACAGAAAAATAATAAATTTTCCCTGTGAGCAGAAGTTTCAATGCAATGATGGAACTCTGAACAGAGTGAGGAGAAACTAGGATGATACTGAATTTTTTTAAAAAGAAATTTCCTTGAAACATTGAGACATTGAAATTAATCTTGAAAAACTATAAAGCAACTACAAATGACTGATTTTTAAATTCTTTTGACGATATCTCCTTTTCTCGAGTTTAAAAAGGATGTCCCTCAATTTAATCTTGGATACGTCTTCTGAGAGACCTGAGCAGACTGATTTGGAGAAATATAAGAATCTTTTATTCTTCTATGAAAACATTTATCAGTTGTGGAAGCAGCAAATGAAAAATTTATGGGCAGGAATGGCACATAGCGATTTCTTGGGATTATGTGAAAATATAGAAATTCTTTTTGATAAAAAGAAGTAACTGAAAAATTTGATAAAAATACTTTTTTCTTTTTTCACATGGAAAAAGAAAATCTCTTATTATGCATCCTTTAGCTAGATTATGGTGGACAGGATCATCTTGTTTATGATGGAACACATGCAGATCCGTTTTGAACTGCTTAATGTGTTTTAAAACAGATTTTCAGAACAAAAACTTCTATATCTTTTTCAAGTAATTTCAGCAACAGTCCTACTGTCACAAAAAGGCCTTTTGTCTGCAATCCATGATTTTGAGAAAAATGGAGTAAAATATAAAAGACTAAACTGTTTTAACGAAATTATCATATACCTTAATATTTTTAGGTGGAACATATCTTCTTGATTATTTTTGAAGAAAAGTGAACTCAAGGAAAAATTACAGAAAAATAGATAGTCTTCTACTAATAATGGATTAAAGAAAATCTATTTTTCAATAAAAAGAACATGATTTATAGAAACTTTTAAATTTTACAAGTTTTTCTGAAACCATGTTCTTTTTATGCATTTATTTCAATGCTTTTTTCATAAATCCTCTTCCTTTACCAGTCCCAGCTTCGTTTCAGAAACAATTACTGCAAACAGTATTAAAAGCAGCTCCCAGCGCAACACGCAATGACATCATCTCTCCTAAAAATAAAAAGCAAACACAGGTGCAAACATTGATTCAGTAGACACTCAGTATGGAAGCCCTTGTAGCAGTTGTCAATCTTTGACAGTATGTCTGAAGCAGCATAGGTATTGCTGTAGAAAAATACTATTACATAAATCATTGCTATCAAAGTCTTTCCATATAGAGGAGTCACTTCGCTTATTCCTGAAGTTACAAGCTGTGTCATTGCAAAGAGTAGACCTCCAACAAGCATCTGTAAAAGTACCAGATTCATTGGATGAACTTTTCTTCCAAAAATATCCTGTATAGCCTACCTGCAGTGCAAAAAGAATGCCGATATGATTGTTGCTACATCTCCTTTATTAAGATGAGTGAAATTTAAATTACTGTCAAGACTCATTATTCCTACTCCAATCAGACAAATAATTGAAGCAGAAAAAGAAAATATATCAGGCCTTTTCTTATTTAGCATCCAAAATACATAAGGCACTATTATTACATTAATTGCTGTAAAAAAGGCATTTTTTCCTACTGTTGTGTGCTCCGCTCCATATGTCTGGAAAAACATATCCAAAATATTGAATAATTCCTAATACTAGGTCAGCCTTTTAAATCATCCTGTAAATTTTTCTTTATTTTTTTCTGAACAGTATGGACAATAACACAAAAACTCCCTAAAAAATCTAAGTCCTGTAAGATAAAACCTGTTCATTCCTTCATTTAGTCCAATCTTTTACAGAAACAAAACCCTAGTCCCCCAGAGAATTCCTATCAAAAAAGCAATCCTGATTCTGCCAAATATCTTTTTACTAATTTTCTCATCTATTGTAAAATCCTTTCCGTTTAAATAAAAAATTATTTCATCTTTTTCAGTGGAAATTTATTAAAAGTACCAGTTTTTAAAAATAATTTTCTAGTTTTCTATCTTTCCCTTTTTATGAAACTTTTCATATATATCAAGTCTCAGATATTCATTTTTATTTTTTTCCGTTATTCTGTTCAAGATATTTTTACTACATAATCACGTATGTACTTTTATTTCCTTTTACATTTTTAACAATATCTGTAAGTACCATGTCTGAAACTCCGCTCTGACGTGTTCCCATTATTTCACCTGAATTTCTCAATTTCAGATCTTCCTCGGCTATTTTTAAATCCGTCAGTTGTCTTTTTCCATCACTTCCAGACGCCTTGCAGAAAGCTCATTGTCAGTCTCTGATTCCAGAAAACAGTATGACTGATACTGTCCTCTTCCCACTCTTCCCTAAGCTGATGAAGTGAGGAAAGCCCAAATCTCTGGGCATCACGTATTACCATTATTGAAGCGTTTGGAACATTGACTCCCACTTCGATTACTGTTGTGGAAATCAGTATATCAAACTCATGGTTTTTAAATTTTCTCATGACTTCCTGTTTTTCCTTATAATTCTGCTTTCCATGAATCAGCCCTATTCTCCTGTCAGAAAATATTTTACCGTACTCTTCAAACGTTTCCTGAGCTGACTTCACATTTAAGGTTTCGCTTTCCTCAATAAGTGGAGAAACGACATATGCCTGTCTGCCTTCCTTAATTTTTTGCAATAAAGTTGTACATTTTCTGTCTTTCAGTTTCATCCTTAATCCACTTTTGTCTTTATGGGCATTTCTTCCGGCAGGCAGTTCATCAATAATCGAAACATCTAAATCTCCATATATGTAAGTGCCAACGAACGTGGAATCGGAGTCGCACTCATTACAATAAGATTGGCAAGGCTTCCCTTTTTCCCTGAGAAGCTTTCTCTGTGTTACCCCAAACCTGTGCTGCTCATCTATTATAATCAGTCCAAGATTTTTAAATATTACGTCATTTTCAATAAGGGCATGTGTTCCTATGACAATATCCACCAGTCCATTTTCTATTTCTGCCAGAAGTTTTTCCCCTTTTTACCTTTTTACACTTCCTGTCAGCAGCTCACTCTAACATCAAGGTTCATAAATTCATCCGCAATTCCAAGATAATGCTGAGTGGCAAGAATTTCCGTAGGTGCCATTATGACTCCTGATAACTGTTTTCTGCCATATACAGCAGCATAATCAGTGAAACTATTGTTTTTTTCCTGAACCTACATCTCCCTGTATAAGCCTGTTTACTATTTTTCCTGCCTTCAGTTCTTTATAGATTTCTGCAACTACATGTTTCTGTGCCTTTGTAAGATCGTATTCAAGGCTGTCTATAAATTTACTTTACAAGCTTTTTGTTATCTTCTATTTCATAAATATTGTTATTTGCCTTTGTCTGTTTCAAACCTGTTCTGGAGTATCCCCATTTCCAGAAAGGAGAATTTCCTCCAGTATAAATCTTCTCTTTGCCTCTTCCTTCTTTTCAAAAGCTTTCAGGAAAATGGACATTTAATATAGCTTCCTTTCTTGGAAAGAAGATTCCCTCTCTTCAGAAGCTCCTCAGGAATATTTTTCCTCCAGCAGATATCCATAATCAAGCAGTGCATCATTTCATTATTTTCCTTATTGATTCCTGCCTTAATGAAGCTGTAGAAGGATAAATAGGCAATATCTGTTCACCACTTTTTCCCCTTTTATAAGACCGTTTTCATCCAGTCTTTTTATACTCAGGATTTACCATCTGGAATTTTGCTGATTTTTACCTTTTCCATATACAAGAAGGTCATCACCTATTTTTATATAACTCTTTATATATCTGTTATTAAACCAGACTAATTCCATTATTCCAGTATCATCCTTCAATATAGCCCTGAACATTGTCCTTCCTGCTTTTATGTATTGAGTTGTGACATTTACAATAACTCCCCTTACAGCGACAAACTCATCAGGCAGAATATCTGCAATGTTTTTACTGTTTGTCCTGTCTTCATAGGCTCTCGGAAAAATAGAGTAAATCATGCAAAGTGAATACTCCAAGTTTATTAAACTTACTTATGTTTGTTTTTTTCCGACACCTTTTATTTTTTTAATTCTTCCAGATTTTTTTAAAATAATAAATTATATGTTGCCATTTCACACTTCCGTTTTATTTTAATAATTGAGATTGCCATTTTATACTACCGCATTGTTTGCTAATATTTAATTTCTTATATATTTCCAATGCTTCAAGTTTATTTATTTTTTTCTCTGCCTTTTCAAATGTTTCCAGATTTCCAACATTTGAAGCCACAATAACCACATCACTTTCCTGGTTAAACAAAGCATACTTTTTAAAATTTTTCCTTTTCCACATTTGCTATGCTCAAATAGTAGTCAATTCTTTTTTTCATATTCTTTTTGTAAAAAATAATTTTTCAATTTTTGCCAACTGTATTTCTAATTTTAGATTAAAAACTTCCTCTTCTGTTAGCCTAAATTGCTCCTGAATTTCCTTTTTGTCAATTTCAACAAAGAAATTTCTTCAATTAATCTGCTTTTCTTCTTCTGTTAATCCAGTCTTTTCAATTTCTTTTTTTCAACTGCTTTTTCCCAAATTTTAGCAATTTTTCAAAAATTGTTTCTGAATATTCCTGTTTCATTTTTGATAAATATTTTTATTATAACTTGGAGAAAGATTTTTCATAATAATATTTTTAGATAATCATAAAAACTATATTTTTTTATAAAGTCAAAAATATTTTTGAATATTTCTTTTTATTATTTTTATCTTCTGAAAGTTCTTTTGACATCGATATAATGGTTAAGTAAAATTTCTGATAAATAAAAATTTCTCTCATCTCTTTTTCAGCAATTTTTTTCTATTTTATCTTTTTACTCTTCATCTAAAATACTAAAATCTGATTCAAAATATTCAGTATACAAATCCGCTGTTTCTAAAAATAATTTTTGTCATTTAGTCCTATTTTTGATAAATCTTGCTGAATTTTTCCCTCATAGTCAGGGCATTTACACTAAAAATTTATTAAAAGAAATAATGCCGTTACAATATTTAACAAGAAAACTTTTCTTAATTTTCAATTTCATCCTCCTGTTTCTTTCATTATTATTTTTCCATAAAAATAATTCAGGATATTTTTTTCTCTTAGTCTATCTTCTTCATTATCAGCCCATTTTATACATTTTATCTGCTCTTTTTCTATTTTCATATTTAAAAGCTTTTTACGTAATTTTTATCGCCACCACTTACAATTAAAAAGCCAGTGCATTATTCCATTTTCAAGCCGGAAAATTATACTCTTTAGCATTTTCATCTGCTTTTATGCCATCAAGCTCATTAATCGCAATTTCAATTCCTTTTTCCCTATCGACAGAATATAAATAAGTCCAGATTTTTGCCATATAATACTGTAACTTCAAGTTATAAATTTCTTCATCTGATATTCGATATTTTTCTTTTGTTGTGTCATTTTTCAATAAATTTTAATTCATCATTTACCTTTTTCAACCAATCTACCTAAATTATAGTATTTTCGTTATTCCATTTTCTTAATTCATCATTAGGAAGTATTTTTATCAATTATCGTATTTTTTTATACTTTTTCTTTTACAATTTTCTTGATTTCTTTAGCTTTTTCTCATTATTTTATAATCGTATAATATTCGTATGAAGTCAATAATTTTTCGTGTTCATATGGATTATATTTCATAAATGCATCATAATATTTTTGTAGGTAACAAGATCTTTGTTCAATGCTTCTCTTTTTTTCTTCATACAATTTTTCTTCTTCATTTTCGGCATTTTTATTTTTCATTATAATCTTCTCTTATACTATAACTGATACCTCTTCCATAAAATTGTAAAACCTTTTTTAGCAGCCACATAATTTCTTTTTCATCTTTTTCATAAATTCTTTCAAAAATGCCTATTATTTCTCCAATATCAAGTGGTAAATCAGAATCATCCATTGCATAAAAGCCTCATCAAAAGTAATAGTTTCATCAATAATTTCCTGTTTCACCCTCAACTTTTGACAAATCCTGCTGAATCTTTCATTGTTAAAAGCATTTAGATTTAAATTTATAATACATAATAATGTCAGTAATAAAAATATTTTTTCATTTTTTTCTCCTATTTTTCAATTATTTATTTGAGTTATAATATTTTTTTAATCGCTTTCAATAGTTTGCTCTTTTTCAGAATTTTCCATAATCCTTTTAAACATTTCAGTATCTTCAAGTTTTTTTGTCAATTTTTCAAGTTTTGTAATTTCTTTTTCTGACATTTCTCCAAAAATCCTTTCAAAAGCCATTACCATCTGAATTGTCATAACAGTCATCATTTCTTTTATTTTTATTATATTCCGCCACTTCCTTAGAAATCTGTTTTATTCGCAATTTTATTTATAAAAATCATTGACCATCCTTCTGTGTCACCTGCTACTGCTTTTTAGAGTACCACCAGCCAAAAAAGATTAATTGCTCAGAATATGCCTCTTCATCAGAAATTCTGTACTTTTCTCTCAACTCTTTACTATTGAGTATTTTTATCAATTTCATCCATTTTTGTGTTATTTCATCTATTTTCTGTTTCATTAACTTAGAATTTCCATCTTCATTTATATTTTTGATTCCTTTGATAAATACTCAAAAATCTATTACTTTCAAATAATACTGATTAGTGCTGATATTTTTAACTTTTTCAAAAATATTTATTTTTTAGTTTTTCCTTCTGAACTGATCCAAAAATTCTTTCCTAAAAAGAAATTTTTCTATCTTCAGAAATATTTGTTTTCAAATATTCTGAAATATATTTCTTTTTTAGGATCATTCTCTGTCCCAGTCAAAAATACGATTCTATAAGTCGTTCCAAAGCAACATAATTTTTATCCTTCAAATATATTTTTCCCATTTGTCTCTCATTTTCTGTTGATGCTTCTTCATCTTCGTTTTTCGTTGTAAATCCCTCCAGTTTCTTTTATCCAATTTCACAGTTTCATCAATAATTTCCTGCTTCACACCCAACTTTTTGACAAATCCTGCTGAATTTTTCTTTTCATTGTTAAAGCATTTAAATTTAAATTTATAATACATAATAATGTCAGTAATAAAAAGTATTCTTTTTCATTATTTTCCTTTCTTCAATTTCTAAATTTCCATCCTGAATACATTAATAACCGCAGTTTCATAGGATGTGCTTCCTTCACTAAATAATACGCCAGTTCCTCGAATTCCCTTTTTACCCTGAACTTCATTATTTTTCATGGGCAACACTTGATTTTCCCCGTTTCTCCATCAAAAGGATTTCCACCTTCCAGAGTTTTCCAATGTCCAATCGTATCAGATGTAGAGTAGACGTCAGCATAAAACCCTTCTGTCAATAAAGAATATCTCTGCAGATTTTTCCACAATTTTTCTCTACATATTTTTCCGGTACAAAAACCTCAAAAGAACTGTATTCCTGCTTAAATTCCAATTTTGACCCTATTAAATCATCATTTTCATAATCTAAAGTCAGATAAAAAGAATGGAGAGTTTTCAAATAGCAGTTTCAGGAAAAATCTTATCCCCTTCCCATAACTTAAGATTAAGAATTTCATTTTTGAAATCCATTTTAAATCCCTTCATCACATTCATTCTCTACTCCATTAAAATCGGAACTCGTATAAAGATACATAAATAAAAGGCTCATCAGCATTATAGTTGAAAAATCACAAGTCCCCTGTACTCAAAGCTGTTAAGTCTCATAGCCTGTTTCTTCCCTGACTTCCCTTCTCAGACATTCTTCAGGGAGTTTCCCCATTTTTCCAGCTTTCCTCCTACACCAAGCCATTTTCCCTTATTTATATCTATTTCTTTTTATTTCTATGTAACATCAGATATTTATTATCCTTTTCAAGATAACACAATGTTGTAATCATATTTTTCCTCCTTTTTAATATTAAAATATGGCTTACACTTCTTTTTGAATGTAAACCATATCTTCATTAAATATCTATCTTATAATGCATTTCGCTTATAAAACAAACAAATTCCAGTAATTATATCATTTCAGGTTATATGTCTACTCCACATTTTTCTCTTTTTCCAAATGATACCTTTATTTATGCCATTTGTCAATACTGATAACCTGTCTTTTATAGATTTTTATAGCTTGTAAAGATCTCTTCCAAGTTTTTCCCGGCTCCATATAAATCCAATTATCGGAAGTATTGACAAAGTATAGCTAATAATTAGTAAAAGCCCACATCAAAACCAAGAACGATTTTGATGCGGACCATTATTCTGAAAAATTTTTATCACATTATGTAATTATTCTTCTGTTGAGTAATCCATTGCTGCCATTCTCTTATAGTAGTTCCATGTATCTTTTGCATTTTTAAGGTTCATTTCAAACAATACTTTTGCATGATCAGGGAACTCTGCAAGTAATGTAGTATATCTTCTTTCTCTCTTCAGGAATTCTTCATATTTATCCCATGCAGGTGATTTTGAATCTAACTGTAAAGGATTTTTTCCTTTTTCAGCTAATCTTGGATCGAATCTTAAGATTGGCCAGTATCCAACTTCAGTAGCAAGTTTTTCTTCAGTTTGAGATTTTCCCATACCTTCTTTCAATCCATGTGCTATACATGGTGAGTAAGCTATTATTATTGAAGGTCCTGGATAAGCTTCAGCTTCTCTTATTGCCTTCAATGCCTGGTTCTGGTTAGCTCCCATTGAAATTCTTGCAACATAAATGTTTCCATATGTCATAGAAATTGCTGCCAAGTCTTTTTTCTTAACCGGTTTTCCGGCAGAAGCAAATTTTGCAACTGATCCTGCAGGTGAAGATTTAGATGCCTGTCCACCTGTATTTGAATAAACTTCCGTATCAAGTACAAGTATATTTACATCGTCTCCTGATGCCAATACGTGATCAAGTCCTCCATAACCAATATCGTATGCCCATCCATCTCCACCGAACATCCATATTGATTTTTTTAACAAGATACTGTTTCAGCTCAAGAATTTCTTTTGCTTTTTGCTCCTGATTCTTTTTAAGTAATGGAATCATTTTATCTCTTAATTCAGTTGTTTTGTCACCGTCATTAATGTTTTCTCTCCATTCAACAAATAAGTTTGGCTAATTCTGGTGCTACTTCACTTTCACACTCAGTCATTATTTTCGCTATTCTCTGTCTTACAGTATTTACAGCCTGATACATTCCGTATCCGTACTCTGCGTTATCTTCAAACAATGAAGACGCCCATGCCGGACCTTCACCACATGAATTTGTAGTATATGGTGTAGATGGTGCCGAACCTCCATAAATTGAAGAACATCCTGTTGCATTCTGCAATTATCATTCTTTTCTCCAAATAGCTGTGTTACAAGCTTAACATAAGGAGTTTCTCCACATCCCGCACATGCTCCGGAAAAATTCAAACAATGGTTTTGCAAACTGTGATCCTTTTACAGTTCCTTTTACCCATTATCTTATCTTTATATGAAACATTATTAAACAGATAATCTGTATTTACATCTTCTTTTTCTTTTCCAATTGTGAATCAATTGGTTTCATTACAATTGCTTTTTCCTTTTGGTGCCGGACACACGTTAACACATGATCCGCATCCTGTACAGTCTAATGGTGATACCTGTATCTTAAACTGCAGATTTTCAAATCCTTTTTCCAATAGCTTTTATTGTAGGCATTCCTTCAGGTGCTGCAGCCATTTCCTTTTCATCAATCAGGAATGGTCTTATTACCGCATGAGGACATACGTAAGCACACTGGTTACATTGAATACACATATCAGGCTGCCATTCAGGTACTTCAACTGCAATTCCTCTTTTTCATAATGTGTTGTACCATTTTCAAATGTACCGTCTTCATATCCTATAAATGTTGATACAGGTAAATCATATCCTTTTATTGCATTAACAGGATCTGCTATTCTTTTTACAAATTCCGGTTTATTAGATTCTATAATTTCTTCATTTACTGGTAAATCTGCCCATGAAGGATCTACAGGGATTTCTTCAAGTCCTTCAGTTCCTTTTATCTACTGCAGCCCAGTTTTTCTCAACTACATCATGTCCTTTTCTTCCATAAGTCTTTTCAGCATAGTCTTTCATATAATCCTTAGCTTTTTCATAAGGTATTACCTGTGTCAGATAGAAGAAAAGCTGACTGCATTATTGTATTTGTTCTGTTTCAAGTCCAACTTCCTTTAGCAAGCTCTGTTGCATTTATAATGAAGAATTTTGCTTTCTTTCTTGCAAGTTCTCTTTTTATTTCGTTTGGTATAGTTTCAACAACTTTATCTTTATCCCAGATTGTGTTAAGAAGGAATGTTCCACCTTCCCTTAATCCAGAAATCATATCATATTTTCCCATATATGCCGGAACCGAACATGCTACAAAGTTAGGTTTTGTAACTAGATAAGTAGATCTTATTGGATCTTTACTGAATCTAAGGTGTGATCTTGTTACTCCTCCTGATTTCTTTTGAATCATATGCAAAATATCCCTGAGCATATAAGTCTGTCTTATCTCCAATTATTTTTTTATTGAGTTTTTATTTGCCCCTACTGTTCCATCAGATCCAAGCCCAAAGAACAGACATTCTTTTGAATCTTCATTTCCTGCAAAGATTTCATCTTCAAGAGGTAATGATGTAAATGTAACGTCATCTACGATACCTACTGTAAAGTGGTCTTTTTGGTTCAGGTTGAGCTAAGTTTTTTTATAAACAGCTATCATCTGTTCAGGAGTAGTGTCTTTCGAAGACAGTCCGTATCTTCCTGCAACTATAATAGGTGCATTTTCTTTTCCGTAATAAAGTGCTTTTACATCAAGATATAAAGGATCTCCTAAAGCTCCAGGTTCTTTTGTTCTATCTAATACTGCTATTTTCTTTACAGTTTTAGGCATTGCATCAAAGAAGTACTTTTCAGAGAACGGTCTGTAGCAGATGAACAGACAGAAGTCCTACTTTTACTCCCTGTTTAGCTAAGAAATCTACTGTTTCTTAATTGTTTCAGTAACTGATCCCATTGCTACGATTACTCTTTCAGCATCTTCTGCTCCGTAATATACAAATGGTCATAGTGTCTTCCAGTTACTTTGTTTATTTCCTTCATATAGTCATTTACTATATCAGGTACTGCGTCGTAGAATTTATTTTGTGCTTCTCTTGCCTGGAAGTAAATATCATCATTTTGTGCTGTTCCTCTTGTTACCGGTTTTTCAGGGTTTACTGCTCTTTCCCTGAATTCCTGAACTGCTTTTCTGTCTAATAATCTGTCATATACTTCATAATCCATTACTTCTACTTTGTTTATTTCATGTGAAGTTCTTGAATCCATCAAAAATGTAATACAGGTACTCTTGATTTAATCGCTGCCAAATGTGCAACTCCTGCCAAATCCATTACTTCCTGTACTGATCCTGTTGCCAACATTGTCCACCCTGTCATTCTTGCTGCATAAATATCTTGGTGATCTCCGAAAATTGATAATGCTTGTGCTGATATCGCTCTCGCAGATACATGTATAACTCCTGGTAATAATTCTCCTGCGATTTTATACATATTAGGTATTTTAAGCAACAATCCCTGTGATGCGGTAAATGTTGTCGTTAAAGCTCCTGCCTGTAATGATCCATGAACTGTTCCCTGCTGCACCTGCTTCCGACTGCATTTTCTACTACTTTTACTGGTGCACCAAATAGGTTTGTTTTACCATAAGCAGCCCATTGATCTACAAATTCTGCCATATTCGATGAAGGAGTAATAGGATATATTCCAGCAACCTCAGTAAATGCATATGCTGCATGAGCTGCTGCCTGACTTCCATCCATCGTTTTCATCACTTTTAGCCATTGTTCTCCTAAAAAAATTTATTATTAAAATATTTATTTAACTATCTTTATTTACTATACAATAATACAATTTTTAAACTCCTCTAGTCAAGTGTTTTTATTAGCTTTGAGTTTTTATTTAGTTTGAAAAGTATATATTTTGTAATTCAAACTATTCTTTATTTGTAATTATTTTCATAATTACTTTAATTCTAGGCATTTTGCTCTAAAAATTAGTTTTATATTTCAAAGTATTTTTCATATAAATATTATATATTTAATTTATGGTTATAGAAATGAATTATAAAAATATATAAATTATAATTTTTACAATTAGTAATTTGATTATTTGACAATTTTTAGGATATAATAACTAAGTAACACAAACTAATAAACTTTTGAGGTGATTTATAAATGAAGAAATTATTACTTATTTTTAATGACATTAACAGTATTTAACACAACCCTTTGTAGCAAAAAGACAAAAAGTTGATACAACATTCACTTTCCAGAATTTTTGTTCCTTCTTCACCTGATGCAGTGAAAGAGTTTCACAGAACAAAACTTTTTAGGTTCTTCCCGTATTGAATATCCTTCTTTTTCAGGAAACAATCAGGTTGTTACCGCCATGAACAAGGAAATGGATAAAATTTATTAATGATTTTCAAGGAAACTAAAACAATGTTCTACAAAGTAACTTATTCCGTTACAGGAAATAATGCTTATTTTGTAAGTGTACTTTTCAATGTGGAACGTAAAAACAAAACTACAAAATGAAACACTTACTTACAATGAAGCCATCTCCTTTTAACGCAAAAAGTGGTAAAGCTTTTGCTGATGAAAGATATATTTGTTCAAAAACTATGAAAGCGCGCTAAATGCAGCTGTTAATGATAGAGTAAAACAGTTTGGTATAACTACTTTTGGATGAAAAGAAAAAGAAAATTTGAAGGTGTAGATAAAAACAAAAATTTTTATATGGAAGATGATGCAATAGTATTTATTTTTAATCAAGATGAAGCAACTGATTTTGGTGACAAACAGATGTTTATCCCTTTTCTTTTGACTGATTTAATCGGACTTCTTAAGTAATACTTCAAATAATACTTTAAATCTGTTTTGAAGTATTACTTTTGATAAAGTGAAAACAGTAATTAAATTAATTCTTAATTTATGATATTTTATATAATTAAAAAGAGATTTTTTAATAAATTCTCTTTTTGTTATGTATGATTGTTAGTTATTAGGCTATTTTTACAAGTTGTGCATTTATTATGGCATATAGATTTTTCGTATCCTTCTGGAACTTAATCTGATATTTATAACCTTTTTCTGTTCTGCTTATATCTTCAGGCAACTTATCCAGTTTAAGTCCTCCTTCTGCATTTATAAGAACTACTTTTTAAATTTTTATATCTTTTTGAAGGTTTCCCTTGAAGAATAACATCAATATTTACATTTATATCTTTATTTTTCTTTTAATATTTTGTCTTTTTCTTCATCAGAAATTTGAGCTTTTCCTGAAACTTTGACAATTTCAGGCTTTTGCAGTTCTACACCTTCAGTATTTGTACACTAATAATTTATCATTTGATTTTACCTGATTCACAGCTACAGCAAATATAAATTTTTCAAAGTTTTTAACATCTTTTACGATTACATTTTAGTTTTTATTTCAAGAGCATTTCCTGTAACAACATCAAACGGTGCAACTTTTTCCATCCTTAAGATTTACATTACGGCTTCCTCTTCCACCAAATAATACAGTTCCAGCTCCAAACTTTGGAGTTCCTTCTATTATTATCTTATTATTTATTACAGATCCTCTATGGCTGTATCCACCATAAACATTTCCCTGCACATTAGAATTCCTCTTATTATTACTGTATTGTCACTTACCAGCGTAGCCTGACCTGCAGCTCCGTAAACACTTCCACCTCTTATGGATTTGTCTTTTTCCCATACTCCGTTTGTTGCCAGAACTCCACCATTTATAATTACCTTGTTATTCTTCATTACTTCTGCTTTTTCAGTTTCCGTTTCACGGCTCCAAAAACACGCTCAAGTGGTGCTCCACCTCTATTTACATAAACTGTGTTCCCTTCAAAAGCTTGTTGAAATTCCGTAAGAATTTTTCCAGACTTTTATATCCCAGAATCTGATTTCCTTTTCCATCTTTAGGATAGGTTTTTGTTTCTCCTGCAAACAGGGTCATTCCCATCAATGCTGCACCTGCCAGTACAAGTAGTCCTTTTTCAATGTTTTTCTATTTTCATGTTTGCTGTGACTCTCCTATAAAAATTATGTTCATTTATACTATTGTACATTTTATTTCTTAGAATGTCAATTATTAAGTTACTCAAAGTAATTTATTTTATATTAAATTTTAAATAAAATTATCTGTCAAAGGAAATATTATTCATAATTTCCTCTGTTGTATCTTGTCTTATTCATTGTATAAAGATGTATTCCTGATTCCATATGAAAGCAGTTCTATTATCTGTTCAGTCGCATAGATAATTCCTGCCTTTTTCATTGATTCTGGATTACTTCCATATTTATCCAGTATTTTTCAAGACCGGAAGGAATACTGCTTTTTACACAGCTGAACTATCCTTTTAATTTGAGCCGCATTCGTAACTGGCATGATACCTGCAATTAGAGGACTTTTGATATCCAGTTTTCTCTGCCTTTTTCTCTGAAATCTACAAACATCCTGTTGTCAAAGCATACCTGAGATACTAGAAAATCTACTCCTTCATCCACTTTTTCTTCAAATGGACTATATCTGCGAGATCATTACTTTCATAATGAGTTTTCAGGATAAAAAGGCTGCCCCTATGGAAAAATCATCGTGAGTTTCCTTTTATATTTCTTATAAGGTCTGAAGCATATCTGTAATCACCTTTCTCATAAATGGATTCTATCTTCCTGAGGTATATCTCCCTAAGTGCCATTATATTTTTAATATTGTGATTTTTGCCTCTTCAAGAAAAACTTGCAATTTCTGTTTTTACTTCCGACACATGTCAGATGGGCTAAAACTTCAGATTTTAAATTGTTTTTTATATGGGAGACATTTCAATAGTTCCTGATTTTGTTGTACCTCCTGCACCGTAATGTTACACTCATAAAATCAGGTTTATGTTTTTATAAGCTCACTTGTAACTTCCTTCAGCCTTTCTTCTGAAAAATTTTTATTTGGTGGAAAAATCTCAAATGAAATTACATGTTCCTTTTCCTCAAATATATCTTTTATTTTTCATTTAATTTAATATTCCTTTCTTTAAATATTATCTTGAATTTCTCCTATACTGGTATTTTTACTACAAGATAGGAAACTTGTAAAAGCAAATCGTACAATAAAAAAGAACCTGTTTTAATAGGTTCTGAAATCATCTTTCACACATAAACAGCACAATAATCAGTAATTTTTTAAAATAAATCACATACGTATTTTTATTTTATTTGTATAAAATATTGATATTCCCCTACATATCTAATTCTATACATGATTAAATAAAAATATTACTGTAGTTAAGTTTACTATAAATATAAGAAACTGTAAAATTCATTCAATATATGATAAGTATATAAAATATATATAAATATATATTCTCATAAATCAAAAATATAATATTTTTAAATTTGACTTTATTACAATTTTTCTGTAAAAATGTAAGAGTAAAACTTATTAAAAGTGTTTTAATATAAATTTTTGGAGTAAAAAGAAAAATGAGTTTGTTAAATTTAAAAATGTTAAATCTGAAGTAGAAGGTAAGGAAATACTGAAAGGGGTAGATTTAACAATTAATAAAGGAGAAGTACATGTGATTATGGGACCTAACGGTGCCGGAAAATCAACTTTGGCAAGTATTCTTGTTGGGCATCCTAAACACGAAGTCGTTGGTGGTCAGATTTTACTGGAAGGTGAAGACCTAACTGAACTTGAAGTAGACGAAAGAGCACAGAAAGGTATATTTCTATCATTCCAGTATCCTGAAGAAATACCAGGACTTACTGTTGAAGACTTTTTAAGAACGGCAAAAAGAAGCTGTTACAGGAGAAAAGCAGTATATAATGCAATTTCATAATGAATTAGTTGAAAAATGGAAAAAAATTACACATTAATCCTGAATATGCTGAAAGACATTTGAATGTTGGATTCTCGGAGGAGAAAAAGAAAGAAGAATGAAATTTTACAAATGGCTGTACTTGAACCTAAACTGGCAATTCTTGATGAAACAGATTCAGGACTTGACATTGATGCTACAAAGATTGTTTTTTTGAAGGAGTGCAGAAATTAAAGACAAAAGATACGGCATTACTTATTATAACTCACTATGACAAAGTACTGGAATATTTAAAACCTGACTTTGTACATGTTCTTATGGATGGAAAAATAGTTAAAAAGTGGCGGAATCGAAATTGTAGAAGCCATAGAAAAAGATGGATATGGAAAAATGAGAGAAGAACTTGGATTATAATATTTCTATATAACCAAATCTTTCTAAAATTTGGAATAATTAAAGAGGAGAATAACAAAAATGGAAGATAGTAGAAAAACCCTATGTTGCAGACATTGAAAGAGGTGTCTATGACATTAAAAGATGAAATGCAGCATAAATTTACAACAGGAAAAAGGACTTACAGAAGAAATCGTAAGAAAAAAATTTCTGAAAAAGAAAAAATGAGCCCTCAATGGATGCTTGAGTATAGACTTAAAAGCACTGGAAGTATTCAATTCTAAGCCTGTGCCTACATGGGGACCTGATTTATCTGATCTGGATATAAATGATATAGTTCATTATCTTGAGCCTGATGCAAAAATAATGAGTGATAACTGGGACGATGTACCTGATTATATAAAATCAACTTTTGACAGACTGGGAATACCTGAAGCTGAAAGACAGTCACTTGCGGGAGTAGGAGCACAGTATGATTCAGAGGTTGTTCACCATAGTGTTCACAAGGAACTTACAGACCAGGGAGTAATATATACAGACATAGAAACTGCCATAAAAGGAGCATGAAGACCTTGTAAAAACAATATTTTATGAAAGTTATTACTATGCATGACCATAAATTTTCTGCATTACATGGTGCCGTATGGTCAGGAGGATCATTTGTATATGTTCCTAAAGGAGTAAAAGTCAATATGCCACTGCAATCTTATTTCAGGCTTAATGCTGCAGAAGCAGGGCAATTTGAGCACACACTAATAATCGTTGAAGAAGGGCAGATCTTCACTTCATCGAAGGATGTTCTGCACCAAAATATAAAAAAGAACGTACTGCATGCCGGAGCAGTTGAACTGATTGTAAGGGGCAAGAATGAGATACTCCACAATAGAAAACTGGTCAAGAAATATGTACAATCTTAATACAAAAAGAGCTATAGTTGATGAAGACGGTGTAATGGAATGGGTATCTGGATCATTTGGATCAAGGGTTTCAATGCTTTTATCCTATGACTATTTTGAAAAGGTGAACGTTCAAGATGTGAATTTACAGGTGTTACATTTGCATCATCAGGGCAATATCTGGACACAGGATGTAAAATAGTTCATGCCGCACCAAATACATCTTCTAACAGTACATTCAAAATCAATCTCTAAAAATGGAGAACATCTTTTTATAGAGGTTCTGTTAAAATGTTGCCGCAAATGCGACAGGAGCAAAAGCTACAGTTGAATGTGAATCACTGATGCTTGATAATGAATCAAGATCTGACACTATTCCTATAATTGAAATAAACAACGACAGCGTAGACATAGGGCACGAAGCCAAAATAGGAAGAATAAGTGATGAAGCAATATTTTTATCTGATGTCAAGGGTATAAGCAAGGATGAGGGCAAAAAGCCATGATAGTAAGAGGATTCGTTGAACCTATTTCAAAGGAATTACCGCTTGAATATGCAGTAGAATTGAATAAACTGATTGAACTTGAACTTGAAGGAACAATCGGATAAGAAATATAGAAGTAATTTTAGGAGGAATATATAATGCTAAATGAAGCAAGTTTACAAAATCTTGATAACAACAGTTATAGAAAAGAAAGTTTTAAAAATATGCTTCCTTAAAAACCTAACTGGAAAAAGAGTCGGATATAAATATGAGGAACCCGGGAGAATTTAAACCTTTCAACAGTACTGTCATTAAAAATGCTGATCAGGATGGTGTAGCCATAAGGACTGAATGATTCCCTGAAAGATCTGGAAAGACTTTCAAATGATAATGAATATGGACTGGGTGACTTTTTAAACTACAGAATTATACATTTTACAATGAAGGAAAAATATATAAAAATAAAGTGAAAGAAAAAGTGGAAAAACCAATTTTATATAAATTACAACTTCAATAAGGAAAATAATTTTTCTTATAGATTATAATATTATTGAAGTTGAAGATTTTGCGAAAAGCTACTGTTATAATAACTTATAATTCTGAGGATGAGGAGAAAAGCCTACCGTAATGGAATAATAAGAGTCGTAGCCGGAAGGAATTCTGAAGTTAAACTTATAAAGATACAGACATTGAATACTAATTCTGAGAACTTTGAATCTTCAAAAAAATAGAAGCACTTGGACAGGGAAAAGTTGAATATTACAGTGTAGAGCTTGGTGCTAAAGTAAATGGAATAAGCCATAAATCCTATCTTGAGGGAAGATGCTGCTGAAATATATATAAAAACCTGCATACCTTGCCGATTCTGACAGAAAACTTGATCTGGAATATTCAATAGTATTTAAAGGAAGACGTGCAATAGGTGAAATTCAGGAAGAGGAGCAGTTAAAGATACTGCTCAGAAAGTTTTCAGAGGAAACCTCTAGTTTTGAAAAGAGGTGCTGCAAAATCTGAAGGAAGAGAAGGAATTTTGCGATTCTTCTTGACAAAAAGGTAAAAAGCTACACCCATTCCAACATTATTCTGTAATGAAGATGATGTAATAGGAGAACATGCTGCTTCTGTAGGAAAAGTTGACGAAGCAAAACTTTTCTATCTGATGAGCAGAGGACTTTCTGAAAGCAGAGCAGCTTATAGTTGAATCTTCTTTCAGACCAATACTTGACAACATCGATGATGAAGCAATAAAAGAACATCTGATGGAAGAACTGGAAAGAAGAATATAATAAAAAGAACTATCTCTAAAAATTGAAAAGTAATAAAAAGACTGTCTCAAAAAGAAAACTTAGAAAATTAGTGTAAAAACTATATTTTTGAATTATTTAAAATTTTACAATGCAAAACAGGAAATGAATTTAGGAAAAGTCATCTGTTTTGAGCCTTTAGGCAAATTTTTGACTTTTTCTTAATGAATGACTGTTTTTATATGAGTAAAATTTTTAATAAATGAAGAAATACAGTTTTTATTGTTATATTTATATTTTTACTATTTTTGAGATAGTCTTTTTATAATACCATATCTTAATTATTTTTCATTTTTAGACATAAACAGAGCCAGAGGAAGAACTACATATCCGATTACCATTGCTGAAATTGCATACCAGTTAGTAACCATTTCTCCTGATTCTGTTTTTAAAGAGAATTGTGCAGCCCAGTTAAATTTAACTAGTAAGAATATAGTTAAAACTACTGACAGTAATGGAAAGAATACATCTGTAACAAAATTCTTTTTCGCATCCAGTACTTCTTCCCTATTTTTCCATAAAAGAATGAAATTACTCCCTAGAGGAACTACTATAAACTGAATAAATCTTGAAATTGAGCTTATTATCATTATTCCCATCATATTATAACCAAATGCCATTGGTATTACTATAGCCAATAATGCTGTTATAAAGAATGCTCTCATAGGTACCCCGTTAGCTGTACGCTTGTCAAAAATATGCAGGAATCTGTTTTTCCTTTGCCATTGCTTCAAATATTCTTGGAGTATGGAATGAAGCTGCCACGTTTATGTACCAAACATTGAAACAAGTGCTCCATATATTATTATATTTGAAATAATCTTACTTTTTGAAAAACTGAAGCCAGGACAACAACCTCTTTAGAAGTAATAAGCGCCTTAGGATCTCATAAACATTGAAACAAGAACTATTCCAAAGATATAGCTGCTACAATTCCTATAGCCAGAGGAATTGCACGTGGTAAATTCTTTTCAGGGTTTTTCCATGTCACTTGCTCCACTTCCAATACTTTCAAATCCTGTAAATGCTAGAATGCTGATATTACTCGCTGTAACAAAACCTGTAACAGTCATACTAGGAATTAAATTTTTCCCCTGATGCATCCTTAAGTAAATTTATTTCAGAAAGATTAGTATGTCCTGTCTGAAGCAAGATAATAATCCTGCAATAATTGTAATTCCAAGAGCTAAAAAGTTTTTCCTATTGTGGAAAAGGTCACTTACGAATGTCAGTATTCCAGTTCCAGTTAAATTTATAATCACAAGAATTATCATTAAAACAAGAAATCCGATTGTTATGTATAAAGTGTTATTACTGTCATAACCAAAGATGGAAAGAGTTGTTTTTACTACTCCTGTAGCCATAACTCCCCATGCAATACTCGCTGCAACGAATCTTGTAATCTTTCACATATAGACCGCATTTTCTCCAAATGCGGCTTTTGAATAGGCGTATGCAGCTCTGTTTTTGTAACATATTTTTGCTGCCGAAGCAAAAGTTATTGCCAGTACAGAGGCAAATACTGCGCACATAAATATATCCAGGGAGCTAAGCTTTCCCTGATAATTTTGTAACACTTCCAGGAGACAGGAATATCCCCTGTTCCTGATTATTGAGTTTATTGTAAGTAGTACTATTGACCAAAAATTTTCATTTTTCTGCTTTTTCTGCCATTTTATCTCATCCCTTCTTCTGCTTTTGACTCACTAATGCTGAAAACAGCTTATTCATATCTTCATGTACTTTAAACAGCATTTCAGGGTGCCATTGCACGCCTATCAGAAAAAGGATAGTTTTTCCGCTTCAATCGCTTCAATGACTCCATCCTTTGCCTTTGCCGTAACTTTATATCCCTGTGCCACTTTTTAACGTCTGATGATGAAAGGAATTCACTTTCATTTTTCTTAACTCCAAATATCCCATGTAAAATAGAGTTTTCATCAATTTCTATACTGTGTGTTCTTAATTCAGGACTGTGTCCCTGTGAATGCTTGTATACAGGAACAGAATCAATGTATGAAAGATCCTGATAAAGCGTTCCCTCCTTCACAGGTATTTATAACTTTGCAGTCCTCTACATATTCCTAAAATAGGGATTTTTCTTTTTGCTTCTGATAAAAGCATATAATCAAATTTATCCCTTCAGGAAATATTCTCACCTAATTTTTGCTCAGGCTCCTCGCCGTAATTAAAGGAGCTACATCATGTCCTCCTGACAGAATAAGACCGTCTACACGGAATACAAGTTCCCTGATAATTTCTTCATCTTCATTGAAAGGAAGTATTACCGCAATCCTCCATTTTTATAACAGCATCTACGTAATCTTTATTTACATAAGTTCTTTTATAACCTGGAAACATACCTCCCTGATCAGTTATTACGCTTGAAGATATACCTATAACAGGCTTTTTGACATAATTCTCTCCTCCATATCTAATCTTCGTCCATCTTACTCAATGCATTTTCTATATCACTTATCAGATCTTCACTATCTTCTATTCCGACAGAAAGTCTTATAAGTCCCGAAGTTACTCCCATTTTAATTCTTTCTTCTTCAGGTACACAGGCATGAGACATTTTGTAGGATATGACAATATTGATTCAACTCCTCCTAAACTCACTGCAACAATAGGATATTTCACAAGCTTAAAGAATTTCCTTTACTTTTTCACAGCATCCTAAATCAAAGGATAGTACCGCTCCACCGCCAGAAGATTGTTTTTGTTAGTTTCATATCCTTCGTGATTTTTCAGTCCAGGATAGTACACCTTTTTGAATTTTTAGGATGTCTTTTGAAGATATTCAGCTATTTTTAAAAGCTGTTTCGAACTTTTATTCATTCTTATTTCCATTGTTTCATTCCACGTAAAACTAGCCAGCATTCTTCAACTCCAGGCAATGCACCTAAAATTATCTGCTGTTTTTCATCTCTTTGTACAAAGTTTCATCATCAGTAACTATCATTCCTAAAACTACATCACTGTGTCCATTAAGAAATTTTTGTTGCACTGTGAATAACAATGTCCACTCCCATTGGAATCGGATTCTGATATTGAGGGTGTCATGAAAAGTATTGTCTCATTATAGTTTTCAGATTATGCTTTTTCGCAATACTTTACTGACAGCTTCTATATCTGTAATTTTTAACAGAGGATTAGATGGAGTTTCCATATAGAAGGCTCTTTGTATTTTTCCTTTATTGCGCTTTTCCCATTCTGAAACATCTGTTTCATCAACAAAAACTTACTTCTATTCCAAAACGCGGAAAAAACTTCCATTACAAGTTGAAATGCTCCTCCGTACACATCCTTACACATTACAATGTGATCTCCCTTTTGAAAACGAAAGTAGAACTGCTGTTATTGCTGCCATCCCTGATGAAAAAGCAAGTCCGTATTTTGCTTTTTCAAGACTTGCGATTGCATCTTCAAGTGCTTCTCTCTGTAGGATTCCCAAATCTCGAATATGTATATTTCTGATCATCATCTATATCATTCTGATGAAATGTCGATGCCTGACATATAGATATGGAAGAAGCTCCTGTCGACTCGTCAATCATATTATAACCATGACATAATGATTCCAAATTTCCTTAGCCATTATTCTCCTTTATATTGGCTTTTATTGTACTTACTACACTATCCAAAACCTCTCTCTCTAATGTTTCATACTTTGATTCCATATTTTGTCAAATTAACAACTGCTTGTATTATACATTTTAAAATATGTTTACTATATTGTCAAGAACTGATGATTTCTTTTGTACGATCATCTTTTTAATTTACTAATATTAGAAATGACTTTATATAAAATGATAACATTAATTTTTCTAATTTCTCTCTCATTACATTGCAATAATACCTCATATTCTAGACGGTTTATGTACAGCTGCACTTTCAATCTATAGTCCAGATTTTAAGTGCAGTCCATATTATATTTTTCTTATTTTATTCAAAAGTTTTAAATAAGTAATGATTTTATACAACAAAAAGTAATAAAATACATTTTTATTTTAATCTATCTTATATTTCTGAAATTTGATTTTCTTATAAACCACTGTTACTACTCCTCTGAATTTAAGCGTAGGAGAATAGAGTTCCTTTTATAAAAAGGCTCGTCCACCAGTACATCTATGTACTTCAGGCAGGCTTTCCCTTTCCTGTTTTCCAATATATCTTCTATCGTATACCCTGTATAGACATATATTTTTCCCTGTCTTTTTCTTTTTATTTTAGCACTTCAAACACTCGACGGGATTAAATAAGGGATCTCCTCCGCTTACTGTAATCCCGTCGAGCAGCTCGATTACTGTTTATTTCTTCCGCAATTTCCTAAGTTTGCTATATGTCAGTTTTTCTCCATTACATGGATTCCAGGGATTCCTCATTATGACATCCGCGAGGCATGCAGACATCCTGGATATATATGGAATACCCAAGTCCTTCTCCGTCAACTATCGTTTCCTGTATATTCCGAGTATCCTTAATGTAAATTCTTTTTCTTCACAGTTTCCATGGCATCACTTCATTCCATGTTTAACTCTGTCTTTTCTTCAGCTTTCTGCACTGTTCCAGCTGTCCAAATCTCCAGTCAGATACCCCTGTTATTCTTCTTATTTTGATATGTTATGACTTCCGCATACAGGACATTCATTTCCTATTATTGTTTCCGTACTGCAGTCCCTGCATTTTGTCAATTGATGGTTTATTGAACCATATCCGATACCTGTATCTTTCATCACTTTCACAATTTTCTGTATTACACTTACATCTTGCTTCGTCAAGTTCCACATATGTAATATGTCCTCCTGTAGTAAGCTTATGAAATGGCGCTCTCTTTTCTTATTTTATCAAATATTCCTATATTCTCCTTCACATCAATATGAAAGGAGTTTACATAATAATCCCTGTCTGTAACGTTTGCTATTTCTCCGAATTTTTCCATGTCAATTTCTTTAGAAATCTTCCCTGCCAGACTTTCTGCAGGAGTTGCCAGAACCGAATAGTTCAGTCCACATTTCCGTTTCAGTTCATCAGCAATCTCATTCATCATTTTTACAGTATCATAAAGAGTGCTGTACGCCAGATCACTGCTTCCATGATCAACATCAAAAGAGCATACATTGCATTTGAACCTCCTACAAATCCTATTCCAAGTGTACCTGAAAGCAGTACATCTCCTAGTTCACTATTTGAATTTACATCAACCATTCCTTTCCATAAATTGTTTGCCCTCATGAAAGGGAACTGTTTTGCCAGTGCAGTTCTCGAAAACTGTATCTCTCATACAGCTGTTCTGCAGTAAAATATGTCATTTCCTTAACTTTTCCTGAAAACCTTTTTACAAGAAGTTCACACTTTTTATTTATTTCTTCCTGCTCATCAGAAAACTTTCCTGCTTTTTCATCATTTCTTTTTCAACTTTTCTTTTCTTACTTCAATGGCAATTTCTTGGAGTTGATACTGTAAAGGAGGTTTCTCTTCCAAGACTTGTCTTTTTCTCCATGCAGATTTTCAAAACCCTTGTTCTGCATCCCATTGTTGCCACTTCATATTTGTATTTTTAAAAGGATCATTTATATCCCATTTTTCATGTTTGTTAAACTCCGTATCAAGGAATACAAAAGTTTTGGAGCCGTCTGCTCGTTGTATGGCATGAAAGAAGTAGGTCAAAAATTTAGGTGCCTTAAAATCCGTTTTCTCCAAAAATCAGCCGCAAGACTTCTAATATCACCATTCAGTTCTTGAGCTGTCTGGTTCATCACTTCGTCAAAATTTCTTTCCATTGCATATCTGTAATCTTCTTCTGTATAGTTAACTCCTTCCTTGACTTTGAAAAATCTGAATAGGAAATATGGGTGTTTCCTTTCCAAGTCCATCTTCAGTAGCCTTCAGGAGTTCCCTTATTACCATTCTTCCTTCCTCGAAGTGTCTGTTCCATAGTTTATGGAAGAAAATACAACCTGATTTCCTCCACGTGGAGTGCATTGTGTTAAGATTGTGCAGGAATCCTTCCATTGCCTGATATGTTTTCAAGCTTGTATCATCGTAGGCAATTTCCATGAGTCTTTTATCTGATCCACAGGTATTTTAAAATGCTCCGCTGTTTCTGCAATTGTTCTGTCATCAGGTAATATTGTATGTATATTCTATTTATGAAAGATTTTACTTCCCTGTTTGTTTCATCAACATAATCTAATGAGAGAAAACTTAATATTCTATATCTGAAAATGTTCACGGAATGATTTCAGTCACACCTTTTGCCATGAAAAAATCAAACGCCGGAATTGACTGTCCACCGTGCTGTTCATTCTGGTTTTGTCTGAAATATTATATGGCCAATGTGGCATAAGTTGTTATACTCTTAGCTTCCCTTATGAATCCGGTGTTTTGTCTGAATCCATGTTCCAAACATGTCTGCCAGGTCATACTGAAGGCATGTTGTTGTCTTGCTTGGGTAATAATCCAGATCATGAAATATGTATTTCTCCATTATTATGAGCTTCTTTTTAAATTCAGGAGAAACTAGATTTTTCTAAAGTATACATCTTCGATACTTCACTTGCAAACCTCATCATCTGACCCGTTGGTGTCATTGAAGACATGTTGGTATTTTCATTGTTTATATCATTTTTCAACGTCTACTATTCCTGAAATGATTTTTCCAAGTCTTCTCCCAGTTGATTATGCATTTTTATTACCCACCTTTCAAAAATTATTTATTTTTGTTTAATCATATCTGCAAAGTAACCTGTAATTTTTCGTTTCCCCTGATATATTTTTAATCTTAAAATAATAATCTAAAACCACCCTTTTTATCCTATATATTGTTTATATATAATATCACAATATTTAGTAATTTTCAATAGTTATATATTTTTATATAATTACTTCCATATCGTTCACAACATAGAAAACTAAAATTCCGAAGTGAGAAATACTAAAATCAGCATCTGTTTTAATAAAGATTAAATTATATATCCTATTTATAAATTAATTTTTAGCACAAAAACATTTCTCTTGTTTTTAATCTTAATAGTATTGTTTTTATTTGATAATCTGACTTTTA
>BNJT01001317.1_pt1 | contig 44731 bp, 39 predicted proteins | sample 8540491 | NCBI WGS metagenome assembly BNJT01 (sample SAMD00202455, study PRJDB9452) | human saliva metagenome | host: Homo sapiens | reverse complement strand
ATTATGTAACAAAAAGAAGACCTTACAGAGTCTTCTCAGAACGAAGACAAACGTCATTTTAGGCGTTTGTCTTTTTCTCTTTTCAAAAAAATAGTTTGTCTCATCACCTACTAATCTATCCCAAGATTCTGAATTTGAGAAAAAAATAAAAAGGGATATTTCCTATCCATTTCACCAGTTTTTTGATATTTAAACACGCTAAAGTAAGCCCAACCTGATCCTCCATTTTGGACTTTCCTTTCTCTCTAGTGTATCTCAAATTATGGTACTCCTTAGCCGTCCCAAAGAGCCGTTCAATTGTTTCTTTGCGCTTCTTATATAGCTCTTTCATTTCTCTTTGGTGACGAATCTCTTCACAAAATTCAAGGGCATCTTTCCAGATATGTCTCGTTACTACTTTTTGAAAATTCTTGCTTTGGGTACAAACGGATAATAAGGGACAGTTAACACATACTTTGGGATTACTCTTATACTCACGGTAACCTTCTCGAGTGGTTGTGCGATAGCTTAACACTTGATTCCCTGGACAAACATAACAGTCATAACTTGCATCATAAACAAAATTACTAGGCCTTAAGTTCCCCTTTACTCCCTTTGGTCGAGTATAAGGGAAAACAGGGATGATATTTCGCTCTAATAAATAATGGGCAATAGCTGGGGTCTTGTAGCCTGAATCCGCAATAATATAGTGGGGGGAGAATGGCTCTAACTTTGAAAATAGGGCAGGGAAAGCCTGACTATCATGAACATTTCCTGCTTCCACCGTATAAGCTAAGGCCCAACCATGCTTATCGCAAGCCACTTGAGCAGAATAGGCAAATACTTCCTTGTGTTCGCCCTTGTGAAACCAACCACACTCGGGATCCGTCGTTGAGATTTTCTTTTCTTTAGCCTCACTTTCTTTTGCGGGCTTTAAGGACTTTTTTTCGTGTTTTTTCCTATCTAAATCAATCTCAACTGCCAATTGTTCACTCATAAATTTAGCTTGTTGGTCTACCATTTCCTTACGATACTTGTGACTATTAGCCGCCGCTTTGATATGGGTACCATCCACAAATATTTCAGAAGGATCAATTAAGCCAGCATACAAAGCTTGGCTGAGAACTTGGGAAAAAATCTCAGAAATGAGTTCTTTATCTTGAAAACGACGGCTGTAATTCTTCCCATAGGTAGTAAAATGAGGAACCTTATCATCTAAAGTTAGTCCAAGAAACCAACGATAGGCCACGTTTACTTCAATCTCTTTCATGGTTTGGCGCATGGAACGGATACCATAAAAACACTTGATCAAAGGAATTTTGACTAACATGACGGGATCAAGACTAGGACGACCATTATCTGGACTATAGGTATCTTCTACCAAGTCATAAATAAAGTCAAAATCAACCTTTGAATCTACTTGTCGAAGGAAGTTATCTTCTGGGACCAATTCGTCAATTGTATAGAAACCATACTGCTTACGGTTATAATCAGGTTTTTCTTTATGAAACATAGGGAACACCTCACAACTCTTCTTACCTCTATTATACGACTTTACAAAAAAAGAAAAGCCCTTAGAAACTTGACTTCCAAGGACTTTGTCTTCAATCTGAGAAGACCTTACAGAGTCTTCTTTTTCTATATAGCCTACACAATAAATACCCACTCAATAAACTTGTTAGAGCATACGAAGTCAAGACAACACCGACCTAGCTTTTAAAAAAATTAGAAAGAGTATCACTTACAAATCTACTGTTAGTACCTGTCCCAGTCTTTCACAACTTGCTCTCCACCAATATAGACATCATCAACATCACTAGATTTGACAGCATAGACTAGGTGAGACAGCATGTTTTTCTTGAGGTTGGAGATGGATTTTTACCTTGGGGCTGAATGACGAGAAAAATCAGCCTGCTTGCCGACTTCTAAACTACCAATCTCGTCTTCCATTCCTAGTACCTTAGCACCCTCGATCGTCAGTGCCTTGAGGGCAGTTTCGATTGGAAATTGGCTGGCATCACCACTCTTCATCTTCTGCAAAGAGTGCTGCAGTCCGCCCTTCCTCAAACATATCCAGGTTATTGTTAGAAAGCAACTGAATCAGTTGCAATACCAACTGCTACTCCTGCTTTTTGAAGTTGGACGACTGGTGCAATGCCTGAGGCTAGCTTGAGGTTGCTGATAGGATTGTGGGCGATAGCAACTTGTGAATCTGCCAAGCGGGTAATTTCTGCTTCATTTATTTCCACACCATGGGCAAAGACAGCTTTATGGTCTAAATAGCCAAGTTCATCTAGAAAGGCTATTGGTCTTTTGCCATAACGTTTCAGGATAATGCCTGACTCTTCCTGGGTTTCTGCCACGTGGATATGAAGAGGAATATTTTCTTCTTTTGCTAGCTCAAGACTTGCCTCCAGCAAATCTCGACTACAACTGTAGGGCGAGTGAGGGGCCACCATAACCTTGAAATTTGGATCCTGATAGCCTTTGATTATCTCGATAACAGCACGAGTTCTGGCTATAGTTTCAGCCGTCGTCTCCACATCTGAAGAAAAGAGGGTTGGAGAGAAATAGCAACGCATCTTGGAAGCCTTGACTACCTCATAAATCTTAGCTATATCCACTCCATTAGGATTATACATGTCATTGAAGGTTGTCGTTCCTGATAAGAGCATTTCAGTCAGAGCCTCTTTGACGGCCTTTGTGGTCATCTCTGGCGTGAACTCTGCCTCAGCTGGCCAGATATAGTCCTCTAGCCATTCATGGAGATTACTATCATCACGAATGCCTCTCAAACCTGTCATAGCAGAGTGGGTATGGCAGTTAACCAAGCCAGGCATAATCCAGGCACCTTGATAATCTATGATGTGTTCTGCTTGCTCGAGAATCTCTTGATTTTCCTGACCGACATAGACGACTTTAGATTCTTTGACAGCTAAAATCCCATCCAGATAGACGTGGAAATCTTGGTCACAAGTCACGATATTTACATGCTGATAGACTTTCATGGTGCTTCTCCTTCTCTAAGTTACAATTTAAATATCACAATTTTTCTAGCTATTGTAACAAAAAAGTCACCCTAAGGCAACTTTTGGTTTATAAAAACGAGTCATTTTAAAGCTAGTGCTATCAATCTAAATCAAAAGCTGCTGCTTGCTGCATTTGATAATACTTGCCTTTTCTTCTCATGAGTTCTTGATGGTTACCATACTCTACAATGTCACCATCTACCAAGACAAGAATCAAATCAGCATCCTGAATGGTCGATAAACGGTGGGCGATGATAAAGCTTGTCCGCCCCTTCATGAGTTTGGCAAAGGCATCTTGAACCAGCACCTCCGTCCGAGTATCGATAGAGGAAGTTGCCTCGTCTAAGATGAGAATCTTAGGAATGGATAGAAAGACACGTGCGATGGTCAAGAGCTGAGCCTGACCGACTGACAGTGATTCACCTGAATTTTCAAGCTTGGTATCATAGCCCTGGGGCAATTGTTGGATAAAGAAATCTGCGTTAGCTGCCTTGGCTGCTGCAATGACCTGCTCTCGGCTAGCATCAGGATTTCCAAAAGCAATATTGTCATGAATGGTTCCTTGCTTGAGCCAAGTTTCTTGGAGCACCATCCCAAACTGCTGTCGAAGAGATGCTCTAGTATAGTCATAAATGGAATGACCATCTAGCAAAATATCTCCTGAGTTAATAGGATAAAAACGCATGAGAAGATTGATAAGGGTTGACTTCCCAGCACCTGTTGGTCCAACAATAGCAACCTTACTACCAGCTGGAATATCAATAGACAGATCCTTAATCAGTATCTTTTCAGGATTGTAACCAAAAGAAACATGTTTAAAGGCAATAGCTCCCTTGACTTGGTCGCTGTTCAATTCTTTAAGACCAGTTTCTGTAATCTCAGGGCTTTCTAAAACTGCATAAACACGTTCAGCACAAGCTAGAGCGCTTTGCAATTCGGCTAAGACAGATGAAATATCGTTAAAAGGCTTAGTGTACTGCTGCACATAGTTCAAAAAGGTTACCAAACGTCCAACTGTCAAAGTGGAACCTGCCATGATGCGCAAGGCTCCAACACCAGCTAGTAGGGCATAAATGAGGGCATTGACAAAACGTGTCGAAGGATTGACTGTCGAAGAATAAAAGATAGCCGACTGAGAATAACCTGCGTAGTTATCATTTGCCTCATGAAGTCTCTCGATAAATTCTTCCTGGGCATTAAAAGACTGGATAATGTTTTGCTGGGTGAGCGATTCCTCGATTAGCTGGGTTTGAATCCCCCTAGTCTCTGTCTGCTTTTGAAAGAGATGGTAGGATCTCTTAGCGATAAAGCGAGAAATGACCATAGACAGAGGGGTTAAGAGTAGAACCAAGAGCGTCATCAAGAGATGAATTTGAAGCATGGCAAGGATGCTGACCAAGATCATCAATACTCCGATAAAAAATTGGTTGAAAATCATGTTCAAACCCGCTGCTAACTGTTCAATATCTGTCGTCACTCGGCTGACCATTTCCCCACTACCTTGTCTATCTACAAGGGCAATCGGAAGACGATGGAGTTTTTCAATGATTTTCTCCCGTAAATCTTTGGTATATGAGAAAATCAGTCGATTATAGAGGAGAGGATTGGCCCATTGTACCAGCGTATTTCCTATGACCACCAAAATCATCTGGAGGAAAATCTGCCAAAATAGCTGGGATGATCCATCGACTAAGACTTGGTCGATCACCTGTCCAATCAAGATTGGTAGATAAATAGAAAGGGCTACCTGGACAATGGTTCCCAAGAAAGCTAGGAAAAGAAGGATGGGATGACTTGTTAAATCTTTTACCAAACGTTTGAGAGTTTGACTTGCATGTTTGCCTTTCATTCTAGTCCTCCTTTCCATGTTGGGATGCATTGATTTCACGATAGACTTGACTAGTCTTCATCAATTCCTCATGATTTCCAAGCGCTAATTGTTGACCTTTCTCCAAGAGAAGAATTTGATCAGCAATTTTCAAAGCCGAAGTCCGTTGGGAAATCAAAATCAAACTGGTATTTGGCAAGTTTTCTTGGATCGCTTTGAGAAGATTGGACTCTGTAATGGTATCAAGGGCTGAAGTCGCATCATCTAGGATGAGAAAAGGGGCTTGACGTAAAACTGCTCGGGCAAGCGACAAGCGTTGCTTTTGCCCACCTGAGAAATTACGGCCACCCGCTTGGACCTCTGAGTCCAGCTGACCTTCCTTTTCACTAATAAAGTCCTTGGCCTGGGCAATCTCTAAAGCCTGCCAGAGTTCATGGTCAGAAACTGCCTCATCCATACCCAGAGTCAAGTTAGAACGAATGGTTCCTTTAAAAAGTTCAACCTTTTGAGGGACATAGGCCATCCACGATCGCCATTCAGAAAGATCGCGAGGACTACGTCCATCTCGATAAAGGGAAATGCTTTCCTTATCTGCCGGATAGAGCCCAAGTAGGACTTGTACCAAGGTTGACTTACCAGAACCAGTTCCCCCAATGATTCCAAGAATTTGCCCTTCTTTCATTCCAAAAGAAATATCTCTCAGAGAAGGTTGGGCAGCATCTGGGTAGGCAAAGGTTAAATGTTCAACTTGTAAGGACTGGTTCAATGAGGCTTCCCTTTGCGCAATTTCTGCCAGTATATCTTCGGGTTTTTCAGCGAAGACTTCCTCAATCCGCTTGGCAGAAATATAGGACTGGTTGAGTGAATTGATGAGCATGGCTAGTTTGATCAACTCTACCAAGATTTGCAGGAGATAATTGATTAAGGCAATCAAAGCACCCTGACTGAGGAGTCCACCTTGGATAGAAAGGTAACCATTGCAAATAATCACCAGCAAGGTCCCATTGACGATCAAATAGGTCAAAGGGGTCAAGAGACTAGACCAGTAGCCTGTTTTCATTTGGATAGCCGTATAGACTTGGTTTAGTAGTTGGAAATTCTCGATTTCTCGTTTTTCTTGACCAAAGGCTCGAATCACGCGCATCCCTTGTAGTTGTTGACGTGTTTCCTGAACCAGCTGGTCTGTTTTCTTTCTCAAAATACTATAGAGAGGATTGACCAAGCGTGATAACACGACAATGACAACGGACAAAATGGCAACCATGACCAAAAACCAGAAGGTCAATTCAGGCGAGAGACGATAAGCCATAAAAATGGCACCAAAAACAATAATAGGAGCCCTTAAAAATAGGCGTAAAAATTGATTAATCCCTGTCTGAATCTGATAGGTATCTGAAGTCAAACGCGTCACCAAACTCGAGGTCGTTAAGCGGTCTCTACTATCCTTGGGCAAGGAAAGAATATGACGATAGAGATCATTGGTCAACTCTTTAGCAAATCCAACCGCTGCCTTGGCTGAGTAAAACTGGGCAACTAAGGCTACTAGGACACCGATGACCGCAAAAACAAAGAGGAGACCCATTTGCATCCAAAGATGTCCTTGATCTTTTTGAGGGATAGATTGGTCAACAATCCCCGCTATCACCATGGGGACCAAGAGTTCAAAGACAGCCTCTAACAACTTAAACAAGGGTGCTAGGAAAGACTCCTTGAGGTAGGATTTAAAGTAAGAAAGTAATTGTTTCATGTGTCCCTTCTATTTCCAAAATGAAGAAGGTGGAAACCCACCATCTTTTTACTTGTTCAAATATGGAAGTAAGTAGCCATAGCCAGCCTCTTCCATTTCATCCTTAGCGATAAAACGTAAGGATGCAGAATTGATACAGTAACGGAGACCACCTAGTTCACGAGGACCATCGGTAAAGACATGTCCCAAATGAGCATTCCCTGAACGTGAACGGACTTCGATTCGCTCCATACCATGACTCAAGTCCTGGTAGTAATGAATGAGTTCCTTGGAAATAGGACGGCTAAAGCTTGGCCAACCACAGCCTGAGGCAAACTTATCCTTGGCAAAGAAGAGGGGCTCACCAGTCGTGATATCAACATAAATCCCTTCCTCAAAAGTTTGGTCATAGGCATTGCTAAAGGGAGCTTCCGTCGCTGCCTCTTGGGTAACTCGGTAGGACTCTTCAGATAAACTTTCTCGTAAAACCGCCTGACTAGGTTTTTCATAGTTGGCAGCATCTATGAGTGGTTTCTCAGCATCACTCACATCAATATGGCAATAGCCACCAGGATTTTTCTTGAGGTAGTCTTGGTGATAGTCCTCAGCCAGGATATAGTGACGAAGCTTCTCCACCTCTACCGCTATTTTACGACCGATGAGAAGCTCTTGTTCTCGAACGACCGTATGGATACTTGGCAAATCCTCTTCATCTAGGTAATAAATCCCTGTGCGGTACTGACGACCACGATCGTTTCCTTGTTGGTTGACAGATAAAGGATCAATGACTCGGAAATAATAGAGCAAGATCTCACGAAGCGATACCACCTTTTCATCGTAGATGACTTGCACAGTCTCTGCGTGATCTGTTTCTTTGATCAGTTGATAGTTAGTAGTTTCAACTTGACCATTAGCGTAACCAACACTTGTTTGCAGCACTCCAGAAATTCTGGAAAAATATTCTTCTAAACCCCAGAAGCAGCCACCTGCTAAATATATTTCTGCCATCTCATACCTCCTTGACCGTCCATCGGTCGCTATACACGAGAAACATTAGATATTTCAATCGTTTCATTTTCAAAAAAAGGACAGGAAGCCCTCTAATAGAGAGTTTCCACATCCTATTGCTATATTTATTTTGCTTCGACGCGAACGCCTTCTTTGTCTACTTGCAAATCATGAAGTTTGCCTTTGAACGGTTGCTTTTCAAGCTCTGCCTTAATCTTTGGCATCTTGTCAGGATCAGCCAAGACCATGACAGTCGGACCAGCTCCAGACAAGTAGGTTGCATAAGCACCATTTTTCTTGGCAACTTTTTTGATGGTCGCAAATTCTCGCACCAGTTCTTGACGGTAACGCTCATGGAAAAGGTCACTCTCAATAGCTTGACCAGCTTTAACCATATCTCCAGTCAGTAGAGCTGCGATAGTCACATTGGCGATAGAACTTGCCGCAACAGCTTCCTTGTACGATAATTTTCTAGGCAAGACACCACGACTATCTCGAGTTCGCAATTCATAGTTTGGAATATAGGCTAGGAAAGCACACTCTGGGAAAGGCGCTACAATAGCAGAAACCTGACCTTCTACTGAGCTGGCGATGACCAGATTTCCATAGATAGCAGGTGCAACATTATCAGGGTGCCCCTCAATCTTAGTCGCTAATTGCAACTTGTCGTGATCGCTTAGTTTGAGATTTCCTAGTTGATTTGCCAATTCAATTCCTGCAACGATGACAGAACTAGAAGAACCTAGTCCACGCGCAAGTGGAATATCGCTAACCATCTTCAAACGTCTTGGTTGTAGATCTGGAACAATTTGTAGAGCAATCTTCAGCAAAAGATTACGTTCATCACGTGGAATCCATTTGCCCAATTGGTGCTCAATCATCCATTCTTCACGTTCCTCACAAACCTGAATTTCTAGATACTTCGTTACAGCTACACCAACTGAATCAAAACCAGGACCCACATTGGCACTTGTAGCGGGTACAATAATCTTCATCTTAGTCTCCTAAAACCTTGAAGGTGTTGACAAGTTCAAATTCAGTTACACCCTTCAAAGCTGCTGTAATATTTTCAAGTTGCGCCTTGTTGATTTTATGAGTGATGATGACAACACGAGCCTTGCCTTCTTGCTTACCATCTTGAAGGATTTGCTTGAAGGAAATATCTTCTGCATTAAAAGAGTTCAGCCAATTTCAAGACTTGACCTTTTTGAATCTGGATGCCAAGATTGAGAAATAGTAGTTAGCTTTTGACATCTTCTGGCTGAGCCAAAACAAGGTCACGATGGTATTCGTTAAAGGCTTTTCCAATTGTACCGTCATTCAAACGACGAACGATACGAACGATATCAGCTACGACACTCGTCGCAGTTGGTTTTTGTCCGGCACCTGGTCCGTAGTACATAGATTCACCGATACCAATAGACTCCACAAAAACTGCATTCATGACACCATTGACACTTGCAAGTGGGTGAGCCTTAGGAAGGAAGGTTGGTGTAACCTCGGCAGCGATTCCAGATGGTGTTTCTTCGATAGAACCTACTAATTTAACCACATACCCAAGATCTTGGGCAACTGCCACATCCTCTGGAGTGATGTTGCGGATTCCTTGATGGGCCACATCTTCAAATTTGACATTCATCCCAAATGCAAACTGGCTGAGGATGACCATCTTGTAGGCTGCATCAATCCCGTCAACGTCATTGGTTGGGGCGCTCTCAGCAAAGCCAAGTCGTTGGGCTTCTGCAAGGGCGTCAGCGTAAGACCAGCCTTCTTCTACCATTTTAGTCATCATGAAGTTTGATGTGCCATTGACGACACCAAGAACACGTGTGATTTTGTCTGATGCTAGTGAGTTAACCAAGGTACGAAGGATTGGAATTCCTCCCGCAACAGCTGCTTCATAGTAAAGAGCAACATTATGAGCTTTAGCAATCTCAAGCAATTCTGCACCATGAACAGCCAAAAGGTCCTTGTTGGCTGTCACAACGTGCTTCCCTGCTTCTAAAGCACGAGTGATAAATGTTTTAGCAGGTTCGATACGTCCCATCAACTCAACAACAATCGTGATGTCTTTTGTCTGACAAGATTTCATCGATATTTGTTACAAAATTAAAATCATTTCCTGCTTCAAGCAAGCGATGCTTTTCTCTTCATCGTCTTTGACCAAAACCTTGGCTACTTCAATTTCTGAATGTGCTGCTTGAACAATTTTTTTCTCCATTTTCCTTTAGTAAGAATGGTACACCACTGGCTACTGTACCAAATCCAAGTAAAGCAATCTTAACTGACATATTTGTCTCCTCGAAATTTTCTAATAGTCCTATTATACCAAAATTGTGAGAAAATTCCTACCATTCTGAACTAAAAATAGGAGTGTCAAATCATAAAAAAAGCCTGCCCCTGATACAATCTAGAGACAGACTCTATTTTCAATCTATTTTACAAAGACCAATTCCTTGTCACTAGACAGGTCATTCTCGATAGTTGAAAACCTGCAAAGCTGAGCTTTTTGATCTCTTCTACCGAAGTTACCTGATTTTCCATCAAGGCTGTTAAAAAGGCGCCTCTAGCTTTCTTTGAAATGGTTGAGTGGATTTTTAGTTTTCCATCTCGCTCTTCCATAAACTTAAAGGTCACCATTTTCTCTCGGATTTCTTTTGGAAAGACATTTTCAAACTCTGAAGACAAGAGTGAAAAGATTAGTTCTTCACCCTTCACCGACTCTTCATAAGCTGACTGCCAGTGACTTTTGTCAGGCTTTTTCCCAGCAACTTTGAGCTTCATCATAAAAATCTAGTCTGTGAGGGAGCAATCGGTGCAAAGGCTGGAATCACACCGTAAAGAGCTGACGTTATCATGAGGTGTTTCTCCAGATAGGTTTGCTCCGCCTTGGTTAGATTGTCCCGTTTGATGTTGCGATACATGAGTCCATCAAAGAGGTGCAAGGCTGGATAGATTTTGCAGTCCCATTTTTTTCAAGGCCTGGATATGCGCTCATACTCCTCTTGCGCTTTTTTTCAGCAGAAATTTTGTAAAAACTTTTCCAGTTCTTGAGCAGAATATTTAGTTAGTGCGTCCAGTACAGCCTGACTTTCAGGAGACAAAGGGTTTTGCCTCTAAACTAGAAGATTTCAGTGTTCATTTCTTTTGCAGTTGGGATTAGAAATTTTCATAGTCTTAGTGTAGCATATTTTTCTAGGAGCACCAAGGATTTGAGCCTAAATAATACGACCTTCTAAATGATCGAGTTCATGCTGACAAATCTGAGCAGGAAAACCCGTCAGGGTAATGGTCTGTTCTTTCCAATTGAATATCTCTGTAGCTACTGTAATCTTTTTCATACCGAGTTGTCGGTCTTACACCTGTCAAAGACAAACAACCTTCCTCTGTCTCGTAAGGACCTTCAAAAGATTTTGAGAACTGGGATTAAACATGACCATAGGAATCATGCAAAAGTTAAAGATAATGACTCGTTTTTGCACTCCCAATCATATTGGCTGCTAGTCCGACACAGATTTCACGGTTAGCTTGTAGGGTGTCCTGCAAAATCCTTTGCCAGGGGTAAATCTTCTTGACTCGCAGGCTGGGATACCTGCGATAAAAAAACATCATATCTTTTGACAATTTTTCTTTTCCAACTACTATTCCTCCACCTTTATCATTCTACTTGATTATAGCACAAAATCTTTGGCAGTTTATCTTTATATATAAACAAAAAGCCATCCGAAGATGACTTTTCAATGTTTAAATGGCGTTTTTATCTTTTCCAAGTGCACGTTGAACTGCTTTGACAATTTCAACAAGGACTACAATCATGAGCGACTCCTACAATGACTACCATCCATTGAGTCAAAGCTCAAATGTGAAACGTGGAAGAGTTATTAAATCCATGGAACCACAATCGTAGCCATCAAGAGGATGAAGGCAACTGGGATTGACCAGTTAAAGGTCTTGTTCTTGAAGAGTCCAACCGTAAAGATTGATTGGTAAACAGACTTGACGTTAAAGGCATGGAGCAATTGGATCAAACCAAGAGTTGCAAAAGGCCATTGTAAGGGCATCTGCATGGATTTCACTCTGAACTTTGATGCTCTGGGAAGAGAAGAGCCCAACCATAAACACCAAGAACCAGCATGGTTTGGAAGATACCCTTGATAAATGATAGCTCCGAAGACACCACCATCAAAGAAAGTTAGACTTACGTCCACGAGGTTTTGTGGGTCATAACGCCTGGCTCAGCTGGTTCAACCCCAAGAGCGATGGCTGGAAGAGTATCTGTTACCAGGTTAATCCAGAGAAGATGCACTGGTTGCAAAGCACATCCCAACCAAAAGAGGGTTGCAAAAGAAGATGGTGAAGACTTCAGCCATATTGGCAGACAAGAGGTATTGAATAGATTTTTGGATATTTGAGAAGACCTTACGTCCTTCTTCAACCGCTACGATAATGGTTGCAAAGTTGTCATCTGCAAGGACCATATCAGAAGCTCCCTTAGAAACCTCTGTACCTGTAATCCCCATACCGATACCGATATCAGCTGTCTTAAGTGATGGTGCGTCGTTAACCCTCATCACCCAGTCATGGCAACAACCTTGCCTTCTTTTTGCCATGCTTTTCACGATACGAACCTTTGTGTTCAGGTGATACACGAGCGTAAACAGAGTATTGCTTGAAGACTTTTTGGAATTCTTCATCAGTGAGTTCATTCAACTCAGCACCCGTGAAGACATGGTCTTCGGTATCATTTGGATCGATGATTCCAAGACGTTTAGCAATAGCTTCAGCTGTATCTTGGTGGTCACCCGTGATCATGATTGGACGGATACCCTGCTTCCTTAGCGACACGAACAGCTTCTGCAGCTTCTGGGACGCTCAGGGTCAATCATGCCGACCAAAACCAGAGAAGATGAGGTCAGACTCAACAATTTCAGATTCCAAGGTTAGAATTTCCTTGCTTGTCTTATAAGCCATCATCAAGACACGAAGGGCTTGTTTAGCCAAGTCTTTGTTGGTTGCAAGGATAGCTTGTTTGTCTTCTTCTGTGATTGGGCGAACTTCCCCATTGACTTCAATACGTGTCACACGTTTGAGCAATTGGTCAGGGGCACCCTTGACAGCGATAAAGTATGAACCATCTGCTTCTTTATGGATGGTAGACATGAGCTTACGGTCTGAGTCAAATGGCAATTCAGCCACACGTGGCTCATCCTTCAAGATTTCACGAACGTCAAAGTTGTGGTCCAAACCAAACTGTACCAAGGCAGTTTCCGTTGGGTCCCCAATCAACTTGCCAGATGGGTCCACCTTTGTATCATTGGCAAAGTTCATGATACGAAGGGTATTGTTGCTAGCAGCAATCTCAGCTGCTGAGCTTTGCAACTGACCGTTGGTATAGACTTTTTCAACCGTCATTTGGTTCATGGTCAAAGTACCTGTTTTATCAGATGCGATGATTTCTGTTGAACCAAGTGTTTCAACTGCTGGTAATTTACGAACAATCGAATTACGTTTAGCAAGGGTTGTAGTTCCCAAAGAGAGAACGATGGTTACAATGGCAGGGAGACCTTCTGGAATCGCCGCAACCGCAAGAGCAACTGCAACCATCAAACCTTCTAACGGATGTTCTCCACGAACGAAGACACCAACCAAGAAAGTGATAATCGCAATCACAACGATTAAGTAAGTCAAGGCTTTAGATAATTGTTCCAAGCTTTGCTTCAATGGGTGTTTCAGTCTCATCGGCATTTGGCCAACATATCCGCAATCTTACCAACTTCAGTATACATACCAGTGTTAGTCACGACACCAATACCACGACCGTAAGTTACGTTCGAGTTTTGGTAACCCATATTAACGCGGTCCCCAATACCAGCATCTGCTTCTACCACTTGAGTAATATCTTTTTCAACTGGTACAGATTCACCAGTAAGAGCAGCTTCTTCGATTTTAAGAGACGCCGCTTCCAGCAAGCGCATATCAGCAGGTACAACATCCCCTGCTTCTAGCAAGACGATGTCCCCAGGCACCAATTCTTTTGAGTCAATCTCAATGACATGACCATCACGACGAACACGAGCCATCGGGCTAGACATATTTTTTAACGCTTCAATAGCTGCTTCAGCTTGACCTTCTTGGTAAACACCAAAGGCTGCATTCAGGACAACAACGGCCAAGATGATAATGGCATCTGTTAAACCGTCCATTCCTTCTGTAATGACAGAAAGTGCCGCAGCCGCAAGCAAGATGATGATCATCAAATCCTTAAATTGATCAAGGAATTTAGCTAGTAGGCTACGTTTTTCGCCCTCTTCTAACTCATTATCGACCATAAGTCGCTAAGCGTTCTTGAGCTTGAGCGGTTGACAAACCTTCAACAGATGAGTCCAAATTCTTTAGGACCTCCTCAGAAGATTGCGTGTAAAACAAGTCTTTATTTTGTTCTTTTGACAAAACAGTCTCCTCCTTTTTGGTCTCTTTTTACAAAAAAAGAGACCTGTTTTTTAAAAAAACAAGTCTCGCTGTTTAATATAGTGCCGGAAATAATTCGTAATGACGACACTATCGCGGTTTCCCGCCAGCTACTCCCTTGAGTAGTTCTATTATATCAGAATTTCAAAAGTTTTCAAGTGCTGAGGGTGGAGTTACTCATTATTCTCATCATAGGTGCGGTCACTGATAATATATCTTGGGCGTTGCTTGGTTTCTAGATAGATTTTTCCAATATATTCCCCGATTACACCAAGACTAATGAGTTGAACTCCACCAAGTAAACTTACAATGGCGTAGGTACTAGCCCAACCGGCCACAACTGTACCAACAAATTTACTCCACAGAAACCCAAATTATCAACAAAAAACTAAACAGCGAAGTCACAACTCCCAAGCTAGTAATCAAACGGATTGGTTTAATCGATAAGCTAGTAATTCCATCCATAGCTAGACCAAGCATTTTAGAGAGTGGATAGTGGCTCTCACCAGCAATCCGTTCATGCCGTTTATAAGTCACGTAGGAATACTTAAATCCTACAAGAGGCATAATCCCTCGAAGGAACAGATTAACTTCTTTAAACTTGGATAATTCCTGTAGAAATCGTTTTGAGACTAAACGATAATCAGCATGATTAAAAACGACATCCGCTCCAAATAAATGCATCACTTTATAGAAAACCCCTCTGCTGTAATACGTTTAAAAGCTGAATCTGTATCTCGATTATCACGAACGCCGTAGACATATCTCTGAACCTGACTTATATTCAGCAATCATCTGATTCATACAATGAATATCATCCTGACCATCTGCATCAATGGTAATCACGATATCCGCAAATTCTGCAGCTTCATACATTCCCAGCAAGGACACTACTTTGATGACCACGATTTCGACTCTGAGAAATACCTACAACATATGGATTTGATGAAGCATATTCTTGGATAAGTTCCCAAGTTTTATCTTTACTGCCATCATTCACATACATGACCTTACTATTTGGATGAACCTCTTGATTTTTCACAAGCTCCTCTATTTTTCCCACAAACATCGGATTAGTATGAGGTAATACTTGCTCTTCGTTATAACATGGAATCACGATATATAAAATCGGATTATTTCTACCATTTTTGTCTCCTAACTCTTAAATCCAAAAGGGAAATTTTAGTCCCTCTCAAAATACTCTGACAATCAATTCACACCCTACCAAAGTCAATATTGTCACAACACTTGTTGTAATATAGGCATTCACAAAAATACCGGTATATCTTGTAGATAATTGTAAAACTAATTTTTCTACCAATACTAAAACAATCGGGGCATGGACACCATAGTAAATCAAGGTTCTTTGACCGATTGATTTCAAGAGAGTCATTTCAGGAATTGACTTAAAGAATATGAGGGTGGACCATATACTGAAATTGCAGCAATGTAAAACAAGAGATGGTTTCCAATCTGTTGATAGTAAAGATCAACAATCTGTTTCCCACTCCAATGATAGTTCAACCTACCAACAAATATAGTTAGCAATAAGGCAAGCGGCAAATAATAAATTGCAAAAAACTTTTCCATCTGCGCTAAATATTTTCTCACTCCGACACCTAAGAGTGTATAGATAATGGCTACAGGGACCAGGTCAATATTCCAGATAAGATAAAAAATGCCAAGCATAGATGCCCTAAAATGACTAGAAGCAAGAGTGATACACTAATCAAAAACCATTGGATAATGGTCCCAGAACGAAGACAAACGTCATTTTTAGGCGTTTGTCTTTTTCTTTCAAAAATAGTTTGTCTCATCACCTACTAATCTATCCCAAGATTCTGAATTTGAGAAAAATAAAAAGGGATATTTCCTATCCATTTCACCAGTTTTTGATATTTAAACACGCCAAAGTAAGTCCCAACCTGATCCTCCATTTGACTTTCCTTTTCTCTGCGTATCTCAAATTATGAGTACTCCTTAGCCGTCCCAAAGAGCCGTTCAATTGTTTCTTTTGCGCTTCTATATAGCTCTTTTCATTTCTCTTTGGTGACGAATCTTCTTTCACAAAATCTCAAGGGCATCTTTCCAGATATGTCTCGTTACTACTTTTTGAAAATTCTGCTTTTGGGTACAAAACGGATAATAAGGACAGTTAACACATACTTTGGGATTACTTTATACCACGGTAACCTTCTCGAGTGGTTGTGCGATAGCTGACACTTGATTCCTGACAAACATGGACAGTCATAACTTGCATCATAAACAAAAATTACTAGGCCTTAAGTTCCCCTTTACCCTTTGGTCGAGTATAAGGAAAACAGGGATGATATTTCGCTCTAATCAACAATGGGCACTAGCTGGGGTCTTGTAGCCTGAATCCGCAATAATAATAGTGGGGGAGAATGCTCTAACTTGAAAAATAGGCAGGGAAAGCCTCGACTATCATGAACATTTCCTGCTTCCACCGTATAAGCCAAGGCCCAACTGCTTATCGCAAGCCACTGGCAGAATAGGCAAATACTCTGTGTTCGCCCTCAGAAACCAACCACACTCGGATCCGTCGTTGAGATTTTCTTTTCTTTAGTCCTCACTTTTGCGTGGGTCTTTTAAGGACTTTCGTGTCCTATCTAAATCAACTCTCAACTGCCAATTGTTCACTCATAAATTTAGCTTTGTTGGTCTACCATTTCCTTTACGATACTTTGTGACTATTAGCCGCCGCTTTGATATGGGTACATCCACAAATATTCTCAGAAGGATCAATTAAGCCAGCATACAGAGCTTTTCGCTGGAGAACTTGGGAGAAAATCTCAGAAATGAGTTCTTTATCTTGAAAAACGACGGCTGCAATTCTTCCCATAGGTAGTAAAATGAGGAACCTTATCATCTAAAAGTTAGTCCAAGAAACCAACGATAGGCCACGTCATCAATCTCTCTTCATGGTTTTAGCGCATGGAACTGATCACCATAAAACACTTGATCAAAGGAATTTTGACTCAACATGACGGGATCAAGACTAGGACGACCAATATCGGACTATAGGTATCTTCTACTAGTCATAAATAAAGTCAAAATCAACCTTTGAATCCACTTGTCGAAGGAAGTTATCTTCTGGGACCAATTCGTCAATTGTATAGAAACCATACTTTACGGGTTACACTAGTTTTCTTCATGAAACATAGGAACACCCTCCAACTCTCTACCTCTATTATACGAGACTTATAAAAAGAAAAGCCCTTAGAAAACTTGACTTCAAGGACTTTGTCTTCAATCTGAAACCATTGGATAATGGTCCATTTTCTGAGAATAAAGTAACTAAAAACATGTGCTAAAAACATGACATTCTAGAAACCATAACTGAAAATAAACATGCAAGCGGTCTGACAACAATAACTGTTTAGTAAAATGAATAAGATTAAACTAAACACTTGTTCAGGATACATGACAAAGAGTTGAAAGAGAAAAGCAAAAATATTCAGGCAAAAAGAACGACCAAACTTTTCACCTTATAGAAAAATATACCCTCAATGTTTTGTATTTAGGACATTTAAAGTAAAAACTATGACAAGAAGAGATAAGGGATATGAAAAATCATAGAGAGTATCTACAAGATACTAAAACTGCTAAGTCTTATATTATAAGTAATCGCTAGCCCTAGTCACATATCTAGCAACCCTATGCGCTTTTTCATCTCTATCTATCTCCTGTTCTTGAGTTTGATACATTCTTATCAGAAGTGACTAACCTCAACTTCTTTCAAAAATAAACATCTTTCTGGTAATGTTCTCTTCATAATGACCATCACCATACTTTCCTGAGGAAGGTGACCAAAAGAATAGGATGTTCTCCTTATCTAAAGCCGATGAAAAGAAGATCACTAGGGTCCTCACATTGTAGTTTTCCATTAATTGATAGTAATGTGGCGAAGTTTGCCAATTACCTAAGGTTGTTGTATTTTCAATTAACTGATCAGGCTTCATTCTCATCGTAGCCAAGTTTGGGTTGAGAGATGTTGCATAACCGCCAAAAACAAGCAATTTATCAGAATGTTACCACATCATGATACTCTGATATCATGGATGATTGAATGATTGAAACTAGTGTGTACACCTTGCCACACTATCCTAGGCTGTCATTCTGCCAGCATTTTAAGTAGACTATAAAAATCCTCTTTCAATATTTACGTTTACTTGTTAAAATAAGGGAAGTATAGTAGACGAAAAAGATTAAAAGCTAACGATAATCGGGATATAAACACGTCTCTACTACCTCTGCTCATCAAATAGTGCACCGATGAGTGCAAAATGGAACAAGGGGAGTAACCAGCCATAGACTTTCTTAGGCTTGAACAACGAAAAACCAGCCAACCATCAAGAAGAAAGGTTGTCGACTAATGTTTTGGAAATAATCTTTCACCATCTGTCATCATTAAAGGAGTACTCTAGAGAAAGAACGTACGGATTGAATTCTTCTAACAACTCATTGTTCAAAGCATCTTTTAGCAAACTAAACCAGTAGGTTGAAGCAGATAGTCTGTTTCACTGACCCCAATTCCTGAAATTCCTTGCATGCTTCCTAGTAATCAATTGCAGGAAATCTCTCAAATTGGGTACTCGAGTATTCCCAAGTTAGCTTCTTGAACATCTGGTTTCGTTAAAGGTAAACTTTATTAGACAAAGATAAGTAAAATAAGAGCAGATAATACGAAAGTATCTTTTCTTTCTCTTTGATTACTTCAAAACTAGAAACGGCAGTAAAAAGTAGCAACAAAACTGGCAATGATCGCGGTCTAATCAATAAATCCAATCAGAGACAAATAGAGCTCCTGCAGATGCATTTTCTATCGAATAATAAAAGTATCCCTGCTGTAGACACAAAACAATTACTGCAAACGAGAAATACTTCATCAAAATCATTTTGAAGTATAACACGTAGAAGCAAAATAAAGTTTCTTCCTGAAAAAGAACCCATATATACACTAAAAGCTCAAGCAAAAACCAAGGGCTAGGAAAATAAAATAATAAACATTGAAGTTGTGGCAATTGCTGAAGAATCAGCAGATGACAACATAATCCCAAATGGGTGACAACATATTATCACCCAGATAGTATGGTTTGATTGACCATGATATCATCTACATGACTGATATCTAAAGCCTTCATCAATCTATATCCATAAAAGATAAAAATGGTAGCAATAATAAACTCAATGCGAATCATCTCTATCTAGATTTGTTTTGGCAACCAAAACCTCTCAAAGTTATGATTACTATATTCTCATCATACTTTCAATCATCTATTGAATCAATGCAAACGTCTCCCAACCACTCCATCTGAATTTTCCTCACAAAACAAGTATAATGATAGAATACATTCTAGGAAGAGAGCCGATGCAATCAATCAGTTTCAAACTTGAAAATTAGCTGAGCAGAGGTGCTATTATTAGCATCTTGACCTACCTTTTCTTGTCAGCAGCCAAGCTAGCACGCAGGACACCTCCTTCACTCGTCCAGTTTGGTGGCGGATGGGTTTCTCAATGATATCATCGTGAAAGTGCTGCCTCCCTCATAGGGATTCGATCTGGCTAGTCAGCAGGATAGAGTATCCACGTTTGATCACTGGAAAATCGAGGATCTGCAAGTCTCCATCACTTCAACATCATGTTCATGTTGTTTGATGTTCTTCGCGATACGATCGGGTGATCATGTGTCGCAAAGAAACCGTGATTGATCCCACTGGGAGCGATCTTTTCGGAGTGGTTTCTCCAGTGATTGGTGTTTGGAGTCTCATCTCACAACACTCACCCTCAGCAAGCAATCCAAGTCTACACGCATGCGCAGCTGCCAAGGACAATCTATCAGATGCGGTCACTTCACTCGGAACCACCAACGCACATCCCTAGCTAGCACAGTTTTAACTCCTCCGTGGATAAATTGGTTTGCCATCGTTATTACCTTCATCGTCAAGACTGCCTCATGATATCTCTTACTCGAGTCATCCTTCAGCTCTTCAGATGGTTTTGATGAAATACCTACTCTGAAGAAAGTCTACCAAAAGGCTACGCGGATCCCTAAGATTGAGCAGGTCAAATCCACAACGCGGTCGTACTTATGGAAGCAACATCTATCTCGACATTACCTCGAGATGAATCCAGACCTCCAAGTTTCCTGAAAGAGCCACGAAATTGCTGATCAGGTTGAATCCACAAAGCATCAGAACGCTTTATGCTCTGATACCGATATTCATATCGAACCAGCGACCGATTCCTGAGGATGAAATTCTTGATAATGTCTATAAAAATTTGCTCATGAGAGAGCAACTAATCTGACCAAGGAAATCAATTGGAAGAATTATCACTGAAGATTTCATTTATATTCGCTAAGACGGACTAGGGCTAGACAAGGAAGCTCATAAGGAGGGAAAAGAATTAACCACTACTATCAAGGAGCTTCACTTAACGTCCATTAGTCAGAAGACAGAACATCCGCTATCAGATGGGTGATACTATTATTGTCAAGTATCTGGCGCAGTACATGAAAACTTTGGGTAAAATATATTCATCAGGAAACGAAAATTGAGAAAAAGATTAGAAGAAGAGGCCTGATAAATCTCGACCCTCATACTTTTATACTTATTTTGCTACGCTCTTAGCAAGAAACGAAGTTTCCAAGTGAATGAACCATTACCGTGCATAGCTGGTGTTATTGACATAGTCACGTACATCCGAACTGTAGTAACCACTGAGCAAGGATGTGACTTTCACGCACACGGTCCAAGCGTGTTGTAAATGACATACCCACCACCATCGAGCGTGAGATCTGAAGGTTGCCAGTTGCGTTGACTCGCAGCTTGAGCGATATAGTAGGCTTGAACATCCCATACAGAACTATTCAATCCGGATGTTTTCTCACCACGAATCCCTGTACGAGCTTCTAAGCTTGGACCAGCCGCAAAAGCCTCTCCCAAACATCCTTTGTGGAAAGGACAAACACCGTTGAATTCTTTTTCAATATCCATTGGGTGTTTAGCTACGTAGAGTACTCCATCTCAGGGTGACCCACGCCACCGATAAATCCTCACGTTGATGACACCTGCACCCGATACCTGGTCCTGATTGTGTAGTAAACCAAGTGCTCGTAAATGCCACCAGCATTGTTACGATGGGCAACTACTTCACCGTAGGCAGAGCTGTTTATGTCTGTAGAGTACATTGGCACGTTTAGGGGCGAGACAAGGGGCCTACGCAAGTCCACATTTTGCTCAGAGAGTTTGGAGTTGTCTGCTGATAGCTCATAAGTTTTGAGTGATAATATCAATGGATCAAAATGAACCAATTGCAAGACCTGGTAGATTATTTCAAATTTTGAAAAGAACTCTGATGGTTTTATGATTGTTTCTGATAGGAGTTGTTGTTGGGAATTGTGTTTTTCTACAATGTTAAAGTTTTATCACTGACAGCATAGATGACAATTTTGTACCGCCCGCTTCCAAGCTTCCTATAGTTTTCCTACGTGATAAAACCTCAGTTTTTATTTTTCTCTATTATAGCATATTTCAAGGAGGAAAAGTTGCTCTATATTTTAGTTTTTCCTCTAATTTTAGGGTGCTAGTTCAAATATGAACAAACATGACATTTGTTCGTGATTTGATTAAGCTTTGACTTCGATGATTTGCATCACCCTTAGCAACTATGTCCAGTAGGTTTCAACTGGATTTACTGAAGCAAAGTCTTGCGTGTGTTTGGCCATGAGTAACTATTGTTGAAGCATTGGTGACCTACAGCAGCAATTCTATTGAGCTGAGTCAAATGTCTCACGAATATCCTGCTTTGACCTTGTCACCTTGAGCAACTTTTGGTCCACCTCACCGTTCATTGAAAACAGTGCTCGATAATCCACGTGGATCAAGATTTCAGCTCCGTTTGCGGTTTCTCAAACCATAAACGCGCTGTCCTGTTGGGAAGACGATTGTCACTTTCAGCATCAGCTGGGGCGTAAACAACATCTTGACTAGGGTTTTGCAGCGATACGCTTGACCCGCCGCTCTCCACTTGCGAAGACTGGTGCTAACATCTGAAAGGGCAACCACGCTACCAACGCAGTTGCGTTTGGATTGTCGTCTGTTGGCTTAGATGCGGTCTCTGCTACTTCCTTCGCTAACTCTGAGCCTTTTGTACAGCGTTGATCTCTCCATCGGTGTCAACCTTCGCAGCACATGCAAGTAAGAGCAAAAACCAAGAGTCGATATGATACAGCTACGCCTATAAGAAGGTACGTGGAAGGTCCGTTGCAATGTAAAGTGCATCGCGCAGGATGATTGTGATACCATTACCAGTGTACCAGCAAGACTAAGGATAGCTGCTAATCCAACCAATTGGGCAGTGTACCCAGTCGATCAATGAAAAGGAAGAATGGGTCGACGGAAACGTGTTAACGAGAGTCGCGAGTGCCTGGGCTCACTCCTAGGAAGGCAGAAAGAGCGGCCGGGAGAAGCAGTGTTTTTAAGCTCTTGGGTTTTAGTTTGACACCAACGCTGCGGTTTGCAGCACCTTGAGCAGTCATGGCAGCTGTGATGGAGAGACGTTGAATGGCTAACCGTATGGCTGTAGTACAATTGAACTTCACCGATTGTGACGGTGGAACACCTGATACTGACAGCAGTAACTTGGGTGACTCACTAGTCAAGAAACACACCAAGACCAAATGGCAAAAGTTAAGGATAGCTTTGGTTCCGGTGCAGATATAGTTTTCCAACGATGGAAGACTGGTCTGATAGTCAAACAACCAAGAATTGATATTGCTGAGGGAGGTTATTAGATGGTGTTACCAAGAGATCAAGTACATCTGGAAAATCCACCTACAGACATAGCTTCTTTTCAAACTTAGCTCTGACAACATGGTGAGGACGCCGGAAGAACTGAACCTTTGTGAAAACTAAATCGACTGGTAGATCCGAAGAAGTTCATCGACAGCCAGTTTCCACTTTCGCCGAAGCAACAGAGCTCCAGAGCATCTGATGGAACCAGAAACGAGCACTCATACCAAGAACGGTAACTCAAGCTGCTTACCACTCAAATATCACGGAAGGTCTGACGAAACAAACTAAACCTGGCAGAATAATGAGATGCTGTGATCATTGCCAGAGACTGTGGGTTGTGGCATCTCTCCTGGAAGTGTCGTTCCAAGAGCGTCTCAAAGAGACCACGAACACCCATGGAAGAGACCAGTTGCTACGATAGCTGGATGATTGGAACAGGCAGCCGTCAAAAGTACGGATGGCACGTTGGAACCAATTTCGTGTTTAGCAGCTTCCATCTCTATCTCATCCCTAGATGTCGTTGGCAGACCAAGAGCCACGAGCTTCATCGTACATCTTGTTAACGGTGTCATTCTGCACTTCCAGATAGACTTTGTATTGACCTGAGTTAAAGAAAGCACGAGACTTTTTCCAGGTTCCTCAGCAGCATCTTTGTTACATCTCGCTTCCACCTTCGCTCATGACACGAAGGCGAGTAACTACAGTGAGCACACCGTTAACATTCTCACGCACCTCCGGCCCAAAGGCTCAAGGACTTCTTGCAATTTCTGTACTGCTCATTCTGCAAAATCTCCTTATATTTGTTTCTTGTTTAGAAAGCGATTTTACTCGCTCCCACGAATATTATCTCTATCACGTTTATATGCTCAGAGCGTTTTGCAGAAAAATTTTTGCTATTTTATTTCCTGATTGTTTCTATGCCATTTTTCATCAACATGTTTTCATAACACCACACCTCTGAAAATCATAGTACTTTGAAAGTTTTCAAAAACTCTCTCAGATTTCTACTCATTCTCCATAAAATTGCGTCTCCAAACTCTGTAACAATCGTTTGATACTTTTCTTTAATTATAGTGGCAAAGACTTGGCTTTATATGGGAAACGTTTACTACAGATAGTAGAAATCATGGAGGAGATAGAAATGGAGATGGACTCACTCGAACGTCGTTACAGATGCATGTGAGATTGGATGCCACGAAGAGAAAAGAAATCCAAGAAAAGATGGTAATCTACGGCATGTCAGACTATCACATGACGATGAACCAAAGGAAGGACTTCTCATGCACCCAAACGTTTCTTCTTATTCTTTGATGGTAAGCGGATTGTATTTTACCAAAACACTTCCCCTTTGGAGTAAGCCTGGCCACGGCTCGAAATCTTGGGTCTAACTAGAGAGTGACGATTTTGGTGCACTTTACTCAGCCACGGTGTACTCTTACCTGATGCTCCACTGGATAGCCATGGCAGCTTACTTCCAGGATCTGGCTATGCAGTTTGGTGATCAATTGTTCCTATTCTATACAGGGAAGTGTCCGTGATGACAAGGTGTCGCTGCCACCCCTTTACTCGGGATTGCGCCTTGATGGATAAGTGATGCAGGACAGTAAAAGAACGATAAGATCTTGATTGATCAGCCTGCTGATGCCACTGACCACTTCCGCGATCCACAGATTTTGATCTGAGACAGATACTACAGCCATCGTTGGTGGTCAAGACTTGGAGAGCTTTATCCGTCTTTACAGGGTAAGCTGTCGAAATGAGTTATACAAACTGGCAAGAAAGTTGGGTGATCTTGACTCTGGGCCACATGACCAAAACTGTGCTACTATATGATGGACGTCCAAACTCTTGTCTCTCTTGCTGGAGAACAACCTGTGTCCTCTCTACCGCTTTGCTCCACGAGCCTTGAGTAGGTTCTGACTCACGATAATATCTATCCAAATATGCATAAATCGGCACTGCTCTCTGGATCCTGAAAATGCTCGTATGGAGATGGGCTGAACCACAATCTAGACTATGGTTCTCAAAGCATATGCCACCTCAGGCCTCTCACGCAGATGGACGTGCCTGGGCAGTTAGTTGGCTTGGCTCTGCAGATGTGTCTTAATCCATCTGATCAGTTCTGATCTACCAAGGGACTTTCCACTGGTCAAGGAACCTACCATTAAAGATGGCAAACTCCTATCAGCATCCTGTAGCTGCTGTCAAAGAACCCAGTATAGCCTTCAGCAAGAGGAATACCAGTCGTTCTGACCACGCAGCGGAGCCTCGAGCTTAGCTTAGCAGCCAGTAGTCAGGTGGAACTGCGTTTCCTTGCTGACAGTGAGATGGCAGGACTCCCATCAATTTTGACCCTTGTCAATCGATCACATTGCTGATCACAGAAGCGGCAGGTGAGCACATGCTCAAGAATCAGGAACCACTCGCTCATGTCTCAATCGCGACCAAGCTTACTACCACTGTAACTCTCTACCGATAATCTCAGTCTTTGAAATTCATACTGGCCAAAAGGAGAAAAAGGCTATTTCTGGCCGGGTCTCTCCTCACAAAAGATCAAAATGCGGATCCTCAGTGACGCAACTGACTGCGGGAACTACCATCAGATATGGTCGCAAAACTAACTGATGTCGCAGGAAACTATGCAGCGTCAGGCCAGCCCAACTACTGCTCCATATCGCACACACAGGGCGCGGCTCGGGACTATCTAAAAGGTCAATATAATGAGATAGACGCACGGGAGTTAGTCACACGACCCAACAACCTTGGCTCAGTGGCCTCCAAGGGAAATCTAGCTAGCATTAATTGGGTTGATTCTTCCCAAAATCAGCTTTTCATGTTTTCTATGCTGAATTGATTGATAAACTGGTAGCGCAGACCTGCAAAACGGCCGCTATAAGACCGCTCATCTGTAAGTAGGTGACAGGCACGATTCGGAAAAAGAACGTAGATATCGAAATGCTTCGCTTAACCGAAGTGGATGGCATTATCTCTGCAGCCATAACGAGATTGAGGGACTACGTGGTAACGCGCTATTCCAACTCATTTCTTTTCGACTGCAAACCCATCACCAGACATTCCTCGTCACTCCTCCTGATAACGCTATGCTGGTGGAGTCCTAGCAGCCCAAACCTTTGGCTAAAACTGGATCCAAGTCTGTCATTATGATTACAGGTAATGACAGCTCCAATCTACGACTGGACTTCATGCCATGCAGGCTTTGGCTTCCATCTTCCTAAAAGCTCCCATCATCACATTTCCAGTGACTTTTCACCCTCACTGCAAGGATGGTAATCAGTGTCTGAAAAAGCAAAAAGCAGATGCTGCCTTGCACCGGAGCTGATTTGACTGCCATCTTGGTGATGAAGATCGCCTGAGGAACTGGCATCCTGTCGGTAGAACAACTCCAAGGTCGTTGACGATGGTTTGACATTTTCATCGAGAATTTCTCATTCTCATCTTACTACCACAAACAACCCTGAGAAGAAAATTGCCTCGCCTGACGGTTGATTTGCCAACTCATCGAAAGGAAAAGTAGGTTGCCACGACTGGGTGTTTCTTGCCAGTCGCAATACCAGGTAAGTATTAATAAACGAGAGTCTGAGATGCAAAGTTCTAGACTCTTAATTTAGTATACTATCAATAAATAATATTATAGAAGCAAGCAATATATGTAGTCTTACCCATTTGGATAAGTTGCGGGGATTTAAATATAGTACTAAACCTTTGGATCACACACATTATGAGATGGGTACTGAAATCGAGTATCCAAACAAATGAACTATAAATAATAAAAATAAAAGCCCATTTGTATTTCTTATTCAAAACAGTTATCACCAATTTCCTTGAACCCCAAAATAGTGAACCCCATATCGCTTCTGGCATATCCGAATTTTGCTGTAGCTGAAGCCACCTCATTAGCATGAACAGCGGGGAAAAACACCTTCTGTAAGTGCTACTCTTCAGCCTGTACTAAGTAATGCAACACTTACCATTTTATTTTTTATTCATAATCAAAATCACTCCTCTCTATATTTTTGATTACCAATCTTGTCAGTACAGTTATTATAATAAAAATCAAAGCGTTATCAATGCATACATCTTGTTTTTTTTTATTAAAAAATGAAAAACTGTCAAACACTGTCGTTGGATTAGAAACTCAAATACGGTTCTATGCAGGTTTCTTAAAAATGGCATAAAAAAATCAAACCAGTCCGTTTTTCATGATCAGTTTTTCAAAAGAGTTTGGGCTTTCTAAATTAAAAGTTTTCCAGCAATCAAGCTTTCTACTAAGCTTAGGTACTTCTTTCTCTAGCTCTCTTCAAAATTTTAGAATTTTGCTTGAAGTTTCATGTGTCCCATGCTGGATCCCTGTGCTGACCAAAGCTTCTAAGTGCAAAGTTTCTGATGCGAGACCAACTCAAACGATAATCTGAGCCAATCTCTTTGGGTAGATGGATGACCAAGCAACTCATGCTGACAGTACGACTCGGAGGATTGGGTGACCTAAATTGATCCACCCTTTGGCGCGGCCAGCACTCGGCGCTGTACACATCTCCAGTGGCTCAGCCTCTGTTTCACGTCCATGGTCCAATGGCTGACTCCTTGATAGGCACCATCGATGGCACGTACAGGCATGCGCTGCCCAACAGTGCTTGCCTGATCATTTCCCAGTAGTCATCAAGAGAGCGTCAGTCGTGAGATCCCTCGTATGGCTTGAGTCGCTGACGATAAGGATCGGCTCGTCAAACTGGCGCTACAAACCATTCTTCTGCCAACTACACGCGCTTACTCATCAACTACGTCGGCTCAAATAACGAAAAAGCAATCCGACGAAGTCGTATCACGAACCAGCTGTCGGCGTAGCTGGATGGGATCCCCATTAAACTGCCCTTGACTGAAGCACTAGACTATCGTTTTAAAGCCTCAAGCATGGTATTGGTATATTGGCTCCTGAGTCTTCCTGAGTGTCGTACATGGAGATAAAACCACTAGTCAGGCCTCACCAGAAATTTTTCTCAACTGTTAGCCTCACAAGCTCCACTCACCACGTTTACGACACAATGAGAAGGATAGAAACTGGTCTATGTGTTCCAGCAATTCGCGCTTTGACTCAAAATGGCTCTGGTGTCTCGCTCTCTATCCGGAACCTGATGAGAGCAAACGACCTAATCATTCTGGTCGCTGATGAACTTGAGCCTGTAAAACCTCCAGCACGTCTGACAATCTTACTCGTCAAAACTAGCTGCGCGACTGAGATGCTTCTTCGTCACGCAGAGGAACTGTGCATTCTTGCACCATCACCAGAACTTCTGGAACGATTGAGTATAGGTAGGAGAAGGTTCCTACTACATTTTCACCCAATCTGGTCACGCTACTGCTAGACTGAGATTTCATCATGCTCATGTAAGGCTCCCTTGAAGCTTCCATGAGTAAGCGCCTGAGACTTAACTAGCTCTACGGCCTCGATCTGATTTTTAGCAAATCCATTCTAGTGCCATTATTTTTCAACCCTGCACCTGATGCTGGTGGTCCATACGTCCTCAACAAGGGCAAGCAGCCCTGCCCTTCATAACCTAGACATCAAAGCCGCTGATCAGACCCATCTAACTGGGCTTCCTCAAAGAAGATCTCGTCTCGCAATCAGCTACGCCCACAACGCCTCATCGCTGGTCGCAACTCTAAGCTGACTTTTCCGCAACTGCTTTCAAAACCTTCGCAATACTCACGCTAAGTGAACCTCGGGATACAGTACGCACTGGCCATAGCTGCGAGAGCGATCTCATCCCCAGCTTTGCTACTGCGGGAATTTTCTAAGAAGAGAGCGAAAGAGACCCTGGGCAAGGATGGAACCTCCATAAATGTTCCCAACTGGCTATAAATAATAGATTCATCAAAGTGCTTTTTGAAGCAAGTCCTTCTGCTAAAAGGACTTGTCGAGAATCTTCTTCAAACCCTTGAGAGCTAGCTTTGGATATGGCAGTGGAGAAATATACAGCCCAAAATCAGTCCTTAAGTTACAGCCATAACGCTTTTGGTACTCTCTCCCAAGTCGTTTCTAAAACTACTTCTAAGATGCTGCGTGCTGGTAGACTCATTTACAAATGTGGTGTCGCTGTATGAATAACCTGACGCCAAAAGTCGCTGCGCATGGCTGAGAGTCTACGCAACGTTATCGTTGTTGAAGCACCATAACACGTGGATTTCTGGCTAATCAACATGCACCACAACCCAGCTCCTTGAGTTTGGTCTCGGAGCTCAACACCATACCTTGCAATATCACTCGCTAGTACCAAAACTTTTGATTTTGCGCAGTTTTCTACGTGTAACTGGCATAGTGAAGGGCCGCAGTCAGCCATAGCAAGCTTCTCAGATTTCTAAAACCACGAGGCAAAAGTTGAATTCAAGTAGACCGTGTACAAAACACTAGCCGTCTTACTTTTGATACGACTCAGATTCTGTCTTCCAATGATAACCATATCAATCTCTCTTGCTTCTCGTAGCTTCAGTCAGGATGTCACCTGCACTGGCAGCCGAGCTAAGCACAATATCCTCTGCTGTACTGATAACACCCAACTCTTTAAAAGGAGTCCTTTACCTCAATTTTTCTAGGACTCAGTCACCTCAGGCTTCTGCTAAATCTCGTAATTTCAAAACGTGCATTAGCTCGGTCGCAAAGCTAATCTTTATCAATACTGACTGTCATATTTACCTCTATTTCTATCACTATCCATTGTACTCGCTCACCTCTATCATCACAACTGAGGTCAAATGAGTCGAGCACTGACCACCCAACCAAGTTCCAGCTACACAAAACCCTATTCTACATTTTAGACTGAGCCAACAAACAGAACTCAGGGCTATGCAAAATCGAGCCCTTAGCCAGCCTCAGTTCTTTGAGATAATAGATACAATTTCTGACGAAAACTGTCCGACTGCCATTTCCAATGGAGATAACGAGAGCTAGCATCACGACCACACACATGGCACTAGAAATGGCAATGGCCCGTAGTCACCTGTAACGAAGAAAGAAGGGGTTCGAGTAAGATAGATAACCTGGTACTAACGTGCCAGAATGGCAAGAAACCATCTAGCCACAAGGGCGCTTTGTAGCAGAATACCTAATCTGGGCTGACACAGAACCAATCACCGCAGCACGAGGGCTGCCAAAAGGTAACATTAGCTGGTTCCTTGAGTATCGTAAAATGAGTACTTTGATAGACATCTCTCAAACTCACCAGGGAGGCGCATGGAACGCCGGTTACTCGACCGCGATTGCAAGTAGAATGTAGCAAATGCTAGAGCTTGCCAGAGCTTTATGCGCTATTGAGTAGTGTCACGTTAGTCGCGGGTAAGAGGGCGACGACGTCCAGCTGAGGCTTGAGGGTAATCAAAGCTAAGGATTCCAGCATCACTGCCTGGTACTCGAGTTGATATGGTTGGTCAGCAATATCCCTGAACGTACGTGCGTAACGCATTTGCGCAAAAGGCATGGACCGCACCGCTACTCACTTGTTTCAGACCAGCCAGTTTGAGCGGCAAACCAGAATGCGCACGCCCAAAATGTGCAATCAGGCCAAAGACCAGAGCTCCCAAGGACAGCTAGACAAAAAGGATAATGGAATAAACTTTTTCTACAGAGAGCAAGTAAAAGCAGAAACTAAGGTCGCCACTCCTGCTCCGATGGCACTACGCAGAGCATTCCCACAAAACATGCGGTTGAAAAGAAAGCGACTGAGGGTCGCTGCAGCAGTTGGTTGAACATTGGTGTAGGGAGACGCCTTGGCGTATCTCGCTGGTATGGATAGTAAGCTGCATCCAGACTCAAGCTGACCAGCCACGATCCGCACGCGGAGAAACTCCACACGTCAAACCTTCCTCAATATTATAAGAGGAGGATGTCACTCGCTTCATACATGAGATATATTTGTAGGTCCAATGGAGATGGCGTGGCAGTCGTAGCTTACATTCGCAATCCATAATGCCCTGTGAATGGGCAATCCGAATCTATGGTATCTTCAGCACGATAAACTCAAACTACAGAACCGAGCAACCGAGTCTTCTACAGCATGGTGGCATCAATGAGCTGCATCTCAGTTTTTGATCTCGATCCATGTTTCCTCCTCAAACTCCACTTTATGTTTATAGTATCATAATTCTCGAGAGGATCTTTGCCACAAAAGCGCATGGAGCAAGATTATTGAAGACAGTATATCGTCGTCCGCAAGGAGTTTGCAGTGCTGAAGATGCGAGTAGATGAAACTTTGAGATGCACCGTATTATCTGCTCCTGTGGAGTTACGCTGGCTCAAGATGCGAGAAGAAGATGATGGTGCGGTCTGGTTTATAAACAGAGATCTTTATACGTGTCGTGCCAGACCAACTTTCGCAATTTGCCTTAGTTTTGGACTTTCCGGGATGACGGTCATCAGCAGTGCCCTCTGGTGCGTCGAAACCTCTACTTACTTCGATATTAGCTTCCTTGACAGTCGACAACTGGAAACTAAGGGCCCGTGAAATCAAGACTTGCAGGCCAATATAACTTGGCATGGTCACGGTCGTCACCTTTTTAGCTTAAGCAGTCAAAACGATGAGGAAGCTGCCTTGGTAAGACTACTACAAGTCGTGACTCTCTCTGCTAAGCCTCTGTTTTACAAACCATACCCACTGGTTCTGACTTTCACTGGACTCTTCTTCTTCTTTCAATCTTAGTCAGATTTTCAGAACTTCTTTTCGCTGATTCTCCGTAAATACATTGTCAGTGGAATGCATCCAGCCTATCGTCGTAATCTTAAAGGATTCTTTACCTGAAGTATACAGATTAGACTTCTAACTCTGAGGACCCTTCTATGCGCCTGAGCCAGCATCTGGATCCAAGTGCAGACAACTCTCCCTTCTTCTACGGTACTCACTCTGCCTGGTCTCTCGCACCAATCCCAAAAATTCGCGTCTAGATTCGCTTGCGCTGACAGCTCTGCAACTTTGAGATCTCACGGTAGCTGGGTGTTCCGGATATCCACACTCAAAGAAGCGGCAACGTACGAAACTCTGGTAGTAGAGATCCAGATAACGTGCTTTCGCGATGACGTCTCTTTTCACTGGTCTTTCCACGCGATTTTTAGCACTTTGCTTCTGGGCTTAGCTTTGAAGTTGCCTGATGGGCTATCCATCTGTCGTGGCTGCCACTAGAGATATGAGGTCAAGGCTGCCTCTGAGAAACCTTTGTGTTACCTCTCTGTAGTCCGCCTTGTACATCATCAAAAACAAGTCTTGGCCTCATTCTCTGCATGGCTATAAGATAGGCTGCTAGATAAATCAACATACATCCTCTGAAACGATCTGGTATCAGCAGTAGCTTTTTAGCAGTTGCTTTTGATGACCAAGTACCTCCCAAAGCTTGTAGCCACGAATGGGCTTTCAGCCATGACCGAAGGGAAGAGGTTTTGAAAATGCTGGAGGGCAAATGGTTACTGCACTATCGCTCATCATGAGGGAGTGTGCACCTGTCAGCACTCTCGTAGAAAAGCCATCATGGCATAGATGTCACTCCTGCACGGTTACGCCTTTAGAGCCATGCGAGCCTGCCTCAGGTGACACGTGGTGGACAGAAACCCCAACATAGAGTTGGTGCTAGAGCCAGACTGCGTCTCTGCAAAGGCTACAGCAATCCCAAGAGTCCGTCACGCTCAGCCGTCTCCATCAGGGTTAAAGCACACAGCATTTTGAGGCTTTAAGTCACTGATGGACGAAATACCTTTCTAGTGTGCGCCAAGCGCATCGCTTCAGAAGAATCTGTCCCATGATACGGACAGCGTCATCATTGAGAGGGATAGTGTAACTGATGTGGCGCTTAAGATCAAGACCAACTACATATTCCATAGCTAGGTACCTGCTGACCGTCCTCTTCGCCGACACCGTTATCCAGAACTAATCTGTGGATGATCGAGCATGTGTCGCACGCGCTCTCACGCTGAAAACGAGCAACAGCAGCAATCGGGCCAGTCGAAGTTAGTCCTCGAGACCTTAATAGCCACTCTACGTCTAAAATCAAATCCTTGGCCCAGGTAGACATCTGCCATACCTCCACGACCAATTTGTTTGCTAAATCCGATACCGCCTGGCAAAAATCTTTGCCGATCGGACTCATTCTGCCATAGCCTCCTTAATCGGAAACAAGGCAACGCTGTAATATTACTCAGCCCTCCGGCATTGCTGGCAAAGTGCAATCACCTGCAAAGTGGCTGCCTTATCACCGTAAGCGAAAATATCGCTTGTCAGCAATGTCATAGATCCTCACCGCCTTGAAATCATATTGACGTTAGACTCTCGCTATTCATGCGACCTTAGATAGGCCACCTGGTTCCAAGCGACAATTCCAAAATCAGGTTGAATTTCGTCTCCTTTGTCCGATCGATGCGTGATGATATTCTCTTTGTGGATGTGCTCTAGCTTCTCTCAGACGTCAATTGATTCTGTACTTGAGCACCCATTGACCAAAGAATGATCACTTGTCAGTTGACGGTACTCTTCCCTCGAATGGGACTGAGTCTCCGAATCTCCGATATGTGTGGCACAGCGCCTGACTCCGATAACACAAAGAGCTCTCGAGGGCTGGCATTCCCTTGTACGTCGTATCTCGTCCTGAAATTGATGATCTTTTGATTTTCAACTTCTAGATGGTGGGGCAAACATTCGCGAACTTCGTGTTACACGGTGATCGATCCATGTCGTAACCCAGAGCAACACTTAGGTCCGCAACCCGCCATCCCCACTGCGCAAGCATTTCCCGGTGCGATGACCTCCCATCCTACTCACAGCTTAAGATGATCATCAAAGTGACCAAGCACGGTTGACAGCATTGACGTAGCCTTGATTACTTCCAGTACAGCTTCTGACCCACATCCAAGAATATATGGCCAAATCTCCACTGTGTCAGTTCCTTCCAATTGGATATCTTACGAAACTGGCTGATGGAAGAATCCATCTACCTCCGTGAGCACCTCTGGGAGTAATAAGTGATACAGCCACCTTTTAGAACATCCTTGCATCTCGTGAGTCTAGCTTGAATCGGCTCAAACTCGGGATGACTCTCTATGTGAACCGCTTGGAACCATCTGAAAGTCTCCAGAGACGAGCATAGTGCAGGTACTCTAGGTTATTATACCACCTTCGTAGTGAGCCAAACACTACCTAATATTAACTCCAGCCAGTCTCCTGTAATGACGCGAAATCTGATGTTTCTTTGTATACTTTGATATCGTTTGCGACGCAATAGACCAATCCTGAACAAGGCGCAACAAGTGGCATTATCAGATTGATCATCACCGAAAATTTCGCGTACTTCTTTCGAGCATCCAATGCGTGTTTGGACACGTATCGCTACACCTAAAGCGTTGAGCATTTCTTTTCTTGACTCAAAGTGGAGTCGGCGGTCGTAGAGATCTAGAGCCGCCACCTGACCTGTCGTCAAATAGGGATGCAGTCGGGCGGTCTATCCACCAGGAGCTGCAGCAGCATCCAAAACCTGCTCTGTCGCCTGTAGCTCTAGAAAAGTCGAAGCGAGCTGGCTTGACTGCATCATGCGGATGAGTGACGACACTCTCCGGCAAACAAAGCGACTAGACCAGCAAAATGCCCTGCTCATAACGACCATAGTAGGAAGATAAAAAGAGAATCACTTGCACCAAGCAAAGCTTTGATTTCCTCTGCACACAATCGGTCAAGTAATGGATACTGGCTTTATTCCAAGGTAGTAGATTTCAAAATCGCTCTGTCGCTCGCTCTTCACCGTATTCTGCCTTGAGTCTGGAAACTAGCCAAACTGGGAGAGAAATAGGCAATGGGAATCGCCTGTGTTTTCTCGGCTCTGATGCTAGCACATCTGGCCAGCCTTCACGCAGAATACGACGAAGGACAGCGTTAGTGATTTAATCACTGCCTTTGCGGACTTTGGGCGATTTACTGCTCATTGACTACAGCATGGATCTGAATCTCTTGTCCAAATAGCGAGTTGAGTAGGCACTCGCGTGAGTGAAGAAGGACATAGGAGCCAGCCATCTAGCACTGGTCCTCGTCTCTCGATAAAGTGGGATAGGTACCATCCGGAGCAATTTTACGTGCCACCGTCCCATAGACCAGCTGGTCACCAAGCCCCTTTGTCTGCTGTAGGACGACTTCCTTGAGATGCTTTAGCTCAAGGCGATAGTACCTATGCGCTTTGATGATCAGACATCTCTCGCCCTGCCATGAGCTAAACTCTCAGCCGTATCTCTACTTTAGCTCACCAAACTCGTTCTCCTACAGAAATCAATGTCTCGCCCAACTCCTGTTGAGGAAGAGCGAAAGCAATGTCCATCTTAGGGCTTGGCACCAGCTGGGTGACCTGTTTGAGAGACAGGGCTCCTTCTGCTGTTGCAACAATTCAATTCTTCTCTTACTGATGGAGAGATCTCTTGCGTTCCCTGACCTTCTGCTGTAGAGCCTCCTGCAGATTTGCAAAGGTTCTCCCTTTGAGGAAGGTGTGGGCAACTGGGCCAGTGGATCTCATCCATGGATTTGATTAAAGAGTTGATCATTGGGCTGGTTCCAGTCGCTTTTCTCTCCTCACTGGCAGTATTCTGGAGAGAAGGTAATCTTGGCTTGGATCACTGCGGTTCGGGCTGGATGTCACCAGCAAGGATAGGCGGGCAAAGTGTCGTCCAGCAAATCACGACCAACTAGCGCCAATTTCACAAATACAAAGCTGCCGACATTGTCCAATTCAACGAACATCAGAGATACTGCGACGAAATCATATCTCCTGCATCCATTTCTTTATCCATTTCCATAATGGCTGGCACTGGCTTCCTGCATCCCCGCCAGATCAGGGCGCAATGGGTAGGGCGCACCCACCACGGTGTTTTAGGGAAGAAGAGGCGTGAACGATTGACCGCAAAGTCCATGCTACTGAGGGAGTCGCATTTGCAAGAAACTGCCCAAAAGCAGTGCAGCCGCAATTCCATCCGGCCTTAGTCAGCCTGGCAATAGTACTCCCATCTCGACTTGCAGATAATTTTCTAGGTTGGTGAGTACGGGAAGTCCTGCATCTTTTGGCAGCTTGTTTTAACTGCTCTTGGATCACTACGGGACCACAGCATATCTCGGCTACTGGCTGGGTCACATTTCCGTAACGCCATCTGTCAAAAGTCCTTTTTAAAACTGTTGCTGAAAAGTCGAGATGTCCGTACAAAGATGCAAATTTTCCTATATGCATCTCTCCTCCTTATAAAAATTGCTGTGGCTCATGGTCAATGCTGAGATGGAGCCCACTATTTTCCCTGTTCGTGAGCTGGCCAAGGCCGATTTGATTGAGCCTGGACGAGCTCATCTTCTAAAACACGGTATTTAATCAAACCTGAAGTAATGATAGAGGCTGTGGGTACGAGCAATGGGTCGAAGCGTCGCCCAAGGAATGTTGCTCGTTCTGATAAACCCTGACCGCAGAAATATCCTATAACTCATAAGCACGTTTGACAACTCTCTCTTTCTTAAGTGAGAAAGGGTAGTGCCAATGGTGAAATCGTCTGGTGGATGCAACTACGATGTCTGATACGTCGCAGGCATGACGAAAACCCTGCATACCTGATCCTCGTAAACTCGGATAGCGTAGTGCTGCGGATTGTGAGACTGAATCAAGACCTGACCAGCTTTCAGCACGAGGGCCTGCCCGGCCTGCCACCCGAGCTGGTCGAGAGCTGTAAAGGTTCCTCTCAGAAGAATGCACTCAGGCAGATCTAAGGATGCAGATCCGCATTGGGCACTCCGACTAGGATCAGCACTTGGGAAAACAACCCTCGTAGCAATCATCAGAGTACTCTCAGCTAAAATATTCCGCTTCTCCTCGCCGACTGGCTTATGAAGAGCTTGTTGACTGCCTGCCCTTTCACGCGCTCGCGTCCACATCCATGCACGTAGAATGCGAGCCTGAGGAAAAAGCTCTGCTAACCTCACCAAGTAAGCCTTTTGAGTCCCCTGTTCCAGCAGTAGCGAATGTCATGCGACTCTGGCAACTAGGGACAAACCTGAGGAATGTCCTTCGAAAAGTCCACAGTAATGTGCAGTGTCCATGGTCTTGGTAACGCCATGTACAAAGGTCAAAATATCACAGTTGGCACACGCATCCACCATCCACTACACCGACGCACATAAAAGCGTGTTGAATTCACCGACGATTGGAGCATAAGAAACATCTGCTCTTTTGTTTTAGTAGACGGTCCCGAATCGCGGTTTCCGCCATGGCGAGGTGGCGTGAAAGGGCTATGACGTCTCGTTTTGTCCGATATGGTCTCTTTGACGCCAATTTTCAGCAGACGCTCTAGGGGATCCTAGCCAAGAAAGGATTGGCACGTTGGGTCAGAACATAAGTGCTGATAGACACCTTTGCCAGCGCGAGCACGGCCTCTAAGCCTGCAGGCCGCCGAAAATCCAAGAAATCCAACGCTGCTTGATTGTATTGGAGGCCCTGTAGAAACTAGCCACTTCTCTAACGCATGATAACGATTGCCGTCACGCTGAGAAGCTCGCCCATGCTCTTCATCGGCAATCATGACACCCAGATTTTTCAGCGGAGCAAAGATGGCAGATCTTAGCACCAGCAACAACAACTGAGCGTCTCCACGCCTCGACCTGCAAGCGTCATGCGCATTTCTCACCATTTGGACGAAGCCTGAGTGAAGAATGGCCACCTTGTCCCACGTGCTATAAAAACGTCTCCAGTGGCCTATATGCAGGTCACCCAGGCACCAGCAAAGACGTCTTGCTCATCCAAAAGCTCCTTGGATAATCTGCAAATAAACCTCGGTCTTCCACACTTCCTGTAATCACGCTTGAAGGAGGAAGGGCTGACTGACTGCTCAATCGCACCTCACAACCGCGCTCACGCGCCTTGTCGCTGCTCTGGATCGACTCGAGGCGACTGGCCTCAATTCCTTCGAAAATAAGCAGCCGAGCGTTTGGACTTCTTTTGGACTATGGTAACGAAGCACCTTTGTCTCGACAAAGAAGCTGACTTGCTCCGCATGAAGCAGGACTCTCTAGCAAACTAGGCCAAAAGACGCTCTCTGGATGAGACGAGTGTGACAGGCCTTCTAACGAATCCTTCTTGGCGCGCGCAGAAATCATCGAGCACCCTTCTAATCGAGCAAAGTGATTCACCTCTAGCACCAAGACTGGGTCTTGGCCTTCTTTGATCGCACCGCCTGATATCCCAGACCAAGCGGACCTTTCTCGATCAAACGCGCATCATCTCAGCCGCCTTTAGCCAAACTCGAGAGGCAAAGCGTTTAAATCCTCTGAACTCAACAAGCGCTTCACTCGAGTCTCCTGACTCCACCATGTGAGCGAGGAACTTGGCATGCAGCTGGAGTTCAAAAATCCAGGAAGCACCTGCCTTTGGCATAACGAGACTTGCAGGCAAAGAACTGACTACGATGGTTCCTCTCCACAACCAAAAGCTGTTCTTCCGTTAAGACTGGGTGAGATCCAGCACCCAGCGATCTCTTTTCAAGTCATGTTACGCTACCTGCATCATGTCTCTGTTCGTCCCAAGACAATAACTCCCTGAATCAAGCGATTGGCGCTGCAGTTTGCCATGAACCGCATGCCGACTTCCAACATCCTCAAATTCTTCTGAGATCTTGTCGTTATAGGGCTCGTCTGTCTCTGCCTCAAGGGAACATCCACAGTAATTTCTGCAAAATGTCACTTATCCTCAACCTCCTTCTCTTCTTAAATCCTTTTAACTTAATTGAGTATTCTTGCAATAGTAAAAGATTGGTCCCTGTCCTTAAATTTTTTCACCTCTTCTTTCTTTTCTGATTTGCCTTTGATTTCTTTTTCTTCTTCAACGTCTCTCTGAATAGTAATGATTTAAACAGCCCAAGTGCCTCCTCTTTGACCTGGGGGGCATACATTCCTGATCGCAATTTCTCCAGTACGCAGAGTTGATTTTGACGTAATTGAGCTGCGGTGCTCCAGCCGAATTCCAAGGGAGCACAGCTTGCCCAAAATTATGAGTAACATTTACGGAAATTACTGGCACTGAGGCTCACACCACTGTCTGTACTTGCTTTGGCAGTCATCAATAGTTTGGAGACTTTGGTGGTATATCCTGATAATACCCAATCATGGTCTGAAGTACGGAAAATGTCTGTTTCAATCATGCTCAAGATAAAAGAGGAATATATTGATAAGCAAAGTGTATTACATCAATGCATCAAAGCAATTTCCTCCTATTATAACCACTTACATATCCGTACCCTGGCCCATGAGATTAACTTTGCAATTCCAAACCAGGTGCCAAAAAGAAGATGCATCCGAACTTTTTTCGGAATTCAAGATCTCGCACCTAACTCTAGGGAAAAGACACTGATCCCTATCATGCTCTCATATAGCCAGGAGTCTCCAGTAGAAGCTGTAACGGAAGTATACCTGCACACTGAACATTTGGCCCTACTTGATCAATTCTCCGTAACCTTCCTGCATGTAAAAGAAATAATCAACCACTCCATCACCCGACGCCAGCCCAAGTGCTGTCATAGATACGAACATTGAAACTGACTTTGCAACTCAAAATTCCCTGTCTAACTGTCCTTCCAACCCTGCTGGACCCAGCAAATGACTAGTGTCCCTAACTAATACTATATCCCTTGGAGAATGGTGGAAACACCTGTGAATATATATCAGTTTACCTCACAATCTTTCATCTAGTGTGTCAGCAAGTAGTAATTTCAACCAGCTCTTTCTTATTTTATTCTGTATAATCTAATTGCACAGTCTTTGGCTGGTCCGCGGTTACCTTCCTGCACCCAGGATTGCTTCAATCTTCTACGAAACTCTCATGGAGCCCAAGAGACTGTGACCCTCCTGATCGACCTGATCACCTATACTGCACTCCCTGACCCAGCCTGAAGGTGCCATTTAACACCTCTGTGCCTATTCAAATTTCTAAACCCATGGGATGTCGATGGTTTCTGAGGACCTACCAGAGCCTCCCTGGACGGGCTGCGCGACAGAACGCCAGTCATAAATGATGACTGTGACTCACACTTTCTGTGTCCGCATCCCGTGGTATCAAAGATTAACTACAACCAAAACCCCTCACTGCACAGTGAGCCTGTCTGAAATTGATCCTAACGCATACCTTCCACCCATTGTTTATTTTACACACGTAAGAACCTGTTAATGATAGTGTAGATTTTCTAAACATTAGATAATTAGTTTAACTTGAATAAACAACGATAAGGGAGAATTAACCGTGTTGATATTAACTGACCCATGACCATCAGTCAGCATGTCCAATTCAGAATTTATCTATTTAACTGAAGATTGAACTGAGATTCAACTTCGATAATGATTGGGATATCCATCCATAAAGTTCACTGTAACTTCATGATGAGGATCAAACCTGATACTGATAATGTCCAACCGACAAACCTCAAAGGCTGAATAATATACCTTCACCACTAACATAATGACCATGAGGCCCGCCCAGGCATTTAAACCCTGCATGAGGACCCACACAGTACCCACCAGCAAATCGTGCTACCAGCATGTGAGATCCCTGGGGTTCCCATCCTTAACTCGCCTGTTCCTGCTTGAATGCGGAGTCTGTGCAACCTCAGTACTGTGGCCTCCGGTCTGCAGAGGCCCTGGCCCTGACCAGATCCAACAGGCCCAGTCCAGCCTCGGCTCTTGCCCCCAACCCCTCCGCCCACCAAGGGTCTTTGCCCACCATCACTCTGTCCTTTATCAGCTGCCTCTGTTCGCCAAACCGTCACCCTTTACGATCAAGACCCCACAGCTAATGTCCAAGGTCAAACGACCGCCCAATCATTTTTGAGGTTTGACAGTTCCGACGAATTCAGCTGGCCCACTCTTCTGGCCATTTCATTTCAGCCTTCATTCTCCATTAGTGCTTCTTTTTGAAGAGACTTGCTTTCGCTCTTAGCTTCATTGAGTAATAAATCCGCTTCACGCTCAGCTTGTCCTCGTAAATTAGTCTGCTTCTTGTTCAGCATTTAAAAAGCATCAACTCCGCAGCTTCCTGTGATGATTTCATCTTGAGCTGAGATGCTGACATCATCCAATGACTAAACCAATGATGACGGCAAAACAACGATAACAATCGCCATAATTTCCATGTTTTTACCTCAATTTTATTTGTTTATCCGAATGATATGCATTCTTTGTACATTCTACCATAAAAATCATTTTTAACAAACCCTTAAATAGAATATGTTTTGGGGAATTTTAGGCGTATTTTAGGATTACAAATTCTTTGGTTTTTAAGGAGATAATTCAGTATCGCTATCAAAAAGTTCCACTGAATCTCTACAGCTATGGATTTTCTGTTGTTGTGCCAAATAGTGTTCCACTAGATTCAAACATTTTGCTTTCAAGTCTTTGAAAAATTCACTTTGAGAAATTACAGCTTATCTTCAAGATCAAATTTGTCATAAATTAACTTTTTATTTAGTTGTATCAATTTATTTCTTAGCATTAGTTTATCCTCATCGAGAGCTTTTTTAAAAATATACTCATTAATCAATTTATTATCTTCTTCATTTTTGAAAAATAAGTTTTAATATTATTGGGAGTTCTATGTTCTAGTAGACGATGGATAACATCATCACTTCTATCATGGAACCAGGTCCAATCTACTTCAGGATAAAGTCCCTCGAATATCTCTTCAATATCTTTTTAAAAATCTCAAAATCAGAAAAATATCCTTTTTCTACTTAAGTTGTATAAATCTGATACAGACTTTTTCTCTTGGGTCTGGGAAAGTTTTAACCCCTCATCTCTTTTATCATTAATTCTTTTAATCAAATAATGGTAGATTTTATTTTTGTATCTGAGGAAAAATCATAGACATTATAACTCATCAATCAATTACTTTATGGTAAATAATGTTTCTCTGATTCTTCATAAACTTTTTAGAGTATCTAGAATGTCATCTTTAATATCCTCTTCAAAAATACTTAAAATAAGTGACATATCAAAGTCAGAATATTCTATGATATTTTTTTATATCATCATTTTTATATTTTATTCTTAAAATATCTGTATTAAATTTTTCGAGTACTATTATTGCAGTTTCCTGATCAGTTGAGCAGTATTCTAGTAACTGTAGAATAGAGTGGATACACTGAATTATATAAAGAAAAATTTTTCTCCAAAATTTCATTTAAATGTTTATTTACAGTCCCAATTATCTTAGATTTCAATGAATCTTTTATCAATAGCATCCATATATTATCGAGGACATTTTAATAAGTCCTCCTAAACTTCCTCGCTCCAATTATAATACAGTATTTGATTATTTAAAATTTCTATTACTTTTTCTATGTCAATATCATCAACAAGAGGAAGAAAAGTTAGCATATTTTTAAGCTTCTCGAAGATTTTTCATCTTCAGTAATTTTCAAGTCTTTTCTTGAAGATGAGTAATTCGATTCAACAAATAGTCTTCGCTTCCTCAGTAACTTTATTTTGCCAAATGAATAGTTTCTAAAAATATAAATTTACAACCTTAAAATCTATATTCGGAAGAATTAATTGAACATCATCCAAATCAAGATTTTTAAGCCAAGAAGATGTTCTATCGAAAATACTTGAATCAGGGTTTACATATGAATTATCATAACTGAGTAATAATATTTCAAATATCTATTAATGATTGATTTATAAATCTTATAATGTTCAACACATAAACAATTTAATTTTAAAAAGTTACAAAGATTTTTACTGTAACCTGCATTAAAGTAGATGATTATTAGTCAGACCATCCTCTCTTCTATAGCTTTTCATGCTCTTCACGAATTTCATCAAATAATTCATTAATAGTTTCTAATTTTTCTATATAAAAATTGAGATTAGGATTGAATCTCTAAAAATTCTATAATCTTTTTCTCATCTCCTGTAAATCGAGTTAATAATTTGTTCTGTTAATTCGCTTTAATTCTCCATCATAAATTGGCTCTGCATAACTAGGGTGTTTTTCGTATCTATCAATTATTTGAATTTGCTGAAAATTAAATTCACAAACTAAGAAATTAAAATAGTCTTTCTGACGAAATGCTATATTAGCTAGTTCTCTAAATTTTGCTTTTGCTAAAGAATATTGTTTTTCTTCATACAACTTAAAAGCCTTACTTAAGAATCGATTCCCCTTTAAATCTCTAGGCTCACCAATCTCCATATCTAGAAAGCGGTTTAATAAAGATTTTTTAGATACCATAATTCGTAATTCTTCATGACCATCAATTTCAAATCTTATTGATTATTTCCAAACCAGCAATACTCATCATCCCAGTTTAAAGCCCTTTTCTTTAAATCAGAATATCTAGAAAAATCTTTCGCATCAATAAAACTAAGTCTATCTAAAAAAGCCAGTTGATTCCATAAATCATCAGCATTATTTACATCTTGACTTCGGTTTTCTGATAGAACCTCTAAAAAATATTTTGTCCTGCAATACAATTTGTTCTGTTTTTCGGATGTCTCCTGACCTGGATTCTCTTCATTAGAGATAATGATAATTCCTTGCTTCTTATAATACTCTCGAATGATCATAGACGGTTCCTCGGGAGTATAAAAATAAGCATTTTTAGCATCCAATTTAAATGTATTTTGAATCATTCTAAAAATTGAATTAAAAGTCGAATCACTTAGAGAATACCCCACAAACAATAGAGTATGATTCTATTATCAATGACTGGATTAAAGTAGAAATCATTGGGAAGTTCAAATGATAGTCTAAATAATCATCTTCTTTCAAAACAATATTTTTCTTACTCAAGTCACCATGCATTTTAATCAAGTATCTTTCCGAACTCGTATAGGGGATGTCTTTATCTTCAGCTACTACATTGTACTTTAACAAGCCACTTTCAAATTGACTCTCCAGAAGTGAATCATAGTTTGTCGTAATAATATGTTTTGGTGCAATTTTTTCTATTAATTTATGTAACTCATTTGGTTTTACTCAACTCCCTTCTTAAAGAAAAATTTCTTCTATCTTTCTTTGTAGTACTGATTTTTCCCAAAAGTATCATAATAATACTGAGCAATTCTCAGTGGACTATCTGTTCTTTCTTCTGGTATGTCCAATTCTTTTTTTAATGATTGAATCAATTCTCCCCAAGTTGGTAGATTAGAATTAGCTGATATTCCTGCACCAACAAACAAAAACTAAGGAATTTTTCTTTAATAGAATTCCTTTATTTGAGTTATAGATAAATTATAATTTTTCTTCCATATTTGAACCATCCTATCATTAGCTTTGTATGACATAAATACAAATTATCCTTAGAAATCTTTCTTTTTATTATATAATCTTAAATAAAAGTTTATCATGGTTTATAAATATAAAAATTTATTTGTCTTTTATATTCAATTTATGATTTTAATATTAACCAATTTCTTCATTATACCACAAAGATAAGAGCTATAAAGCGGATTCATGGACAAACAACCTAGATTATTATACTAAAATTTTTCACTGGCTTTTCTAACTCTAGGAAATCTGTCATTTCTCAAATCAAAGATTTATCTTCTAATTTATTAGCTAAAAATTTAAAAATAAAAAGCCTACCTTTCAGTAGACTCTAATAATGATCTTTGAAAGGATAAAAAGCGATAAGCTTTTCTACCATCCATCATATATATCAAGCGATTTTTCTGCGTCAATACGACGCGACCAAGCTCCTTGGTACTCATACTTGAGCGGTTCTGGCTTACCAATCTCCTGTAAAAGGGTCGCGTTGAATATTCTTGATTAGTTTATTGATTCTTTTTCAATGTTTTCTTATCCTGGTTTTGCCAGTAGCAATAATCCG
>BNJT01002914.1_pt1 | contig 44848 bp, 68 predicted proteins | sample 8540491 | NCBI WGS metagenome assembly BNJT01 (sample SAMD00202455, study PRJDB9452) | human saliva metagenome | host: Homo sapiens | reverse complement strand
AGAATCTGTCACACAGATTTTATTGCAGGGGAAATTTGAGACCTTAGGCTCAAATTTCAGCTATAAGACAACAAAAGCTGGCTGCTAGCGTCTAATACTACTATACAAAAATATCAATTTCCACACCCTCTACTTCTTAATAAAACGTGATAACACGACACTTTGCAATGACAATAACTGTCACTAATAATCCCTAACACAATTCCCCAACCATGTGCAAGACCCGTTAAAGGAACCGTAATATTCATCCCAAAAATCCCGTTACAATATTTGGAATCGTTAATAAAATTGAAATAATCGTTAATAATTTCATTGTATCATTCAAATTATTATTCAACACATTATTATAAGTACCCGATAATTGTTGTAAAATCTGAAGATTAATCGAAGTCATTTCCACTAATTGCTTTTGCTTCAATTAAACTATTTTTCTAATTTTTCTTCTTCAGCGAACTCTAATTCCTTAAATAATACTTGAGTCTTTAATTGCTCTAACACAATCGCATTTTGCTTTGTTGCAGAAACTAAATAAACACTCCCAATCTCTAAATCAGACAATGCAAATAAATTTTTTTCTTCGTTGTTTTATGTCTTAATTTATGACTAAGAATTTCCTGTTCTCTTTTCAAACTTTCAATCTTAGGAAAATAATTTTCAGTAATCATCATTAAACTAGAAAAATAAAAAGTAAACACAGAAATATCCGGTCTCTCTTCCCATTCTTTCCTCATTGCCTCCACGATATAGGCATTATGTTGATTAGAAATCGTAATGATTTGATCTTTTCGAACGATAAAAGTCATTGGAACGGTCTCATACCGATTTTCTCTCTTAGTTTGTTTAATGACATTATAAATCACTACTAATGTTTCTTTTTGGACGACAATATTCAATATGTGCTCTTTCGTTTTTCATCTAGCGCATACTCTAACATTTCTTTATCAAGCTGATATGTATGATAAACAGAAGAAGCAGCACTAATTTCTTCTGAATTTATATTTATCCACGCACACGAGTTCCCAAAATTTTGTTCAACCATAACTATCCCCTCCATTAATCTACGTAAGTGTATCATAAATGAAACAATCCCTAATCTAAAAATGCTCAAAAATAAGATAAAATACAAAAAGACTTTCCATAGTAGTATGAGGAAAGTCTGATTAACCATACGTACTCCCATATTTGTCCGTACAAATACAAATGACTTTTCGCAGTAGTACAACCCAAGAGACCCGAAAGGGGCTTCTGGCGTCCTAGTGCTACTATATATAAAATCCTATCCGCTAACGTTCTCTCATAATATTCAGTAAAAAATACAAAAGACTTTCCATAGCAGTATGAGCAATAGAATCTGTCTAACAGATTCTATTGCGAGAACTTCGAGACCAAGGCTCGAAGTTTAGGGCATGAGACTCGCAAAAAGCGAGGGCTGCGCGTCCTAATACTGCTATATCAGGAAAAGTCTATTTATATTATGTTACTCTTCGTTCAACAACCCTTCTAATTGTTCTAGTCGTTGTTCGAATACATTCATTGCATCATATAGATATTGAGTTTGCGTCATATCTACCCCAGCTTTTTTTCATAACCTCAATCGGTTTGTCGCTACGACCAGCTCGTAAGCAATTCAAGTATGCCTCTAAATCGTCAGGAGTACCATGTAAAAATCTTATCTGCCAAAGCAGTCGCAGCAGCCATACCAGTTGCATATTGATATACTAATAATTCATATAGAAGTGAGGAATACGAGTCCACTCATACGCAATCTCCTCATCTTGAATCACATTTGCATAATACTTTTTATTAATATTCGCATAAACTCAGACATTGCCGCTTGAGTTAATGGCTCACCATTTTGATCCGCCACATGAATTTGATGCTCAAACTCTGCAAATTGAGTTTGACGGAAAATAGTCGATTTAAAACGATTTTAAATAATTATTTAAAATATAAATTTGACTCTCTTTATCCGTATGTTTCTTCAATAAGTAGTCTGTCAATAAGTTTTCATTCGTTGTAGAAGCAATTTCCGCTAAGAAAAATAGAATAATCTCCATATTGGAATGGTTGAGTATGACGAGTGAAATAACTATGCGCACTATGTCCTAATTCATGAACTAATGTAAAGAAATTACTTAAATCATCATGCCAGTTTAATAAAATATATGGCGCTGTTGTATACGCACCTGATGAATAACCACCACTACGTTTCCCAATATTTTTCCGCAACATCAATCCAACGTTGTTCATAGGCTTGTTTAAGAATATCTTGATATTCTTCCCCTAATGGTTTCAATGCTTCAAAAAGTTGCTTTAGAAGCTTCTTCATGAGTTGTATTTAATTGGTGCTTCACCCTGTAATTGGAACATGCAAATCATACATATGTAATTCATCTAGTCCCTAAAAGCTTTTTGTTGTAAAGCGATATAACGATGTAATAATGGTAATTTTTCATTAACTACTGTCAATAATGCATCATATACTTCTTCAGGAACTTGGTTAGCAGATAAAGCTGCTTGACGACTTGATTCATAGTTATGAGCCAACGCTTTTAAAATTATGAGCTTTCACTTCTGAACCTAGAGTGCTAGCAAATGTATTTTTTTAAATTGAATATATGGTTTATATTTAGTTTCAAATACATTTTTACGAACTTTCACGATTAGTTGACTCTAAGAATGTGATATAGTTTCCGTGAGTTAATTCCACTTCTTCTCCATTTTCATTCTTAATCGTACCAAATTTAAGATCCGCATTATTTAAGAAATTAAATGTTTTTGACGGTCCAGAGAATACTTCATTTGCTTTCGATAATAAAGCTTCTTCTTTATCCGATAAAACATGTCCTTTTTAATACACGAGCTGCTTCTAATGCCACACGGTATTCTTCTAGACGTGGTTCTTCTTTAAAGAATTTTTCAAATTCTTCATCTGATTTTTCTAAAATCGCTGGTCCAAACCATGATGTTGCACCTGATACTTCAACATATACTGAAAATGCACGTTGATTTAACACTTGATTTTCATCATTTGTAGTATCTTGGTCAGCTTTTAAATGTGAATATACATAAGCTGTTTCGATTCTTTCTTCTACTTGATAGGATAATAGTAAGTAGTTATATAAATCAGTCCCTGAATTCAAAGCTGTTTCTTTGCTAGCAGCAAGTACAGGAATTTTTCTGATACGAAAGCTAAATCTGCTTCAAAACCAGAGTTGTCTGGATAGATTAATGTTAAGTCCCATGTTAATTCAACAGGAACTTCTGAACGAGTTAATGGCTTTTTATCACTCATTTGTTCTCCCACCTTTACTTTTAAGATATGAAACTATTCTACTATGAAAAAGGTAAATTTATAAAAGCAAAAATCCTTAAAAATTAAGACTTTCTTATCATCTTCTATTCTCATTTTACTAATTGAGAATGATTTTCACTCTCATCTAGTTTAGAATTATTCTAATCTGGAAAAATTTATGCTATGATGTATTCAACAAATAAAACATGAGGTGAATAAATGATGAACATTTTAGAACAAAAACAAATTCGATATACTATTACTTGCGGAACATTGATTATCTTAGGACTAGCTGCTAGCTTCCACGGATTGAATCTAGTATCTGTACTTTGCTACTTAGCAGCTTTCTTGGTGGGAGGATTCCACTCTGCTATTGAAGGCATTCAAGAAACTTTCCAAGAACAACATTTAAATGTTGACTTATTAATGGTATTAGCAGCCATTGGTGCTTCTATCATTGGTTACTGGTTAGAAGGAGCTTTATTAATTTTTATTTTCTCATTAAGTGGAGCTCTAGAAGAATATGCAATGGCAAAAGTGAAAAATCAATGACAGAATTATTAAACTTACAACCAAAAACTGCTACTCGTATCCGTGATGGTCACTACGAAACAGTAGACGTTGAAGACTTAGCTATTAATGATGTAATTTTCATAAAAAAAGGGGAAGCTGTTCCAATGGACGCTATCCTAACAGAAGGTGAAAGTTTATTCGATGAAAGTATGATTAATGGTGAGCCACTTCCAGCTAACAAAAAAAGTAGGCGAAGAAATTTTTGCAGGAAGTATTAATTTACACCAATCTTGTACAGCTACTGTTCACAAAAATGCTGATGAAACGGTTATGGCTTCTATTATTCGTTTAGTAGAAGAAGCTCAAGAACAAGAAACAAAAAAACAAGTAGTTTCTTAAACAAAATCGAAGATCAATATGTAAAAATTTGTATTAGTATTCGTACCATTAGCAATTGCTCTATTCTACTTTTGGATTCCAATGGACTTGGCAAGAATCTTTCTATAGAGGAATGATTTTATTAACAGTAATGTCTCCATGTGCCTTAGTTGCATCTGCTAGCCCTGCGATTTTAGCAAGTTTATCTAATGCAGCCAAACAAGGAATCTTATTAAAAGGTGGAGAAGCTTTAGAACAATTATCTTCCATTGAATCAATTGTTTTTAGATAAAACTGGTACATTAACAAAAGGAAAACCAACTGTTAAAAATGCGGTGATTATAACTGAAAAACGAAGCAGAAGTTCATGCTATGATGTATGAAATGGAAATACGTTCAACTCACCCATTAGGAAAAATCTATTACAGCGTATACACAGACTTACAAAAATTCTGATGCGATTGTATTTTGACAGCTTTGAAGAAGTAATTGGAAATGGATTAGTTGCAACAGCTCAAGGTTCAACTTGGAAAAATTGGTAAATTAGCTTGGATTGATCCAGAATGGAAACAACACACTGCGTTAGCAACTGAAATTGAAAAACACTTAGAACAAGGTGAAATTGTTTTTAGCAATCGAGAAAAATGGACAATTCATTGGTTTCTATGCTATTACGGATGAAATTAAAGAAAGTAGCCAATCTGTATTACACTACTTTAACAAAGAAAAATTCAAACAATTATGATGACTGGGGATGCTGAATCAACTGCTGAAGCTGTAGCAAAAACATTTAGACATTTCTGATTATCAAGCAAATTGTTTACCTGAAGATAAAGCAACTTATGTTAAGAATTTATCTGATAAAGGTGTTTCTGTAGCAATGGTTGGGGATGGCATTAATGACGCTCCTGCTCTTGCAAATGCAACCGTTGGGATTGCAATTGGTGAAGGAACTGCTTTTAGCAATTGAAGCAAGTGATATTGTGTTACTAAAAAAATAATTTATCATTAATTAAATATGGTCATGAATTATCTAAAAAATGAAACGTATTATTTTACAAAAATATTGTGTTCTCATTATCAGTTATTACGATTTTAATTTTAGCAAATGTTTTCCAATTCATTAACTTACCTTTAGGCGTTATCGGACACGAAGGAAGCACTATCTTAGTAATCTTAAACGGATTACGTTTACTTAAAAACTATAAAAATACACTATAAACAAAAATAAAAAAATGACTTATAAAAATAGTAGCATAGGACGCAATGATCCTTGGTCTTGAAATTTCCTGTACTAGAAGCCACTCGGCTTCTAGTACTTTTTTGCTACTATTGAAGTTATTTTTATTTGTTTATAAATTAATATATCCCTACTTAGAAGAAAAATTACAAACATAAAAATTTCCATTCAACATCTTGTTAAAAAGTTATCATAGTAGTAAAATAAGCGTATACATATATAGATAAATAAAAGGGGAAACTATCATGAGTCGTTTACAAAAATTTGTTTTAGCTATTGTTTGGAATGTTGGAACTTTTTGCTGGTTGTGTGCTAAGTTCATTTGATTACCGTTTTATAGTCTTTTTCCTAATTACATTAGTTACTACTCCTCTTGTTATTAAGTTATTAGACAAATTTCTTCGAAAAATTTTATAGAATAACTTCTATACGTTTAATTTATTTATTCGAATACAATAATAATGACTTTCCAATGTAGCGTGAGTATAAGAAGCCATGCTGGCTTCTTATACAGGAAAACTTTTGAGACCTAGGCTCAAAGTTTAGCCATGAATTCGCTTTGCGAAGCTGCTGGCGTCCTTCGCCACATTAGAAAGTCTATATTATTTACTATTTATCCAAAACTTCGTATTCTACTTCTTCACCAAAAGAATTCGTCATATAATGCTTGAATCGCACGTTTTTTTCGTACTCTTCTTTAATACCAAACATCATAGAAACTTCAGATACCCCTTGGTTGTACAATTCAATATTGATCTGTTCACGGGCTAATGTGCTGGCAACACGAGCAGTTGTACCGACCATGCTAACCATTCCTTCCCCCAACTAACATGATTAAGCATAATCCACGTTCATAGTATGCTTCATCCGCATTTAGTTCTACTTTCAAACGATGTACAATACGATCTAATATTTCATCCGTAGCATCTTCTCCACGAATAATAATGGTTGCATCATCAATCCCTGTTGGAATATGTTCTACACTTACTCCCTTCATCTTCGAATAATTGTAATGTTTTTCTTAAAAATCCAATTTCGTGGTTCATTAAATATTTTTGAATATAAATACTTACAAAACCTGATGAACTTGCTATTCCAGAAATAATCGAAGGAGAATTTACTTTTCCCTTTCATAATGTAAGTTCCTTTTGCAGAAGGATTATTCGTATTACATACATGAACCGGAATTCCTTTTTAATGGCTGGTAATAATGCTTCAGTATGAAACACTGAAAATCCTGCGTAAGATAACTCACGCATTTCTGTATAAGACAATACATCAATTCCAATTGGTTTTATGAACTAATTTTGGACTTGCTACAAAGATTGCATCCACATCTGTAAAGTTTTCATACTCTTCAGCTGAAACTGCATTCGCTAAAATAGATCCTGTAATATCTGACCCACCACGAGAGAACGTTACAACTTTTCCATCTTTTGTTACCCAAAGAAACCTGGAAATACAATAATATCTTTTCTAATTAGCAAGTATTCTAATTCTTTATACGCTTCTTCCAATACTTATGCATTTCCTGGAGTATCACTGACAAATAAATTCGCTTCTTTAGGCTTATATATTTTGCTGGTAATCCTTCTTTTGTAAAGTAGTCTGCAATTAATTTTTGCATTATTATCTTCCCACTTGCTTTATATGCATCCATTAAATAAGCTGGTTCTAATTCACTCTCTTTTAATCTTACAAAATGTTGACGAATGTTATCCATTACATCTGAATTTAATTGTAATTCATCATAAATTTCTTTGATAACGTTCTAAAATCACTTCTAAAACTGCTTCATCATATTGTCCTTCAATATGAGAAGTTGCTAATTGATTAATAAGTCCGTTACTTTCTCATCGTCTGAATGACGTTTCCCTGGAGCAGAAACAACAACAATTCTTCTTGTTTCATCTGCTTGAACAATTTTTCAATACTTTTTAATTTGTTGACTATTGGCTAATGAACTTCCGCCAAATTTAATTACTTTCACTTCGACACCTCATTTATATGATTAACTCTATTTTCTTTTCATAATGGTAACAGAATAGCAAATTCTTTTTGAACTGCAATTAATTTCACTCGATTTTTCTTCAAAAAGTGTATTTATTTTTATAAACAAGTGTTTACATTTTGAGTCACACTTCCTTTTATCCTAAGTTGTATATTTCTTGCATTAAAAATCTATAATCCGTTATGCTAATAAGACAAAAAACATCCAAAAAGGAGAATACTATGTCAAAAATGTTGCACACATGTGTTCGTGTTAAAAAAACTTAGAAGAGAGTTTAGCTTTCTACCAAGAAGCATTTGGCTTTAAAGAAACTCGTCGTAAAGATTTCCCTGAACACAAATTTACAATCGTTTATTTAGCTTTTTGAAGGTGACGATTACGAATTAGAATTAACGTATAATTACGGACATCCAGGATATGAAATCGGAGATGGTTACGGTCATATTGCAATTAGTAGCAATGATTTAGAAGGATGGCATGCTGAACACGTAGCAAAAGGCTATGATGTTACAGAATTAAAAGGACTTCCTGAAAATCCAGCAAACTACTATTTTTGTAAAAGATCCCGATGGATACAAAATCGAAAATTATTCGTCAAAAATAATTCCCTTTAAGGAGTACTTTTATGAAACCTGAAGAATTATATGTACATGCAAAAAAGCATTGGAACATTCTTATTGTCCCTACTCTAACTTCCCAGTAGGCTGTGCTATTTTATATAAAGATGGAACAGTAATTACTGGAGTAAACGTAGAAAATGTTTCTTTGGAGCAACAAACTGTGCAGAACGTACAGCCTTTATTTACTAGGGGTAACAAAAGGCTATCAAAAAAGAAGATGTGGAAATGCTTGTTGTGGCCGGTAAAAACGGACTACTTCCTACCTCCATGCTGCTTATGCCGTCAAGTATTAGTAGAACTATGCCCTGCCGATACTCCAATTTACCTTTCTAATAATAAAGGGAATTAAAAAGAAACAATTTTACGTGATTTAGTTCCACTAGCATTTACTGAAATGTAATCAACTTAGCACCTTTTAGGTGCTTTTATATTAAAAAAATTTTGGATATTTATTGTTTTTTTACGTGACAGCTACTCTCTTGTCTGCTATAATATTATCTATGCGATGAGGCGACAAGCAGACACTAGAAGTCTGCTAAGTCAAGTGGAACAGATGTGCTTGCACACTACCGGATGTAGCTGTTTGTTCATGTGTGATGTGAACACCATGACACATATACTAGTATATGCCACTATAAAAAGGATTAGAGATTTCTAGTCCTTTTTCTTTTGTCCACTTGCATTCTATGATACAATACAACAGAGAAAAATCAATTCTGATTGATAAAGGAGAATTTACGTGAAAAAAATTGCCCATTCTGCCACGAATTAATTGAAGAGAAAGAACCGCTATGTCCTTTTTGTGGCACTGTACAAGATGAACATTTAAATGAAAAATTCAACAACAATTCAAACATCCTTATTTGATGAAGATAATAAAAATTACTCAACCAAATTCTGTAGAAAACAGAAGTGATCAAGAATACCGTATTAAAAAAATAACCAAGCGATTTATTCAAGCTTTTGGAGAAGAATTACTCGTTTCTTTAGCTTTTTCTTTGGAAAATTAATCCATCCAACAAATAATTATTCAAGAAAAACGTCAAAATAGTCGATTATTTGGTTACATTATGATTTTTGTTTCAACCTTATTATCTTCTTATATTACAACGCATGGAATTCGTGCAGTTTTATCTCAATACCAATTACTAGCGGATATTTCTATCCTACCAAGTTTAACGGTTACTCCGAATTATATTTTTAGTTTTCTTAAAAACTATTATTATTCTATGCTGTATTTTTATTTTGGATTCCCAGTCATTGCCTTTTGGAGTAAAAACATATTTTTGTTAAAACGACAACATGTATTTCATTATTGGTTAACACAATATGAATCGATGAATGCTTTAGCGATTATTCTATTAATCATTACAGCATTTATGACATTTATATCTCAATTGCTTTTATTAGTCGTTATTTTATTCTTCTTTACATTGCATTTATTTACATTTATTGTAACATTTGTCATTTCCATTGCTCAGGAACAAAAATGATACTCGTTTAGATACTCCATATATTGCTTTAATTGGTTTATCTATTCAATTAATTATTGTACTAAGTTTCTTATTTATTTTATTTTTAGATAGTAAAAGTCCATAGATTCGCTCTATGGACTTTTTGTTTATTCTCTATTTTGAACTAAAAATAGCATTAAAAATTTCTTTGAAGAATGTTACAATTTTATCCAACCATCCTTCACGATTGGCTTGATCGACCAATTGACCAATTTTTCCTTTTACAGTATTAGATAATGAATTTAATTGTTCTAATACTTGTTTGGAATCAATCGCACTTGTTTGTTGGTAACTTAAAGGCAAACTGAATGATATTATTTACTTGAGTTGGACTAATCACTTTATCTAAGCCATAATAATGCCTCATTCACAATTCTTTCAACATCTTCTTTTGTGGCTACTTGACCTTGTTTTTTTCTTTTATTTCAGCCAGAGATTTCTTAATATCAATCATAGCTTGATCTAATTTTGCAGCATCAAAAGCCTTTTTCTTTTGATTGTTCTTGGACAATTTGATTCGTTAACTCTAGCTCCTTTTTGGGCAACTGCTGTACGTTTTCCATCTAATACAACTCCATTTGCTTCAAAAAGCTTTTATACACACCTGTTAAAGCTGATTCACCCGTCACTTTCGACACAGCTGCAACTTCAATTTCTGCATCCGCTACCCTGCTGTAATCGCTGCATTGGCGTATTGTTCGAAGTAACAAGTGTAATATTTTTCGGAGTAGCAATATGAACCTTTACTCCTTCTCCTTTATTTCTCTTTTGAACCATCACAGACGAAATCATTACCGAAGTATTCGCTTCACCAGCTCCTAAGTATTTTTACTAAATCTTCTCCTGTAGCTTTTTGTTGTCGTTACAGTATTTTCATCCTTAATTCCTAATAATTTAGATGTTTCTTTTTAATTTGTTGATCATTTAATCCTCCACCATAAACAACGGTTGGTTTTTCCCCATTTCTCATTAATGACTGTTGTATCAATCGCATAAACTTGCTGGAGAAACAAGTCCTAATAGCATTGCAGCAACAATGATAGGGCGAACTATTTTTCTTCATGTCATTAACCTCCTTTTGACAATTTTATCTTACTCTATTTTTTGAATAAATATGGAGATTTTTTTATTAAGAATTTATAAAAATGCCACTACGCTTTTTACGTAGTGACACTTTTTAATGATTCATTTTGCATATGTTTTTTTCTTGTATGTCTTCTTTCATTGTAATGATATACACAGCAATTAAAATAAAAGATAATCCCTACCATATCAATCATTTGAAAGACTTCTCCTAATAATACAATTGAAAAGAATACTGAAGAAATCGGCTCAGCTGAAGCTAAGAAACTTCCTTGAACAGGTCCAATGAGTGAAACACCTTCTAAATACAATGTATATGCAAAAATCGTTCCAATTCAATAATTCCGATAAAGGCAATGAAAGTATAAGGTTTCCATTGAATCGTATATTGCCAACTAGCGCTACCAATATAAAAATAAAAATTCCACCGGACAATAATCCCTAAAGCCTGTTACAATTAAACTACCCCATTGCTGAATTAATTTACCTGGCAACAAAGTATATAATGCATAGGTAAATGCGGAAATAATCCCCCAAAAACAATCCAGTCGGACTAATGGATAAGTTAAATGGATTCCCATGAGTTGCAATAACAAATGTACCTACTAACGCACAAAATATTGCAACAAATTCCATTACCGTTGGTACTGTTTTCTCTTTTTAAACTCACATAAATGACAATTAAAATCGGACAAGTATATTTGCAGTACAGTCGCTGTTCCCAGCATTCGAAGAATGAATCGCAAATAAATAAGTCAATTGACATAACATTAATCCAAAAATTCCAAAAATAACATTGTTCCCATTGTTTTTGGAGACTTCACTACTTCACGAAATTGCTTTGGTTGTTTCCAACATGCAAAAAGAGTTAAAACCAATCCCTGCTATCATCATTCGAAGTGCTGTTAAATAGATAGGAGAAACTGAGGGAATCATTCATCAAATATTGACCACAAGCTCCAGATAATCCCCATGAAACTGCTCCGATTAATGTATAAACTCTTCCCTTTACTATTTTTATTCAAAAACGATTCCTCCTATTTTTTTCAGAAACGAAGAATGCTCCTAGTGAAGTGGTAGAGAATAATAAAATCATAGGATAGATTTCTAAACGTCCTGCTATCATTCCAAGAGATAATAAAATCGTATTAAAAATCAGAATACATTGAGAAAATTACTGTTGGTCCCACTTCTCCTAAAACCAGGACCAATATTATTAAAGGTTGCTGCAACAGAAGAAAAATGCCGTTAAAAATCAGGGGCTTCAAATGAAGCAGAAATTAACAACACTAAAAATACAGCTACATAGACTAATAAATAGTTCACAATTCCACTCGACATTTTATCATCAACTACTTTACCATTAAACTTCGGCATAATCACTCGACGAGGTTGTCCCATTTTTCTTAATTTCAGCAATGGATTTTTAACATAAATCACTACACGAGAAACTTTAATTCCCTCCGGCTGTAGAACCTGCACATCCTCCTATAAACATTAATAATAATAAGACTACTTGGGAAATACTCCCCACAGACCAAAATCGGCTGTTGAATATCCTGTTGTTGTAATAATCGATGATACCGTGAAAACATACGCTTCTAAACGGAACATCTAACTGAGATTGAACAATGCTTAATGAAAGCAAAAATAGCTACTGAAGCAAAGGCAATAATTCCAATATAAGAACGACCTTCTTCATCCATCAACACTTCTCGAATGGAACCTAATAATAAGAAATAGTACAAATTGAAGTTTACTCCAAAGAGCATCATTCCAACTTCCATAATCCACTCAACCATTTCCGGATTTTGATAAATCGCAAATCCTGCATTGTTAATAGAGAATCCACCTGTTCCAGCTGTCCCAAAATGATAATAATAAGGCATCAAATAACGGAACTTTAACAAGCATTAAAAATAATGACCAATATCGCCGTCATCACTAAATAAATCGCATATAAAATACGGGCAGTTTTTGCTAGTTTAGAGACTAATTTCCCAAAAACAGGGCCTGGAACTTCTGCACGCATTAACTGAACGGAATCAGATCCCGTACTTGGTAAAATGGCTAATGCAAATACTAGTACTCCCCATTCCTCCAACTAAAGTGGGTAAAACTACGCCAAAATAATGAAGAATAGCCTAAAAATAGATAAATCACTTAATATACTCGAACCTGTCGTTGTAAAACCACTAGCTGTTTCAAAAATGCATCTGCTAAATTAGGAATCTCTCCTGCAAAAACAAATGGAAGTCCCCCAAAAAGGATAATAATATCCAACTAAGAGCTACTGTTACAATCCCATCACGTGGCATAATTTTCATATTTTTAGGCTTTTGCTAGTGTACAAACTGTCCCAATAACAACTAATAAAGCAATCGTTCCCGCATAACTTAAGAATTGATGAAGACTTTCTCGATAAATTAAACTAACGAATAATGGTAGTAATAATAATAAAAGCTTCGACTTGTAAAATTTTTCCTACCAAATAACATACTGTTCTTCTTTTGCAAAATCATCAACTCCTATTCTAAAATATCGATAATATCATCGAAGTTTTTCTGAGTTGTTACGACGATTACTCTATCATGTGGTTCTAATTGGTCATTTCCATCCGGATAAATTAATTTTTCCCACGAACGATAAAGGCAATTAATAAGTTTGATTTTGTTTTTAATTTCGATAATGGAATACCACAAACACGACTATTTCTTTTCAATACGGAATTGCAATGCTTCTACTTGATTATCTGCTACACGATATAAAGCTTCTACATTTGACCCCTTAGTATTCGGACGTGCACGTACAAATTGAACAATTTCATTAGCAACAATTTGTTTTTGGTGTAATAATGGATTGTGGATCAACATTTTTCAATACTTTTTAAAATACCGATACGGCTCATTTTAGTAATAACTTTTCGAACCCCACGGTTTTTGCATATACCGATAAGATTAAGTTTTCTTCATCAATTCCTGTTAGTGAAACGAAGGAATCATAATTCATCAACATCTCTTCTTCTAATACATCATGATCTGTTCCATCCGCATGAATAATCGTTGCATTTGGGAATTGTTCACTTAAAAACTTCGCACGTTCTTCATTCACTTCAATCACTTTTTGGATGGATTTTAGTTGTTTTTAACATATCAAGTAAGTAATATGCACTTACCTCCACCAACAATTAAGCTTGAACGAACTTGTTTTGTAATATAATTTGTAATTTTTAAAAAGGTAGAGATATCTTCATATGCTCCAGTAATATGGATACGATCACCTTTTTGAATAAAAGAATCCCCACTTGGAATAAATACTTCAGAATCACGTTGAATCCACACTACTAAAAATAGTCCCAAATCGATTTCTGAAAATCTTTTTAAACTTAATCCAATTAATGGAGAGTGATCTTGAATTTCCAACTCAATTAAACTCACACGATTGCTGGCAAAACTTTCTACACTTAAAAGCAGAAGGATACTTAAAAATTTTAAAAATATCACGTGCTGCTGATAATTCTGGATTAATTAATAAGGAAATTCCTAGACTTTCTCGAACAAAATTCAACTGTTGAGAATATTCTGGATTTCGAACACGAGCAACTGTATATTCAGCTCCAATCGCTAAAATCGCAGCAATAATATTGATTTCATCCATCTCTAGAACAGCTAGAAAAATATCTGCACTCGCTACTCCAGCTTCTTGTTGAATATCATAACTAGCTCCATTTCCAACAATACCCATAATATCAAATTTATTCATCATTCTTTCTCAATAATCATAGGATTTTTATCAATTAAAATAATATCATTTGTTTCTGAAGTTAGTTCTCGGCAAAAGTACTGCCTACCTTTCCTCCACCAACAATTACTATTTTCACATTTTCCTCCATGTCTTTAAAATCATCCGAGTGTCATTTTACTCTTATAATAGAATTCCGTCAATGAATTGCAATAAACTCTATTCTTATATTACAATGGATACATTAAAATAAAGGAAGAAATAAAAATGAAAGAAACAGAATTACAACAATTATGCCAAGAAATTTCAATGAAATACTTTCATAAAAGCGTTTTGCCATCAAATTTTGTATAATGACCGATTAAAATCAAGTGGTGGGCGTTACCTTTTGAAAACAGGCAATATTGAGATTAATCCTAAAATCGAAACAATTCTTGGAAAAGAAGTTTTAATCGGCGTTATTAAACATGAATTATGTCATTATCACTTGCATCAAGAGAAAAGGCTATCGACATCAAGATAGAGATTTTAAAAGTATTGTTGCAACAGGTTGAGGGATTACGTTTTGTGGAACGAATGGAACCTTTATCGTTATATTTATTATTGCAAATCTTGTGGAGTAACTTTTCATCGTATGAGAAAAATTGATACTGATAAATTTCGTTGTGGTCGTTGTCGTGGTAGTTTAATATTGGATTTTTAGTTCTGAAGGATAAAAAGTGTTAGCGATTGATAACACTTGCATTCTGAGCTAAACTTTGATACCATTACATACATTGAGCGGTCGTGGCGGAATGGCAGACGCGCTGTCTTGAGGGGCAGTGGGTGTATACCTGTGCGGGTTTCAAATCCCGCCGGCCGCATGAAAAATAAAAAAGGGATAAAATCACGTTCTACGGAACCATGGTTTTATCCCTTTTATTTTGATGATTCTATTATAGAAACATCCTTATGCTACTATAGACAAATCCATTCACATCTTAAACGTCCCTACATGTATGATCGAAACCCCAAGGATTCTCATAGTAGCAAAAGTGATAAAAATCTGCTTTTGCAGCTTTTTATCACAGGAAAAGTTGAGACCCTAGGCTCAACTTTTTAGCAATGAGACACCACAGGTGGCTGCTTGCGTCCTTATACTACTATAGAAAAATCCATTCTCATCTTAAACGTCCCTCATATATGCCCGAACCAAAAGGATTCTCATAGTAGCAAAAGTGATAAAAATCTGCACTGTAGATTTTTATCACAGGAAAAAGATTGAGACCTCAGGCTAAACTTTTTAGCAATGAGACACCATAGGTGGCTGCTTGCGATCCTAATACTACTATATAGAATCCATTATAAAACTATCTTATAGAGTTCGGATAAATGCCCAATCTGATACGTTGGCTCTACAGACAACAATTCCTCCGGCTCAGTTGGTCGTTCAGGGTTTTCCATATACCAACAAGTATCCATTCCAATACGACTTGCCCCATAAATATCCGCCTTAAAACTATCTCCAATCATTAAAGGCATTCTCAATCGTCATTCCTTCTGTTTGGTCTACAATAGCCTCAAAAAAATTCTTTACTCGGCTTACGATATCCCACAACTTCTGAAATAAATAACTTTTTCAAAGAAATTTTTCTAATCCAGCTTTCTTTAAACGTAATAATTGAGTTTCTTCAATTCCATTTGTAGCCGCAACCATGACAAAATCTTTCTTCAATTCATGAATAATGTCTAATGCATCTGGCATCATTGTAGTTTGCTTCTGCTAAATAGTGTCGGAATTTTTCTCACAAACACTTCCATCTACTTGAATCCCATAATAAGAAAACCAACGAACAGAATCTTTCTTCATTTAAATATGTTTGAGAAATCTCTCCTTGTTCATATTGTTCCCATAATCCTTTATTCATTGTACGGTAAACTTCTAAAAGCTTCTGGAGTAAACTCTAATCCATCTTCTTGGCTAATACGAGATAAAAGCATAGTCTTCTGCTCCCCAAAAATCAAAAAATGGTATTATCTAAATCAAAAATTAAATATTGGTATTTTTCACTTCTTTTTCCTCCTAAAATCTTATGACAATTCATCATACACTCTGTAGCTTCATTCTTCAACTAATATCATTCTAAAAAGGATACCTTTGCCGAAACAAAATGTATCCTTATCTTTTCAGTATTATTATCTCATTGTAACAAATTCTTCTGAAGCGGTTGGGTGAATCGCTACTGTTGCATCAAAAATCTGCTTTTAGTAGCACCCATTTTAACAGCAACTGCAAATCCTTGAATCATTTTCATCAACGCCTTCACCAATTCCATGTAAACCAATAATTTTTCTTCTTCATCTAGTGTAATTAATTTTTAATTTTTGTCATTTTGGCGGTGAACAGTAATGGCTGAATACATTCCTGCAAAGTTTGATTCATATACTTTTAATATTTTTCAGCACCATATTTTTGCTTCCGCTTGTTCTTGACTTAAACCGATCGAACCAATTGCTGGATGAGAGAATACAACTGTTGGAATTAATTCATAATCCATTTTTGATATCTGTTTTACCATTAAATAAACGTTCTGATAAAGTTCTACCTGCTTTAACCGCTACTGGTGTTAATTCTTTTTCACCAGAAACATCCCCTAGTGCATAAATACCAGGTGTTGTTGTATTTTGATATTCATCTACTTGAATAAATCCACGTTCATTTAAAGAAACGCCATGCTTCTAAATTTAATTGACTAACATTCGCTTTACGTCCAACTGCCCAAATAACTTTTTGACTTGTATGAGTTGTTCCATCTTCAAAATGAATTTGAATATCTCCATTGTCTAATTTTTCTAATTTTTGAGGAACTTTATGTGTATGTAATGATTGGCCATTTTTCTTCATTTCTTCAACTAACACTTCAACAATGCCTTTGGTCAAATCCTCTTAATGGACCACCTTTACGAACAAATAAATCCGTTTTTACTCCTAAAGCATGTAATACTCCTGCTAATTCAACAGCAATATAGCCTGCTCCAATAATCGATACAGATTCTGGTAATTCTTCCCATGCAAATACATCATCGAAGTTCCACCAAGTTCACTACCTGGAACATTGGGAATAAAAGCATATGAACCAGTCGCAATCACAATATGTTTAGCACATGAATGTGTTCACCATTTACTTCTACTGTATTTTTATCCACGAAACGAGCATAACCTTCAATATAGTCTACTCCATTTCGATTAAAGTTGTTTGAAAATGCTTGACTGAACGATCAATATAAGCTTCACGATTTTTCTTAAAGTTTTAAAAATCAAATGAAGTTTCTCCAATTGTATATCCATAATCCGCTGCGTAGTTTTTAATGTTTCTGAAACTTGAGCACCATACCACATTACCTTTTTAGGAACACATCCAATGTTTACACAAGTTCCCCCAATGATATTCCCTCAATAACAGCTGCTTTAGCTCCATGCATAGCTGCACGATTCATCGTATGCATCTACCGCCACTTCCTCCACCAATTGCAATAATATCGTATTCTCTCATGTTCTTTCCCTCTTTTCATCTTTATTTAAAATATCTATACGATTTCATTTACAATCATCATATCATTATCATCAGTTTTTGTCTTCTATGTTGCTCAAACCAATGATTTTTATGAGAAAACCTTATAATCTGACTAAAAAATCTTCCCCATTTCAATGAAAAATGGTAAAATAAGTCAGATATCATACCTTAGAAAGGAATTATTATGAAACTAATGTATATCCTTGATAAAAATCAATGATTCCCAAAATCAAGATTTGGCACTCTATTTAATGATTGTCAGTATCTTTTGTCGTTTTTACTTGTTTTTATCATTGTTCTTGTTTTATTTTTATCCTATTAATCTTTACTGGAAAAATGAAACATATTTTAAGACAACTACTAGAATTATCCTGTGTTATTAACATTTATTGCTTAGTAGCACGATTATCTCAGCAGTAAGTGGTAATTTAATTGAGTTGCAGCTTCCATTTTATTTTTTTATGGTTTGAGATATTCTTCGTGTATTACCAGAAACGGATTAATCAAGATTTTTCCATATTGTTTTACAGACCATTTTGCTGGGAAGTATATTTGTAGCGCTATTTGCCTTTTTAGAACATTTTGAAATTGTTCATAAATTTAATTACGCATTTTTAGCACCGAATATGCAAGTTTGGCATCAAAATCGTGCAGAGGTTACATTCTTTAATCCAAATTATTATGGAATCATTTGTTGTTTCTGTATTATGATTGGTTTTTACCTTTTTACAACAAACAAAAATTGGAAATGGAAAGTCATCTCCATTATCGCTTGCTTTATCAATTTATTCGATTTGAACTTTACTCAAAATAGAACAGCTTTCCTGCCATTATTTGCGGAGCTATTATCTATTTATTTACAACAATTAAAAGTTCTCGAGCATTTTGGTTAAGTGTTGGTGTCTTTATTATTGGACTATTCTTCCTATTTTCAAATGATATTGAGTTCGAATGGGAACATTAGATTCATCTATGGATGAACGTATTTCCATTTGGAATGCAGGATTTACACTTTTTCAAGCAAAAATCCATTATTTGGTGAAGGGCCATTAACGTATATGCATAGTTATCAACGAATTGGTGCTATTTATCATGAACATGCGCATAGTATTTATATTGATACAATTTTTAAGTTATGGATATATCGGTACTTTTTATTAGCCATCGCTAGTATTAAGCCTGTTCGTAGTTTAATTGAAATGAGTCGTCAACCTCAAAAACGTCCAATTGTTGGATTATATGTTTCATTTTTAGTTGTTATTGCAGTTCACGGAATTTTCGACTTAGCACTATTTTTGGATTCAGTCACTATTTTTCCTAGTTGTAATGTGCAGCATTCCAATGTGGGAAAGAAACGAAACAATCGATATTCCTCATGAATAATTACGAATAAAAAGAAAAATCCCCTTCGCTGCAAGGCCGCCAGCAGTCAGCATTTGCTGTAAAAATAATTTTTACGTTCCAAGCGGAGGAATAAAAAGAACTTTTTTCAATAGTACATCCAGATAAAACTGGATTTTTGTTTAGGAAAAATTCGAGACCCAGGGCTTGAATTTTAGCCATGAGACTCGCATTTGCGAGGTTGTTGGCGACCTTACTACGTAAGGGAATTCTTTTATTCCGTAGCATCTTAACGGATGGTTGCACTATCCAACGCAACTAAGGCTGTTTGGATACGATCCATTTTGCTTGTTTAATTTCTTCCTCTTGTAAAAGTAGCTCTTTTATTTAAGAAACGAATCGAATAAGCTAATGATTGGTACCCTTCGTACATGCTCACCTTTATATACATCGAATAAAGTAACTGATTGCACATATTGACCAGCCTGTTCTTTAATGACTGCTTCTAATGTTGCATGCGCCATTGATACAGGAACCAATAACGCAATATCACGTGTCATAGATGGGAATTTTGGTCATGATTGAATCACACGTTCTTTTTAATCCTTCTGCTAATAAAGGTTCCACTAATAATTCAAAATACAAATGTATCAGATAAATCTAATTCCTTTTGAATCACTGATGAATTTTTCCAATAAATCCAATAATTCTTCGCCTAAATAAATATAAGCTGTTTGACCTGGATGTAATTGTTGAATCGCATCTGTTGCAACAAAACGAATACGATCAGTACAGTTCAATTCTGCAAAGTAAGCTTTCTAATACACCTTTTAATGCAAAGAAATCAACTGGTTGAGCTGGTGATTGCCATGAAGCATGACCCCATTCTCCTGTTACTGCTACTCCAATTATCTCTTTCTTGGGAAATCTTCAGAACTATTTTACCAATCGAGAATACTTTTCCTACTTCGAATAAACGAACATTTTGTTGTGAGCGAGCGACATTATATTGTAATGCTTCCAATAAACTTGGCACATTGACTGTCTTAATTCACTTCTATCTTCACTCATTGGTAAATCTAAACGAATACTTGGTCTTTCTTCTACTGTAAACCAATGAGATTTTTCCAGGAGTTGTTAATGCATAAGAGTACGCTTGTGATAAACCAGCTCCTTGCATAAATTGACGAGTCCAACGTACAAAACGTTGTTTCAGTTAATCCACCTTGTGTACTTGCAGTTGTTGGTAATGTAGAAGGAATTTTATCATATCCATAAATACGTCTCTATTTCTTCCACTAAATCTGCTTCAATCGAAATATCAAATCTCCAAGCAGGAACTGTCACATGGAATACCCTTTGTTCTTCAACTGTTGGATAAGCTAATTGCTTAAAATACTTGTAATACATCTTCTGTTGAAAAGGCTAGTTCCTAAAACATGATTTAAGCGTTCTAATGAAATCGAAACAACTGGTAACTCTAATGTTAGTGATTGAGCAGTAGCTACCCTTCGACTACTTCACCATCTTCAATTCAGCAATTAATGCTGCAGCCTTCTTTACCAGCTTGTAAAATAGTTGCTTTATTAATTCCTTTTTCAAAACGGCTACTTGATTCGCTTCTTAAATGATGTTTTTGAGAAGCTAAACGAATCACTTTTGGATCAAATAATGTTGTTTCTAGCGCAACAGTCGTTGTAGTTTCAATAATTTCTGAATCTAATCCGCTCATTACACCAGCTAAGGCAACTGGTTTTTCTCCATCTGTAATAACAATTTCATTACTTAATGTACGTTCAACACCATCTAATGTTATTAATGTTTCACCATCTTTTAGCACGACGAATATGAATTTGTTTCGAATTTAAACGATCATAGTCAAATGCATGTAGCGGTTGCTCATATTCCATTAAAATATAATCGTTACGTCTACGATATTATTAATTGACGAACGCCTGCTGCAATCAATCGATTTTTGCATCCATTGAGGACTTGGTTTAACTGCAACATTTTTAATAATTTGTAAGTGATAAGCTGGAGCATCTACTTCATCTTCAACTGATACTGTCATCCATGGATCTAATGAAGACGAACCCCTTCTAAAATTCATCTGGTGTTAATGTATTTTCTAAATTATAAATAGCACCACTCAGAACAGAACCTCTCATACTCAAAGCATCTGCACGGTTAGCTGTAATATCCAATTCCACAATTGCACTATCTAATGCTAAAGCTTTTAACAGCATCCATTCCAACTTCAATAGCATCATCTTCAAATACATAAATGCCTTGTTCATATTCTTTTTTGGCACTAATGAAGAAGGAAGCCCCAAACTTGAAGAGAACAAATCATCCCTTGAGACTCTACTCCTCTTAATTTTCCTCGCTAATTTTTATGACCACCAGCAACATGTGCTCCATGAGTTGCTACAATAATCTTTTGCCCTTCAGCAATATTTGGTGCACCACAGACAATTTGTAAAGATTCTTCCCAGCAACATCCACTGTAACGACATGTAGATGATCTGAATCTGGATGATCTACTACTTAATGCACGAGACCCTACGACTAATCCACTTAGTCCTTCTCCTGAAACAGATACACTATCTACTTCAACCCAGTACGTGACATTTTTCTCCTAATTCTTGAGGAGTAATTGAACTTAAATCTAAATATTCATTTAACCATTCATACGATAATTTCATATTCTCTCCTTACTGTAAATTGGATTTTAAGAAACGAACATCATTCGTATGAAAGTGAACGAATATCTTCGATTCCATATTTCAAACATTGCAATACGGTCTTGTCCTAATCCAAAGGCAACCACCATAAACGCTTGAATCCACTCCAGCAGCTTCTAATACATTCGGGTGAACGATTCAGAACCTAAAATTTCAACTCAACCTGTTCCTTTACAAATCGAACAGCCTTGTCCGCCACATTTGAAACAGCTAATATCTTACTTAAAGAAGGTTCCAAATGGGAAGTAACTTGGACGTAGACGAACTTCACGTTCTTCGACCAAATAATTCTTTTGGCAAATGCAGCTAATGTTCCTTTTAAGTCTGCTATTGTAATATGTTTATCAATCACTAATCCTTCAATTTGATAGAATTGATGTGAGTGAGTCGCATCATCATTATCACGTCTAAATACACGCCCTGACTAATCATTTTTAATGGACCTTAGAGAAATCATGTTTTTCCATTGTTCTTGCTTGAACTGGTGAAGTTTGCGTACGTAATAAATACTCAGTGTAATATAAAATGTATCTTGCATATCACGAGCAGGATGATCTTTGGTAAGTTCATCATTCTCGAAGTTATAGTGATCTGACTCTACTTCTGGGCCTTCTACTACTTGGTATCCTAATCCAATAAAGAAATCTTCCACTATCACTCAACGTGACTTAATACGTGTTTTGTACCTACAGTCATTGGACGACCTGGCATAGTAACATCAATTGTTTCTTTACGTAAAGATTCCACTAATGCTTTTGCTTCTAAGTCTGCTTTTAATACTTGTAATTTTTCTTCAATCACACTACGTAATTCATTTGCTAAAGCTCCCTACTTGTGGACGTTCTTCAGGAACGATATTTTTAAATATTTTTAAAACTTCCGTAATAGGTCCTCCTAATTGTTGCACGAATTTGTTCAACTTTCTTTTAATGTTTTCGAACGTTTTCTAATGCAGCTAATACATCCCTGACGAATCGCATCAAATTGTTGTTTCATTTCTGCTAACTCATTTTAGTTCCTCCTATAAAATCATTTTCATAACAAAAGTCCCTCTACAATTCCTAAAAATTGTAAGGGACGAAATTTATCGCGGTACCAATTCTCATTCCTGCAGTGCAGGCACTCGGCGTTATTAACGGTAACGAACCGATCCATTATTCATCTATCGAATCCCAATGGCGACTTCGAAGTGAAAAGTTGTAGATTTTCATGAAAGGCTTTTCAGTCACTGACCTTTCTCCTAATAATGAAAGTTTCTATAACCCTTTTTCCATCAATGTCTTAAATATATGTGTTATTTTATCAAAGCTCTTATGAATTGTCTAGCCCTAACATAGAATTCAGAATAACTATCCATTATAAAAAGATTTGAACCCGATTACTACAATAATCAGTACAATCATCGCAATCATCCAAATCGTTAAAATCGATTATATCTTTCTAAAAAGGTTTCTTAGGAATTGAGATTCATGTAATTCAACCTCATGTTGTTCTTGGAATATTTCTTTGCAAAACAACATGTTCACGCAAAGCTTTTCTTGTTAATAATGGTTCTTCGGCATATCTCTCCTATTGATGCAATGCTGCATATTGAACAGCACAATCGTTTTGGCATCGGTGATTTCTCCATGATGGATTTTTGATTACTTCTTCCACTGAACTATCTCAATAGAAACAAATTCATCTTCATCTAATGGAGCAGCATTCTCTAAATGATGAATTCCTTTAGCTTCATACAAAATGAATTTTTCTGTACAATACCCTGGAGTTGGTAACTAACTCAATACTTTTTGTCCATTCATCAGCACTTAATTGTGCTTCTTCTTCAAGCTCTCCTTTTTAGCTGCTTCTAATGCACTTTCTCCATCGTGATCTAATTTTCCTGCTGGAATTTCTAATGTATGAGCTTCAATTGCTTTTCGATATTGACGGACTAATAAAATTTTCCTTCCTTCACTACAAGAACTGCTACTGCTCCATTATGTAAAACAATATCTCTCGTTGATTGCTTTACCATTTGGAAGAGATACTACATGGTGTTCAACTGTAAAAATACCACCTTGGTATTTCACTCTTTTGTACGGTTACTTCTGTAAAATCATTCATAAATAGCTTTCCTTAATACTATTATATCTTGTCTATTCAATTTAGCAATAGGGCTTTTGGAAAAATTCAAAAGTCCTTTTTACCATTATTGTCCTTGTCTTCTTACTGGAGCCACAGGAACAGTCGTATTTTGTTGTTGTCGTACTGTTGCAGCTTTCGAGTATTTTGTTGGACTTGTGTATCTCGCTGCTTGTTGTGCTGGACGATTTCCTGTTTGAGTATTTGTTTGTCCATTAGCAGTTGTAGAATTTGTTGATGAAGTTGAACTTTCTTGGTGGAAAGTATGCATCATACACTTGTTTTGTAATTCCAGCTGCAAAAGTCTCCAGGAATTCCATTTGAAAAATATGGTGCAACCACTGATACAACAATTTGAGGATTATCAGAAGGAGCATAAGAAGCAAATGTAGAGTTCTCTACTTCCTTTTTGTTTAAATTGTGGTAATGGTCCATCGTAGAACGCTTCTACTGTACCTGTTTTACCAGAAACAGAAGGCGTATAATTTCTAAATGTATAAGCTGAAGTTCCGTTTGCTCCATGCGTTACACGATATAATCCTCTTTAATATGATCAATTAATCCCTGCTTCTACTTGGAGAGAATTCATAATTTTTGTTGGAACAACTGTCTCTAAATCACCAATTCCTCCATCTTTACCTGTTGAATGAATTTCTTTACTAAACGAGGTGCAATACGTGTTCCTCCATTGGCAATAGTAGCCATATATTGAGCTAATTGTAATGGCGTATATAAGTCAAACTGACTGAACGCAAAGTCCAGTGCAGAGAAGGCAGCACCTGTACCACCATTATATCCTTTTCCTTCATTAGGTAAGTCAATTCCTGTACGAACCCCTAAACCAAATTGAGCATAATACTCACGTAATTTATCAAATACGTTAAGATTAATATTTAATTTTCCACCTTTTTATACTCATATTGTCCACCCATTCTCATGGCTAACTTAATCATATAAACGTTAGAAGAACGCTCAATCGCATCTAAATCTGTTACAGGAATACTACCATTACGGTTGAATACAGAACTTTTCGGTTTAGAAGCTTCAAACTCAATTGGTTCATCGACAATCGTATTATCTTCTCTTGTAATAACTCCATCCATATATCCAGAAATAACTGTTGCCGCTTTTTACAGCTGACCCCATCCCAAAGGCACCATTAATAGCTCCTAAGGCATCATCTTCAATTCCAGTTACTTGATAATTTTCATTATATTTTTTTCTTTTTACCAGTAATTCCTAAAACATCTCCGGATTTTGATTCATTGCAACAACATACACTCGGTCTGCAGTGGCATCTGATAATCCTTCTACAGCTTTAGTAACAATCTCTTCCAATTTCTTTTTGAAAATCCGTATCAATTGTCATCACTAAATTGGAACCAGCTTTTCCACTATAACGTTCTTCGTGGTTAACCACTCTCCACGATTATTCGTTTGGCTTTTGAACCACTGTTTTTGTTCCACTTAAAAACTGATTCATATTGTTCTTCTAAATAACTTGTACCTACACGATCATTTAATGAATACCCTAGAGTTAATAGAAGAACGCACTCTATCAGAAGGTAAACCTGTTGTTTCAGAAGATACAGAACCTAGAATTGTCTTCAACATATCTCCCATTGGGTATTCACGATCCCAATCTGAATCAATGTCAATCCTTTTTAACTCCTCCAAGACGTTCACTAATACGAGCAACTTCTTTGTTCTGTTACAGAATCATTTTTAATCGTAACGGTTGATAAGGCATAGGCACTATTCATCTTCGTAAAAATAGCAATTGCTTGTTTCTTTCACTATCAGAATAATTGATTTGTTCTTCTGTAATATGATCTAACTGCATCTCATAAGTCTTACCATTCGATGTTTCCTCTTTGATGCTTTCTTTTTCTCTTCTGCTGTTAATAGCTTACTAGCTTCCTCCCGGATGAGTTGCAAACCAATAATCTTTTTAAATCTCTCTCTCTTAATTTACTAGTATCTACTCGTAATAAACCCGTTAATTTTTAGCGGTTTCCAACATACTTGCTGTTGTAGCATCTGGACGAACGTGTATAGTTCACTGCTAATTTTTGGTTTATTTCCTACTAAAACTTTTCCTTTACTATCATAAATAGAACCTCTTGGCACTGCTTTTTGCAGTAGAAGTTTCTGTATCGTTTCACTAAGGCGATGAAATCATCCCCTTTGACTAATTGAACATACGCTAATCGTCCGATTAATGCCATAAAAAGAAAAACACAATAAAAATAATAAATTTAATCGAAATGGAATATGTGATTTTTCTTTATAGGACGATCTTGTTAATCATGTATTCACATCCATCTTTTTAATATTCACTGCTCCATTATAGCATAATTCTAGAATTGGTTTATATAATTATGATTTTAAAAATAATTTAACGAAATAAAATGGATTTAATCACTCTCTTTTAAGAAAGTTAGCAAATTTAAATGTTCCTGCATTCTATTTTTGTGATATACTTTTCATAAAAAGTCATTGGAGGATGTTGTGAAAAAGTTACCTTTAGCCTTTTCTGGTTGCCTTCTTGGGTTAGGCTGGCGCTGGAAATCTTATATCCGACTCAATCCCTGAGTTATCCTGCACACATTAAGTATCATGGGACTAGTCTTATGGATTTATTTTCTTGTTACACATTTACTAGATTGGAAAGAAGCTCAACAAGAATTAAAGAAACCACCTGTTTTATCAGGAATGGCTACTATTTCCCTATGGCAGGAATGATTTTAGCTACTTATGTTCTACGTACAGTTCCAAGTGTATCTCTATTAGCACAAGTTCTTTGGTGGTTCTCATTCCTATTAGATATTGACTAATTACTTATTTTTACAATTCAATTATTAACTTCAAAAAGATTTATGCTACGCCATCTTGGACCGTTTTATATGTCGGAATTGGTGTTGCATGCATCTAACTTATCCAGTTGTAGGATTATTCAAATGCTCTATGCAAACGATTCTATTTGATTTCTCTTTAACCTTTTTATTTATACCCACGTATTTATAAAGATTTAAAGCAAAAGCCACTTCCTACAATATTATTAGGACAAGAAGGAATCTATTGTGCTCCTTTTTCTTTTTACATTACTGGCATCATTAGTTCGTGTATGGGGCAGCAATTACCAACATGGGGATTAATCATCATGATCATCGCATCTCAGGCATTTTTCTTATTTGTTTTGAGTCGCTCACCTTATGTCTTAAAAACATGGATTCCAACCTGCTTTTTCTGCTTTTAACGTTCCCAACCATTGTTACAGCAACTTCCCTAAAATGGCTCAAGGAATTCTCCAACATTCTCTATTGAATGTATTTGTTAAGATTGAAAACACTCTATTAGCTTAACGATTTTAATTTTCTTTGTCTTATTTAGTTATTTTCATATGGATGAAAAATCTTCATCTTGTGTCGAAAGATAAAGAGGTAGACACGATTTCTCCGTGTCTCACCTCTTTATTTTTATTCAATTAACGTAAAGCTCCTAATGTACGAGCAATTTCTTCAAAAACTCACTATTTGGTTTAATTTCAAATGTTCCTGCTCAAAAATATTTTCTGCAATATTATTTTCTAATAACACCCACAAATGCTTTCGAATCAGTGATTACTCCAGCTTTTAATTTACGAGCAACATCACTTGAAACTTCACCACTTTTCAACTGTAATGAAACAGGTTTATCCGCAACTCTTGCAGCTTCTTTGGTTGTTGACTCTGTTGTTTTGGCAGCCACTGTTGTTGCTACAGTCGTTTCTTCAGTCGTTTTAACAGTATCCGTTACTAATGGTAAATGAACACTATCTAATTGACTTTTTAAAGAATCTGGAACAAATGGCCAAGCTACAGTTGTTAAAGCTAAAATAATAGCTGATAAAAAGAAACGCAACACCCTAAAGAGCGAAATTTTGTTTTACCTCATATTACCCCTCCTTAATGTGAATCCGATTCAAAAATAGCTATCAATCACTAATTGAACTGTAGAAACCGGAACATTTAATTGTTCAGCAATTTCCTTCATATGAACCACCATGACTAAATAAAGTCAAATGTGTTTACGAGTAATACTATGTAACTCTTCTTCTGGTTGTTCTGATTTGTGAAATAGTTGGTTCAGTATAAGTTGGCTTTGGCTCAAATACTGGTTTCACTTCTTCTTCTACTTCAAATCTTGGAGTGAAAGTTGGCTCTGGCTCAACAACTGGTTGAGGAATAAAATGTAAATCCGGTTCAGGTTGTGGGAGCTTGTTCAACAGGAGCACGATAAATTGGTGTTCCTTCCAACTCTTGAATCTTTAAAGAATACACTTCTCGATTTAATTCCAACAAGCCTTCACTTAATTCATCTAATTCATCTTCATATTGATTGTCTTTAAGAACAATGAAATGAATAAGAAAAATACTGCTAAAGCTAATAATGCTACTACTACTGATCCAAACGTGCATTTTCTCACTCTCATTAAAAAAATATTTACTACTATTGTAAAGAATGTTTTAAAAATCGCAAGTTTATTTTATTACAAGCAGATTACATCTTTACTACTGAATCATAAATCCTATGAAAATAAGAAAATATTCCACGTTTTTCACTCATTAATCTTTGATGAATTTGTTTTTCTTTATGACTTAACACTAATAATTTTTGTCTTAAATCTTCTTCCATATTTGTTAATTCAACTTCTGCTTTTTCTTCTTCTTGCTCTACCTTCTTGTTGAATCTTCAATGTTTCTTCTAATGTTTTCAATTAAGTCTTTTTGAGTTTTTGTAATGGTTTTCTAAATCAATAATGCCTCGTTCATTTTCACGAGCAGTTTCAATGGTAGAAATTTTCAACATTTCTGAATTTTTTTGAATTAATTGATTCGTAGTTTCTGACACTTGTCTTTGTGCTGTTACAGCATCTTTTTGACGTAATAATGTCATCGCAATCGCAATTTGATTTTTCCATAATGGAATGGTTGTTGTAATCGATGATTGAATCAGCTAATGCTTGGTTTTGTATTTTGAATTAAACGAATTTGTGGTGCTTGTTGAATCGTCATTTGTCTTGTTAATTTCAAGTCATGATTTCTTTTTCTAGACGGTCTAGGAATTGTTCTAAGTCATTTACGACTTGTACATCCATTTGGTCTCCTGTTACACGTGCTTTTTCTAAAGCTTCAGGTATTAATGTTTCTTGTAATTCTGCTAATTTTAATTCTCCCGCTGCAATATAAATATTTAAAGCATCAAAGAAATCTTTTTATTGCGTTGATATAATTGTTCCAATGATAAATTATCATTTAATAAACCATTTTTCTCATGGTCTCAAAACGAATCGCAATTTTATCAACTTGTGAGTCCTACTTCTTGATATTTTGCTTGCATTTCGTAAATGCTCTTCTTAATTTTTTTCCAAAGAATTTTGAAGAATCCTTGATTTTCAGCTACTAAATCATTTGGATCTGTTTCATTTAAACGCTCCATTAAGTCGTTTAAAATATCCCTCAATTTCTCCAGTATCTTTTTGCTTGCACATGAGAAAGCATTTGGTGAGAAAAATTCTCTAATTGTTTTTGAGCTGCAGCTCCATAACTAATAATCGCTTGTAAATTTTGTTTTCATCAATTTGTTTGGCTAATGCACGAGCTTGTTCTTGATGTTTTTCATCCAATGTATCGATTAATTTCTTTGGACTTGCTTCTGTTTGTGTTGCTGGGAAGTCGTGAGATACTTCGGATAATGGTGTTACACTCACTTGTTCCCCAAATGGATTTTTGAATTAAATCTTCTACTGTTGTTTGTTTTTCTGTCATGTATATTTCCTCTAGAAATCTTCAAATTCTTCTTTTTGAGATTGCTTTTGAATATATTCCTTTTCTAAATTTAGAAATCACTAAAAATCTTGTGCTTTGGAATTTTGATAGTCAGCTTCAATTTCGTAGACAACAGTCATCTATGAAGTCCATTGTTTGATCCAACATTTGGTAAGTTTCCTGTGTTTTAGAAATATGTTGTTCGATTTCAATATATTTTTCCATCATTTCTTCTAAACCTGGTAAAGTACGTATTTAAAATTTATCAACGGTATGTAATCGTTCGGGATGTTGGACAATTTCTTTGAAATAATCTTTTTAAAACTGTCACGACTTGATAACGATTCGGCAATCGCTTCTAGTTTATTATTTTGTTTCGTATAAGCTTCGATTTGTTGAATTTGAGTTTTTGCTCGATTCATTTTTCTCTAAAAAGGCTACATCGCTTTCTGTTAGACCTGCCTTCTCATAAATTTCTTGTTGTTTCTCTGACGGTCCTTGTAATTCTTTTTCCTTCTGTAAGTATGTTTTTCCAATTTGGTGGATTCATTTCTTTGCGGAATAGTACAGTAGAAAAATATTCCATAACATAATAGAATAAATAGAAACATTTCTGCAGAACTATGCATTCTTACAAAAACTCTTGAACTGACTGCTACAAAGAAAAAGATAGTTTAATCGCTTGAATAATATGTTTCTTCATAAGACTTCTCCTTTATCAACTCTCTTAGGAAAATTATAGCATATTCTCATCCTACGACAATGGGACAAAAGTATGATTTCATATTTTCTTTATGAAACTAAATATTAAAGAAAAATTTTGTAGTAGCAGTTACGCCAGCAGGTCTATCTTGGCTAAAACTTGAGCCTAAGGTCTCAATTTTTCTATAAAATCTGATGTATCAGATTTTATTACTGCTACTACAAAATCTTTAATATTTTTATTCTCCTCTTTTATAAAAAAACGTTTTCAGAGTTTTATATTATAATCTAGGTATAAAATAATAAAGGAGTTGGTTTTAATGTATAAGATTAAGTCTTTAACGAAAGATGACAAATTGTTTTCAACTTCTTATTTGTTTTGCTATTTGATTATTTTATTGCTGGAAATTCCTTTACTTTGGATTCTCTATTCATTTTCATCAGCAACAGGAGCTCACTATTTAGTATCTAAATCACCTCTAGTGATAAATTTTCACTCTAACGAAGAACATAATAGGTATTTTCTTAATGACTCTTTTAATCGCTCCTCCATTATTTATTTTCTAAAAATAACTCTTGGATTTACCGAACAACTGAATATGTGCAAGCCACACGTCATTTTGTTGAACTAGATAATTCAAGAATTCAAGAAAGATATGAAAGATCTAAAGAGACAGATTCATTTTTGTTTATGTTGGACGAGAAACTTGTCCTTATTGTAGGGAATTTGCTCCAAAATTAAAAAGAGGCTTCAAGAAGTAGTAATGCTACAATTTATTATATTGATACGGAAAATAAGACTGGATGAATTAGCGAAGTTTGCAGAACAATATCAAATTGATTCTATCCCTACTTTTATTAGTCTTTAAAGACGGTCAATTACAAGAAACTTTATCAAGCAGTAGCGATATCAGCCTAAACGACTCAGAATAAACACTGAGCAGATAATGTTGAGATAGAAGCTTTGTACAAGCGACGCCAGCAGCTTCGCAAAGCGAACCTCATAGCCTAGTACAAAATCTTTAACTGTGTCGTTACTAGACTAGTTTTTCGACCTAATAACATTTTTGACAAAATGTAAGAAACCTCTTTTCATTTTTGGAAATAGTGCTATACTTTGAGCTATAAAATAGTAAAGGAGTAGTGTGTAGTGTCTACAGTTAGAATTTTAACTAAGGAGATTGTATAGTCTTGATCATTCTTTTAGGGTATATGATATTTAATTATTTCGTTCAGTGAGTTTCTCTACTGTGGGTGCAATTTCTTGTAGCATCTGGATATTATTTTGTATTCCTAAAAGCATCACTTCTTACTTGGAGTCCACGAAAAAGATTCAGAGTTTGCATCCTATATTGCGCTCTTTTATCATGTTATGTCTATCGTTAATCCTCGTAGTCTATGTTTCAAATGACACTACTTTGGTTTATCGTTCCAGTGAGTATGTTCAAGCAACACGTCATTTTGTTGAACTAGATAATTCACAATTCAAGAAAGATATGAAGGATCTAAAGAGACAGACTTTCGTTTTGTTTATGTTGGACGGAAACTCTGTCCGTATTGTAGGGAATTTGCTCCAAAATTACAGAAAGGCTGCAAGAAGTATTAATGCTACAGTTTTATTATATTGATACGGAAAATAAATGACGGGATGAATTAGCGAAGTTTGCAGAACAGTATCATATTGATTCTATTCCTACTTCTACTAGTCTTTAAAGACGGTCAATTACAGAGACTTTGCCAAACAGTAGCGATATCAGCCTCAAAACGACCTCAAAGAATTTTTAAACATATAAATATGAAGAAAAAGATTTTGTAGCTTGCAAAGGGCGCCAGTAGCCCTTTACGGGTCTCATTGGCTAAAATTTGAGCCTAGGGTCCTCAAATTTTCCTCTAATCAAAAATCTGATGTATCAGATTTTATTACTGCTAGTACAAAATTTTTCTTTTTAATATTTATTGTCATTTCTAAACTATTTTTCGTTTTTCATTTGTCAAATTAAGAAAAGACTTATATTAGTAGTAGACGTAAAAGATAGCTCACAACGATTTGTGGCTTCTTTTACTGGAAAACTTTTGAGACCTAGCTCAAAGTTTTAGCCATGAGATTCGCTGAAAGCGATGCTACGTCCTTTGCTGACATATATTAAAGTCTTATTCAGAAAAACTATACCCATTTCTTATAAAATCAACCTAGGAATACAATCAGTGATACAATAGAAATCTACTCCTGTCAAATCCATCCTTCTGGAATAAAAGCTTAATTCAATTGTATGTTCCCCGTTCGTAATAGCAAATCCCAGTCAAACTATTCCAAATCTTTCTTGTTTCAACGACTTTTCCATCCACTTTGCTATCCAACATCTATCGTATGGAATTGAAGTGAACATGACACTACTATCATCTGTAATTGTAACGGTACCTTGAATATGGGAATTATCCCAATGAGTCAGTTTCAATGCTTGACTTTGATCGTTCCTGAATACAAAACGATTCGAAACAGAACGATTTGATTTTGACCAATCGAACTCCACTAAAGAGTAATCTTCGTCCGTATTCACTTCGATTTTAAATTCAATTGGCTTATCCATTGATTGCGAAGCAATATTAACTAATTGCGGTGTTGATAATTATTTAAGAAATGATATTCTTCACCATTCAGAAAAATTCGAATAAGATTTGTATCTGTTCTTGAAAAACGTGTTGGTAATGTGAAACCCAATATTCTTCATCTGTTTGTGGTGTTAAAATGATACGTGATACTTGCTGGTTTAGTTGAATCCATTCTACGATAAGTTTCTGTTCGATCGGTTGCTTTGAAAATTATCTGTCGTAATGTCACTTGCTGCTAACATCTCCAAATATTTTAACGTCTTCTCCTAATTGAGCTGTTGTAATTTTATTATAGTTTTGAATCGGTTGATTCACTTTCTTTAATTCTAGTGAAGCTAATTTTCATTCACACCAAAATGCTATTGGAAGAGTTTTCTAGGAATTTGAAATACTTCGTACGTTCTTCTTCGTAAACAACTGGCGTGTTTTCGTTAAATCTAAACGAGCTGCATATTTCCCAACACATACATTTTACTTGTATCTGGATAATCCTTCGTGTAGACGGGCTTGGGTGTCATCCAATATTTCAAACTCAAAAATGGCATCACTTAAAGGTGTTCCATAGTAATATGTGGTCGCATTAATTCCAGTATTGCCTAATTGTTCAAATAAAACTCTTTGTGCATTTTCAAGATTGAACTAAAATACAGACATTCCTGGATAGTTCGCCAGCAAATGGATCATTTTTACTTAAATGGAAGCTTCCCTGAATACGATAGAAATTCCATTCTCATTTGGTCAGAATAGGTGCTACTTGTTGTTTGTAATTGTTTGACTGCGTCTGCTGATATTTATATGCATCCGTATATCCTACTCTTGATTGAACAATCGTTGCATTCATCATTGACTCAATCAGCTGTGACTGCTGCTAAAAATGCCCATCTTTTATTGATTTGAGACCATACTGAAATCGATAACATCACAAAATTAATGCCACTGTCGCAATTTTTGTGGAACAATTAAGAAGGAATACTGTCTCGTCATTACGATAGCAAACAGTACTAATGTCCCTCCTGCAATAACGATGGACGGTTTTGCCAATGTAATTGCTCTACTTCTCTTAAGGATACATACGCTAAATAAACCAAGAAAACGCCATAATCCAAGAGAAGCGATAGAAGAATCCTGCTGGTTTTGTCCCATATGCCATAATTTACTCGTAACATTCATGGACACAAGATAGAATAAAAATAGTTAAAACTCAAGTGAAGCTACTTTCTCTGCGTTGAATAGTGGGACTGATAAAACAATAAATTGTCCCCATTATTCTCCTAGTGAACCCACATAAATATTTGCAATTTGGACCTTGCTGGCTAAGAAGAATTATCAAATGCTCCTAAAAATAATTTAGAAAAAATATCAGAGGATCAATTTGCAAATTTCATTCAAATAATAACTTACTTTCTAAGTCCACCCTTAGTTGAAACTAAACTCATCAAATTGAACAATAATAATGCCACTAAACCAACTGCTAAAATGGAATAAAAAGCCCAGTTGAAGCAATTGAAGAAACTCCTTGTTTTAAACGTTCTATCTTTTTGATTTCAATACAAACAAGCGTAAAGATCACTACAAAAAATGCAAATCATATATCCATGTAAAATGCAGTAATAACGCTAAAGCTAACAATAGACACATACCGTTTAGCACCTGTTCTATCCAACAATTCTTCTACACCCATTAATGTAGCAACATAATCATGCCATCATAAAAGATTGGATCTCATTTGATAACTGACATTAAAAACCATTCAGAGCATACTAAAACTCCAAATATAGGAAGAAATGCTGGATCTAACCCATTATATCGCTTCACAAAAATGTGTCCAAAGCAAGTCCCATCACTCATAGCGAAGACCAATGGTTAACATCACTGCCCATTGAAAATTTTGTTCTGAAAAGAAGAAATACAATAGATTGATGGACTAATTAAATTAAATCCCCTCAAATCCCAAAGCATTCCTCCGCCAATGGATTTTGAAAAGGAATAGAAAAAGCTATTCCAATCTCCATTTAAGAAGAAATGTTTCAAATAAGCATATAATCCAATATATTGCGCATTCAAAAATCCACTCGCCATTAGTGATTTTGCACCAAATGGGAAAAATCCATTAATCGATCCACGAAACAAGCATAATGCCAATTGGTAGGAAAAACTCGTTAAGTAAACTACTTTCTTTTTACTCATCTTTCCTCCTCCTCAAGAAAATTCGTTTTATCCACTAAATAGTGAGGACGTTTTTCACTTCATAATAAATTTTGCCGATATATTCTCCTAATACTCCAATAGAGATTAACTGAATTCTCTAGTAGAGACAACTGCAAAAATCGTTGTAAAAATAACCACTTACTAAAGAACTTGGATCAATGAGATATTTAATAAAACATCCATACGATATATATAGCACAGATAATAATAAACAGCCTAGTCCCAAATTAATACACGCACGTAATGGTTTATCATCAAACGATAAAATCCCTTTGAATCGCATAATTCCATAAAGAAATTTTCAAGGAGTATTTTGTTTCTCCTATTTCTCGAACATGATTTTCATATATCAATGACTTTTTCCTTGAAACCAATCCATGAGAAAAAGTCCTTTTGAAAAACGGTTATATTCATTTAATGATAAAATCGCTCGTACTGCTTTTTCGACTAAATAAACGAAACTCAGAAATTCCATCTGTTAAACGTGTATCCATTAGTCGGTTCGCTAATTTGTAAAAACGATTGGCTAGAAAAGCACGAAATTGGCTTTTCACCGGTTCTGTATCACGACCGCTGACGACATCATAGCCTTCACGGTAAGCTTCAATCATTTGAGGAACAAGTGCAGGCGGATGTTGTAAATCTCCATCCATCAAAATATAACGCTTCACCTGTTGCATATTGTAATCCGGCAATCGTTCCAGCTTCTTTCCCAAAATTACGACTAAAAACTCAAATAACGAACTCTCTTGTCATTTTTGCAATTTCTACTATCAGTTTTTATCTTTTACTTCCATCATCAATTAAAACATTTCAAATTCTTCTGTTGTTTGTTGATTTAGTACATGAACTAATTCACTATACATCAATCATTCTTTCCTCATTATAAAAAGGAATCACTACTGATATTTTCATACTTTCTCCCTCGGTCATTATTCTCTTCCTCGTTATCATACCATGTTTTAATTTTTGAGTATGAGAAAAGTGTATTTTAACAACATATATATAAAATAACTAAGTAAATAAAATTGCTACTTAGTTATTTTGAATTTTTCAGGTTCTATATTTATCAAATTTTTCGAATAAAATAGATATGAGTTATTCCCACAATGAGAATGGATTAGAAAAGCATAATCTAATTTAGTATAGGCGATACAATAAATACTTATACAAACAATAACTGAACAAAATAAATTCCATTTAGAATTGAAGAATCGTTACTCCAGTTCTTAAAACATATATTGTAAGAACTGAAAAACAAACTTCCAAAAATAATACTTGCCCACTTAGTAAATAAAGCCATTGATATTCCATACCGAAATTCTGTCTTAATTGTGTATTTGCCAGAAGCGCAACAACGTGAAGCCAAAAATGACAAAAATTCCAGTTGAATAAATTTTCATTTATACACACCTTCCTTTTTTGTTCTATTATTCAATAATTATACCTTTTTCTTTTTACTTTTATTATAAAACGTTAACCGTTTTCAAACAAGTGTTAACTTGCATTTATTATGTCAAATTTCATACAAAAGCACCCAGCTTCTTTGAACTAAGTGCTTAAAATATTTTACATCTGTTCTTGCTTTTCGAATCCATCTCCGTATCCCCTATAATCCCAAAGACGAGCCATAAAATACGATTAAAAAGCAAAATCACATTTCTTTCTGGCAATACTTCGATAATGGATCTAATCGTGGATCAAATATCCATACTGAATTATGGAAAAATAATTCGTGGAATTTTACAAATAACATCAAAAAGCTCACTAAACATGGAACAAATAACAGTGTGTAGCATATAATCATTCCTTTTAATGGAGTGCAGTAATAGGAATAATTTTCTTTCTTTTAACCGTCTTATCAAAACAAATGAAACAATCGTAGAAATACGCTGCAATGACAAAATTAATTTATAAATAAACGTTTCCAATTTCTTCAAAATGAAATAATCCTTGAGGAGAACTCGAAAATCTGGCATCACTAATTCCTTAATCCATGGTCTTGTTAATCAAGAAATTAAGACATGATAATTTTCCATTAATGTTGCTGTAGAAATTCCACTTATGCTGTTCTAAGCCAAATCAATAAAATAACCTCGAAAATAATGGTTCATGACAAAGGTAATTGTTGTACTCATAAGAACAATGCTATTACAATCGAAAAACTCCATCTTTTTAAATGCTTGTAGACATTCTTATACCCTTCCACTCACTTAAATTATTCACTAGATGCGTAGGGCTGTGCTACTCCTTCTAAATCTTCTCTGTAGAAAATCCAGTTAAAACCATTAATGTAGTCCATTCCATACTGAATCCCAGCTTGAATATCTGTTTGGTAGTTATCGCCCACCATTGCAATATCTTCTTTAGTAAAAGTGTTGTTCTGATATTGTTGATTTAAATAGTTCAAAGCCGATTCCATAATAATACTACTTGGTTTTCCCATCAGCATTGGCTCTTGCTGTGTGAGCATCTTTTAAAAATGCTGTAATAGAACCTGATCCTGGAATAAACTTTTCACTTGGAAGATTAGAGTCGATATTTGTTACAACAAATTTTGCTCCGCACGAATCGCTAAAAGTGGCAGCTTCTATTCAGCATAAGTTGTCTCTGATTTAATGACTGTAAAACAACATCTGATTGTCCCTCACAAGTTCATATCCTCTTTCTACTGCTTGAGTTTTTAGTGCTTCTCTCCGACAATCATTAATTTTTCCCAAAGTTATGACTGTCTAAAAAGTCCATGGCAGCGACTCTATTTGTATACACTTCATGAGTCACTTCTACCCATAATTTTCTCTCAGTTATCAGCGACTTGTTGTGTGTTTTTGTAGCATTATTCATTGCTACAAATAAAAACCGGAATATTAGCTTTGTAAGCGACGAATAAAGTCTTCTGGTTGTTGTGAATTCGTTTCTTTTCCCTTTATACATTGTTCCATCTAAATCAATAAAATATGCTTTATACATGCTTATTTCCTCTTTTTGTGGTTTTTCTCGAATATCAAATCTCTTTATTAGGACGATTATTTTTCAGTTTCATCGTATGCATTTTTTGAAATTTTGTTTGATCCACTTCTTTCATTGAAAAATTACGTCCTGACGTTTAGATTTTCACTGTTGTTGAGAAGATGGCTATCCATATGCAAACTTCTTTTGTGCGTCATTTCTTTCAAAACCAAAAATCTTGCTTTTGGGTGCTTCTTTTCACTTCAAAATTATCGTTTTTAGAATTAAAACGATTATTTTTGTGAGTTTCTTTAAAAGTTCTTGTCTTCCACCTCGTTCATTGTTAAAAACGCTTCGTATTTCGTTTTTGTTGTTTGTTTTTGGACGTTTCTGGTATTCCTTCTTCTTCACTGCAACTGGTTTTACATTTGGATCTCTCTTAAGTACAAAAATAACGACATCCAAAAATTACAAAATTGCATAAATACTCTTGTAAACAAGCAATATCCTTATCCGAAGTGGCTAGTCGATTTTTGATGCGTAAAACCCTTTTTAGACGTAATTTTTCATGTCCCCAATCACCAACAATGTATTCATACTTATCAAAAATATCTTGATAACGGGGCATTAAAGGCATCTAAATTCAAAACCTTCACGGTAATCTTCAACAATTTCATAATGGACTCTTTAATTTTGACATGAGTTTCGTCCACCCAAAATACGACACGTTCTACTTCCTGTTCTGAGGTGCGACAATTTCTTCTAAAACTTCATTTAATTCAGTTCACTAGTTGTTTCTTCCTTTTACTTCGCTCATATAAATTCCTTCTTCGCTTAATTTTCTAGATTATCAAACCATTCAGCTCTCGTTAGCTGTTGTAAATCTTGTGGTTTAATTCCATTTTGTATTCCTCTCTTACCTGCAGAAACCTCGAATCGTCTCTTGTTCTTTAGCACGTAAGTCAATATAAGTTGGAAAACTTTTCTTCATCCCCACAGGTGAACATCCTCCCTCGAATATATCCTGTCAAACTTTCTAATTGAGATACTCGATTAGCTTCCACTTTTTATTTTTAGAAGCTTTGCTAAATGCCTTTCAAATTTAATTCATGGTCAGCTGCAGACACAAGCTACTAAATAAACTCGTTTTGTCCCCATGCGTAATACAATTGTTTTTATATACTTGATCCACTGAAATGCCCATCTGTTCACCACATGAACGGCATCTAAAATGTTCTTCATCCCATCTCATATTCAAAAATTTGATACGGAACTTTTTTGACGTTCTACCATACAGAATGGCATTTGTTTTAATATTTGCTTTCTTTTTCATAATCTCCAACTCCCTACTGCATTAGTGTATCATATTTTCGCTTGAAAAATCAGTTAGATTTCCTAAACTTATGAAAGATGCTAAACATTACTAGAGAAAGAAAACCTAGAGAAATTTCTTCCTCTACGGTAAGTTTCATTAGAATAATGATTTTAATTCAATCGATGGATGTTTATCTTTAAACCAATTTAACGCAAATTGATTTTTCAAATAAGAAGACGGGTTGATCAGAATCTATCTCGTGACATAATAAGTTACGACTTTGAAGTATTATATTAGGATCTCAAGTCTGCTTCATCAATCCAACGAGCAATTTTGCTTTACGATTGGAGTCATCACAACTCTGCATTATATCTCATTCATTAAACGATACTTTGAATACTTCAAATTGTAATTGACCAACTCGCTCCAAGAATATACTCACCAGTATGATAAGTTTTATATAATTGATGGCTCCTTCTTGCACTAACTGCTCAATTCCTTTATGGAATGATTTTTGCTTCATCACATAGCAGCCACTTTCATTGAATAATTCTCGGTGTGAAATTGTGGCAGTGGTCTCAAATTGAATTGCTTGTTTTACCACTATAAATGCGTATCTCCAATTTGAAATCTCCTGTATCATATAATCCGATAATACCCCAGCAACCGCTGCTTTTACTGTTTCACGAGTAATCCGCTATAAATTGCGTTGTGTGAGATAACTTTCATTTTCTTTTTGAGAACGATTGACGGTAATATCCATTCCCGGTGTAAATTCTCCTGAACACCTGAACAAAGGCAATACGATCTCGGTGAGCTGGATTCATATTTGCTTTGAATTTTGAAAATAAATCCACTAAATTGTTCTTCTAATGGTTCAACTTTTTCACCAGATTCTGTTTTCTTAGCTGAAGGATTTGTGCAAAAATCCACAAAAGCATCTAAAAATGTTTGTACTCCAAAACCTGTTAAGGCAGAACCGAAGAATACTGCGTTAATTTCCATTCGCAATCGCTTCTTCACTAAAATCATTACCTGCTTCTAATAATAATTGAGCATCTTCAATGGCTTGTTCTATATAAAGTCGATTGTTTGAACGCATAATCCCCTTCAACTCTCCACTTCTTCATTTAATGGTAAGAAGTCATTGTCCCCATTTTCTTTCCAGGATGCATTAATTCTGTTACACGCTTTATTATAAAACATCGTATAGCCCTAAAAATGTTTTTCCCATCCCCATTGGCCAGTTCATTGATAAGCATCAATACCTAATACTTCTTCTAATTCGGCAATCAACTCTACTGGTTCACGACCATCACGGTCTAATTTATTAATAAATGTAAAATTGGTATGCTACGCATACTAGCAAACTTTCATAATTTCTTCGTTTGAGGCTCAATCCCTTTAGCACTGTCATCAACTATGACTGCACTATCTACCGCCATTAATGTACGATACGTATCTTCAGAGAACTCGTGTCCTGGTGTATCTATTGATATTAATATGATTCCCATCATATTCCACTCTGCATCACAGAACTTGTTACAGAAATCCCACGTTGTCTTTTCAATTTCCATCCAGTCTGATTTTGCGAATTTACCAGTCTTTTTCCCTTAACAGTACCTGCTTGTGAATTGCTCCACCATATAATAGTAATTGTTCAGTAATCGTTGTTTTCCTGCATCCGGGTGAGAAATAATGGCAAAAGTCTTACGTGAAGAAACTTCTGCAGCTAATTGATTTGATATAGTATATAACTCCACTTCATATTTTTCTAATCGTTTCTTTAGTATTATAGCCGATTTTACATGCTAATAACTCCACTTCTATATTTTCAAACGTTTCTTTAGTATTAAGAATGATTTTACAGTTGAAAGCAAGGTCTTATGCATTTTCACATTTCAAGATTCAAGAAATTTCCATTGTAGTTATTTATGCCATGATATTACAAAAAGGGAGGGATTTTATGACTCAATCATTATCAATCGCATATATCAGTTTTAACAGGGAATACTCATAGTTTTTGTGATAAAAATTAATCGAGTATTTTAAATTTCAACAATCCTCTTTACAACCAATTAATCAATGTTAAAGATCATTCGGGATCATACAGAATTTTTGAATTAGAGCATCCTACCATTGCATTTCTTCCAACTTATTTTAGAAGGTGGAAATGGGTGATAACGGGATACTGAAATCAACCAATCCTCTTGGAGATTTCCCTGTCGGTCATGATAATTACAAAATGTTTTAGTATTGTCTGTAGTAGCGGAAATCGCAACTTTAACAACAATTTTGTTTAACCTGCTCGTCAATATTCTTGAGCGATTCCACTTCCCCGTGCATTAGACGAATTCTGAATTACGAGGGAGTCAAAGAGATGCTGAACGAATCGGGCAAATGATAATTGAAAAATTGAAGGATTATAGAAAAACGAGACGATTAATACGTCTCTGTACCTTTAAGTAGAAATTGTCCAGCTCCCCATCTTTTTGTGTACCAGCTTTTAATGAATCAGCAAATGAAGCATCCACTTCTAAATCCCTCCCACTTTTGAATCACAATCTAGGAAAACAGGCGATTCCTCACGTCGAACCTCCTTTCTTGTTTAAATCTGGTCATCTTTTAAAACATACTGTGTAGCAATTCGATCTAGCTGAAGAAACCGTATTCCGTATTTCTTACAGTCTTTTCGATACTTTTATAAGAGCTCGTTCCTAATTTGAACATAAACAAAAATTTCTATCTTTTCCTAGGGTAAACAACTTCTTCTTTGTAGTTGAGTCTTTTGATTACAATTGTTCCGATATCGACTGGGATTATCCACTGTGATAACTCTTCCTGTTCACAGAATAATGTTCTTTTTGAAATGGCTTTCGTTTGCATGATCACGTATAGCTGGTGTGTTAATTGGCTCATCCACTGTATTGTAGAAATGATACTGTAAAAATTTCCTCCTAAATAAACACCCGTTGTCATCGATATAACACATCGCCAATATTAGACTCATCGATGCTTTTATTCGCATATACCATCACCCATAAAAAGAATAACGTTAAAGCTACTCACAATTCCTAAACCAAAACCTAAGGTCATAATAAAATCCGCATCTAGCAAATGTTTGATACATATCTACTTCTATTCATACACTTTCCCCTTTAGTACCATCTCATTATACGCCTATCTGAAAACTCCTTGAAAAGGAAAATACACATTCTTCAATTTAAGTGCCAGAGTATGTTGTATTTAAGAAAATTTCTCTAGAAAAACAATCGCTAAAACTTCTTTCTCTGGCTACTGATAAGACTGTTGAAAGAGTGATGAAGAAGTTTAAAGTAAAAACAATGCAACGATATAACTATTTACCTACTCTAAAGTGCTTTGTTTAGATGAATTTAGAGGCGTTAAAAACGAAAACATAACAAAGAGGAAAAATGAATTTCATTTGTTTAGATGGAGAAAATCATCAATTAATTGATATTTTTACCTGCAGAACACTTCATGAATTGATTTCTTTCTTTTATGAAGTTCTCCTGTAAACAACGTTTAAAAGTAAAAATATTTAGTGATGGATATGAATGCTTCTTTATCAAAACCTTATTAAAACAGTGTTTCCAAACGCTGTTATCGTAGTAGATCGATTCCCATATCGTCTCAACACTATGTGAATCGTAATTTTTAATCAACTTCGAGAGTTGTAATTATGAAAGCAATTCTCTGCATAAATCAACACAACAGAAGACATTGAAACGCTATTGGAAACTGCTGTTAAAACCAAGCGATGAAATTTAGATGAAGATTAAGGTATAATTATCACTTCAAAACCTATCTTACTCACAGCACAATTAGCAGAGAATGGTGTGGAGTTTTAACGTGAAGTGTTATCAGATGCATATGAGTCATCTCGAAGAACTTAGAAAAGCCTGCCAAGAAGAAAGATTATGAGGCATTTACTGATTTAATGTATAGTTGAGATTCCAAGACAATTACCTTATGAATTTAAGAAGAAGTTTGAAGTATTCAAACGTGTTTTTAAGGATAGATTTCATCAAGCTACTGACTGGTGATATATCCAACGGAGCGCTATTGAAGGACGAACAATTTCCATTAAAGTGATTAAACGTGTAGCATATATGGATATCGAAATTTTGAGAACATGAAATTAAGAATTAAGATTATCAAAGGGTGTTTCTACGGTCAATAGAAAGTCATTATGATTTAAGAAAGGTTGATAGAGTCGTTTTAACTCGACAATGAGCCTCCATGGGCATGTTGAACTGGGGAAGGAAAATAATATCAAATCTCACAGTTCTAAACCGCCAATCGCGGATAACATGCCCTACTCATTATAGTAAAAGTTTAAAACTAGATTTCATTCATAGTTATGTTTGTGGTAGATTGTTAAACTAGATTCATCGTTAATTTTCTTCCACCTTGTTCAGTTAAAATTAAAGACTTAATTTTGTGTAAATTTGATTCACCAACAGAATTTTGTCGATGAGGCTCGAAAAATCCTGTCAGTGATTTCTCACCAACAGGATTTATCGAATCGTTATAGAACTTTTTTATTCTAATATTACTCTTCTTCTTTTTCTTTGATGTAGCTACAAGACCTAGACTTGCTAAAAACAGTCATTGCTGCTGAACCAAAGATTGAAAACTTTCGTTACCATGTACCAGTGTTTGGTAATACCATTTTGATTTTGAACCTTTGATTCTTGAGATGTAGTTTGAAGGATTTTCTTTTTACATCTTTAGTTTGAGTTACTAGTAGGTTGTTCTGAATTATTAGAAGGTACTACTGTCGGTTTTGAATCTTCTTTGAGTATTATTTTGTTGTTTATCCTCTTTAGAGCTTTCAACAACTTCAACTGAACAAATACTGTTGTTTCCTTTTCCCATCCTGCTAATCTTAACGTTACTTTTAGCAAATTTTCTACTCTAATGTAGTTGTATCAGGTAAGTCTCATACTAATAACCGTAATACTCTCTCCAGGTAAGTTTTAGTTTTAGCAATGACATCAGCTTTGAGTAATTGCTTTCTTCCAAGTTCGAACTTTTACAACTCCAGTAACAGATGCTTGTAATGAACCTTC
>BNJT01001811.1_pt1 | contig 44861 bp, 57 predicted proteins | sample 8540491 | NCBI WGS metagenome assembly BNJT01 (sample SAMD00202455, study PRJDB9452) | human saliva metagenome | host: Homo sapiens | reverse complement strand
CCAGGGTACGTGGCGGGTCTGAACACATCGGGAGAACCGTGCGCCGGGTGCTGTCTCACCTGTACCAGTTTCAGTGGGATTACCCATCTCCAGGTGAGCCACAACGACACCTTGCCGGCGCGTTGACTACGAGTGACTCGGTTCACGGACCGCCTGTTCAGAATTGCTGCTTCTCGCCAGTGCTCTCGATAGCATCGCTATATGGGAACTGAACGCGACTTCATGTTGCTGACTCCTCCGGAACCGGCGGAGGGGGCTCCGCCCCTGGATTATGATGGCTCTCTTGGGCCGGATCCGGAGCATTCCTTCGTTCCGCCTGCTCTGTACCTGCCTTCAACAGGTGTGCCCAACGCGCGAGGTCCGGAGATTGAGTTGCGGCGCTTGAAGGATGGACGCATGGCCTTGTTGGCCTATACGGCTGTTGACCGTCTGGTGAAGTGTATGGGACCGAATCAACCGTGGCTGCTGTTCCTCACAGACAACCTTGGTGATCTTGCTGAGGGCCAGCCCTTCGACGTCCTGATGCTGGATCAGCGCGTGCCTCAAGAACTCTGGCGTTGAGATAGGAGTAACCCGATGGGACAAAGAAGATAGTTAAAAATTGACCAGCAGAGCGTTGACGGCATCAAAAAAACGTTCTATCGAGCTCAAGATGCGCTGGAGTCGGAGAAAGACACAGAGTTGTCAAGCGTCGACGGCGGAGATGGTACCGATTACATCGTCAGTATGATAACTAAGTTAGCCAACGATGCGTGTACATTGGCTCTCGCTTCGAAATTGGGAGGGGATAAGTTGGGTGTTGCGCAGACTAACTTGTCGGAGACTGATGAGAGTGTTGCGCAGACATTCCGTAACATGGAAAAGGAAGTGCCGCGATGAGTGACTCAAGTAATGTATGTACCGTAAATGATTCTTCCATCGATGTTACGATACCCGGAAGTGTGAACTCTGTGAGGTCGGCAGCGTCATGGCTACGTCGACTGCGTGACGATTTCTATGATGCTGAAATCGATATGAGGAATAATGGACTTTTCGCAAGCAACTGGTTAGATGGTGAACTATCTGACGCGCTAGCTGTTTATTCGGGAGACTTAAACCGGGGTTGCGATGACGCGTATCAATGAGCGAAAAAGGCAGTTGATATTATTCGCGCTTTTGCTGATGAGTTGTCTTCTAGAAAAGAGGACATGAGTGGCCACCTGGAGACCGCAAGAAATGACGGCTTCACGGTAGAAGGGAATATTATACACTATCCTGATGCGGTATCTGCTCCCGGAAAATATCCGAAGGGAGGTACGTCTGATGAGAAAAGTGCATGGAATAGTGCCGATGATAAGTATAATGACTACCTTCAGAAAGTGAGAGACTTTGAGAAAGTGCGAGGGCGAGTTGAGTATACTTTTAAGCAGCTATCGGATTGGATAGCAAATAATCTTGCCCCCACCAAAACGGAGGTGCTGAAGGATGCTGTAATGGCAGGGTTCAGGGGTCTTTTAGTTAAAGAGGTTGGCGTAAATTATGAATATGGGACAACTAATGTATACAAGTCTCGCATCGATGCTCTAAATGACGCAGCTAAAGAGTTGGCCACTACTCGTGCTCAAATGAAATCGAAAAATCCTTGGGTGTCGGCTGGAGGGGATCCGAGTGACGGGGCTGTATCCAGAAATAAAGCACGATCTGGTGCGGCCAAGGAGCTGGAGGAAGCAGCAAGTTCTGCTGGAAATACAGCAAAAAAACTCATCTTCAGGAGTAATGTTGTATTGACTCTCGGTTCTGCGGCGTACGAGCTTTCGCAAGGGGCTGACCCCGGTAATCTGCTCGTAACAACAGCAACTGGGTTGGCCATCGATGCTGGAGTTGCAGCGTTGATTGCCGCAGGAGTGATAACTGCACCCGGTTGGGGAACTGCAGTTTTGATTGGTGCCGCAACAGTAGTTGTAGTGACGGGTGTTGGGTACGTATATGATCACGCGCTTTCTAAGCGTACTCGCGAAACGATTAATCGTAAGCTGGATGGCGCTGGCACTGCTTTGATGGAGACCGGAGAAGATATCGCTAATACTGCGCAAGACTTATGGGGGGATGCTTCGTCTACAGTGTCTCATGGGTGGAAGTGGGTAACAAGCTAGAGGTGTGCACAGACGTCGCGCTGAGGTAAGTTTCGGTACGATGAGGCGGGTGAAGTTGTGTTCGAATAGCGGTGTGTGTATTTTGCGTGCATTATCTTGGTCGCGGGTGTGTGGGTCGTGTGTAGATCAGCGATCGAAGGCGTAGGCCCTGGTCTACGTGTCGCTAAAATAGTGTGGGCGGTATTATGCATATGATGTTTGATCAAGTGGTTGACTGTGAGCGTGGGGATAGGGTGCGGGCTCGTGAAGTTTACTTGTTTTTCTTTGGCAGTGTTCTCATCTCAATTTACTCACTGTTTCTGTGGCGCCATTCTCAATGGCCTCTCATTATAATGCTCTTGGCGGTAAGCGCTATACTGCTGACACAAAGTGCGGTAAAGGGTGCTGTATTGGAAGATGTCGGTAAGCCTCACCGGCGGTGGGTTAAACTGTCGTCTGAAGGGGTTGAATTCATACCGCCGTCAATGCCAGCGATGTGTGAGTGGGCTTGCCTTGTCGGGCTTTTCCTGAGCGCCTTATGTGCGATATGTGTTGGTCAGTATGTTGAAATTCCTCGCCGACCATACTCCGATGGACTGCTTATCGGTGCAGCTACGGTGTCCTTTGCCTTAGTGTCCCTCAGAGGGGGTGCCTCGATCAAATCCTGGAAGTGCGGCATGGAGATTGACTCCCGAAGGTCTACATATTTCCCCGTTTAGTCAGTACAGCGCCTTCGTCTGCTGGTCTATGAAACCTCAAGTGGAGGGGCGCGCCGTCGTCAACCTCCAGGTGTGCGTCGTTGTTAAGGACTCGCGCGGAAGTCGCTACTATCTTCCGATCACGGGGCTACCGATGAGCTACGTGCAGTTTCGTCGGCTGTTGGGTTTTTACTCAATGCATCCTAAGCTGCGCCAGGAGATCGCGTCGAGTAAGGGTGTTGGTCGCGTTTGTTCTCTTCTGGACAGCTGAGAAGGGGGATACTGTTTCAGTATCGTGATGTTTGCTTGCATCGCGCCAGTTGAGGCGGCGGGATGCAAGGAGCGGTCGACGGGCCAGCCGTCGTGCCCGCTGTTGAACTCAAGGAGTCCGGTAAGGTCGCGTAGGGTCCGGTCGGCCGTGGGGCCAGTGGGTGGTGGTGTCCGTCTAGCCTCGGCGGTGCGTTGTTAGCTGTTGGTATCACGATTGGCGACTTTGATGGCGCCCGTTGGCTGGTGTGCCCGGTCCTGTGTTTATCTGGCTCTTCGCGTTTGAGGGTGTTGTAGGCGAGGTCTATTGAGGTGCGTAGGTCGGGGTGGGCGCGTCGTTACACCAGGTAGGGGTCGAGGTCCCCCGATGATGGGAGCTGCTACACAACCGTCACGAGAGACCTCGACGTGCCTGAGACTACCTTCACCGACCCCGATCTGGCCTGACTCGTGACAGTTTGGTGGGGTCTGGGTTTTGAGGTGGGTTTTTCGTTGGTATTCCGTGGTGTTGGGGGTGTGCTGGCACACTAAGGGGCCGGTAGGGTGGGGGTGGTGAGCCCGTTTGTGCGTAAGGTCAAGACAGCCTCTGGGGCGACGGCGGTGCAGATCGCGGTCAAGGAAGGGCGCCGGGACAAGGTGATCGAGCACCTGGGATCGGCCCACATGGAGGCCGAGCTGGCTGCTCTGATGGAGATCGGCCGGCACCGCATTGCCCCGGACCAGCTGGCCCTGGACCTGACTCCCACGCCACCGGCGGTTTCGGGACTCCTCACGGCCTCAGCCCCGGTCGGCACTGATGCGGTGGTGGCCTCCAAGCACTCCAGGTTGTTGTGGTAGGTCCTGCACGGGGTCTACACCCGTCTGGGGCTGGGGGACGCCACTGGGGGTGATCGGGCCTTTGAGCAGATGGTTCTGGCGCGTCTGATCGAGCCGTCTTCTAAGGCCCAGGTTCCCCGCGTCCTGGGTGACCTGGGCCTGGAGCCGGTCAGCACCAGGACCTTGTTCCGCTCCCTGGCCCGAGCCCAGGAGCGAGGCTACCGCGAGAGCCTGTCTGGGGCTCTGTTCGAGCACGTCACCGCCACCAGGGGCCTGGCCCTGTGCCTGTATGACGTGACCACCCTCTACTTCGAGGCCGAGCGTGAGGACGACCTGCGCAAGGTCGGTGACTGCCAAGGACAGGCGGGTCGACCCCCAGGTCATCGTGGGCCTGCTGGTCGACCGTCATGGTTTTCCTCTCCAGGTCGGCTGCTGGGAGGGCAACAAGGCTGAGACCACCACGATCATCCCCATCGCGGAGGCCTTCCAGGCCGCCCACGGCATCGAGGACCTCATCATCGTCGCCGGGCGCAGGCATGCTCTCGGCCGCCAACCTGACGGCCCTGGATGAGGCGAGGCTGCGGTTCATCATCGGGGCCCACCAGGTCCGCGCCCCAGGCGACCTGGAGGCCTACTTCCACTGGGCCGGGGACGCCTTCACCGATGGGCAGCTGATCGACACCATCACCCCCAGGAGGGGCTCCAGGAGCCAGCGCGACATCAGCAGTCGTCGTGAGCCGGTGTGGGACCCGCACACCCACCCGAGCTCATGGAGGGCGGTATGGGTCTACTCCAAGCGCCGTGCGGCCCGGGACAACCAGACCCTCACAGCTCAGGCCAACCGCGCTAGGGCCATCCGTCGCCGGCGAGAAGCGCCCTAAGGGCACGCGGTTCGTCACCGTCCACGCTGGTGACGCCACCTTGGATGAGGCGTCCATCGCCAGAGCCCGGTCCCTGGTGGGCCTCAAGGGCTACGTCACCAACATCCCGTCCCGCCTGATGGGCGCCGGTGAGGTCGTCTCCTCCTACCACGAGCTGTGGCACGCCCGGGCAGTCCTTCGCCGATGAGCAAGCACGACCTGCCAGCCCGCCCCGTCTTCCACCACACCCACGACGCGATCGAGGCCCACCTGACCGTGGTCATGGCCGCCCTGGCCATAGCCCGCTACCTCCAGGAGGCCACCGGTATCAGCATCGCCAGGATCGTGCGCGAGCTACGCAGCCTGCAGGAGGTCACCATCAACCTCAACGGCCACCACATCACCGCAGCACCACGTCTGACCGACACCGCCAACGACATCCTCACCGCCCTGAGCACCCCACCCCCGGCACACTAACCGTCATGAGTCAGGTGAGACACCGGCCCACCGGCACATCGAGGAGGTGGGGTAATGGCCTTCTTCGCGATTGATGAGCTCGTAGCGGTCGGTCACGGTCGTTTCTTCGCAAGCCAGGCGGCTGCTTTTTTCAGGAACTCATTCTCCCCACGCAGCTCCCTGTTTTCCGCTCTCAGCTTCGTGATCTCGGCTGACTCGGAGGCCTTCTTGCGGTCCTGGTCGGTGGCATGATCTTTTCTGTACCTGGCGACCCAGTTACCCACCGTCTGGGCCACAAGATCGTACGAGGCGACCACTGACGCTATCGTGCGGTCCTTCTCAATGACCTCACGCACGACCTGTACCTTGAACTCCTCCGAGTATTTCGCTGCTGGCATGGTCTCCATCCTATCGACTCACGGGAAGAAAAACTCCCCCTGTCCGAGAAACACCACGCACTCCAGAGGATCGTGTTTCGGTGTCGTGATGTTTGCTCGTATCGCGTGAGTTGAGGTGGCGGGATGTGCGGTTCGGTGGATGGTCCGGCTGTTCTAGCCCGCCGATGGACTCCAGGAACCCGGTGAGGTCGCGGGGGTCCGGTCCTGCCGTGGGGACAGTGGGTGGTGGCGTCCGTCTGGCCTCGGAGGTGCGTTGTGAGCAGGTTGGTGTCACGATTGGCGACTTTTGGGGTGCCCGTTGGTTGACGTGCTCGGGCCTGTGTGTCTCTGGCGTGCGCAAACGTGTCGGAGCGTGACGGCAGTCAGCCAGACTCGTCCCGAAAAGCCGCCTTTAGTGACACCACACCAAGAGACCCACCCGACTCCAGGTGTGGGGAACCGGCCTCAGGCGGCACGAGTTCAGCAACGGTGGCCCCGCGGGAACCACGCCGGTTCAGCGGAGAACGCGGCACGACCTCGAGAGGGCGTGAGGTGACGGACATGTGGGCCGCCCGCTCTGCCGCCCGGCCAGCAGCCGCCCCGGCACTTGCTCAGGCGAAGACGACGGTGCGGTGACCGTTGAGCAGCACTCGGTGCTCGGTGTGCCAGCGCACCGCCTGCGCCAGTACCCGGCGCTCGACGTCCTGCCCCTTGGCCTGCAGCGTGGACACGGAGTCCTCGTGACCGGCCCGCGTCACGTCCTGCTCGATGATCGGCCCCTCATCCAGGTCCGCCGTCACGTAGTGCGCCGTCGCCCCAATGAGCTTCACCCCGCGTTCGTGCGCCTGGGCGTAGGGGCGCCCCCCCTTGAAAGAGGGCAGGAACGAGTGGTGAATGTTGATGACGCCCCCGTGCAGCCGCTCGCACAGGGCGGGGGAGAGGATCTGCATGTAGCGGGCCAGCACCACCAGCTCGACGTCGAGGGAGTCCACCAGCCCCAGCAGCTCGGCCTCGGCGGCCTCCTTGGTCTCCTTGGTGACCGGGATGTGGTGGAAGGGCACCCCGTAGAACTCGGCGACGTCCCGCAGCGTCTCGTGGTTGCCCACCACGCCGACGACGTCGACCGGCAGTCCCTGGCTGCGGGCCCGGAAGAGCAGGTCGGTCAGGCAGTGCCCCTCCTTGGAGACCATGATGAGGGTGCGCATGGCCCGCCCCACCTCATCGAGGCTCCACTCCATCTCGTACTCGCCGGCCAGCTCGGCCAGGTCCTTCTCCAGCTCCACGCGCGGCACGGTGGTGAGCACCTGGACCCGCATGAAGAACAGGCCCGTGGAGGAGTCCCCGAACTGCTTGGACTCGGTGATGTTCCCGCCGCGCCGGGCCAGCGTGCCGGTGACCGCGTGGACGATCCCCGGGCGGTCCGGGCAGGACAGGGTGAGCACGAGATGGGCGGGGGAGGGCGCTGACGGCGTGGCGGGAGCCGTCGCGGTCACGGGTGCAGTCATACCGCGCAGCCTACCCAGCCGCGCGGCGCCCTCCGAGTCGGGGCGGCCTCCGCCCGCCCCGCCGTCGGGCCTCCCATAGCGCAGCGCTCCCGCCGCACCGAGGGCGCTGAGCCCGACGACGATGAGCCCCACCCGCCGACGCCACAGACCGCCGTCGTCCCGTAGCCCGGATCGAGCATCTGGATCGTCACCGCCGCCGTGATGACGACCATGAGGGCCACCGCCACCGACTGGATCCGGCGCTCGCGCCGGGAGCGGGCGTGGATCGCGGCGATGAGCGAGCTCGCCGCGAAGTACAGGCCCACGAGCACGCTGAGGGGCCTCCACCGTGTCTGTGAAGAGCCCCTCGGAGACGAAGAGCAGGCCCGTCCAGGCGACCGAGGCGGCCGTGACCACCGCCGTCGTCCAGGAGGTGGAGCGCAGGCGGCCCGCCCAGGAGGGGACCTGGCGGGCGTCGGCCATCGCCTCGATCCCGCGCGCCGTCGGCACGAGGGTGGAGCCCAGGCTCATGATCGCCGAGGAGACCACCGCGACGCGCACCACCAGATGCCCCGTCACGGGAGCGGGGTCGACGGCGCTGTACGCCGTCCCGCCTACGGCGAAGAACCCCATGAGCCCCAGCATCGTCAGCGCGGTGACCCGCTGCGGCGCGCCTGCGCCCGTGACATCGGTGAGCGCGAAGATCGCGTCGAAGCCCCAGTAGGCGAAGACCGCCAGCAGCACCGCGTGGAACCAGTCGAGGGGCGAGCCAGTCATGGGCGCCAGGCGCACCCCGCCCCCGGCCACGAGCCCGGCGCAGACGATCGTCGCCCCGAGCCCCGCGATGACGGCGAGGTACTGCAGGGGCCGCCATGAGCCGCAACTCGTAGAGGTCGATGAGGGCGGCGAGCGCGGTGAGCACCGCCGCCAGGGCCGCCTTGAGCGCCGCCGGCGCCGCGGGGGGCGAGCAGGTCGGCGGCCACGTAGGCCATGCCGGAGGTGGCGATGACTCCGGTGGCGGCCAGGGCAGAAGCCCGCGAACCACCCGGTGCGCGGCAGGGGCGCGCCGCACCCATGTGTAGACGCTGCCCTTGTGCGGGTCGCGCCGGTCGTTGGCGCTCATGCCCGCGGCCACGAGGGCGGCGGGGATCGCCGCCAGGAGGTAGACGACGGCGGTGCCCGAGCCGACCAGCGCGGCGATGAGCGGCGCGGTCACCATGATCGAGTACCACGGCGCCGTGGCCGACAGGGCGAGCGCGGATCCCTGGAGGACGCTCAGGCGCGGGCCGCCAGCCGCGCCGCCACCCGGATCGCCCGGGCCTGAGTGCGCGCTGCCGGCCGCGGTCCCACGCGCGCCCCGCCCTCGCGCGGAGGGCGCGGCGGCGTCGTCGACCCGGGTGCCAACACTGCTCCCGGCGCCTAGAGGCGGATCCGGTTGGGCACGAACCGGCAGTAGTAGTCCGTGATGGGGCCGTCGGACTCGCGGATGCCCAGGCCGTAGCACTCGTCGCCCACCATCCATGTGCCCAGGACCGGGCGGTTGTGCAGGGTGGTCGGAGCCGGTGAAGTCGGGGACTTGCAGAACTCCTGGATGACATAGCCCTCGATGCCCCAGCCGCCGGGCTGGACGATGTGCCGGCCCTCCCCGTGCAGGGCTCGATGTTCGCGCCCTCGCGGGCGTGTAGGGGCTTGATGGCGTACTCGGACATGCCCATCGTGTCGTGTCGGGCGCGGGCCTCATCGGGGTACATGTAAGTGGGGATGAGGTTGGGGTGGTTCGGGTAGAGGTGCCACAGCGCCGCGCTGAGCGCCTTGGTGGACAGGAACATCGTCCAGGCGGGCTGGAACCAGTAGTCCGGCTTGAGCGCGCAGATCGCGGGGCCGAACTCCTCGAACATCATCTCCTCCCACGGGTAGAGGCTTGAAGATGGCCTCCAGGTGCCTGTTCTTCCCATCGGTGAAGCGGGCGGTCTCCCTGTCCAGCCCGAGCTGCTTCATCTCCACGAGAGTGCTGGTCAGGCCCGCTTGGATGGCGGTGTCCATGAGATAGCCCGTGGTCATGAGGTCCTCGCCGGAGTCATCGGCGTCGGTGTAGGCGAAGTGGTACATGTGGGGGCGCAGGCCGTGGAGGCGCCCGAGGTGGTCGTCGATGCGGCCCCACTGGGCGATGAGCTCCTCGTGGATGCCGTTCCACTGGTCGATGCCGGTCACGCCCGCCTTCAGATGGACGTCCTCGTGCCAGTACCACTGGATGAGGGCGGCCTCCACCAGCCCCGTGGGGGTGTCCGCGTTGTACTCCAGCATCCGGGGCGGCCGCCCGTCGTTGCCCGAGTAGATGAGATCGAAGCGCGAGTAGAGCGAGGGGTCGTCGCGGTCGAGGGAGACCGTGGCGTACTCGATGGCCTCTCGCGGGATGCCCAGGTTGAAGGGCGAGCCCGGCTTGAGCGACTCCTCGGCGAGGAAGCCGGCGGCGTCCTTGGCCATCATGTGGAGGTTCTCGCTGGTGCGCTCCAGGAGGTCGACCTCGTCCATGGTCAGGCTCGTAGCAGGCGAACTCGTTCCAGTAGGCTCGTGTTGATCCCCGTGGCGGGGTCGGTGGTCTCGGAGAAGACGAGGCCCTGGTGGGCGATGGTGTCGCGCCACCCGGGGGCGCGGTGAGGATGGGACGCGCTGCACTCAGGACCCCGATCCGCCCTTGGAGCCCGAGCCGAAGCCCCCGTGGCGGGTGCCCGAGCCCCGCGAGTAGGAGCCCCCTGAGCGGTCCGAGGTGGTGACCTTGCTGCTCGACGACGGCTTGGGTCGCTGTACCCCGAGGGCACCTTCTGCCCGACCCCGGGCGCGCTCACCGAGGAGCCGCGCGAGATCGGCATGTAGACCCAGTGGGGGTGGGGAGTGGGAGTGGGAGGCCGGGCCCGTGTCGTCGTCGCACTTCTTGTCCTCGACGCGCTCCCCCGTGGCGGGATCCTTGCAGACCTTGACGTAGTCGGCGTCGGTGTTGCCGTTGTCGGAGGCGCAGCCGGCGATCCCCGCGATCCACAGCGCCGCTGCGGCGGCGGTGACGGCGGAGACCACGACCCGTTGGCCTTGGATCCTCGTGTGCATCCCTCGTCCTTCCTGCGCCGCGCGGGGAACAGGGAGCCCGACGCCATACGGCCCCTAGCCTAGGGGCGGGCGCCGCGCTCGACAACGGCGCTGGCACGGCAGCGCTCCCCATGGCTCCCCATACGGGGGCCATGGGGCCGCTCAGCCCTGGCGGGCCTTGAGGCGGGGGTTCTTCTTGTTGATGACGTAGGTGTGGCCGCGGCGTCGGACCACTTTGGATCCCGGCTGCTTGGCCAGGGACCGGATTGAGGCACGAACCTTCATGTCGGCTCCTTTCCTTCTTCGTATACAGCGATGACGGTGAGAGATCGAAGGGGAGGGGCGGTGACGCCCCGCCTGCCCGACTAGCGTTTGCGCTTGCCGTAGCGGCGCTCGAACTTCTCCACCCGGCCGGCTGTGTCCAGGATCTTGCCCTGGCCGGTCCAGAACGGGTGTGAGGCGCTGGAGACCTCGACGTCGTAGACCGGGTAGGTGTTGCCGTCCTCCCACTCGATGGTCTCCGACGACGTCAGGGTCGAACGGGTCAGGAAGGCGAAATCGGCGGACTTGTCGCGAAAGACGATGGGCTGGTAGGCTGGGGTGGATCCCAGGGCGCATACGAGGCTCCTTGGATGGGGGAATGTGAGAACTGACGTGGTGAACGAGTACCGGCAGCGGTGCTGCGAGGGGAGTGGGTGCGACTGCGTCGCGCCGCGAGCCCCGGTGGGCGCGGGCCCGCAGGCCCCGTCCCGCCCGCGCCCACCTACCAGGAGGACTTGACGATGCCCGGCAGCTCGCCGCGCAGCGCCATCTCGCGGAAACGCACCCGGGAGGTCCCGGTGACGCGCAGGTGCCCGCGCGGGCGGCCGTCCACCGCGTCACGCCGACGCAGGCGGGTGGGGGAGGCGTCGCGGGGCAGCGCGTGCAGCGCCGCCATCGCCTCATCGCGCTCGGCCTGGCTCAGGTGAGGGTTGACCGAGGCCCGCTTGAGGGCTCGGCGCGGCGCTCGGCGTAGCGCTCCACCACCTGCTGGCGCCGCAGCTCGGCGGCGATCTTGGACTTCTTGGCCATCAGCGCGACTCCTTGTACTCCACGTGCCGGCGTACCACCGGATCGAACTTGCGCAGCACCAGGCGGTCAGGGGTGTTGCGACGGTTCTTGCAGGGTCACGTAGGTGTGGCCCGTCCCCGCAGTGGAGACCATCTTGATGATCGGCCGCAGGTCCTTCCCCTTGGTGCCGCTCACGACAGCTTCTCCCCTCGGGCGAGCATCTGAGCCACGACGACGTCGATGCCCAGCTTGTCGATCGTGCGGATGCCCTTGGCGGACACCGTCAGGCGCACGGTGCGCCCCAGGGACGGCACCCAGTAGCGCTTGCGCTGCAGGTTGGGGTCCCAGCGTCGGGGCGTGCGCTTGTGGGAGTGGGAGACGGACCGGCCGAAGACAGGCCGGGCTCCCGTGACTTGGCAGTAGGTGGTCATGACGAGCATGATATAAGAATGATTCTCAGTTTCGTCAACTCTGCTGGAGGACCTCGTGACCGATTCCTCGGATGACTTCGCCGGCGACTGTGCTGACATCCCCGGATCCCCGGCCGCAGCCGACGGCCGGCACACCCTGGCCGTCATCGGCGCCGTCGACCCCGCGCTGCTGGACCTGGTCGACCTCGCCCTGGCCGGCCAGGACGCCGTCGTCATCCGCGCCGGGCTCCACTTCGGCGCCGACGACGATGCCGGCAGCAGTGACGCCGGCGACGACCTGGTCCGGCTCGTCAGCCACAGCTCGGCCGACGGCTTCGACGACGAACCGGTGCGCCTCGACGTCCCCATGCCCTACACCTGCCCCACCTGCTCCCTGCGGGAGGTCCTGGCCGCCGTCGCCCAGGACCGCGCCGCCCAGGAACCGGGCGGCACCACCGTCATCCTCCTGCCGGCGGCCATCGAGCTCGCCCACCTCCTGCCCGGCCTGGCCGAGGAGCTCGCCGGCACCGGGGTGAGACTGGCCGGAGCCGCCCACGTCCTGGATGCCACCACCGCCCTGGACGAGCTCCTCGAGCACCGCCGGCTGAGCGCCTTCCCCGGCGACTGTCGCTGTACGGGCGCCGTCCACCTCACCAACCTCGGCTACGCCGACCTCGTCCTGGCCCTGGGACGCGACGAGAACCCGGCCGGCGCCGACCTCATCGAGCACCTGCGCCCCCACGACGCCCTCCTGCTCCCGGGGCTCGACGCGCCCCTCCTGGAGGCCCTCGCCTCCCTCACCCACGACGCCGCCGCCTCCCTGAGCCGCATCCACCCCGCCACCACCAGCGCCTGGGGCGGCCCCGACGAGCACGGCGTGTGGACCCTCGACCTCAGCGCCTCCCTGCCCTTCCACCCCGGGCGCCTGCGCTCCCTCGTCGTCGAGCTCGCAGGACAGGGCCTGTGCGCTCGCGGCTGCTTCTGGCTGCCCAGCCGCCCCGGCCGGGTCTGCACCTGGGAGGTCGCCGGGGGTGCTGTGAGCGTCGGCGACGCCGGAACCTGGGCGGAGGTCCCGGCCGCCCCCGCCGGCGCCGGCGACGACGCGTCCGCCGAGCCCCGCTGCCACCTCGTGGTCACCGGCGTGGGCGACGAGGGGATGCGCGAGCAGGTGCGCCGCGCCTTCACCCGGATCCTCCTGCGGCCAGAGGAGATGGCCCAGGCCCTGGCCTGGATCGGTGCCGACGACGGCCTGGGCGACTGGTTCGGGCAGGAGAGCCAGGAGGGCTGAGCGTCCGCCCCGGTGGCGCGAGCCCCACCCAGAGGCGGCGTGGGGAGACGCGGGGGCGGCATGGCTCCGCCCCGGCACGGTAGGGTGTTCCTGTCGCGACTGGCGCCGGGTGGATCACCACCGGGGAGCGGCACGAACACGACTCCGGGGTCGCCCGCCTGGGCCACGGATCGCCCACCAGTGCGCGCACGCCGCCCGCTTCACCGCGGCGTGCGCCCCACACCTGAGGAGAGACATGACCGCGCAAGCCGTCACCCCGTCCCTGAACCAGCCGCTGGCCGAGCTCGACCCGGACATCGCCGAGGTCCTCACCGGTGAGTCGCCCGCCAGCGCGAGACCCTGGAGATGATCGCCTCGGAGAACTTCGTTCCCCGGGCCGTCCTGGAGTGTCAGGGCTCGGTCCTGACCAACAAGTACGCGGAGGGCTACCCAGGTCGCCGCTACTACGGAGGCTGCGAGGTCGTCGACGTCGCCGAGTCCCTGGCCATCGAGCGCGCCAAGGCCGTCTTCGACGCCGAGTGGGCCAACGTCCAGCCCCACTCCGGGGCCCAGGCCAACGCCGCCGTCCTCCACGCCCTGGCCACCCCCGGCGACACCCTCCTGGGCCTGTCCCTGGCCCACGGCGGACACCTCACCCACGGCATGAAGATCAACTTCTCCGGCAAGAACTACAACGCCACCGCCTACGGCGTGGACGAGACCACCATGCGCATCGAGATGGACCAGGTGCGCGAGGCCGCCCTGCGCGAGCGCCCCACGGTCATCATCGCCGGCTGGTCCGCCTACCCCCGCCACCTCGACTTCGCCGCCTTCCGCTCCATCGCCGACGAGGTCGGCGCCGCCCTGTGGGTGGACATGGCCCACTTCGCCGGGCTCGTCGCCGCCGGCCTGCACCCCAACCCCGTCCCGCACGCCGACGTCGTGTCCACCACCGTCCACAAGACCCTGGGCGGCCCCCGCTCCGGCATGCTCCTGTCCAGCCGCGCCGAGCAGTGGGGCAAGAAGCTCAACTCCGCCGTCTTCCCCGGCCAGCAGGGCGGCCCCCTCATGCACATCATCGCCGCCAAGGCCGTGGCCATGAAGATCGCCGGCACCGAGGAGTTCCGCGAGCGTCAGGAGCGCACCGTGCGTGGCGCCGCCATCATCGCCGAGCGCCTGGGGGCTGACGACGTCAAGGCCGCCGGCGTCAGCCTGGTCACCGGTGGCACCGACGTCCACCTGGTGCTGGTGGACCTGCGCGACTCCTCCCTGGACGGCCAGCAGGCAGAGGACCTCCTGCACACCGCCGGCATCACGGTCAACCGCAATGCCGTCCCCTTCGACCCGCGTCCCCCGCGCGTCACCTCCGGCCTGCGCATCGGCACTCCCGCCCTGGCCACCCGCGGCTTCGGTGACGCCGAGTTCACTGAGGTCGCCGACATCATCGCCGCCACCCTCATCCACGGCGCCGCCGGTACCGCCGACGACGAGACCCTGGCCGCCCTGCGCGCCCGCGTGCGCGCCCTGACCGACGCCTTCCCCCTCTACCCGGGGCTGGCCCAGTGAGGGCGCCCTGGAACGGGGCCGCCCGGGTCCTGGACGGCAAGGCCACGGCCTCCGCCCTCAAGGCCGAGCTCACGGAGCGCGTCGCGGCGCTGCGCGAGCGCGGCGTCACCCCCGGCCTGGGCACGGTCCTGGTGGGGGAGGACCCCGGCAGCGTCAAGTACGTCGCCGGCAAGCACGCCGACTGCGCCGAGGTCGGCATCCTCTCCATCCGTGAGGACCTGCCGGCCACCGCCACCCAGGCCGAGGTGGCCGCCGCCGTCGACCGCCTCAACGCCGATGACGCCTGCACCGGCTACATCGTCCAGCTCCCGCTGCCGGCGGGCGTGGACACCAACGCGATCCTGGAGCGCGTCGACCCGGCCAAGGACGCCGACGGCCTGCACCCCACCAACCTGGGGCGCCTGGTGCTGCGGGCCTCGGGGCCCATCGACTCGCCCCTGCCCTGCACGCCGCGCGGCTGCATCGAGCTCATGGAACGCCACGGCATCGACCTGGCCGGCCGCAACGTGTGCGTCGTCGGCCGCGGGGTCACGGTGGGCCGCTCCATCGGCCTGCTCCTGGGCCGCAAGGACGTCAACGCCACCGTGGACATCTGCCACACCGGGACCACGGATCTGGCCGAGCACGTGCGCCGGGCCGACGTCGTCATCTCGGCGGCCGGCAGCCCCGGCATCATCACCCCGGAGATGGTCGCCCCCGGCGCCGTCGTCCTGGACGTGGGCGTCTCGCGCGTCGTCGACCCCGCGACCGGCAAGGGCCGCATCGCCGGTGACGTCGCCGACGGCGTCGACGAGGTGGCCTCCTGGCTCTCGCCCAACCCCGGCGGCGTGGGCCCCATGACCCGCGCCCTGCTGCTGGCCAACGTGGTCGAGACCGCGGAGCGCTCGCTCTGAGGGACGTCGCCGCTCGCCCGACCGGCCGATAATCTTGAGGTCATGACGGACGAGTCCCATGGCGCCCATCCCTCCCATCCTGACCAACCCGCTCACCCGGCTGAGTCGGCAGGGCTCCACGACGTCCCCGGAGCCCGGGCCGACTCAGCCGGATGCGTGTCCTCCGGGTGCAGAGAGCCCTCCCGGCCCCAAGGCCCCACAACCGCGGAGGACCGGCCCACGGCGTCGGACCCTGCTCCTCGGCGCGGCCGGCGCCGGTGCCCTCATTGTGGGCGGAGCCATCCTGGTGCGCTGCTCCACGGGGCGCCGGAGCTCGCCGGCGCCCACGGCCACCGACTCGCGGGCCTCGGCCGCCTACCGCCCCGCTTACCACTACAGCCCCGCCACGGGGAATCTTGCCGACCCCAACGGCCTGGTCCTCTATGAGGGCGAGTACCACCTCTTCCACCAGCAGGACGGTACGTGGGGTCATGCGATCAGCCCGGACATGGTGCACTGGAAGCGCCAGGGGACGGCCCTGGAGCATGACGCGCAGGGCCTGGCCATGTCCGGCAGCTGCGTCGTCGACGGCGCGGATACCTCCGGCCTGGTCACGGGCGGCGGCCTGGTCGCCGTCTACACCTCCACCGAGGGCGGTGAGGCCCAGTCCCTGGCCTACTCCACCGACCGGGGGAGGAGCTGGCGGCGCTTCTCCGGCAACCCCGTCATCCCCAACGACGGGCGCAAGGACTTCCGCGACCCCAAGGTCTTCTGGCACGAGGACTCCAAGGCCTGGATCGTGATCGTCTCCGCCGGCGACCACGTCTCCCTGTTCCGCTCCACCGATCTCAAGGCCTGGACCCACGCCAGCGACTTCGGCCAGGGCGTCGGCTCTCACGCCGCCGTGTGGGAGTGCCCCGACCTCTTCCCCCTGACCGACTCCAGCGACGGGCGCACCCGCTGGGTCATGACCCTCTCGGTGGGTGCCAACGAGGAGACGGCCGGTTCCACCGCCCAGTACTTCATCGGCGACTTCGACGGCTCCGTCTTCTTCCCCGAGGACCGCCAGACCCGCTTCACCGACGTCGGCCAGGACTTCTACGCCGCCCAGAGCTTCGAGCACGTCGAGGGCCGCCGCGTGTGGATGGCCTGGCTGGGCAACTGGAACTACCCTACTCGCTTCCCACCGGCGACTGGCGCGGTGAGATGAGCATCCCGCGCGAGCTGTCCCTGACCACCGTTGGCGGCAAGCGCACCCTCGTGCAGAAACCCGTCCCCGAGACTCGACGCGCTGCGCGGCAAGGCCACCGACCTCTCCGGCCTCAAGGCCACCGACACGGTGACGGAGCGGGCGCGGGCCGCACGGTCGAGATCGACCTGACCCTGGACGTCTCCCAGGCCTCCGAGGCCTGGCTGGGCCTGGCCCGAGGGGAGGTCAACGGCAAGACCCAGGAGGTTCGTGTCGGAGTCGACATCTCGACAGGCACCCTCTACCTCGACCGCACCGACGGCGGGCTCACGCAGGTCGACGGCAAGGACGAGGGGACCAGGACCGACTTCGCCCTGCGCCGCCAGACGCAGTACCGCCCCGCCGGCTCCACAGTGCGTCTGCACCTCTACCTGGACCGCTCCAGCCTCGAGGGTCTTCGTCGACGACGGCGCCACCGTCGGCAGCCTCCTGGTCTTCACCGCCCCCTCCTGCCAGGAGATCGTCCTGGGGGCCAAGGGCACGGCCACCATCACCTCCGGAAGCCTCACCCCCCTGGCCGCAGCCCTGTAGGTGCACCGCAGGACGTGTCGACGACAAGGAGGCGGGGCCGCCGGAACTTCTGTTCCGACGGCCCCGCCATCGTCTCAGGGCACTGCCGGGCACCGTGGTGCCCCGTCCTCGGCCCTGTCGGCACCTACTTCAGTCGCTGCGGGCGGGTGTCACCACCGTTGGTGCGGGCCTGGTCGGCGGGGATGTCCGCGAAGCCTCCCAAGCCGTTGGTGCCATAGGTTCGATCCACCGAGGTGGTGTCGCCGGAGATGTTGAGCTTCACCGTCGGGGCCAGTGAGCCTCCGCGCACCGGGTTGCCGTCCTTGTTGCCGCCGATGGAGTCGATGAAGGACTCCACCAGACCGCCGGGCATGACGTAGTGCGAGTAGGACTGGAAGGTGTACGGGCTCTGGTTGAAGTCCGGTGAGTAGGGCTTGCCCGGGTTGAAGTTGAGATTGATGGGGTTGCCCAGTGCGATACCCGTGTTCTGGTTGAGCGGCTTGTAGTCGGATCGCAGTCCGTCACCCACGAACCCGTAGACGCCCTCGGGCCCCTGGAGCCCGTCGGCATAGGGTCTCCCGGTGCGAGATCGTGAACAGGTAGTACTTGCCGTCCTGGAAGTAGATCTGTGGCCGCTCGGTCTGGTCATTGACGCAGTTGCCGCTCAGCAACGGCGGCAGGTACTCCCACTCAGTCATCGCCTTGTTCTTGGCCCGAGCCAGCCCCACGTTGGCCAGGCTGGTAGTAGCCGCCGCGCTGGTTGACCGCCTCGACCGTCTCCGCCTTGGGGTCGCCCTTCTCGTAGCCGAGGTCCTCCTCGGTGCAGGTGGCCAGAGTGGTGTTCTGACCGGCCTTGGCCGCGGTATCGACGTACTGCTGCTCACGGACGAAGGCCGAGTTGCCCTCGAAGACCATGTACTCGGTGGGGTCCGAGGGGTTGTTCTGGTCGCGGAAGGTGAAGGGGTCGCGGAAGTTCACGCCCGGGTTCTGCTCGCGGGTCTGGTAGTACTTGCCGTCTGGGACGAGCAGCTGGTGCTGGGTGCGGAAGCCGGTGAGCCACACGCCGTTCTCGTCGGCATGGATGCGTCCCTCGGACTGCACGATCCGCGGGTCGTAGGGCTTGGACGCCCCGCCGTTGCCGTCCTGACCGTAGCCCTTGTCGCCGCTGCCACCGGCGGTGGTGTTGTAGAAGGCCACCGAGGTGTAGAACATGCGGATCTTGTTGCCCTCCATGAGTCGGGCCGAGCCGGACCACTCGGTCTGGGCCGTGAAGCTCTGGTCCTCGAAGATCGAGCCGGAGGCGCCGTCGGGGAAGACGTGTCCCCCGTAGATCCACCCGCCGTTGGAGCTGTTCGCGCCGTCGGCCGAGGAGGTCTGCGTGCCGGCCTTGCGGTAGAAGAAGCCCAGGCGCGCGTGGGTGTGGCGGTCGTCGAAGGTGTAGCCGGCGTGCCGGTCGGCCACCAGGGAGAAGGCGATCTCCCACCCGTTGTAGGAGATCTGGTGGGCGGCCTCATCGGTCAGCGTCCAGGTGTCCCACACCCACACGTCCTCGCTCGTGGCCGGGAAGCCGTTGGAGATCTCCGGCATCGTGAGCTGCTCGGGCATCGAGTTGGTGCCCGACGGCGCATTGGGGTTGGAGACCCGCTGGATCTGCATGGCGTCGGCGCGGGTCCACTTTGCTGTGTAGTTCTCCTCGACCCCGTGCGCCGCACCGGTGTGCTTGGTGGCGTTGGCCCAGCCGGGGTTATCGGCCTTGAAGCCGTTCGCTTCCTGGGCGGCGGCTCCACCGGCGGCCTGCTGGTCGCTTTGACCTGCCTGGCCCTGTTCAGCGGGGGACTGGCTCGCCTGCCCCTGGCCGGCGGGGGACTGGTCGTTCTTCTGGTCTGCTCCCGCCTCGGGTGAGGCCTCGGCGGTGGCGGAGGCGCTGGGGGAGGGTGACTCATCGGCGAGCGCGGTGGTGCCGGAGCCGGCCACCAGGAGCCCGAGCGCCAGCGCCGCGGCCAGTCGTCTGCGACGGGCGCGGAACGAAGTGTGTGTCACGGTCATTGTCCGTACTGTCCTTACTCATGAGGGATGAGGGTGTCAGTGCGCCGTGAGCCGATGTTCGTGATCTCCCTGCCGCTACCTTAGAGCAACCTGAACATGGAGGGATGGGACTCTTGGTCGTGCAGGCAGTTCCGGTGGTCTCCTACTGAAGACGGACCCCCTCACTTCCAGGCTTTATCGAGGTTATTGAACAGTTTAGTGATATATCGCACATGGCGATATGTTACTGTCCGGTTAGTCTTGAATGCGTTCTCCGTGAGCTGTCTGGTCTCCCAGCCTGTCGGTTCAGGTGGTCGTCCGCTGCTGGGCGGCCCCGTGTCTAACGGAGATCCTGTGAGTATTCTTCCCATCCGTCTGCGACGGTTATCCGCATCAACAACCGCTTTCCTGGCTGTGCTCGCCTTGAGTGCGGCCGGCCCGGCGGTGGCCGCTACTGCGCCGAATACGGCGGGGCAGTCCACCGCCTCCCTGCGTGACACCTCCACGGTGAGTGCCCAGTCCCTGGCTCAGATGGTCGCCGGTCCGAAGGCGACAGTCTCCAACGCTTCCGTCTCCGGCAAGGACGTCCAGATCGGCACCGTCAAGGGCCTGCCCGGTGACGGCAATGCCATCACCGAGGGCGTCGCCCTGTCCACCGGCTCTCTCATCGACCCCGATCCCACCGCCGACTCCGATACCGACATCACCCGCTCCGCGGTCCTGGGGCCCAATGACGCCCTCGACACCACTGGTGACTTCGGCGTCACCGAGGACCCGGCGGGCCTGGCGAAGGTGGGCGGCACCGATGTCTATGACGAGGCCGTCCTGGAGTTCGACGTCACCGCCACCAGCTCCAACATCGTCCTCTATTACAGCCTCGGCTCCGAGGAGTACGCCGGCGCCACTAAGGGGACCCCGGCCTCCTGGCAGTCCCGCGGCTACAAGGACCCGCTGAGCATCCAGGTCAACGGCACCGAGTGCGCCCACGTCCCCGGCACGCAGACAGCCGTGAGCGCCGCCTCGATCAACGACTCCTCGAACGCCGACTACTACACGGCCAATGTCTCGGGCCACACGCCGGGACGGATCCCGGTCGAGTTCAACGGCTACACCTCGGCCCTGCCCTGCCAGGCGGCCACGGCCCCGGGGCAGAAGGTGCACGTGCGCGTGGCCATCGCTGACGCCCAGGACGGTCAGGCTCGACTCCACGGTGCTTCTGCGCACCCAGGGACTGGGCTTCACTGACAAGCCGATCACCGACTCCTGCACCGCCAAGGCCGGAACCTGTGACATCCCCGGAGCCGACAACGGCTCCAGCAAGTCGAGCAACGGCAAGGCCTCAACCACTCCGCCCGGCCAGGGCAAGCCGGGCGTCACCGACTACAGTGCCGCCTCGCCCACCGCAGGAACCAAGAACACTGTGGCCGGTCTGCCCCTGACCGGAACCCAGGCGCTCCTCCTGGGGGCATCGCCCTGCTGCTCCTGGCCGGTGGCGGTGTAGCGCTCATGCTGCGCCGTCGTCGCCTGGCCGGCTTAGAGGCCGACTGACAGCGAGGCTGAGGCCCACGGACGGCTGACGGGGCGGATGAGCTCTCCTCATCCGCCCCGTCAGTGCTGGCTGCCACTGACCGCTGTCGGGTGCTCAGTCCAGGTCCTGCCTGGAGGCGCGACGTGCCGCCATCTCCTTGGCCAGCATCGCGCAGCCCAGGATGCACAGCGGCATGGAGGCCAGCCACAGCAGGGCGCTGACGCGGGACAGCAGCGAGGTCTGAGCCAGGACGGGGAGAGCGGCGGCGATGACGATGACGGCCATCCACAGGCCGACTCGTCGTGCGCTGCGCGGCTCGCGGACGTCGTGATGATCCATGACCCGATCCTCTCACCCGGTGATCTCGAACCTGCGCTCATCCAGGCCGCCGGCGCGCAGGTCGGTGACGGTGAGCCTGCGCACCGAGGCCCACCGGGGGCCGCGCCTCAGCCACGCGATCAGCCGGCCCACGGCCTTCGGATCGCCCTGGGCCATGACCTCGACCTCCCCGTCGGGCAGGTTGCGGACCTGCCCCACCACACCCAGCTCCTGGGCGGTGTGGGCGCAGTGGTAGCGGAAACCCACGCCCTGGACCGTGCCCTCGACCAGGACATGCACGGTTCTCAGGCTGCTGGCACGTGTACCGGCGTCGCTCATGGCTCTATCGTCTCAGGCTCAGGGCCGACCGCGTAGGCTTGCCGCCATGCGTATCGCCACCGTCAACGTCAACGGCATCCGAGCCGCCGCCCGCAAGGGTATGGGGGAGTGGCTCACCGCCTCCGCCCCCGACATCCTCCTGCTCCAGGAGGTTCGGGCCGACGAGCAGATCGCCGTCGACCTGCTGCCCGGCTACGAGGCCGCCATCTGGCCCTGCCGCATCAAGGGTCGTGCGGGCGTGGGCGTCGCCGTGCGCGACGGCGGCCCTGCGACCCTCGGCGAGCTGCGCTACGGCGTGGCCGCTCCCGGTACCGAGGAGCCCGACGTCGACTCCGGCCGCTGGCTCGAGGCCGACCTGAGGCTCACCGGCCTCGACGGCGTCGAGCAGCTCACCGTCATCTCCGCCTACCTGCACTCCGGCCAGCTGGGCACCGAGAAGATGGACCAGAAGTACGCCCACCTCGAGCTCGTCGACGCCCGTATGGCCGACCTCCTGGCCGCTGCCCGTGATGGCGGCCCCCAGGTCCTCATGGCCGGGGACCTCAACGTGGTGCGCTCCGAGCGCGATATCAAGAACTGGAAGCCCAACCACAACAAGATCGCCGGCGTCATGGACGAGGAGATCGCCCACCTGGAGGGCTGGTTCGCCTCCGGCTGGGTGGATGCCTCGCGCCACCTCGTGGGGGATGAGGAGCAGGGGCCTTACACGTGGTGGTCCCAGCGCGGCAAGGCCTTCGACAACAACGCCGGTTGGCGGATCGACTACCAGGTCCTCACCCCCGCCCTGGCCGAACGGGCCCGCAGCTTGACTGTGGACCGAGCGCCGGACTACGCCTCGCGCTGGTCCGACCACGCCCCGCTCGTCGTCGAGTATCTCTGACGTCGCGGCTGAATCCTTCGGAGAACAGGCGGCGGGGGTCGGGCACCTGAACGGGCCCGACCCCCGCCGTCGTCTCAGTAGCGGATCGCGTCGATCGGCCGGATGCGGGTTGCCACGATCGCCGGGATGATGCCCGCCAGCGCGCCCACGGCGGTGGCCGCGACAAGGCCGATGACGGCCGCCATCATGGGGAAGGGCGGGGTCGTGGTCACCGGGATGCCCAGGAAGGCACTCAGCGGCATGACGCGCATCCCGACGATCGCGATCCCGATGCCGATGACGCCGGCGACCACGGTGGCCACCACCGACTCCAACATGATGGAGAAGAAGATGCGTCGGCTCGTCGCCCCGAAGGAGCGCCGCACCCCGATCTCGTGGATGCGTTGGCGCACGGTTACCAGCGAGATGTTGACCAGGCTCAGGGCCCCCAGCAGCATGACGAATACTCCGGCGGCCGTGACCACCTGGGTGAAGGTGTTCGCGCTGGAGACCATGCCGCTGCCCTGGAGGTTGTCCTCGGTCTGGGTCGATCCCCTGACCGAAGCGCGCGTCGAGGTCCTTCTTGGCCAGGCCGGCGATCTCCTTGGCACCGTCCTGACCGGCCCAGATCTCCAGTGTGGGGGCAGGGGCGGGAAGCGTCCTTGGGCAGCCAGTGCTCGTAGGGGCGTGTTGAGGGCGAAGGCGGTCACGGGCTGTGTGCACGGCAGGCCCGCGTCCCGCTCGGGGTCACCACTGCAACCGATGAGGGAGAGGTCCTCCGCCTCCAGCACGCCGACGATCGTGAAGGAGGTCTGCACGGGGGAGAAGGAGGTGACGGTGACCGGCTCGGTGAACTGCTGGATCCCCAGCGCCTCGAGGAAGCCCTGGGTGACGACCAAGGCTCGGGGAGAGGTCGTCCTCGTCCTGCGCGGTGAACCAGCGCCCCTGGGAGACGGTCTTGTGGTGCAGGAGCCCGTAGCTCAGGCTCACGGTCTGGGTGGGCACGCTCCGAGCGCCGTCGGGGAAGGAGAAGCGGACGTTGGAGGTGTAGGGTCGTCGCCCAGGACTTGACCTCGTAGCGCTCGACGAAGGCTGTTCATCGCCCCCGAGATCTTCGCCGCGGTCGCGGCGCTGGTCGTGAGCCTCCGCCCGCGGCACTTGCGCCACCCGCACCTCCTGAGCCACCCGAGCCACCCGAGCCTCCCGCCCCGCCTGCGTCGCTGCTGCCCGAGTCGGAGCTGCTGCTGCCCGAGTTGCCGCCAGTGCTCGCCTCCGGTGCGTCGTCGGCCTGGAGGGCCTGGTCCAGGCCCTTGCCGGTGGGGCTGACATTGATCGTCACCGTGCCCTGGCGACCGGTGTACTTCTCGCTGACCTTGTTGATGGCGTCGACGGAGACCTGCCCCAGGGCGATGACGAAGGTCATGGCCGCCACCGCCGCCGCCACGCCCACCAGCGACAGCAGGACCCTCAGCTTGCCGATGCGCAGCTGGGCCCAGGCCTCGACGATGGCGCCGAAGAATCCGGTGAGAATGCCGTTCATGAGGCTCCTTCGTGGCTGGTGGACACAGACGGGTAGGGGGATGTCGGAGGGGCGGTGACGACCTCACCGAACTCCTCCAGGCTGCCGACCTTCCGGCGCGTGACGGAGATCGGGGTAAGGGTGCCGTGGTCGAGCCGGTACTGCGTGTGGGCGCGGCCGGCCACGGCCAGGTCGTGAGTGATGATGATGAGGGCGGCACCGTTCTCGGCGCACTGGCGCTCCAGGAGCGTCATGACCGAGTTTCCGGTGTCGACGTCGAGGGCACCGGTGGGCTCGTCGGCCAGGATGACGCTGGGGCGGCGGGACAGCGCCCTGGCGATGGCCACCCGCTGCTGCTCGCCTCCCGACAGGCGTGAGATGGGCGAGCCCACCTTGTCTCCCAGGCCCACGGCCTCCAGCAGCTCCGCGGCCCGCGTGCTGCGGGTCCAGAAGGCCCTGCCGGTGTCGTACAGGAGCAGGGGCGGCCACGTTCTCGGTGGTGCTCAGCCCAGGGATGAGGTTGAAGGACTGGAAGACGAAACCGAAGGTCTGCCCCCGCAGGTGGGCGCGGCGGCTCTCCCGAGCCGGGAGGTGTCGGTGCCGGAGAGCGTGTAGTGGCCCGACGTCGGTTTGTCGATGAGGCCCAGGATGTTGAGCAGGGTGGACTTGCCCGTTCCCGAGCGTCCCACGATGGCCACGTGCTCGCCGGGGGAGACGCTCAGGTTGACTCCCGTGAGGATCTCCAGGGGCTCCGAGTCGGGAACGGTGAAGGTACGGGTGATCTCCCGCAGGCTCCAGCAGCCCGCTCACAGGATCTCCTTGCCTTCGGAGTCGTAGCAGGCGGAGTTGTCCGACTCGCAGGTGTCCGGCGTCCCGGTACGGCGCGTGTCCTTGTTGGGGACGAACTGCAGAACCTGCTGGTCGGCCTTGAGCCCGGCGGTGATCTGGATGTTCGTACCGTCCGTGATCCCCAGCTTCACAGCGGTCTTGACCGCCTTGGAGGCGTCCCCGGACTCGGGGACCAGCCACACTGAAGCCCGAGCCGACCTTGCCCTCCACGGCGGTGACCGGAACCATCAGGGTGTCTGAGGCGCTGCCCGCGTCGACGCTGATGGTCACCGGCATGCCGGCGAAGACCTTCTGGTCGCCGGGAACCGCGCAGCGCATCTCCACGCTGGTGCCGTCACCGGAGGTGGTCGTCGTCGATCCGTCCCCACCGGTGGTCGTGGAGGTGGAGGCCTTGGTGCCGATCTTGAGGTTGTTGCACTGGAAGGGCGCTGGTCCCCCTTCCAGGGTCAGGGTCGCGGCAGTGGGGGCGTTGGTGAGCCGGTACTGCTGCGCAGCGCTGACGGTTCCGGTGGCCGAGTAGGTCGAGGGGGTGATAGTGGCCACGACGACGCCGACGCCGGTCTCCTGCTGCTTGATGACCTTGGGACTCACGGTGCCGCTGACGGGGGCGTAGATCGTGGACCAGGTGACCTTGTCCTCGGTCGGAGTCTGGGTGACGTTGCCGTTCTCATCGGTCCTGGTCGCCGGGGGCTGAGACTCGGAGTGCTTGATGTAGAGCAGCGGATCGCCGGCGTTGACCTGGCTGTCCTTCTCCACGGCGACCGAGTCCACCACGCCGGCCAGGTCGGCCTGGACCTCGACCGTGGCGTCCTGAACGATGTGACCCTTGACCGTGACCGTGTTGGAGATGCTGCCGGTGGTAACGGTGGCGGTCTTGACGCCAGCGGCGTAACCGGGGGAGATGTCAGCGGTCGTGCCGTCGTTCTGCGAGGGGAAGAAGGCGATCTTCACCAGTGCGATGGCGACGATCGCCGCGATGAGAGTCTTGAGGGCGGGCCAAACGAAGCGCTTCACGGCGTCCTCCATGGAAGGCAACGGAATCGGAACCGGGTAGGGAGCCCGCGTTCCTGATTAATACGCACAGAGACTACGGCAGAGGTGCTTGTCTGACCTCATCCTGAAGGAGGAACGCTGAAAGCCCTCTCCAACCGAGGTTGGAGAGGGCTGAGCATCGTCGGGTGCGTGGGCCGAGCGGCGTGCTGTACAGGCTCAGGCAAGCCGTCCGGCCGGGGCGGCGGGAACCGCATCGAGAAAGGCCGGTGGGTTGAAGCCCTCACGCCGGTAGGCGTCAGCCACAGCGGTGGCCACGGCGTGGACGGCGTCGGCGTCCACCAGGGGCGATCGCTGAGCCGCCGAACCCGCCACCGGTCATGCGCGCGCCGTGGGCGCCGGCGGCGCGGGCCGCCTCCACGGCCACATCCAGGCTCGGGGCAGGTGCACTCGTAGTCCACGCGCAGTGACTCGTGCGAGGCATCCATGAGCCTGCCCGCCTCGGCGAGCCTTCTCACCGCGCAGGGGGCGCCCGTTCTGCAGGAGCGCGACGAGCCGGCGGGTGCGGTCGATCTCGGTGACGACGTGACGGGTGCGCTTGACCAGCTCATCGGCGTCGTCGGCGTCGGAGAGCCGCTCCAGGGCGCCGGGCAGGTCCTCGATCGCGATGTCCGCGAGGAGCTCCACCCCGAGGATCTCGGCGGCGCGCTCGCAGGCGGCTCGCCTGGCCCCGTACTGGCCGTCATCCAGGGAGTGCTTGGCCTTGGTGTCGATGACCAGGAGGGCCAGCCCCTCGGTGGCCAGGTCGAAGGGCACGTGGGTCACCGAGCCGTCGCGGCAGTCCAGCTCCAGTGCGTGGCCCTCGCGGCAGCGCAGGGATGCCGACTGGTCCATGCCACCGGTCGGGGCTCCGGCCATCTCGTTCTCCGTGCGCACGCAGTTGGTCACCAGGCGGGCGCGCCCGGCGTCGTCGGGCTCCTCAGGGGGCCCGGCCAGGCCCAGGTGCGCGACCTCGTCAATGGCGACGGCCGCCGAGCACTCCAGGGCCGCCGAGGAGGACAGCCCGCCTCCCAGAGGCACGCAGGAGACCAGGGCGGCGTCGAAGCCGGGCAGGTCCTCGAACCCGTCGCGCTCCAGGGACCAGGCGACGCCGGCGATGTAGGAGGCCCAGTGCTCCACCTCCCCGGGGGATCCCTTCGGGCCGATCGTGTCAAGGTCCATGACGTCGACCTTCTCCCGGGTCTGGGGAGAGACCAGGCGTACGACGCGGTCGTCGCGGCGGCGCAGCGCCAGGTGCGCCCGGTGGGGCAGGGGCGATGGGCAGGGCCAGGCCGCCGTTGTAGTCAGTGTGCTCGCCAATGATGTTGACGCGCCCGGGCGCGTACCAGACGCCATCGGGCTCGGCCTCGAAGACCTCGCGGAACAGGGCGGTCGCGGCCTCGGCGCCCTCCTGCGGGCTCAGTGCAGGGGCGAAGACGGGAGCATCGTTGGTCATCGTGGTCTCCTGTGATGGGTTGTTCTGTGAGTGAGCGGACGGGCTGTGGCGGGGCGGGGTCAGGTGGCGATGGTCAGGCGGGTGCCGGCCTGGTGCAGGGCGTCAACGCTGTCGGCGTCGGGCTCGGCCTCGGTCACCAGGACCCCGATGTCCCTAGTGGCGCAGAAGGAGCGCAGCCCCAGGACCCCCCACTTGGAGGAGTCCAGTGTGGCCACCACTGTGCGCCCGGCGGCGACCAGCGCCTGGTTGGCGGAGGCCTCCTGCAGGTTGGGGGTCATGAGCCCGGCCTCGGGAGTGAAGCCGTGGGCGCCGAGGAAGACCCACTCCACGCGCATCGTGCGCAGCGCGTCGACGGCCACCAGCCCCACCAGGGCGTTCGACGGCGTGCGCTCACCCCCGGTGATGACCACCGTGGGGGCGTCGCGGTTCTCGGCGCGGGCGGTGTCGGCGGCGTCGAAGAGCACCTGCGCGGCGGGCAGCGAGTTCGTGATGACGGTCAGGGTGGGGAAGTGCTCCAGCTCGGTCAGGGCCTGGGCGAGTGCGAGGGTGGTGGTCCCGGCCGACAGCGCCAGGGAGTCCCAGGGCGGACCATGGCGGCCGCCGCCTGGCCGATGCGGCGCTTGACCTCCAGGTTGAGGGTCGACTTGGCGGTGAATCGCGGTTCGAGGGTGGTGGGGCCGGCCGCCACCGCTCCGCCGTGGACGCGTTCAACCAGTCCCTGGGTGACGAGCTCGGTGATGTCACGGCGCACGGTCATCTCGGAGATCCCCAGGCTCATCGACGACGTCGGCCACGCGGACCCCGCCGGTGGTCGCGACCCGCTCCAGGATGTGCTCCTGGCGCTGACGGGCGAGCATCGGGGCCGGGCGGGGCGATCCGACGGCGGAGGCTGAGGTGCCGGGTTGCATGGGGCCAGTCTGCCAGACCTCAGCGCCGAAAAACGCCATGTTCGCACGTTCCGCACAGAGTCGCACAGGCGGTGATGGTCGCCGATGTGTCGCCCGTTCGGTCGGTCATGGCACACTCATCCCGCTCGTGCCGCGCTCCCGGCTGGGATAACAAGGGCATGACACGGTAATGTGTCCGGGTCGCCCTCATGGGCACGCGTTCTCCGGACGCAGGTTCTCACATCAGCCCGATCAACCCGTCATCCCGTAGGAGCCCAGGAGTCATGCAGATCCCCGCGCCAGACGCGCACCAGTGCGTCATCGGTGTGGCCATCGCCCTGCCTTCCCACTACGCCGCCCAGGTGCGAGCGGTGCGGGAGGCCGCCGGGGATCCTCTGGCCGAGGTCGTGCCGCCTCATATCACGCTGCTGCCGCCCACGGCCGTCGACGTCGACTCCTCGACGAGGTCATGCGGCACCTGCGTGACGTGGCTGCCGGGACGAGTCCCTTCGAGGTGCGTCTCGACGAGGTCGGCACCTTCCGGCCCGTCAGCCCCGTGGTCTACCTCGGTCTGCGCAGCGGTGCGGAGGAGTGCGATCGTCTTCAGATGCGGGTCCGTCACCGCCGGGGTCCCCTGGCCCGTTCGCTCAGCTTCCCCTTCCACCCGCACGTGACCCTGGCCCACGATATCGCCGAGGACGGCCTCGAAACCGCCGCGAGGAAGGGAGCGGATCTGACTATGGACTTCACCGTCACCAAAGACTTCATCTCTACCGCCACCGCAGCCGGCCCTCTCGCCACACTTGTAGCGGGTACCCGGCTTCGGAGGGGGTTTGGGACGTGGTTGCCGCCTTCGCCTTCGGAGGCTCCCTCGCCTCCGACGCCTCCGCTGACAGTGAGGCACCCGCAGCATCGGTGACCTCCTCGACTCCGGTGGTCTCGCTGTGATCGAGCGCGTCAAGGAGCTGCTGGCGGCCGGACGGCGCACGCGGGTCGGCCGGGCCCTGATCCGCTACGGCACGGCGCGCGGTGCGCTCATGGCCGGAGGGATCGCCTACACGGGCATGTTCTCGGTCTTCGCCGTGCTCGTCATCGGCGTGAGCATGCTCATGGCGATGCTCGGTCAGCATCCCACCATCCGGGCGGCCGTCGTGGACTCCATCAACTCGCTGCTGCCCGGTGTCATCGACACCGGTAACGGCCAGGGGATGGTGTCGGTCGAGCAGCTGACGCTCACCTCGGCGCTCAACCTGGGGTCGGTGCTGGCGGCCGGGGCCTTCATCTACTCGGTCATCAGCCTCATGGGAACCCTCAAGATCGCCTTGCGGGCCATGTTCGGCCTGGTCAATCCCGTGATGAGACCGGTGGTCGGGCAGCTGGCGAATCTCGCGGGGTTCCTCGTCATCGTGGCCGGAGTGCTGGTGACCGCCGTCGCCTCGGTGGTGACGACGACGCTGTCGGGCAGCGTCGGTCGTTCCCTGGGTCTGCCGCAGTCGCTGACCGGAACCGGGGCGTGGGTGATGACGCTCCTGCTCTCCTTCCTCATCGACACCGGTGTCCTGGCGCTCCTCATCACCATGTGCGGCATCCGCCCTCCTCGACGCGACCTGGTGCAGGGCTGCATGCTGGGCGCCTTCGCGCTGGGCGTGCTGCGCCAGGTGGGAACCGGGGCGGTCGGCTCGGTGACGCGCAACCCGCTGCTGGCCTCCTTCGCGGCCATCGCCGTCCTCATCCTGTGGCTGCACCTGACCAGCCGCGTCGTGCTGCTCGTGGCGGCCTGGATGGCCAACCCGCCGCTGCCCCGCGACGTCGATCACCCCGACGAGGTCCACGCCCACGAGCGCCCCAACTACGTGACGCTCTCCGTGCCCGAGACCCTGACCTGGCCCCGTCAGTCCATCACCGGCAGCCTCGAGGCGGACCCGACGGCGCACCCCGACTACGTCCCGCCGGTGCCGATCCCCTGAGAGTGGATGGAAATTTTTTTTTGGGGAGAGGAGGGAATATGGTGGTGACGTCCGAAGACGAAATTTTCACGACTCAAAAGGCGGGTGTGACGTGTTCTCGAGTCCCTGGTCGCCTACTGAATCGGTAGGATGTGCATGCGTCGGCGAGTTGTGAATCCGCAGGTGGAGATTCTCGTCCGCATGGGTAGCATTGCCTGTCGAACGCATCCCTTGTTCTCTTTCCTGAAAGGAGTCGTTGTGTCAGCGGCTAAACGAGTGCTCATCTTTGCGTTGGTTCTGCTGGTAGCGGGCGTGGGAGTCATCGGGGTCAGTCTTATTTCTGCGAGCGGAGAGGCCCCCAAGTACGAATGCGTCACCGACGGGTCCGTCAGCTCCGGGGTCAGCGATCCGGACCAGGGAGGCTGCTCCGTCACCATTGAGAGCTATCGGGCCCGTGCCCAGTGGGAGAGTCAAGGATGGCTCGGTGAGAGCGCCTATACGGTTCGTAAGGTGGCGGCTGGTGGAGTGGTGCTCGGCATTATTGGTTTGGTTGCCGCAGGTGTCATGAAAGCGACTCAGCGGAAGAAGGTCGCCCGGCCGGGGATGTAGTTGCTGAGACTGGGGCGGTGGTGCGTGCGGGGTGGTGGTCCGAGCGCTAGCCTGTGCCGGTGACTGACATTTCTGGCAACCCCGGCACGTCCGATCGCGCCGTACAGCCCGACGGCTCGGCACCGGCCATTCACGCCATCATCCCCGCCGGCGGCGCGGGCACCCAGCTGTGGCCTCTCAGCCGGCGTGGCCGCCCCAAGTTCCTCCTCGACCTCACCGGGGCCGGCCGCAGCCTCCTGCAGGACACCGTCGAGCGCCTGGCCCCGGTGACCGCGACGACGACAGTCGTCACCGGTGTCGCCCACATCGACGCCGTGGCCCACCAGCTCCCGAGCGTCCCGCGAGACAACCTCCTGGTCGAGCCCTCCCGCGCGACTCCATGGCGGCCATCGGCCTGGCCGCCGCCGTCGTCGCCCACCGCCACGGGCGAGACGCCGTCGTCGGCTCCTTCGCCGCCGACCACACCGTGGCCGACCGGGCCGCCTTCGCCGACGCCGTCCGCCAGGCCGCCCTCCTCGCCGAGCAGGGGCTGGGTGGTCACCATCGGGATCGAGGCCACCGGCCCCTCGACCGCCTTCGGATACATCCACGCCGGGGACCCCACCGACGTGCCCGGAGCCCCCGACGGACGCCGGGTCCTGGGCTTCACCGAGAAGCCCGATGCCGACACCGCCGCCGCCTACCTGGCCACCGGTGACTACCGCTGGAACGCCGGCATGTTCGTGGTCCGCGCCGGTGTCCTCCTGGACCACCTGGCCGAGCTCAGACCCCGGCTGGCCCAGGGCATCGAGGCCATCGCCGCCGTCTGGGACACCCCGAGCGCGAGGAGGTCCTGGCCGAGCGCTGGCCGGACCTGGAGAAGATCGCCATCGACCACGCCATCGCCGAGCCGGTGGCCGCCTCCGGGGGAGTGGCCACCGTGCCGGTCTCCATGGGATGGAACGACGTCGGCGGCTTCGACGCCCTGACCGACCTCGTCCCGCCGCGCACGGAGGGGACGGCGGCAGGGGCCGGCGTCCTCGATGACGTCGACGGCGCGGCCCTCGCGGCCCCTGGAGCAGAGATTCAGGCCGTTGACTCCGACGGCGCCCTCATCGCCTCCACCTCCGGGCGCACGGTCGTGCTCCTGGGGGTGCCGGGCACCGTCGTCGTCGATACCCCCGACGCCCTCCTGGTCACCACCCCCCGAGCACGCCCAGGACGTCAAGGGCGTCGTCGATGCCCTGAAGGCGGCCGGTCGCGAGGACCTGCTCTAACCGCGCCACCGGCCCACGGATGCCGCAACCGCTGGGGCTGCTGGGGCCTTGATGGGGTCCTGCGCCGGGAGAAGAGAGTCCTCCGGCGCCGGGCCCCCTCATCGAAACCGACACGATTATGAGGTGATTCCGGTGGAACGGGTGGTGTGAGAATGAGAGGTTTTCACTTATCCTTGACACTCGGATGTGTCCCCCGTCGCACGTGAGAACCACGGAGGTTTCCATGAAGAAGGCCTGTTCCGCGATGACGCTCGGTGCGGCCCTGGCCCTGGTCCTGGCCGCCTGCGGGACGCCGCCGGCGCAGCGGCCCACCCGCAACCTGGAGGGCGCCAAAGGACTTCACCGCCTGCATGCTCTCCGATGAGGGCGGATTCGACGACCACTCCTTCAACGAGTCCGGCAAGAAGGGACTGGACCGGGCCGGCAAGGAGCTGGGAGTCAAGACCATCGCGGTCCAGTCGGAGAACTCCGCCGACTACGCCACCAACATCTACGCGCTCATCCAGCAGAACTGCAAAGACTCGTCATCGGCGTCGGCTTCAACATCGCCGCCGACCTGGCCGAGTCGGCCAAGGCCAACCCCGACATCCAGTTCGCCCTCATCGACGCCTCCTTCATCGGCGCCGACGGGAAGCCCGCCGCCCTGCCCAACACCAAGCCGCTGCTGTTCAAGACGGCCGAGGCCGCCTACCTGGCCGGATACGCCGCCGCCGGAACCTCCCGGACCGGTGTCGTGGGCACCTACGGCGGCAAGCCCCTGCCCACCGTCCAGATCTTCATGGACGGCTTCGCCAAAGGCGTGGCCCGCTACAACAAGGACACCGGTGCCTCGGTCCAGGTCAAGGGCTGGGACACCACCACCGGCAAGGGAGGCTCCTTCGTCGGTAACTTCACCGACGCCGCCAAGGGCCAGGCCATCACCGAGCAGTTCATGTCCCAGGGCGCGGACATCATCATGCCGGTGGCCGGCCCCGTTGGCCAGGGCACACTGTCCTCCGTCAAGCAGAAGAACGACGCCGGTGGCACCAACGCCGTCATCTGGGTCGACTCCGACGGCTACACCTCCACCGGTGACGGCAGCATCATCATGACCTCCGTGGTCAAGGAGATCGGCAACTCGGTCTTCGACACCGTCAAGAACGCCTCCGAGGGGAGGTTCTCCTCCGAGCCCTACATCGGGACCCTCAAGAACAACGGGGTGACCACCGCACCCTTCCACGACTTCGACCCCCGGGTTCCGGCGCCGGTCAAGGCCAGGCTCGAGGAGCTGCGAAATCAGATCATCGACGGCTCCCTCGATGTCTCCACCCCCTACGACCCCTCCTGACCGCCCGGCCGGGGCCGGCGCCCCGAGCCTCCACCGCCACCCGGAAGCGAGCCTGTTGTGAGCTTTGAGCTGCGCGGGATCACGAAGGCCTTCGGGCCGCTCGTGGCCAACGACCACATCGACCTGACCGTCGAACCCGGCCAGATCCACGCCCTCCTGGGCGAGAACGGCGCGGGCAAGTCCACGCTCATGAACGTCCTCTATGGCCTCCACCAGCCCGACGCCGGAGAGATCCTCATCGACGACGAGCCCGTGACCTTCTCCGGTCCGGGCGACGCCGTGGCCGCCGGCATCGGCATGGTCCACCAGCACTTCATGCTCGTGCCCGTCTTCACGGTGGCCGAATCCGTCGCCTTGGGATACGAGCCGGTCGGGCCGCTGGGAATCATCGACGCCGGTGCCGCCGCGGCCAAGGTCACCGAGATCTCCCGCCGCTTCGGCTTCGACGTCGACCCCGACGCCCTCGTCGAGGACCTGCCCGTGGGCGTCCAGCAGCGCGTGGAGATCATCAAGGCCCTGGCCAGAGACGCCAAGGTCCTCATCCTCGACGAGCCCACCGCCGTGCTCACCCCTGCAGGAGACCGACGAGTCTCATCACCATCATGCGCGAGCCTCAAGGCCTCGGGCACCTCCATCGTCTTCATCACCCACAGGCTGCGCGAGATCCGCGAGGTGGCCGACACCATCACCGTCATCCGCCGCGGCCGTGTCGTCGGCACCGCCGAGCCCACCGCCTCGGCCGCCGAGCTCGCCGGCCTCATGGTCGGCCATGACGTCTCCCTGACCGTCGACAAGCCACCGGCCGAACCCGGGGACGGCGGGCTCGCCCTGGAGGGCATCAGCCTCGTCGAGGACGGCGCCGTCCTGCTCGAGGACATCGACCTGCACGTGCGCGCCGGCGAGATCCTCGCCATCGCAGGCGTCCAGGGCAACGGGCAGACCGAGCTGAGCGAGGTCATCCTCGGGCTGCGTCCGCCCACCACCGGCTCCATCGCCTTCGACGGCCAGGACGTCACCCGCCACGGGGTGCGCCGACGCCTGCGGGCCGGACTCGGTTTCGTGCCCGAGGACCGCACCACCGACGGCATGGTCGCCGAGCTCTCCGTCGCCGAGAACATGGTCCTGGACCGCTACGACGACCCCTCCCTGGGGCGGGGCCCGTCACTGTCCCCGACGCGCGTGCGCCACGCCGCCCACCGGATGCGCGAGGGAGTTCGACGTGCGTGTCACCGACGTCGGCGACGCCATCTCGACCCTCTCGGGAGGCAACCAGCAGAAGGCCATCCTCGCCCGCGAGCTCTCCCGGCCCCTCAAGGTGCTCGTCGCCTCCCAACCCACCCGCGGCCTGGACGTGGGCTCCATCGAGTTCGTCCACCAGCGCATCGTCGCCGAGCGGGACACCGGCACCGCCGTCCTCATCATCTCCTCCGAGCTCGATGAGATCTACGCCCTGGCCGACCGGATCGCCGTCATGTACCGCGGACGAATCGTCGGCACCGTCTCCGCCGACACCGCCCGTGACGCCCTGGGCCTCATGATGGCCGGCACCCCCGCCGAGCAGGCCCTCGACCCTCAGGAGCAGACACGATGAGCACCTCCACCACCGGCTCCGGCACCGAACCGACGCCGACGGACCAGTCCGAGGACCGCCCCGAGGGGCGGACCAAGCGCGGCCCGAGCGGCCAGTCAGGCAGTCGGCCTGCCGGCCAGACCGCCGTCCTGCGGCAGGTCGCCTCCTCATCCGCCGTCGTCGGGCTGCTCGCGGTCCTGACCGCCCTGATCCTCAGCTCGATCCTCATCCTCGCGGCCGATTCCGAGGTGCGCTACACCGCCACCTACCTGTTCAACCGTCCCGGCGACTTCCTTCACGCCACCGCCTCCACCCTGAGCGAGGCCTACAGCTCCCTGCTGCGCGGCGCCCTCTTCGACTGGCGCGCCACCACGGGCGTGCGCATGATCCGCCCCATCACCGACACCCTGACCAACGCCACCCCGCTCATCATTGCCGGGCTCGGCATGGCGGTGGCCTTCCGCGCCGGCCTGTTCAACATCGGCGGCCAGGGGCAGATGATCCTCGGGGCGATCACGGCCTGCTACGCGGGCATCGCCTGGAACCTGCCGCCGGTGGCTCACCTGCTCGTGGCCGTCATCGGGGCGGCCCTGGGAGGACTGGTGTGGGGCGGCATCGCCGGCGTTCTCAAGGCCCGCACCGGTGCCAACGAGGTGATCGTGACGATCATGCTCAACTCGATCGCCGCCCACCTGCTGTCCCAGGTGCTCAGCCTCAAGGCCTTCAACGGGGAGGGAGAGACCGGCAACCGCAAGTCCCTGGCCGTGGCGGACACCGCCCAGTACCCCTCACTGGCCGGCGACTCCTTCCGCCTCCACACCGGATTCCTCCTGGCCCTGCTGGTCGCCGTGGCCGTGTGGTGGCTCATGGAGCGCTCCCGCCTCGGCTTCCAGCTGCGGGCCACCGGCCTCAACGCCGACGCCGCCCGTACCGCCGGCATGAGCGTGCCCTGGGTGACGAGCCTGGTCATGATGATCTCCGGCGCCCTGTGCGGGCTGGCCGCCACCGCGCCGGTCCTGGGCACCCAGAAGAGCATGGACGAGTCCGTCGTGGGCACCATCGGCTTCGACGCCATCACGGTGGCGCTCCTGGGACGCTCCCGCCCCGTGGGGACTGTGCTGGCCGGCCTGCTCTTCGGGGCGCTGCGCGCCGGCGGCACCGCCATGCAGGCCGCACCCGGCACCCACATCAAGATCGTCCTGGTCCTGCAGTCCACGATCGTGCTGTTCATCGCCGCGCCGCCTCTGATCCGAGCCATCTTCCGGCTCCCGGAGCGCCGAGAGTCCCCGGCGGCCCCGATCCGTCCCCCGCCTCAGTGACGGCCACAGCCCCGGCCGCTCCCGCCGCGAAGGAGGCCTGAGCCATGAGCGCATCAACTGCTTCCACCGATTCTCACGCCGTGACCGCATCGGATGTGTCCGCGCCCGCGGCGGTTGCGCCCATGGACCTCAAGGTCCCGATCACCGGCGTCGTCGTGCTCCTCCTGCAGGGGCTCATGGCCCTGGGTGCCCGAGGCGCGACCACCTTCGACCTCACCGCCTCCTCCGACCTCTTCCGGCTCGGGGCCCCCGAGCTCAACGCGCGCCTGGTCATCCTCGCCGCCGCTGGGATCGTCGCGGCGGCCACCGCCGTCGCCTTCGACCGGGCCCGGCGTCGCAGCAGGATCCCGACCTGGGGCGCCGCCCTCATCGGCGTCGGATTCGTCCTGGCTTTCCTGGCCTGGGCCGGAGCCGGACGCAGCGGCGTCATCCCCCCTGGTGACCATCCTGTCCTCCGCGCTGGGACTGAGCGTCCCCCTCGTCTACGGCTCGCTTGCCGGGATCATCGGGGAGCGCTCGGGTACCATCAACATCGCCATCGAGGGCCAGCTCCTGGGCGGGGCCTTCCTGGGCGCCGTCGTCGCCTCGGCCTGCTCCAACCCGTGGGTGGGGCTCCTGGCCGCACCCGTGGCCGGAGTCCTCGTGGCGCTCCTGCTGGCCCTGTTCGGACTGCGCTACCGGGTCAACCAGATCGTCGTCGGCGTCGTCCTCAACGTCCTGGTCTCCGGGCTCACCGGTTTCCTGTTCTCCACCTTCCTGTCCTCCAGCCCCAGCCTCAACCGGGCCCTGCGCCTGCCGACCCTGGCGGTGCCACTACTGTCCCGGATTCCGCTCGTCGGGCCGGTCCTCTTCCGCCAGACGATCCTCGTCTACCTCATGTACGCGGCCGTGGCGGTCCTGTCCGTCATGCTCTTCCGCTCCCGGTGGGGACTGAGGCTGCGGGCCTGCGGTGAGCACCCCAAGGCCGCCGACACCGTCGGCATCAACGTCATGCGTACTCGCGTGGCCAATCTCGCCCTGGCCGGGGCACTGGCGGGACTGGGAGGGGCCTTCTTCACCGTCGGCTCGGGCCTGTCCTTCGAGAACGACATGACCGCCGGCAACGGCTACATTGCCCTGGCCGCCATGATCCTGGGCGCCTGGCGGCCCCTGGGCTCCCTGGGGGCGGCCCTGCTCTTCGGCTTCGCCACCTCCGTGGCCCAGACCCTGCCGGTCATCGGCAGCTCGGTCTCACCCGACATCATCTCTATGATCCCCTACATCGTCACGATCCTGGCAGTGGCCGGATTCGTGGGCAAGGTGCGCGCCCCCGCCGCCGAGGGGGTGCCCTACCCGTGAGCAGCATCGCGCCCACTGCTCTGACCGACGCCCACTGGCAGGCCCTGCACGCGCTCGCCGTGGAGGCCATGACCCACGCCTACGCCCCCTACTCCCGCTTCAAGGTCGGCGCCGCCGCCCTGGTCGACGACGGCCGACTCGTCTCGGGATGCAACGTGGAGAACGCCGGCTACGGCGTCACCCTGTGCGCCGAGTGCGGCCTCGTCTCCGAGCTCATCCGCACCGGAGGAGGGCGCCTGGTCGCCTTCGCCTGCGTGGACGCCCACGGCCGGGCCTTAGCGCCGTGCGGGCGCTGCCGCCAGATCCTGAGCGAGCACGCCGCCGACGGCATGGTGCTGGCCATGCCCTCGGGGATGATGAGCATCGACGAGGTCCTGCCCGACCGCTTCACCGCCGCCGACGTCGAACGCGTCGTCGGCCAGCAGGGCTGAGGGCCGGCTGACCAGCAGCCACAGATGATGGAGGAGAGCCCCGTGACCGTCCCCGCCGCACCACCGGCCGTCGAGCCCTTCGACGCCGTTGACGTCATCGCCGCCAAGCGCGACGGCGCCGCCCTGACTGACGCCCAGATCGACTGGGTCGTGGACGCCTACACCCGCGGCGCCGTCGCCGACGAGCAGATGAGCGCCCCTGGCCATGGCCATCTACCTGCGCGGCATGAGCCGGGCCGAGATCGCCCGCTGGACCGGCGCCATGATCGCCTCCGGGGAGCGCATGGACTTCTCCGGCCTGACCCGCCCCACAGCGGACAAGCACTCCACCGGGGAGTGGGGACAAGATCACCCTGCCACTGGCGCCGCTCGTGGCCGTCTTCGGCGTGAGCGTCCCCCAGCCTGTCCGGACGCGGGCTCGGGCACACCGGCGGGACCCTGGACAAGATGGAGTCCATCCCCGGCTGGAGGGCCGACCTCAGCAATGAGGAGATCCTGGCGATGCTCGGGCTCAATGGCCCCGGCGCCGTCATCTGCGCCGCCGGTGCGGGCCTGGCCCCCGCCGACAAGCGCCTCTACGCCCTGCGCGACACCACCGCCACCGTCTCCTGCGTCCCCCTCATCGCCTCCTCGATCATGTCCAAGAAGATCGCCGAGGGGACCGGCGCCCTCGTCCTGGACGTCAAGGTCGGCTCGGGCGCCTTCATGAAGGAGATCGACCAGGCCCGCGAGCTCGCCTCCACCATGGTGGCCCTGGGCTCCGACGCCGGCGTGACCACCCGCGCCCTGCTCACCGACATGTCCACCCCGCTCGGGCTCACCGCCGGCAACGCCCTCGAGGTCGCCGAGTCCCTCGAGGTGCTCGCCGGTGGGGGACCGGCCGACGTCGTCGACCTCACCGTGGCCCTGGCCCTGGAGATGTGCGCCGCCGCCGGCAGACCCGTCGCGGAGGACGAGGCCCGTGCCGCCCTGGCCGACGGGCGCGCCATGGACGTCTGGCGCGACATGGTCGCCCGCCAGGGCGGGGACCCGGAAGCACCTCTGCCCGTCGCCCTGGAGACCGAGACCGTCACCGCCCCGGCCGATGGCGTCCTGACCACCCTGGACGCCCTCGCCGTCGGGGTGGCCGCCTGGCGTCTCGGGGCCGGGCGGGCCCGCAAGGAGGACCCGGTCCAGGCCGTCGCGGGCGTTACCATGCGCGCCAAGCCGGGCGATGAGGTGCGCGCCGGCCAGGTGCTCCTCACCTGCACACCGCCACCCCCGAGCGTTTCACCCGCGCCCAAGAGGCGCTCGCTGGCGGCATCGTCATCTCCCAGGCCGGATCGCCGGAGGCGGTCGACGCCATCGCCCACCGTCAGCGCGGCGTCATCCTGGAGCGCATCGGATGACCACGCCCCGGCAGGTAGAGCCGACCATCGTCGCCCGGGCCGTCAACTCCCGGCTGCGGGTAGGCCGCCTCACCCAGGCGGGCCAGGCCATCACCCTGACCCAGACCGACGGCACCACCTGCGGGCCCACCTGCCTCCTGGCCGCCCGACTGCTCCTGGCACCCGGCGAGCGCACAGCCGTGACGGACGACCTCGCCCAGGAGATGGCCGCCTCGCAGTCCGGCCGGGAGGGCAAGCACCTGCTTTCCGTCCTGTCCCACCACCAGGTACGGATCCAACGGGCCATGAATGTCCACGGCCTGGGAGCCCTGCCCTGGCCGAAGGCGCTCGGCTCCACGCCCTGGTCCGTGGCCCGGCAGATGACCGAGATCGTGAGCACCTGTACTCCGGGCGGCGGGCGCCGTCGCTACACGGTGAGGTGGGTGAGCGACCACGGTCCCACCTGGGGCAGTGAGGTCGCCTCGATCCGTAAGGTGCTGGCGTGCGGGCTCCCGGTCATCCTGGTCACCGGTGGTCCGCTCGTTCTCGATGACGACGCCGAGGGGCACCCCACTGCGAGGGCGAGGCTGCGCACCTCCCTGGCGCGAACCCCGGCCGTGCCCCGCCACTACGTCCTGGCCCTGCCCTGGCGGACCGTCGAGCAGGCGGACCCCGGTGAGGGGTGCGTGCACATATATGAGCCCTCCAGCGGTTCGGTGCGCCCCTCGACCTGACCGCCCCGCGCGATCCGCACCGCCCCGGCCCCCGCGAGCCTCGGCAACTGGCCCCGTGCCCTCGCCGTCATCGCGCCCGAAAACAATCCATGACGAGTACCAGTTGTGTGGGAGTGATATCCATGTCGACACGGCGAGCCATGCCACTCATCACCGTGCGCGATCTTGATGCTGCCATTGAAGCGTATCATCGCCTCACCGGGATGGAGGTGGTCATGAATCATGGCTGGATCGCAACCCTGTCCCCGCCAGGGGATCGTTCCATCCAAATCAGTTTGATCGCCTCTGATCCCACTGCTCCGGTCAACCCGGCGGTCTCCATCGAGGTGGATAATCTGGATGACGCCTACCGGATCGCGCGGGAGAACGGCTGGGAGATCGTGCATGAACTCGCTGTGGAGGAGTGGGGGGTGCGTCGTTTCTTCTTCCGGGATGCGGACGGAAACATCGTGAATGTCCTTTCCCATCTGTGATTCCAGCGTTGACGGTATGTCGTGTGGTTACTTTGCCCGTGTCAGGTAGGTCGGTCCATGATGGTATGGACGCTCTTGAAAGGACCCCCATGACCACGCGCGCCCAGATCGCCCGCCTCATCGACCACACCCTCCTCAAGCCCGAGACCACTGCCGCCCAGGTCGACGCGCTCATCGCCGAAGCCGCCGCCCTGGGCACCTACAGCGTGTGCGTCTCCCCGAGCCTCCTGCCGCTGGGGGTTCCCGACACACTGCACGTGGCCACCGTCTGCGGCTTCCCCTCCGGTGCTCACGCCACCTCCGTCAAGGCCGCCGAGGCCGCCGACGCCCTCGCCAAGGGCGCCGAGGAGATCGACATGGTCGTCAACCTCCGCCTGGTCAAGGAGGGCGACGCCGAGGCCGTCGAGGCCGATATCCGCGGTGTGCGCGAGGCCTGCCCGGGCGCCGTCCTCAAGGTCATCATCGAGTCCGCCGCCCTCACCGATGAGGAGATCGTCTCCACCTGCCGTGCCGCCGAGGCCGCCGGAGCCGACTTCGTCAAGACCTCCACCGGCTTCCACCCCGCCGGCGGCGCCTCCACCCACGCCGTCGCCCTCATGCGCGCCACGGTGGGAGACCACCTCGGCGTCAAGGCCTCCGGTGGCATCCGCACCGCCGCCGACGCCCTGGCCATGGTCGAGGCCGGCGCCAACCGCCTGGGCCTATCCGCCAGCGCCGTCGTCCTGGAGGGGCTGAGCGTCTGAAGGCGACTGAGCGTCACCGCATATCACCGCACCTCACGGACGGGCTCGGCATGACAGCCGGGCCCGTCGTCGTCCCCCTTCGGTATGCAGCAGGAAGGATCGCCTCAACTTGCCAAGTTTCGGGTCCCCGAAACTATACTTGGCTCTATGAGAACCATCCCCAGTATGAGTCGCCGCAGCGTCGCGGCGCTTGCCTGCCTCGCCCTGTCCGCTCCCGCCCTGGCTGCCTGTGGTCACAGCTCGACCTCGGCCGACGCCGCGGGAACGGTCAAGGCGGTCGCCTCCACCACGCAGATCTGCGACTACATCACCCAGCTCGCCAGCGGCGACGCCTCCAGTGAGCTCTCCTTCGACCGCACCGGCGCGGATGGCAAGACCCAGCACTTCGGAGCCGACGCCGCCAAGGCCACGTCCCACCTCAAGCTCACCTGCCTGCTGGCCCCCAACGCCTCGGCGCACGAGCACGACATGACCACGGCCCAGTCCAAGGCCCCTGTCCGAGGCGGATCTCTTCTTCGTCTCCGGGGTCGACCTCGAGCACTTCCTGGACTCCGCCGTCGACTCCACCGGCTTCAAGGGCACCATGGTGGTGACCTCCGGGGTCGCCGGGGCCGCCGACGTCGATGACCTGGCCGCCCAGAAGAAGAAGGAGGAGGCCAAGCCCTACAAGGTCGACCGGGGCAGTGCGAAGGTCGAGGTCGCCAAGTGGCCCTTCCCGCCGGAGGAGGGCGAGTGAGCCCGAGTTCCGCTTCGACCCGCACGTGTGGACCTCGCCGAAGAACGCCATCGTCCAGGTCACCAATATCGGTGCCGCCCTGGAGAAGGCCGCTCCCGATCAGGCCGGCGTCTTCCGCAGCCACGTGGACGCCTACGTCGCCGCCTCAGCAGGCTCGACGAGTGGGCCGCCGGCTCCCTCAACTCGGTGCCCCAGGACAAGCGGGTCCTGTTCACCAGCCATGACGCCTTCGGCTACTTCAGCAAGGAATTCGGTGTGAAGTTCGAGGGCGCCGCCCTGTCCGACTTCAACGCCCAGCAGGACGCCACCGCCGACAAGATCCAGCAGACCGCGGACAAGGTCAAGGCCTCCGGGGCCGTGGCCATCTTCGCTGAGAACTCCAACAACCCCAAGTCCATCCAGAAGGTCGCCGAGGTCGCCGGCGTTAAAGCGGTCATCGGAGACGAGGCCCTCTACGGCGACTCCCTGGGGACCCCCGGATCCGACGGTGAGACCTACATCGGCTCCATCCTCCACAACGTCTCCAACCTCACCAAGGCCTGGGGAGGCACGGTCACCGAGATCCCTGCCGACCTCGCCCAGTGGACCCCCTAAGGCCTCCGACGTCAAGTGAGGAACCGATGACAGACCCCCGTGATCGCGCTCCCGCCATGACCTCCCCGGCCATTCCGACCGCTGCCGCCGAACCGGTCGTCACCCTGGAGGACGCCTCCTTCTCCTACGGCTCCTCCACCGTGCTCGCCGGCGTCGACGGCCAGGTCCCGGTCGGGCAGGCCCTCGCCCTCGTCGGCCCCAACGGCTCGGGCAAGACGACACTCATGCGGGCACTGCTCGGCATGGTGAGCGTCAGCCGAGGCCGGGTGCGTGTTAACGGGGCGGCACCGGGCAGAGCGCCACGGGGGTCCGTCGGATACGTTCCTCACTCAGCGACCTCGACCCCACCTTTCCCGTCACCGTGCGGGAGGTGGTCCAGATGGGCATGTACTCCCAGCTCGGCATCCTGCGGCGCCCCGGCGCCGAGGCCCGTCGTCGGGCACTGGAGGCCCTTGAGAGCGTGGGGCTGGCCGACCGAGCCGAGCGACGCTTCGGCACCCTGTCCGGCGGCCAGCAGCAGCGAGTCCTCGTGGCGCGCTGCGTGGCCGCACGGCCCCGCCTCATCCTCCTCGATGAGCCCTTCAACGGCCTGGACCAGCCCAACCGCGAGGCCCTCCTGTCCATCATTACCGACCTCAAGGACCAGGGCATCTCCCTGATCATCTCCACCCACGACCTCGTCCTGGCCCAGGAGACCTGCGAGCAGGCGGCCCTCCTGGCCGGACGTCAGATCGCCTTCGGCCCGCGCGACGACGTGCTCGTGGCCCGCTACATCGACGAGGCCTACGGCGGCCACGGCACGACTCGGCTGCTGGGGCTTCGCTCCGGCACGGGCACGCAGGAGCTGTCATGAGTGACGCGATGACGCTCTTCAGCCAGGCCCTCGAGCAGCTGCGCCTGGCGGCCGTCAATGTCCCCGGACTCACGGACTTGGCTGGCGCCCCCTTCCTCTTCCGCCCCCTGGTCATGGTGGTGCTTCTGGGTGTCGTTGCCGGTGTCATCGGTGTCATCGTCAACCTGCGCAGCGCCGAGTTCAGTGCCGAGGCCATGGTCCACGCCGTCTTCCCCGGAATCGTCGCCGGCGCCGTCTACTGGGGGATCGACGCGATCATCCCGGCGGCCTCCGTTGTCGCCGTCGTCGCGGCCCTGGTCCTGACCATCGTCTCCCACCGCTCGCGTCGGGGTGAGGCCTCCGAGGCCGGCACCGCCGTCGTCCTCACCAGCTTCTTCTCCATCGGGCTCATTCTGTCCCTGGCCAAGGGCGACATGTCCGGCCAGCTCGAGGCCTCATGTTCGGGCGCCTCCTGGAGGTCACCGATGCGCGCCTCGCGCAGGCGCTCATCGTGTGCGCCGTCGCGCTCCTGCTCATCATGGCGACCTGGAAGGAGCAGGTCGCCTACGCCTTCGACCGCACCGGTGCCCGGGCATCCGGGCTGAGGCTGCTCATGCTCGACCTGGTCCTCAACACCGCCATTGCGGCCGCGGTCGTCTCCGCCTCGACGGCGGTGGGCATCCTCCTCGTCATCGGCTACCTCGTCATCCCTGGTGCGACGGCGCGCATCCTCGCCTCCCGGGTGCGCACCATGGTCCTTGTCGCCATTGCCGTTGGTGTGGGCGGGGGATACCTCGGCATGCTGCTCATGGCTCTGCCCGAGACCCTCGACAAGCCGATCTCCCCGCAGGCCACCGTGGCCCTGGTGATGACAGGGCTCCTTCTGCTCGCCGTCGGCCTGGCCACCGCGCGCGAACGGCTTCACAGGATCCGCCACCGCGCTCACTCGGCGCAGTCCGCAACAGCCGGGGCGACCTCGACGACGGCGAGCGTAGACACCACCGCTGATCGCTCCGGGGGACCGGAGGGCTCGGCGAGTGCTGTTGCCCCGATGGCCGAAGGTGGCCGGGCATGAGTATCGGCCTCGATATCCTCCTGCTGCCCCTCATGGAGGTCGTTCTCATGGGGCTGCTGGCCGGGCTCGTGGGTGCGCTCGCACTGGTCCATCGCCGGATCTTCTTCACCGAGTCACTCACCCACGCGACCTTCCCGGGCGCGATCGTCGGCGTGGTCGCAGCCGCCTGGTTCTCGCGGGTGATCCTCGGTCAGCGGGCCGACTTCACTCTCCTGTCCACCCTGGTACTGGTGGGGGCCGCCCTCATGTGCCTGCCGATGATCTGGCTCATGCGGCGCCTGTCCCGGGTTCCCGGGGTCTCGTCCCAGTCGGCCGCCGGCGTCGTCCTCACCTTCGGCTTCGCCCTGGGCTACTTCCTCAACAAGTGGTTCTCCCCGCTGCCGATCAAGGTGGACTCCTTCCTGGCCGGATCCGTGCTCAACGTCAGCCGCGTCGACGTCATCGCCGTCGGCGCCGTCCTGGTGATGACGGTCCTCGTGCTCCTGGTGGCCGGGCGGTTCCTCACCTTCTACAGCTTCGACCCGCTGGGGTACCGCGCCAGCGGGCTGAACCCCGCCTGGGCCGAGGGAACCGTCATGGTCATGATCACCTTGACCATTGTGATGCTCGTTCCCGCTGTCGGCACGAT
>BNJT01000413.1_pt1 | contig 44957 bp, 43 predicted proteins | sample 8540491 | NCBI WGS metagenome assembly BNJT01 (sample SAMD00202455, study PRJDB9452) | human saliva metagenome | host: Homo sapiens | reverse complement strand
CAGAGCGGTAAACCGAATCGACTTAGCGAAGAACTGCCATTAGAGCAGACCTTTCAATGGAAACAAACGTTGCACCTTCTCGAAGAACTGAGAAGAGTCTTGGTAGCTCTTTATCCACCAAGACGTCAGTGCACCATCAATATCCTTCAACTCTTTGGTGTAATCTTCTGTTTTGTGATCGTAAAACATTGAACTCACGAAAGTTCTCATCAGAAACTCTTGGCTTTTGGTAATCACCACTGGTAATAACCACTCCACTCCACGTCTTGCCAATGGGATGCGCCATAGCAATCGGAAGTTTCACCCAGAGCCACCACAGAAATAAACAAACTATTCCCTGACTTTAACTTGAGAGGTGTGCCGCGCCTGCTCAGCGTCAGTGCGGCTCAATGGTACAGCGGCAGCCTCTATATCTGACACAGGTAATCTGGTGCGTTTTGGCAACCGCCGCAGCATCTACTGCAACAGACCTTGTAGCGTACGCTGATGGTCGATTGATGGCGGGAAGTCACGCCGAACACACGATCGCCAACCTGAAAGTCCTTTTACCGACGCTCCGGCCTCGCTCTACCGCACCAGACATCTCATTACCAATGGTCAACGTGGGAAGTGGTGGGTGCAACCATCTTCGCATCACCATGTGCAATGAGCAGCTCTAATGGGTTGACAGCAGCAGCCTTTACCTTTGCTAACAAGTCGTTATCGCCCACCTTTGGCATTTCTATATCAGCTGTAAGGCAACCTTACCATCACCTTTTACATCCGTCTCATCTGGTGTATTTTAAGCTACATATCTTTATACTACTTAAAGAAAACTCTATTGCTTCTGGAACAAACACCCTCATGGTATTGAAAACACTCTCCATGACCTGAACCCGGATAAATCGTCAGATGAGCATTGGGCGATCTTTCTGCTAAGTCATACGAATTAGGCGTAGGGACCATTCTGTCATTATCACCAGTGACAACCCATACGGAATCTTGAGTCGACAAATCGTCTTCTCTCTCGCTGCCCCATACGCCAGTGGCTTTAGCTGTCTTTGCAAGAGAAAGAAAGCTTTTATCTTATCGGGTCTTTAGTCCTCAGCACGTGCAATTAAGCCGCAACACAGAAGATGCTTCCGGCCCGCTGCTTTGCCTTTCTCAATCGTTGGGAAGAAGAGATACTACGCAGGATCACGACCAGTGAGGAAAGCCCCTGAACATGTCAATACGTAATCTTTGCTACATTCTCTTTATAATTCTACACCACCAGCGCCGCCTGCTCCTGCAAGAATAGCCTTCGTGGTTAAGAGGCTGGCGCACGAGAGCACCCTGCTGTGCAACAAACCCACCCAATGAAAATCCGGGCAGACGAGATCTCTTTAAGACCATAAAGCTCAGACCAAAATCAATCACGTCGTCTGCCATTTCCTCAATCGGCAAGACGTGACTTGCCTAGATAGACTCTACCGACGCCGACACAATCAATTCCAATGACGATTGAAATGTTCTGCCAACCCATCCATTATTGCTGGATCAGGTAATCGTTCAGTATGTTGCTGCAAGCGATTTCAGGACAAAAGAAGTGGAGGATCTTCACATACTAACTGTCTGTAGGCTACCTGTTTCCGTTCTGTACTTTTTAATATTTTGAGGTCGTAGTGTTTGAATGAATTTCGTATTTTACCACACTATTTAATCTTTTGCCATTTTATCCATATTCTTGGTTTCAGTCAAATAAAGCATCAAGCGGGCCAAGAAGACGAGCGATCCTAGTCGGTGAGACCATACTCTGCTCGGTGCAGACTTCTGGATACACCTTACGGTTTTACCAGTTTAGTTCTTCTCCAGTCTTCCAATGTTTGAGAGAGCATCTTTCTGTGAACGAGTCGAGCATATACGAGATGAGATCTCTGAATAACGCGCATCTTTTTCCTCGGTATCCGCTTTACCGAGTATATAGAGGGCCAACGATTGACCATTTTATCACCAATGCGAGATAATCACTTGACGAATTGGACAAGTTTCCAGATATCGTGAATCTACCCTACTAGTGCTTCATGGCTGCAAAAGTTACGCGGCTTCCAACGAATAGTTGCATGTGCCCACCATTAGAAAGTTAATTAAAACGACACAACCTTTATCGATCGATTAGAGCCTAAACAGATTTTGTTTTGACTGTCGAGTCAGATTGACTGCCTTTGTAACGCAAGCGTAAAGGGCGTTGGCCGTTAACGTCTACAAAGAAAGAAAGACGACAACGATAGGTTATAAAGATGTTGGGAAGCGTATATAAATAAGAATTATGTTGTTTCCAACAGATTATGTGTGTGATAGTTCCTATTCTCTGTTCTACCCACAACTGGACAGTGCTGGAACATAAGATACAGAGCGAGAAGAACAGACCTCCGTACATCATGCGGTCGTTGCCGCGGAAGAAGCGTCGATGAGTTTGTCTCCATCGTTCATCTGTGGCATGAGGTTGAACATAAGATAAGCCACCGTATGTTCACCCTAATGAAAGTCGCAGCCTCGGCAGAATACTACCCGTTTTCGAATGTAGAGCCAACCCAATAGCAGACCAATCAGCGTGCGTAAGCCCTGTGCTAAATTGGAAATGAATAATACCGAAGATGAGGGGCTGGAAATGACAATGGCCACCCATCGTTTGCGTCGCTCTTAACGTCGCTGCAGTACGCGCAGAATAGCACCGAATTTCGAGAGACTATCTCCTCGGCGATAGGCACCGCGCGGTTCCTAGGCTGCAGAGCCCCAAGACGCTGCATGATACTTTCAAACACTCCTTCCTGTTCCCGCTGGCATCGTTAGATTCATCTTCTCGGCATAAGGAATTTGCGCGAGTATCGAACCTAAAGCTAAAAAGGCCGACCACGTGAGTACCGCCCAAGGACGCTGTCTACAGATAGTTGCCAGATACGGGTGCCCACTTTGTACCGATGATGAGAGAGGGATAAAGGTGGCAAGACTACTGACGACTGCCGTTAGTGCAGGGACTCTACCATGTTTGGTCAGGATAACGTCCCCATCAACAGCCTTAGCCCCTCGAAGTGAGGCTTGCAAGCTGCTAACACCTCCCTCAAAAGAAAGACTTTGTATCAAGATGAAAAGGTGAAAACAAATAAGATGACATAGAGCGTTGCCTCAAAACGTGTATTGTTCATGGCACTGCGAGTCTTAGGGTATATTAATAATGCTCTCTCTTGTATGTGATAAGTCTCATCCAAACAACCTGGTTGATTTGCTCTTTGTCTTCTCACGCTATGCTGCTGAGCAGGCTCTAAAGAACTGCACTTTATGTCGTCTCTTATCTTACTAATGAAACTTACAAGGAGTCTCCTTGTCCATAGGAGATCTGCGAAATTGAAAGAGTTCACCTCATGTGGAGATAGTTGTAGACACATTGAAGGTAGGGCGTTGTCCAATGTTCATCATCCTCTGACTTCCATCCAACAGACTTCAAAGCGCACCATAACTGCACGGAGCACCGGTTGCGAAGGTTGCTGGCGACGCACGCATCGAGATTGGCTGTAGGAAAGCATCTTGCGCCCATTCTGATATGCCATTCACAATCCGGACTCTCTATCGTATAATGATAGCCCAAAGGCGGTTTCGCCGCCCTCAATAGCGCCCGCGCGGAGAGTTTCTGGAGCACTGAAAGAACTCACTTTTCTCATCGTTTGGCAGGAGCAGCATCGGCATCGATGCCAACCTCAATACCCATCTCCCTGCATACCAGTACTGATACGTAGCCTTCAAAAAGTCTCAGAGCGGCTGTGTCCGGAAGCCGGTTATCATAACCAAACGATGAGTTTTCTGACACGTTCAACGTTGCACAACACCCTCTTTAGCATGAAGTCATGAGCCGAGAGCGGCTGCGACGACATCGAAATGCAGTAACAGAGCATGTGTCAATGCACGTGCTCTTTGAGAGCAGCAATGGCTGTCATCGAGTGTTGATGACAGCAGTTGTGGCTGGTAGTCAGCCCGCAGCTTACCTGACGCGCGGATGTCGATCAAAGTAATGACCGCGCCGATGCCATTCCGACCGTTCAGCCTCGTCACTGGCCACGACCATCAGAAACGATGTCCACGATGCACCCCATCATCCTATGGTTGCAACCTGTTCTACTTAATTCATGCGCCTCTCCCTGCTTGATATAGTGTGTCTAATCCTCTTTATCTTATAGTTCGTTTACTTTTCTTGCAAAGGTATTTTGCTTTCTCTGCAAAGCAATATTTACTCAGCTCGGTGCAGATACCTCCACCTCGTGACAAAGTGATGTTTACTCTTTGCAAAGGTACTCCAAATCACCCACAAACCCACGCTCCTGCAAACAAAATGTGTTAAAACAGTAGAATTTCCTTATCGTCCTTTTCTCCTTTTTCCATTTAGTTTCATTATCTTTGCACCCCAATTCACGAAATTCAGGACTTGTAGCTCAGTTGGTTAGAGCAACAGACTCATAATCTGGAGGTCCCCGTTTCAAGCTCAGGCTGGTCTCATCGTTAATAACCAAGCACTTGCTGCAGGTTTCTGGTGGGACTTTTTCTTTCTCTCGAAAACAATGGGAAACACCATTGCTTTTTGAAAACTCCATGATCAATAAAACGTCGACTACCACCATTCAGCAAAGTATGCAAATAAGGCTCGCGAGTATCAAAATACGCTTTGGGAAGCATTGACGGAAGATTTTGCTTTGATAAATTGCTCGCAGGTTAACTTCTCTTTGTTGTTCTTTCCTTGTCGCTCTTCTCCATCCATCCCACATCCATCACCGTATTTGCTGATGACGATAACTCGTCTCATTTGGGACCAATGTCACCTGTTAATTTCAGAAGAAACCATGCATAAAAACCTGCTCAGTTTTGCAATAACACATACTCAGGTTAAAACAGACTACCTTTGCCATCGAATTCCTAATCACGGAGTTCAAAAGACGGTTCGTGAACCAAGAACTGAAGTTAAATCTGGAAAGTCAGGAGGTACAACTGAAGCTGCCCACAAAGCAGATTATGTATGACAAGAGCAGTAACAATAGAGCAGTTTGCTCGACCCATCTGTATGATGTCAGGAGAAGAATTTGTTTTGCTCCTGCAGAACGCATGAGAAACAAACGGCAGAGGTACCTGTCGTCGAGATAGCAGAGAGATATTACAGACATGACGGCATCGCTGTAGCATTGCCAAGATCCCTCGCCGCAGTATGCCACTGCCACCGTGAATAAAGAAAGAAAGCGGCGTGATTGATCCTGCCATCACCCAGGTAGGACGCAAAATCGTCGTTGACCCGAGCTGGCACTGAGTCTTGCAGAAGGAGGCTGGCGCCACAAGGGCCAAATCAGTCATAAATATCAGCAAGGGCATGACCCGACAGGTCGACGTAGACATTGACAGTTTCTGGCGAGGCTGACATCAGTCCGTCCCGTTCCCTGCTGAGCGAGGTGGCGTCGTATGTCTTTCCCTAGAACGAGTGCACCTTGCTCACTTCTGGAGAGTGATGCCTGTGCCCTACCTACTGCCGCATATGCGGAGTCACTGCGCATACCAGCAGACTGGTGATGACCGCAAAGGAAACATCTTTGCAGAGTGTGAGACTCATCCAGTTCCACCAATGACTTGAGTCCTGTTTTCTACCGTCTGGAATATTCACTGCTTGACTTTGACGGCAGACTCCAGCGCATGGCTTGGACCCTAATAATAATACAGCAGTGAGGAGGCCGAGACGTTATAAAACTCACGGTCTAGAGTTCGCACTGATTCAGATTCAAACGGCATAGACGTAGGGCAGTTGGAAGTCCATACCACTGCAGCGGAGGATATGCGTAAAACCGCGTTTTAGACTACCCAGCGGTCGCTTAGCAGGCACACGACGTGATCGTACTTGCGGCGACCATCGCGGAAAGGGAGTATCGCTGCCGAAGTTTCCAAGAGAACGTCGACGTTGAAGCTCGCCAGCAGCCGCAACAGACATGGCAAAGCTGGCAATGACGAGTGACAGCGTATGGTTTCGAGCATACCTGTTATGTGGTGAATGCGGTAAAGGCAAGAGCACCTTTGGTCAAAAGCGTTTCAACGGTTGCAGAACCTCCTGTCCATTCCAATCCTAGACTGGACAAGGCAACCATGGGATTCAGATTACTGACTCCCAAATACATTGCCTCATCTAGACAAGGACTACTGCAAAGGCATTCGTACAACTCTCTCAGAAGAGCATGCCTCGGCATTGATGACCTTTGGCACCGAGCCGCAGGAGGTCATGGTGGATTTTGGCAACTTGTGGTCACCCCAGTCAGTGTGACTCGTGGCACAAAGCGCGATATGACGAGCAGTTGTTCTACCATCAGTACCACCAATCTCACACCGAAACAGACTCGTGAACGTACAGGAAGCACCGTATCGCTGACCGACTCAATGAGATGGTAGGCGAAGATTATTTTCAAGAATGGTACAGACGCGATTCGACAAATCTCTAATCTCTAATTTTATATGGAAAAGAAAAGATTCACTATTGCTTCCATTCTGTCAGAAGAATGCAGGATGAAGCTTTCTCGCAGCGTTAGTACAAGATGAGACCGCATGGAGATGCTTCATGTCGCTTATTGCTCTATGCCGACGATCTGAGCCGAAATTGGTACAGGTGGCCGCAAGACTCAACAGGTTGAAAATCTCGCCAGTGCTGACCGTGATTGTTGACAACAACACCAGTTGGCAGAAACTCTGAAACAAAGACCGCAGCGGTTCCCGGTACAAGATTCTGAGGCGATAGGAGTCTCTGGGCACCCACTCTCTGCAGAAGGTAGGGAGAATCGCGTCCCATCACTGCTGCACTCTCTCTCGCTCTGGCTGCAGTGCGCTGATGGCACTCATGGCAACCAACTTTTCGGTATAAGGCGAAGTTCCGATACTGGGAGTCTTTCCACACGGAAGTTCCACGCCTGCTCAGCCATCAGTGTTGAGAGCGATGAGACATCCGCGCGACGCCAGCAAACACGGTCACGGAAGAGAAGGTTGCCCGGCGGAAGAATCTGCCTCTGATAGTATCGAAAGTAGAGCTTCGTGCCTGTCTCTAATTCCATGTCCCATCTGTCATCGCAATCTAATGATGAGTGCAGACGAGGGCACGTCAGCGATGATGCTGATTCATCACATTTGCTCTTCAACCTCCTTCTTCCTCGCGTTCAGAAAGCCACTCAGTATGCTGTCAGCCTCCTCTCTCGTCAGAGAGGAGCCGATGGCAATCAGAAATGAAGTGGAAGGGAAAAGAGAATCGAGGATACCTCGCAGCAGCTGGAGGTCCAATGCACAGATTAACGGCAATCCTAAGGGTAATAACACAGCCCCTACGGCGAGTAATAGCAATGAGCTACCACTCTTAACCTGGAGAACGTCGGCAAGCGATCTGCTCTGTCCAAATCATCCCAGAGGACGTTTGATAGGTAACCGCTCGAGCAGGTTCCAAAGCACTGCAGTATCGAGGGCAACTTGCACACGAGTTAAAAGGCCTGATTATTTATAGGGACCCTCGAGAAATCCTTTTGTATTACAATCCGCCTGACCGCAGTTTTGTAATCCTAAAAGCTTTCTCTGGCATTACTCGCGAAACTCTGCAAGCGATGTCCATCTTTACAAACCAATTTAATCCATCCACCTAACCATGCATCAATATGAAGACAGATTGCTCAGAAAGCCACCTGCGTGCATACCTTTCGCTGTACCGGCGAGGAGAGCGAAGTGTTGATCAGAATCTGCGAGAGCGCATCTCGCCCGAGCCGCTTGTCGTGGCGACAGGCCAGCGACCACCGCCAGCAGCGGCACCCAGAGGAATGCCGCAGCCCTTGACCTGCCCATGCGCTGGCAGGTGCGGTGTGACGAAAGGCATCCAACGCCCTTCAGACGGCAGACAGTTGAGGACTGCGTATGTTCTGGTGAGCAGGAAGCCCGGCGAACGCTGGTGGATTATGGCTGTCACCAGGTCTCATCCAGCATTAGCAACACATAGAGGAGAACATCACCTCTTCTGTGCAGACCAAATCAAATAAAGGAGGAGCTGCCCATGATATCAAGCTTTGCAAAGGTCGAGTGCCTATGGCGGCAATGCCGTCAGGCGCACGCAATGGAGAAAGAGGCAGCCGAGAGTGATCGCGAACCACCTGCCCAAAGGTCTTGATGCCACTTCTGGTACAGAAATGTTTGCAGAATCGACCGTCACTGCCCGGATCAACAGTGACAGGACCGTGGGAGGAATGCAACGCTCGCGGTATAAGTCTTCGTCTTTGGTACGTCAAAAGAAGAGCTCGAAAGGACTTCTGCCATGCAGACCGCGCAGACCTTCAGAATGAGCCAGCGGAAGTTCTGGACTCCGTCGGACTACATCGAGGGTTTTCACGGAAGAGGTCACGTTAACCAATTTCCACGGCTCCATGAAACGTGGGTGCCCTGCACCCCAGACCTCGTCGCAGCGACTCCACCTCCGCGGACTGCGCATGCCGACTCTCGATGGCAGCACCAACGATGTCCACCGATATTCAGCCAGCAAGGAAGCGATGATGGCTCGCGATTACCCAACGCATGAGAGCGTGGCTGCGACAACCGCAAGAGATATACGCGACATGCGCCAGCAAGAGATAGCTGAGTTTTGCGAATACACCCTGCGTAATACTGGGCGCCTCTGATACGGGCTACTGCTATCAAGTTTTGCTCCGCATGAGCGGCTGCGAGGTTGCCAGTACGAGCAAGCAGAGAAACTCAGTATGCACCATCGGCCGAAGATACTGCGTCTTCAAGGTTTCCGCCATCGGACGCAGAGTTCATGGCATCTCAGGATGGAAGATACGTGACGGAGAGCGCTACATCCGCAGTCGGTTCGGTCTAGATCAGTGCGCCAGCCATCTCCTGTCTTGACGTTTGCTCGCCAAAGTCGTCCGTCCAGCTGGTGCCCACGACTACCACTCAGCCCAGGTTCAGCCACCACCGTTCGTTCTGCCACACAAGCCCACACCACACAATGCTGTCTATGACATAGTGTTGCGATGAGACCTTAAAGGTGGAGATACCGTGTCATCAAAGACCGCGTCTCAACAGGAGCGCAGGTACCAGAGGACAACACGCCTCGCGACTACGCAGCGATGTTCTCGTGTCGCCATGTTGCTCTGTTGCTACATTGACGCTGCCACCTCGATGTCCGAATCATGTGGCGGCGTGGCTCGCACCGTCCTCGTCAAGGTTGGGGCAAGGAGAGTAGACATGTGTGTGGTGCCCACCAGTGCGCTCGCCGATGTCTGAAGACGGTCTCACTCTGCGTATGAAACCCTGGCCGCGCAGACAGGATATCGTCAAACCATAACAAACACAAGAATTCCATGAGCCAACAGCAGTAAAACAACAGGTCCATGCCAGCTTTCAATGATATGATGAACTGAGACTGAGCAGGACAAATGATACAGTAGGGAAGTGTCGTGACGCACTGCCGACATCAAAACATTGAATACCAACATCGAGAATGCGGCATGGCAACCTGGGTGAAACTGCTCTACCAACTGCAGGTCGGCAATCCAGCAGCATCCAGCGAGCAGGTTTTAAAGCGCGTAACAACGATCGCAGGGCATGATACTATCAATGACCATATCGATAACGATTGCCCATGGAAAAATGCGACCAAGTTGCATGCTTTCCGCTTTCTGCTCTGACTCGACATGAAGAAGACTGCAGGAAATGGATCGCAAAGGAACATGAATGGGTCGTCCTTGAATGCGGGTACACCTTACCCGAGTAGCAACAGCACTATCGCAGACCACCAGGAAACACATGGAGCGTTGCAGTGAATAAGGATGGTTGTTATCTCGGCTATCGTCTACGGTAGGTTCTTTCTGGCTCTGCTGCGCTATAGGTAAACTCGCTAGTGCTGTTGAGGTGTTACTGATATATGCTTACTGACCAGGAAATGTATGGCAGAGCAGCTCAAGCGGAACTACTCTTTTGTTTGCAACCTCCTGAATTTTGCAAACACGAGCTCGCAAACGAAACTGCAGTAAGCAGCTTTGCTGCATACTCTCCTCTCTCTCTCTCACATTGTTAGGGATCGCTATCTCTCGTTTTGCCTTTCTATCTGCTTTTTCTTGGACTAATTCTGCAAACATGCGACGCGATACCATTGAGTCAGTCCTTTTCTCGTGTACAATTTTAGCAATTCACAGCCTGCAGCATTGCTGACCGTATCAATTGCATCCAGATACCTTAGAATAGCCTCTTTCTGTCGAGCCTTATTCTGTTTCTTCTTCCCTCTTTACGTAGTCTATCTTGTCTTCTGTGCTTTGACGCTTGCTGACATGAGCCTGTAGACCAAAGCAGAAAGTTTTACCTGTTGACTCGACGAATCCCAGATGCTCGCGTAAGTTGTCCAATACATGGTCTGTAGACGATATTGGCTGATGTTCTGGCGTTCTGCAATGCTTACTCGTTACTTTTCCTCGTTTAATGCAATCTCGATGCGAAAACTGAAAAGCTGGTCTGAACTGCAGTGAACGTCCCGCTTTATTTTCAGAGTGGGGTGACAACTCTATCAATTTCTCTGTCTTTACCTCCGCCTGCCTTTGGTACGGAAGATAACTGAAGTCTCGTGTTTCTTCCAGGCATGAGCGCGCCTTTCCTTTCTTCAACAAGTCTGCGAAAATCTTGTCAAAACCGCTTCCTGCTCTCTGCCAACTGCACTCCCGCACGCAGAGATGTCCATTACGCTGATGCGACTAGGTTCCCGGACACGCGCATGAGTTATCCACCGTCACACCTTCAGGGAATGCTGCCTGGGCTTTCCTATTTCAAGGTGGCCTCCATCATCATCATATTTGCGGAGTTCAGCCAATCTGCTAGCGACTGAAAGTCGCGAGCCAAAGCGCCGATAAGCAGCTCGCGAATAACAAATCTCGGAACAAATACTACTGCATTCTCGGAATAATCCAAAGACCGAACTCCTTCTGCTTTATCTCTGCGCCTTCAGCTGATTGAAACAGCCTTCTGCTACCTCTACAATGTTGCCTTTATCTGTACGTATGGGCGTACGTGCCATCCGAGAAAAGAAAGTGGATGTATTTCACCTGGATAGTGACAAGCAATTCTCTCAGAGTCTCGGTCATGCCACCTGCAACAGCAAACCTGCCGTTGTCGGCAGAATCCATCATTGTCTTCTCAGCTATCATCCTTCAAGTGAGTCGAAGATCTCTCATCCGTCTTGCCCAGATACGGACTCTCTCTCTGGCATGCTCCACACGGCGTTTCATAACCGTGCAGACGCATTTTGGTCAATCCAGTCTTTTCTAGACTTTCTCCACGTCTGTCGATGTACACTATCATATTCCTTTCTGCTGCCGGTGAGATTGTTTGATGACTTTCGTATGGTTCGAATGCGGTCTGTTGCAACATCGTGGAACGGATATGAAATTTCTCCACGGCTGGACGATGCATCCGCTGGAGAAAAGGTGATTTCAAGCTAGCAGCAAGTCACATCCAGTCAACCTTCAGTGTATGAGGGCATAAGCAACGGTGAGAAAGTCCGATCCTGTACATTTGTTTCATAAGCACAAACACTTTCTGATGTCGGTACTTTGAAGTCTTGGTTTGACTTCCTTGGTCCCGTCAACAATTCCCACAACAGAAATCCGCCTTTTAGATTCTGCAAAAGCCACCGTTCGTCACGTTTCAGAGCCATTTCCTCATAGTTCGGCGCGAAGCTGTGCGACTTGCCGTAGGCATTTCGTTTGTCTCTCCAAGTTGTTCTTTGAAATCCATGATGTCACACTCTCTTTTCCAAAAGAGAGTAGAACCATTGCATGCTGAAGTTTTGTGCATGTTCTTCATCTTCATCACCATTATAGCATGCGAAATACCGTTTGATATTTAAAGTGATGTTATTTGGAGACTTATATTCACGATGCCGTTATCAGGATATCTCGATAGACGTGGATGCAATTCCTGCCGATGGTGGAGACTCATGAAACCCACATCGGTAGTGCATTGAACCATTTCCAACTTTGAAATCTGTTGCCAGCATATTACTCAAAGTATAAAGATGTAACGTCGTTCAAATGTCATATTCTTTGCAAATAATTTTGTGTATTAAACTCCACTGTCTGTTCACGCTCATCCAAGTCCACGATTCTCACTCTGGGCTGACATCTCGCTGGTAATTCTCCTCACTTTGTACAATGCACGGCAGGTCAGCTATTACGAGTAGCACATGCCCCCACTGGAAGCATAGGCAAGGATTCTACTGACACCTTTATCAAGATAAGATATTGCCTTTTCTACCATCTCATATCTCTATTGCTGACCATCCAATACTCTGTATCAGATCATAAATTAGGATGTAATCGTGGGGATATATCTGATGGACGTTGACTTGCAAGAATCACGACGCCAAACTTGCGCCTTCTGTTTGATACTTTCTTCAAATGTTTCTAAACGAGAAATCTTTCCAAGCCTCACTTTCTCTCGATTGGTTCGTATGATAAAATATTATGCGCTCAGTCTATTTATAATATGTAAAGTATTTGATAGAGCGTCCCCTGAGATATGTTCCTGTTATATAACTTAGTACAAAGAAGTAAAGGGAATCTAACTTTTCTAGCGAGGTGTTGGACCTGTATTTAAATCTATGACAGTACTAAGCTATATTCACCCCATAGATCGCTTAAGTTGTCACCCTTACCTTTAGTAAAATCTTTCTTTTAAAACTTTTGAGCCCATATTTAGTACAGGTGCAATGTGTTCGTTGATCAGCGCGGTTTGTTTAAAAACATCCATTATTAACTGGATGTACAAATAGTGAATGATTTTCTATTACATCATTGGGCAATATATACAATCTACTGCTTTGTACACATCAAGGTTATAAAATATCTACCAATATTTTTCATCACTGAAGAATTTTCTAATACTCCCTGTGCCTGTATAAAAAGCACTGTGAGATCCATGCCAAGAAAGGTCGCTCTGCAATCACCTCAACACTTCATCTCTGTGGGGGTAAAATATTTTCCAAGTAATCAAAACAGGAGTTTACCTTTTTGCTCCATCTGCATTTTTACGACACGTTCAACCTGATGACGAAGTATTCCCTTTTAAATATTCCGATGTATTTTCCTTTGTTTGAACATTCTTATACAAGTTTAACGCTCGTTTAATCAAAAGAGACTGTTGCGTCTCTCTGTTGCACTCGCCATAATGTACAATGAAACTCTGGTTCCAATATATATTTTCTGAGATAGGTAAGCAGTCTCCTCCTTCATAATGCGTACTTATTTTATGTCTTCTTTTGCACTGATAGATGAAACGCCAGAATACTCTCCGTTGAAGTCAAACACAATGCAAATCTTTGCATTTTCTAAAAGGACAGGAGGAATCAGCTCTTAAACAAGTTATGGAGTATGGAAGTAAGCGTATAACTTTGCCACTTCCTGTATTCCCAAAAATTCCGATGTGGCTTTGTCAAAAGTTTTGAAATACCTATTTCAATTGCGGTATGTTGTCATCTGTCAGAAGATGACCAATGTTAATAGTGGCATTAGCCTAACCCAAATGTATGTATTTGGAATTCCTCCACATCCAGAAGTTGACACACGTTTGCCAATTTTAGAGCATTTCTTTATCCCTTGTAGTACTCCCATTATCAAAATACCCAAGACAGTTTTATGGATAATTGCCGAAACATTTCCTCGCCTTGAGACATAGTCGTTATGAGTTGGATGTACCTCTTTCAGAGTTTTCCGACTCAACTTTCCCTACGAATGCGGTATATCCCTTTAATAACTTAACATATCCTCCAACACTAACATTCTTTATTAGTTCTCCACAGCACATGCAGCAAATTCTTGTTTTGATCAACTTTTGACCAAAATAAGTCGACCTTTCTACCGCTGCTCACTTCTCCTATCCGAAAAATAGTATCTCGTGGATAATCTATGTCTGAATAATTAGTCATTGTTGGTGATATCAGGGTTGCAAGTGGTTCAAAAACGAACTTGTTAATGGACCAAGGTCGGAACAAGTTTAAGGTCAGCCAAGCAAACTTTTTGATTTTTCGTCAGAAGAGGCTTTTCGGTAATCCTCTGGTGTTGGGATAAGAATATTTGATTGATAATGTTCACCCTTTGACAGATTTACTGCGAATGATGCTTTTCTGCTCTTCGTTGAAAAGAAAACAATAATCTACGGGTAGGATTGGCATTGGCAGCTCGAACAGTAATTCAAGGGCTGTGTTCATCTGCAAAGGAAAAACCTGCAACGAACAATACGGAGTTAATACGTTTCCAACGCTACTGGAATATAGACGCATCAGTTCATAAAAGTGCAAATCTATTACTGACTCTCGGAACTTTTCCTTCGTGGATTCACCATCACGAGAGTTTTGTAATGCTGAAGAAAACTTTTCAAAACGAAGATTGATGACCAATTCTTGCAGAGTCGGAAACAATCATGTCATGCAACTCATTATATTCCTCAAAACTATATATTAGGTCTCTCTCTCTCTAAGGCTACAATGTCTTCCACGTAGCGTAAATAAAACCTCGTGTCATGTCGTATACAATTTTCCCATCTACAGATGCCCAATTGATTGAACCGTGAACTTTCTAGGTAGTTAAAAGACGAGACGTTGCCGTTGTATGGTACAACGGGCTAACTTTTGATACAACATTTGAGAATGCGTCTCATTGAATGTCGGTTCTCATCTGCCTTGAAACCTTGGTTAAACTCAATGCCAAGATCCCTACCACTTCTTCTACCAAGTTGTCGATATTTGTGGTGAAGACGTTTATCTGTTTATCTAACTAGCTCAATATGTCTTCTAGCTATAATTTTATTCCATACTTGAAGGAATTGGGCGTATTGGAATAGAACTTTGTTTTTCCGTGCCCTTTGTTCTTCATCCAAATCTTCTATGCATGGAAACATGACGTTTTCAACGTACTTTACGAGAATATTCGTCTCTATAGCATTACGAGTGGTTGGCGAATCTCTGTCCGTTGTGGATAGCTCCGTCAGCCATTGCTCAACATTGCCCAATGTCGATAAAAATGGGCAGGGACAGTCCAGAGTCAGTATACGGCATTTCATCCATACGTGACTGTTTGATTCTTTTCAATTGTCATAGGGATAAAACTTTATATCTTGTCTATGTGAGATGCTGCTCTGCGCTCGCGAACATCTTCCATCGTCATGGAAACACCTCGCAACGCATTCCGATAGATACCATACTTCATCGGCCCCTCTTCAAAAGCACGGAAATCTCCAAGATTGAACACAAGACGATGTGAGGGAGTTACATTAGGGAACTCTTTTCGTTAACTGACATCACTGGAGCCACAAACCATATACCCATGTATCGACCACAGCTGCAATATATTTAATATGTGACACATCTATCCCCTTAGTCGTAGTATACGTCCTGGACTAAAAGTTTTCGGCAATGCCTTTTTGTAATTTTCTCGTGGTTCATTAACCTCCCTATCAGGAACAGCAGTAAACAATCCATTTCCCCAGGCCTCTTCATCGAGCAGTAAAAGCCCCTTTTGTGGTATGCTCTTTTTACAAGCAATGTTTTAGCGGGCATTTGTATTCTCTTAGCCATGCCTCTATCTGCTCTCTTAACACCTGCTCGCTAATATTTGGGGTCAAGAATAAGATTTCATTCTTATCCGCCACCATTTTTCCCTGGTTTCAGGGAAGGCTCCAATGCCAATCTTGTCAATGGCATTCTTGTAATAGTATTCTGAAAGTTCTCCTTAGTGACGTTGCCAGTGTGAACAAAACATATCCACCTCATCACCTCGCGTTTCAGGTTATCTTTTCCTCCTGTGTATAATAAATGGCATCCCTATAACGATGCATTTGGTTTATCGCGCCAACAGGTGGCACGTCAAACACCCTTTTCAAGACATCAGCTATACGGTATTTAGCATCAAAGAGGTAAGTATATTGTATATCGTCAGTCTTGTTTAGAAAGTCGCAACACAATATCAGGACGCTGCACCGTCGTAAGTGTGCTGTACCCTCGATAGAAGAAGCGATAAGAGGTTTGTTCATCATCCACGTCAATCTCCTCAACCTGAGCATTGTACATTACAGAAACCTCCACATTGTCCTTTTTAATTTCTCTACCTGACTGTGAACCATACACCACACCGACGCACAAATCCCGATGTTAGTTCGACCAGTAGTGTCAACCTCAGCCAAATCGCCCATAATATCTTTGACGATATTCTTAACCTGATAAAACACCAGATTTCGTAAAGTTCGGAAATGTCCTACTCCAACTTTTTCGCATTCCTCTTCCAGTTCATATCCGCAAGAGAGTTCCACCCAATTCTGAATATGTCTTTATAGCCCTTACCCGTTTCATGACCAGCGAATCCTGTGAGAAACCCTTTGAATTGACCTATTCCCTTGAAGAAACGATGATTCTGGAGGGTAGAAAGCCCCTGTGCATTGCGTCAAGATTGTTGTTATCTTCGCATCATCAGCCTTTAACCGCACTTTTGATATGCTCTCTAATGATGCCAAACCTGCGGTAAAGTTCTTTTGAATATATTTTAGAAAACGATTCTCCAGCAATCCTTGGAGATACATTTTCTGAGCGGAAAAAGATGCTTTTGGGTCTTCTTTTAAATTCGGCATACTCATTCTCTTGTTCTGGGGAGATATATCTCAAACGGTCGGCACGCTCATAGCGAATCGGCGATCTTTAATCTACGTTTTGATGAGTTAATGATGTATGGGTGTTCTGATGATGTCGTTATAACACGATTGAAATATTGCCACCAAATCAATTCTGATGACTCACCAGCTTTGGTCTTGAATGAAAGATAGGTATTCTTCAGAAAGGCATAAGATAGCATGCTATACTCCTGTTCTATATCTCTGATAATTGATTTCATATCAGAGCGATAGTTCATCTTGTAGCTTAGCACCTCCGTACACACACCCAAAGTTCCTTCTACACCGCCAATAGTGTAAGTGAAGTCAGAAGTCAGCAGACCAACTTGATTGTTGAAGTTCAACGTAGCATAATATCTGCCACATCACTGCACGATTGCGTTCTTCAACTCATTGAACTTGATGGCATGTCCCGAAAGACTCATACGGCAGCTATCCAGCGGCTTTCCATCCCTGCCAGAAATAATAAGCGCATAGTCTGTGTTTTCAAAAGAAGTATACTGTATGAAAAGACATACCATCCTCCATACTTTTTCACAAAGACAAATGTCACGTCCTTGTCTTTGCCTGTAAAGCGGGACTTTATCTGTTCCTTGCTCGTCATCACACTCTAACACCAAGTTACTGATGGTTTCTCTAATGACGACCATAGTTAGTACACGAGAACCCACTCTAAATCCCCGTTGCTAACCTTCAATGTATTGAAAGTCCCGTTCATACTCTGATTTAACCCCAATAAGAAAACAAAAATGTCTCGATGAAAGAATCTCTATCATTTCATCAAGTTTCTTCATACTTTTCACTCTCTCCACATCCCCAGTGCTTTTGTCATAACGGCTTTAAGCATACTGAGAACCGTTGTCTTACCATATTTGTCTGCGGTCTGTGTCATACTCTCAATAGCCGTTATCTGTCATCGTTGGCATCAACCGAAAGCTTAGTCTCGTCACCCTCAATACGACTCAATATCTTCATCAAAGAAAATTCATCAAAGCCCTTTGCGGTGTTGTTATAACTCAAAAGTCCATGGCACTGCTCACATAGAGCATCGCCTCGTTTGCCGAACGATAGCCCAGTTTGAATGGAGTTCCTTCAAGCAATTTGTTAACGTCTGTCAGGTAATTGATAATAGTTTTTGCCTCATCCCCCAATCCTTTTTCTTTTTACTTCCTTGCTTTAATTCCACTGTTCACAAGCAAAGTCCCTCTCGTCCTCTGACGTGAAGGTCGGCACAATATCTTCTGAAACACCTGTGAGGGAATCTCGAAGTCTACCACATTCATCTCGATAGACATAGCACGGTCAAGCACCTTGCGAGAGAACGAGAAGGTAGTCTCATCCATATTGACAGTTCCCATGATAATCAGGTTGGGGAGGCAGGGTCAAACCTTTTTCTTGAACCACGTTCTCCAACTCTCGTTTGTTGTCGCCTCGGCGCAGATTTTTCCGAGATATGTTCAATCATATCATTCCGCAGACTCGCTTATCTCATCAGACTCACCTTGCTCTGGCTCCTTGATGATGCTGATAATCGGGTCCGTTTCATACACTTCCTGTTCCTCGCCATTCAACTTCTTCCATTTAGACTTTGTCCTGCTCTCGATGGCACTAAGAAACTCTGGCGAAATATTCCTCAACAGGTGCAAGATTCATTTCATCCAAACAAAGGAAATAGGTGTGCCCAAATCTCGCCATGCTTTTTGCCACAAACTCAATGAATGGTGTAAAAACATAGTGCGGTGAAGGTACTGTTGGAAACATATCCAACCACATCCATCGAGCTGTGCCAGTTCGGTTTTACCTGTATTAGCTCAAAAATTCCTCGGGCGCGGGTTGTCAAACCTTTTCTCTCCTCGTCTGCGTTTAGAGGAACACTCGCTTGGGCAAGTTTTCTTACTATTTTGGCTCTTGCCCGTTCCGCTGATACCAGCAAGAAGAATGAATGGCTTAGTGCGGATGCGTGTTAAACAATTTAATGAAGAGCTGTCCATACTTTCGTTGAAGGTTGAATAGATAAGAATGATGACCCAGTCTGGTTTTCTTTGTGGGGCATCAATAAAATTTTCAAGGATATACCAATATTTTTGTTAGAATATCTTGATATTTTGGAATGTCATCAACAATACTATAGAGTAATGCAACAACCTTTATATGGACCATTGAAGAAATACGAATAATATTCTGCAAAGTCGTCGTCTATTCTCACATACTTGTCATCTATATTGAATAAGCGCATGTTTCTTTGATAATTGTCTCCACTCGGCTATCACTCATGTATTTCTTCACCATGGCACGGTCGACAACAATGGAGATCTCTTCCTGACTCGAGAATCTCAACACGCGTTTTCAATGTCCCCTCATGAGACTTCGAAGTCATAACATATTGAAAGAAAGCATCTCTTGGAATTTTTCTCACACCTTTGAGGCTTAATCTCCATAGAACTTCCGCTATAAATAGGAGGATAAATACCGCTGTTTTTCAGTGGCGAGTATCGGTAACTGCCTTCATACGGATTTTTCAATAGTTGTTCCGTTTTGACAGCATTGTACTCAACAGACCCAATGGAATATTTTGCCAACCTCGAAATGCGGGCGTCGGCTTTTCGACTTCATAATGTGCTTTCTACAACGGCGTAGACTTTGTCAGTAATCCCATGAGTTGAGCTGACAGACAAGATTCTAACATTTGCATCCAATCTGTCTCTCAGATGCCACTCGCTGATATCAACTTGACGGATTTTCGCCGTCAGGTGCTTTGGTCGAAAATCCTTACAGCCTTGTAAGCATTATCGAAAACTCGTGTCTTGTTTGGCAAAATACCAGACATCATCATTTTGTAGTGTGGATAACACTTCTTCTGCTTTACTCTACTGATGATATTTTTAATTAAATTAGCGATAAAAAGACAGTTTCAGGCGGAACGGCATTCTAATCTGTTTACATATTGAGGATTTTGAACCATAAAAAGACAAAATCATCAGGAAAGCGATTGTAACCGCGCAGCTTCCTCTTGGAGTGATTGTCCTGTCCTCTTTGGGATGGGTAAACCGACCTCCAGATGGCGTATCAAACCTCGTGGTTATCGTCGCAGATGGCTCATCCCATGACATTCTTCCGTACGCCCCACTATGGACAGAATGTATTTCTTCATCAAGTGAAGTCCAATTTTGCCCATCTTGTATTTGATGCATTCTTCTCAGCAATTTCGTATATGTTGTTGCTTTATGATTAGAGAGGGTTTCGCATTTTGAGCCAATGTATTCTTGATATTGGTTTACTGGATGCGGGGTCTTTATTACTCCATCTTCCGTTGGTTTGGGGAGCCCTATTATGGCATCACCAACGGTTACTTTATCAAAGAAATGTGGATATTGTTTAAGAATCTGAATTTCTTGTTTTGTTCTCGACCTGTGCAAGGTCTATTTCTTTTGTTTAACACACCGATAATAATAACCCTTTTCCCTTTTCTCTGGTATTCCAAATTCTACCGCTTTTACAATTTTATAACTAATGGCATAGTGGTCTCCATCAAAGTTCTTAGGGTCGGAGAATGTGTGACACTTTCCCGAAAATTTCCCACCTTCATAGAAAGTATTCCTTTAACATTCTCAAACACAAAAACTTTAGGGACGAACTATTTTTACGACATTTACATACATGTTTAAAGAGATAATTTCGAGGGTCTTCCATAAAGCTCATTCTTCCTTATGAGCACCAGCCATCGAAAAAGCCCCTGACATGGTGTACTGATTATCACTTCAGTTTCCTTCAACAAAAGTTGTTTGTATTGGTCTATTTCCCCATATCCTCGTTGAACATGATTACATCCTCATGATTCATTGAGTATGTATGAGCAATTTCGAGAGTCAATTTCAACAGCTTTTGTCACGCTGAAAGCCTGCTTTCTCAAAGCCAATTGAGAAACCACCGCATCCAGCAAAACAGCTCTATTACACTATTCTTCTCCATCACTCATTCTACATTTTAGTTGGTATCCCTTGATATAATCTAATTCAACCTGAGTCAAACAATATGCGTGCAAGTTGGTCGTCAATCGCACTCGATCTCTCTTTCTGCAGAATTTATGTTTATATTCGAAGTCACATTGAACAGTACCAATATATATGTCTCCTTCAAGCTTGTTAAGTAGTTTCTTAGAAAGGCTTTTTAAATGGAGTTAAATCAATATCTGTCCGAATACGAATGTTTCCAAGTTCTTTTTCCTGTGATATGCCAGCAATCCGACACGACAATCCAAAAAGAGAGAGGCTTGAGTTTAGAAGAAGACAACAATATAAGGTTGCATTTCTTTTGAGAAAGAATATGTGTTTGTACTTTTTTGAACCAGGGTTTATGTCAAAAGTCTTCGATCCAGAAAGTACCACGCATGTTTAAACAAACTAGCATTCTCTTTGTCAAAAACTTGAAGTTTTTAAGAAATCAACATCCTCCTGCCTTTTCAGTATCTTGCCGAAAAATAGATCCTCTATAGGATTTCCAATCTTAGGAATAAATCCTTCGAATTTATATTTTATAGGATATACTGTACATCTCGTTAAATAGTTTAATTTCTTTTCAGATTTATACCAATAGTAATAGTTGGAAGAGTATGTTTTACATTTATTCCTTCCTTTTACTGCTATCAATATTGTCAATTTCTGATGGACTTGTGTAAACAAGCGAAATCGAGTCTATCCGCGAAATTAACAACTATCATTTTTAGACTTTCCATTAATTTCTTTACGCAATTCACTCATACGTGGCGTTGAAACAAAAGATAGAGGAATAATATATCCCATCACTCCATCTTTTGAAAGTTGCCCAAGGAATTAAATACGACGTTTGCATATGCGTTACCAAGATGCTTTGGCGGCACAACATCTAATTTTCCATATTCAACATATGGTGGATCTCCCAATAATGATGTTATATGTCTTTTTATTTACGATAGGCATCACATAATCAATGCACGAGAAATTGCCCTTCAGCACAGAGGCTGCTTTTTGATATGACTTCGAATCCGAAAAACAAAGGTAGAACCATGAAAAATAATCTGACCATTGCAATCTTGGTAGATAGCGGGTCAATATCATTACCATGAATGGTTTTTAGTAACGTCAATATGGATTTACTCATCTTTGATACCTTTATCAAGTAATGAGACTTTAATCTTTAAAGCAGGAAGGAGGAACTCGTACTTGTTCTGCATGTCGGGTCGAAGACAGATGCCTTTAACAATTTGTCTACATCTTTATCATCGGAGCACAATACTTCCCTACACAGATATTCTATGGAAATACATTATGAACGTCACAATGTATGTAGTTGAGGTACGTGTTGCTTATTATATATTCAACAACATCATCATCTGTGTAGAATACCTTTTGATTTGCGTTTGCTGGTCTTTTTCATTAAGCTGATGCTGCTTGTATTTGGAAATCGGAGCAGTTAAGGCTCTCCCCAGAATGAATGTCAATTGTTTTTACCAATGATTTTAGCCACAGCGTTTAGAACAGCACCTCTTCTTCTTATCGAGAGATAGGTAGTTCATGTGGGACTTTATTAGCCTTTGTAATTGTATAATTAGAGCCGGTTCTGACATCTCTTAAATATGTATGTGGTATTTGTATTCCTTTTTCATTTACTGATTTCAATATAGACCGATGGTAGAGTTTACCTTCTCCATATAAGCCTTATATTCCCTCACCATCAATTCCTTGATGTCCACCTCAGCAGGTCTGGAAATCTTTAGCAGGCTTTGCGACATCAGGCTGCTGAGGAGTTTGTACACCATTTGAGACGGTGGAGGGCTTGACCCCATTTGCTCTGAGAGCCACTTGTTGGTGCGTTTCTTCTCTGCCAATACTATCTTTTATGCGATTTATATCTTCCATGCCATTTGGTTTTACGCTACAAAGTTAGTGAAATTAAATCACTTTTTAAGAAATAAAGTTGCAATAAGTGGTGAAGGATCCTTCATTTTTTTATGTTTTTACGAAATTTGCTATGTGGCACTGTTAGAATTGTACTGAGATATTTGAAATTTCATCAAACTTCTCCGTCAAATAAGACACGATTCTTCTTCCCTCGTTGCCACTTGGAACTCTTAGAGGTCTTGAACTGATTTTTTTCTCATACCTAATGAAAGAGTCTCACCCTTTTGGGCTGAGTCATACTTGTACTTCTTTCCTGCAAAATCGCAGATGGCACGCAGGAATGCAGCAATAGAAATGTTGGGGTCAAGACACTAGAGCGTATTAGAGCAGCTTTGATATAAGCAGTTTCATACTCATGCTCCATATTGTTGAGGGCTGTAAGAATAGCCGCTTTCAACGCTTCTTGTCTTCGGCGATAAGTATGTCGTCGATGCTGAGTTCTTCTTGTTGAATGGTTCTGCGCCCATGCTTGCCCCTTTGTATTGGCAGGGAATTCTTTATGGTTTGTCGCAATTCTGTGTCCTCCACTTCTTTTTGCCTGTTTGATCCATTCTGCTTTCTTGTCATATCCGTTGATTACACTTGATTCCATCAAGTTGTTCTACGATGGCTTTGATACTTTCTCGTATATAGGAAAATCTGTTTGGCACCCAGACTTTGCCTTTGCTTAAAGTCACAGCACTTCTTGAATACCGTGATCAAAGCTGATATAATATAAAGTACACATCAGCAGAGGATTACTGCCAGCAAGTGCTTGGTCGCGGAGATTTACAAAAGATGTCAGGCAAAGAATGTATGGATGAGAGCATGATTCTCTTTGTCAAAGTCGCAAGCTCGTCCGCATGAATGTCCTTTGCGAAAGTGAACACCGCCATCTGAATGAAGGATGGCAATGATTCCCAGAACTCCTGTGCTGTTACAAAGGGAATGTAAATATGTTCGTCATCCTCTTCGCCAAAAGTCTTTATCTGATAGGCTGAATTCACTTATAATCACCTCCTCTGTATTGTCGTTTTCCCCCTTCAGATGTGTCCTCTTGCCTCTCGAGAGGCTCCGTGTAAACACCAAATTTCAAATACACCCTTCAACTTCATCATCTCATCAACAAATTGACTGGTCAAGGCAACACTCTCGTCAGTAGATATTTCATCCGCAAAATCAGGAGAAAGCAGCTTTTGGCACTCCACGAGTACTGATAGGCACTAAAAGGATGCTACTATCTTGAATATGCGCTTCGTAACAGCTGAAATCATTGCGTTCAACCTTCATCATCTCCACGGAAAAAGCGAGAGTATTCTTCCGAATACCCTGTTTCATGAATAAACCTTGTCCATGACTTTTTCCCATGGCTCTCTTGCGAATGTCTTCAAAATGGTGGTATTTGCATAGTTCAACGGAAATAGGAATGATGAATTGTTTATTCGCCAGCAGTTTGATTAGCATTTCCGTTTTCGTGCCTCAGTCATGTTCATGACATCTTCTTCTGTTACCTTTTGGTTCCAAATCTAAAAGTTTGTTGTTGTATTCGAATATGGTTCTGCAACGGAAATTGTGCGATATACCTTTCGGTAATGGACTTGTCACGTCGCATGCCCCATACTCTGTGAGATATACCTTTCCTCTACATGGGCACGAGTTAGATTAGTTCCTGTAGGAATGTTCACACCAAGTTCCTGAAGGACGTATCTCCCAATGTAACACGTCTTGGCATATCTTGATTACTCGGTCTTGCACATTTGAGTTTTTCCTGAGAGATTAGTTTGCGTTTGTTTCACCTTTATGTGTTGCACCATTCAGAATTTTGGGGAACACGAATCCATTGAGAACGGGTGTTGCTGTTATCTCATCAAGAATCCGCTGTAGAGGCTCTATGATGGGGATTGTTATTCTTTACGCCTCCTTCTGTGCTGTGTCTGGTTTTCTACTGTTTGAATTTGAAAGCCTTTCTGCCACTATCGAAATAGAATTGCGAATACTCAGTTCGTCCCGCATCTGCCATATTGAAAACCAGTTGCACAAGTATTGGGCAAGGAACAATCTGAGTGAGTACGGCTTTCTCGGCATATCCCTTCTTCCATGTGTCAGGATAGCGTTTCTCGATGAACACTCGATAGAGCTCTGTCATCTGCTGGACATTCAGGTAACGATCTTTCCTTGTGTCACCGACAGGAATCGCCACGAGTTTCTTTTTCTTGACATTTGAAAAAGGATATTTTTGATTGGTGAGATAGCCAAGCGACACACACATTCATTCCAAACAGCACGGCAGTTACGGAGATAAAGACCTCTTGTTGCCTCCCTTATTTTCCTATTTCCTTGCCATTCTCGTCCAGTACACCATTTTGCATCCGTTACTCCAGTATTCAATATCTTCTTTCCCTCATCTTAAAACCAGTAATCGGTCTGTCCCAAAGAATCTTTGAAAGACTTCGCACAGCTCGTAAGACTCGGCTGTGGTGTATTGCCTCCGTTGTTGGTGGTCTGGAAGAAATTAATCTTGTCCCGCCACACGCTAAAGAAGGATGTCTCTTTGAAGTGTCAACGCCAGTGATAGCTGTCTTTATCCTATCGAGCGTCAGACCATTTCCCAGACGCTCTGTCAGCTCCACTTGTGCCTCAAAGATGGCGTCGAATTCCACATTCTCCTCATAAAGTTCCCGAGCGTACGCACTTTGGCGCTGAGATTGCATACTCTGGAGAAATCCTCTTCCGTAAATTCGCTGAAAGACATAGTTGTACCACGACCTTCTGCCTATGGTAGCGCATAGCGACGGGAAATGTGCCTGTCTTTCTTCGGATGACGCTTGTCAAGGATGAGTGCATAGGTGCAATTCTGAATCGTGCGCTCTTGTAGGTTGTAGTTCAATTTCTTTACCATACCTGTCAATAGTTTGGAGGTCTCAACTTCGCTTTTTACTCCATTTTAGGAAAAACAATGGGAAAAACAAAATTCGATTTTTCTCTCAAAAGCCCCTGTGTTTTCCGAGGTTTACTCGGAAAACAATGGGGAAAACAGGAGTCATTTTTGATACGGGGTTTTCGGAGTATCATAAACCGCCGTGAAGTTAGTAACTCCTTTGGAAATCAGTAAAACTTTTGATAGTAAAAATCACAAAAATATTATTTTTGCTTTACCTCATAATCTGGAGGTCCCTGTCTGCTCAGGCTGGTCCACAGGGAAAGAAGGAGTTACAGCAATGTAACTCCTTTTTGTTTTTAGCCCATGTTTATTGGGATAAACATTCTAAGAATGATATACTATTAGTATAAAATAGATTTATGCTGAAAGAATACTACCCTATAAGCATTCTCCATATAAGTTTGCAATTAGTGCCTTGCTGTATCTTTTATAATAATGATTAGGAATTCTTCTTATCATTTACTACTGATGTGTTAATGCTTTAGCACGTGTGGTGCTATTGGTAAGCACCAATCGTGTTAGGCACTAATAAGATCACAATCTATTACTAAAAGGAAAGTAACATATTGTTAAAAAGGCTCTTTTACCAAAGGAAATAAATATAAAAAGTAATAAAAGAACCGCTCTTTTCCTTTACCAAACATCTGAATAACTGCTGCTTATAGGCTACTACCATTGACAATATAAGAAAAAGATGTTAAATATATAAGATAAAAATAGTGTTAATTCAAATATTATTTATAATTTTGCAAAAATATAGAATTAAAAAGGTAAAAGATTGAGTTAGATAGAGAGGACAAGGTACTGATTCAGGTTTAATTTAGAACTAAGGTCATAAAAACAAAACTACTCTTCTAATCTTATTTTTAATAGCCCACATAATTGCGGGCAAAATACATTTTGTCAAAAATGAGAACTATAGAAACCAAAAACAAACTATCTGAAACCGACTATGTCAGTTTGTAGTATCGTTGAAGAAAGCTTTATTTTAGTAGCAAGTCCTAAAGTTCGCCCTGGTGGTGACAATGGTGGAAGTATCCAAGTTATAGACTTAAGACCAGACGTTGGTGAAAAACGATGACAACTTGGAAGGATAATTAAATTTGTTAGATAATTAGAAAAGGTAAAAGATAAAAAGTAAAGAATAATGAAGAAGACATTTTTCTATCAAGCACTCTCAGCTTTGTTCGTAGGCGGTATAGCATTCTCTGCTGTATCTTGTGCGGATGACGAGTTGGGTGAGAACACCAACAATGGCGACACTGAAGCCTGTTGTTCGCTTTTGACGTAAGCGATTCACAGGAAGACGCACAGACTCGTGGTGCGTTGACACGTGGTTCAATTACCCAGTGTTTGACAGACAAGGACCTTGGTGGTCAGAAGTTAGCCGCACAGAGTTCAGAGAATCTCGATGTATGTCTGATTGAAACAACCATCGAAGGTGTTAACCCTGTAAAAGCTCGAACCGGGTACACGTGCAAATATCGTTACAACACAAAAAGCTACCGAATTCTCATCAACTGGTGTTCGTGGTACTGCAGCAAATGCTATTAACCAAGAGTGGTTCAATGAGGAGAGAGACAAGTAGAGAAGGTATACTCCATAATACAAGACGTTGGTCATGGTTGCAGCCTCACGGCCGTTTCTATGCTGTCTACCCAGAGAGTACCAACGGCAGTAATGGTATTAAGTTTACTAAGCCAAACGGAACAGCTGCACCAAGTCTTGAGTTTACTGTAAATCCTGACGTGAGAAACCAGGTAGACCTTTATGACAGCTTGCTCTGACGACGTGCATTATGCTACACGTTTCCAGGCACCAAGAACTAATCTTCAGTTCCGTCACGCTTTGACAGCCATTCGTTTTGCTGTGGGTCAGAACCTTTTCGTTCAATAAGACCATCAAGGACATCACGCTCAAGAAACGTATTGCTTAAGAGTAAGTACACACTTTCTAACAAGCTTGATGGTACGGGTGCTGCATGGAAATCATACTGGATACGACACACGTGGAAATGTAACGCTCAGCAACGTGAACTATAACACCAATGAGAATGCTAACAGCATTGTAATGTAGAGATAGAAGATGTATCGTAATCCAAACGAAACCGACCTTACAAAGTTGGACGACTACTATACATTCTATATGATTCCACAGGACCTTGATGGTAAGGTTACAGCTGAGGTTCTCTTTTACTGATGGCAGTAAAAATTACTGTACCTCTCAAAGGCTCTTGAAGGAAGGTACAACACGTACTTATAAGTTGAGCGAGAAGAATTCTACATGGAAGTACTATTCTCAATGCGGAAAGTCCTGACACTGCAGTTGCTTATAATGGCATCACAGGCTTATTATCAGATTGCGAGCTATCGTGAGTTAAGATCAAATGACCAAGTACTAAAACAGGCTGTTGCTTGGAAAGGTTGTTGATATAGCGTTGACAGCGGAACGACATGGTCAAACTACCAAAGCCATCATGGTTAAAGAGCCTTAGCAAGGAGCAGGGCGAAGGTGGAACTGACCAGAAGCAGCTGTACAGCAACCTAGGAACTAGACATCGTAGACCTTGTAGCAGAGCGCAACAAGGGACTTCAGATGCTGACACCATTGGGTACAGCTGCTGCACCTTACAACCTCTCAAATGAACACTGGAGCTGCAGCCGTACAGAACACAGCTAACTAGCTATCTTATCTCTGCACCTGGACATTATATGATTCCATTGGTATATGGTAATGCTATTAACGAATGGGTCAGACCAAATAGCAGTGCATATATAAGTTCTGCACCAGCAACTCTGCTCAAGTTTGAAAAGCACTGCATAACTGATGTTATTCTCCATCATTTTGTAGATCATTACAGTAGAACCCATTACAGACCCATGGATTGAAAAAGACAAATGGCAGAGTCTAAAAATGGTTGATGGGGCTGAAGTTACTGGTCAGATGAGAATAACCTTGTAACACTACCCGGTAGTCCTATCTATCGTGATGCAAGTGGAAATGCATTTGTAAAGTTTGAGGTTAAAGAAAGAGAATATCAAGAGCGGTAATGCAGTAATCTCTGTTAAGAAGGGAAATACTATTCTGTGGTCATGGCACTTGTGGTTTGCACCAAAAGACAGCACTTGATAAGATTTTCAGGTAACCAACGTCACAGAAACAAGGTCTATGAGTTTACGAAACGAAACTTTAGGGTTGGAAGCCCCAAACTGAATGGACTGGTACATCTTATTCTGCTCCACGTACTGTAAAGGTGAAAAAGTTGAGCAGACGATTAGCTAACAATGGTGACTAAGCAGATATGCAGTTGATTACCATTACGCAGAATCCCTCGTCAACTAAAAGAAGAACGGTACAACAACGTTCTACCAGTGGGGTCGCAATAATGCATTTCCTGGCATCAGACTGTTGCTCAGGGTAGTATCATCTCAAGTGAAATGACCAGATTCACATGAATAACAAGATTCAGTACTCAAATTACTTCTTCACAACTAAAATGGATCGTTATGGAAGAATTTGATCAAACCGATGGTTTGACAAAATTCCATTATTTCTATAACCTCTGGTCAATGAACAATACGAAAGTGGTGAGTATGATGACAGCAAAAGCAACACTGTAGATGTTGTTAAGACTATTTACGACCCATGCCCTGTAGGTTTTCAAATGTTCCTGACAAATGGAGCTTTCTGGCTTTTTACAGATGGAACGAGTCAGCAAATGAATGTAAATGAACTAACGTCAAGGCTACCTATGATATCAAATTCTGGACATATCTTCTGGACAAATAGTAGCCAGACTGAAAGCTATTTATTTCCCAGCTTCAGGCTTCAGACATGCAGAGAATGACAAGACTTAAAGAAGCAAAACAGCTTTGGTGATTATTGGGTCTGTTGATCCGAGATGATTACAACAACGATGGTTGTTCAATGGGATTCAGCATGACAACGTGTCATCCACTCTTACGTCAACACTCCGTACTTACGGCTTTGCTGTTCGTCCTGTTGCTGAGAAATAATACAAAGGCTGATATAGCAAGCAGCGTAACGCTGTAGTTTACTATAGCTGATTGAGTCAGGGCTGCATCAAAAGTAGGAGTCAATCCTATTTTGATGCAGCCTTTTTCGTTGTGTGTAATAGCTCATTAGTAATTAATTTTTATGATTCAAACTTCTATTTATCTATATATTCTGTAAGATAGAATTTAACTCACTACTCTCTAACCTTAGCTTTTTAGCGTTTATATTTTGACACTTACACTTTGAAATATCATTACAAAAATGTGATGAAAAGACTTAAAAAACAGACTAAAAACAAGCATTTCCACCAGCATCGTAAGTCTTTCGTTATCAATTAGTTGTGAATATGCTTTTTAAAAGATGCTTAATTGGACTTCAAAAGGGCGTTAGTAAGGGATCTTAAAGGGCATCTTTTAGAAGCCTAAAGGGCGTTAATTCGAAGGCTAAAGAGCATCTTTTAAATTTGAACAATGACTTTATTCTTACAAAATAGATTGTTAGGATAGAAAGAAGAACCCATGTTTCGACTACCAAGAAATAATGATTAGACAAATCACCAAAATTAAGTATTGTGCGACCTATATCTTTTATCTACTTTTGTAGTCGTAAATCGTAAAAATAAAAGTGTAAGGCTGACTTTATTTGCAGACACCTGCGCCTTGGTCTTAAGCCTGAATAAACCCTATAGACTCGTTTCCTCCGCTATGAAGGTAGGGGGGAATTGCGTCTATTCATTAAAAACCATTTGTAATCTGAGTATATGAACAAATCAAAAGTGAACTATGAAAGACGGGTAAGATACTACCTATCCGCCATTCTCTTAAGTTCTTTGTTCTTATTCCCACCCACCTACGTCCATGCTACGGCAGTACATGGGCAGGAGACGGTTGAGGATGAGGATAAAGATGTCAAAACATCCGTAACCGTTCGGGTTGTTTCTGAACTGTCACAAGAGCCGCTTATCGGTGCTGTCGTACGCTGCGAAGGTGTTTCAAATCCTTCGGTGACGGACATCGATGGTAGGTGTACGATTAAACTCAAGCGCACTACCGACCGCATGAAACTGACGGTTTCCTACGTAGGATATAAGACGGTGACACGTGTTGTCAGCATCCCCGACAGCCGCATGATAACCTTACAGCTGAAAGATGATTCTAAACAATTAGATAATGTCACTGTCACGGCACTGAAACGACACACGAGTGTCTTGCAACAGTCCTCCGCAATCAGTCAGGAAGCATTGGAAAAAGGTGGTGCTACATCCTTGGCAAAACTCCTTGAAACCATCCCCGGCGTTAGTTCTATCAGTACTGGAAACACGATTGCAAAGCCTGTTATTCAAGGTATGCACAGTAGTCGTATCCTCTTGATGAACAATGGAGTACGATTAGAAAGCCAGAGTTGGGGTGCCGACCACGCACCAGAGCTTGACTATACAGGTTCGAGTATGGTTGAAGTGGTGAAAGGTGCCGAGTGTATTCGCTATGGCTTTCGGTGCGATGGGCGGTGTGGTACTCTTGAATGATGCGCCCTACCCCTACGAAAACAAGAAGATTAAGCTGAATGGAAACGTCAACATGGGTTACGATACCAATGCGCGAGGCTTCAGTGGGTCGGGTACTATCGAGACGGGTTATAAGCAGTTTGGTTTGCGTCTGCATGGAATGTACACGAAAGGAGGCGACTATCATACAGCCGACTACGTACTGAACAATACGGGATATAACACCATCAGTTTCTCAGCCTTAGCTGGTTGGCAAGGAAAGAAGCTCACGGCAACCCTCTTCTCAAGTATCTACTATCAGCGAAGCGGGAATCTATTACGCCAGTAAGATATCCGACCTATCACAGCTAATCGGGCTGATCTGAATACGGACGTCCTGATCCAGAGACCGTTAAACCCTTCTCATACGAAATCAAACCGCCGTTCCAGCAGTCGCAACACGTGACGTTGAAGGGTGAACTGAAATGGGAACTTAATCCCAACCATCACCTAAATTTCACGCTATCCTTCCAAGAGAATCTCCGTCAAGAGTTCGAAAACCGAAAGAAGACACAATGGAGTTGGATTCCAATGCAGGACTTGATGCTGAAAACCTATAAGTTCGACGTACTTTGGCAAGCGAAATGGAAACTATGGAAGATGACGACTGACGCTGGTCTTTCTAATACCTATCAAACGAACTTCAACTATCCGGGTACTAAACAGCCAGCTTTCGTTCCTAACTTTGCAGCCCTGTCGATGGGTGGATATTTCCTTCATAAGGCAGAGTTTGGTAAGTTGCAGTGTGCACTCGGTATGCGTTACGACTTCCGTGTGTTGTCGGTCAATGGCTATAGCAGCCTCAGCAACTACACCTACTACGACGACTTCAAACTTTATAGTAACTTCACGATGAGTCTTGCCACCCACTATCAGTTCAGTGACAAGTGGGATGCACGTGCGAATATCGGTTGGTCATGGCGTCCACCAGATATCAATGAGCTCTATGCCATTGGCTTGCAAGACGGTTCCTATTGGGTAGTAGGCAACAAGAATCTTGCCAGTGAGCGTGGTTATAAACTCGTGTTAGGAACGAAGTATAGAAACACATGGTTCTCAATAGAGCCAAGTTTCTTCTTCCAGCGTATCAATAGCTATATCTACGACCACATCGGAACAGGTAAGGACCGCTTCCACAACCATCCAAGTGGTAAGTATCCGAAGTTTATCTACGACCAAGACGATGTGAAACTCTATGGTGGTGACATCGAAGCAACCGTGAAGCCGACTGCAAGGACTGACCTTTGTCGGCAAGGGAGAATGGATGTTTGCACGCAACTTGACCCATAACGACTGGCTACCTTTCATGCCATCAGATCGTTACGGACTCTCTGCTACCTACGACCTACCGCTCACGAAGAGTCATAAATATCATTCATCATTGTCACTCTCAGGTATCTACGTGACCAAGCAGACCCGCTTTGATCCCGATAAAGACCTGTTCCCGACTCGCCACCAGCCTATTTCCTACTGAATGGTACGGCTGAGTTCCGCATCGGACTGCCACAGAATAGAGAGTTGAAGTTTATGATTGTCGGTGATAATATCCTCAACGCACTCTATAAGGAGTACACCGACCGCTTCAGATATTACGCCCATGAGCGTGGAGCAAACTTCTCTTTACGTACATTGTTTAAGTTCTAATTAGCTGAAAAAGAATATGAAACTATATAAAGACATACGCCTCATACTTGCCACGGCAGCAGTGGGACTTCTCTTCGGAAGTTGCTCTAACGACCAAGTTGACGATTTCTTCAAAAAGATAATACAAGCTCCTCCTTCCTCTATTGAGCGAGATGTGAAGGGACATGAGCAGATTTATGCGGTTCATGCCATCTTGAGAATGGGCTATAAGGGGGAATGATTGGTGTTGGACCAGACGGAAACGACTCTATTCGAGCGTATAACACCTATCATCTTGTCAGTGGTTCGACCTCTATCCCAGTCATGCAGGAGATTGATATAGCCAAAGATGACGACGGGCAGATGACGATTACGACCGAGCGCGACTGCTTTGATGTGATTGCTTCAGACGATATCTACTATGGATTGGAGCTGAAGTACTACGATCAAAACGGTATGCTCATCAATCATCAGTTCTCTGGTTATCCCTTCATGAAGGACAAAGACGGCTATAACGTTCCTGATGAAGACAACGCAACACTCCTTGTTCACCAACACTTCTTCGGTATTGGCAACGCATCATTAAATAAAGCGGTGGCAGATAGTAGCTCTGCAGGGCGTGGACAAGAGGTGCGTGGATTGCAAATGGCATACCCACGATCGTTGGCTTCACTACCTACTTATTATGACCGATACACCTTTTAAAGGAGAAAGGTGGAGCACTGGAAGCTGCCACTAAATTCTCAACTTCAAACATCTATGTCCCTGATGGCTACACATTGGGACAGAATTTAGTGCCGTTTGATAGTGAGTTGGCATGGAAGTCGATTGAGGTATCGGGTAAGCCAGAGGCTTTGCAGCCTTATAACTTCGGTGGAAAGACCTATCATCTCTACAAAAACCATTGATCCAATGGAGCTAAATAAGATTACACCAGAGGTCTTTACATACGAGTATCGTGACACGGATCCAGTGGAAGAAGAACTCGGAAAACTTTTTACAGAGGCTTATAACGATGACTTTACCGACCCAGATACTGAGTCACCCCGCCAGCGTTACGGTCATACTGTGGGATTACTACGTCAGAAACGTAGCTTAGACTTCGGCTCAGACATGGACCGCTTGGGCTTTAAGGGTATCATGCAGTTCCACAAATCAGACATTGCTTTCCAGCTACAAGTGCGCATTTGCCACATTCTTAACAAAGGACAGCAGCACGTGGGAGAGTCGGAAAAGCCTGCAAAGTATTGCAATACGAACAATAGTGAGAATAGCTTCCTATGGGATTTCAACCAGTTACAACCCGGTTGGGATAGCTTTGATATCGACTATCCGCTGTCTGTTCGTGTGATAGCCAATACCAAGGACGGTGAAGACAAGTGTTTTGAGGATGCTAAGCGATTCTATCCTGCTGCCAACAAGGCACAGCTCTGGCGTATGCTGACACAGCCACAAGACTTCTTCACACAGTACAGACATAACGTAGTATTGATGTAAAAACGAATTGGGAAGATGAATAAGATATTCAAGAACATTCTTTTATTATCATGTGTTGCCGCAGTTTTCACTTCATGTGACAACTTTGTGTTTGGCAATGTACATGTTGATTATAACGAAAATCCCTTAGAAAGCAAGGGATTAGCACGTAGTGGCGCAGACCGTTATGTAGATAGTCTGTCGAAAGTTAAGGTCTCTGAGCAGGTGAATAACCCCGACCCAGACGGAGCCTTCAATGGTTGGGCTACCTGCTTAGCTATGTTTAAGGAGGGACACTCCCACGGTGACGGTATGATGCATGGTAACTTCGTTTATCATAACGCCCCGTGGAAGCAGGAGGAGTTTGTCATTATCCGCAACAATACGGCAACATGGCCTACGGTTGAGGTGCAACGCCAGAGTACGGTGACGTATCTTGAACAGAGCGATGGTAAGACTGGACCCGATTACATCCGTATCATCGGTGGAAAACTGAGACGTTGGGGACTCTGTCTCTACTTCTTCGATAAAGAGGGTAAGCTGATGAACGACAATATTCTCGACCACTCTGATGAGTATCAGATATTCTTCACGGTGAGCGAGGTCGACGATAAGGGTAATCCATACGAGGTAATGGACTGCCGTGGTACGTGGAAACCAAAGAAGAACAAGTTTGGTGACTGGAAGAAGGGCGGTACTGTCGACACGACACCAGTGCCTTCTCCGCTTTTTGCGAATAAGACAACGTGGAAGGAACGTGCCGAATTGACTCCGAAGATATTTGAATATACCTATCGTGATACGTGGATTCATAACGCAATGGCTGACGGAGCGCGTGAGTTGTTCAACCAACGTCTGCTCCCTCCGTTGACCCGTGAGGATGCTGACTGGGCTGTTGCACCTTACGACCAAGACCGTGTAGGACTGAAGGGACACTTCAATTTCGACATTGATGCCGATGAAAACGATGAGTTACATCAAGAGTGGCCATTAGAGATTACACGTCGTAGACCCAGCAACGGGTGAGGCAGGTCGTTATACACGCCCGTCTTACCTCTTACCAAAGTTCTATCTGTCTGTAAGAGTGATGAAATGCCCAAAAGGAAAGAAGGCTTTGATACCGAAGGACGAGTATCTTAATCGCCATTCAACCTATGTCTTCCGCAGTCCGTTCATCTGTTCAGAGGCTTACAACCCTGACGAACCAAAGGAGTATGGGGCTGATTCAGAATGGAAGGAGCTTTTCCGCTTTAATATCCCTATCAAGGTGTTCTGCAGTAGCTTTGACACTGACCCAACAACCATCGACCCGAACGACCCACTCTATTTCTACTTAGGACATGAGATAGGCTTGTCATCATTAGATGCGTTGGAAGCTTCGCAGAATGTACAGACCCACGGCATTGGTGGTGGCTCTGGTTTCGGCAACTGGTTCTTGTAACATGGACAGAGGGAGAGGACAGAGTCGTCACTAAGGAAGTATCTATACGTCTGTAACTCACAATCTATTCCTCTCGTGGCAATAGTCCCTCCCACTGCTCACAGTGGTATAAACATAAAAAGAAGAAAACAAATGATGAAAAAGAAAATAACTGCGTACCTGCTTCTTAGCCTTATGCTTTTAGGGCTAAACAGCTGTACGCGTAATGAAATGCCTGTGAAGCAATCCACTTCTAAGACAAAGTTAGACCACTTGATTATCAAGGAAGTGTTCTATGTTGGGCATTATTGGTATCGTGATGTACGTGCTTGGGGCATGAAGAATTTGAACCAAATGTACAATGACGACCAGTATATCGCTATCTTTAACCCTACGGACGAGGTGAAATATCTTGACGGATTGGCCTTGTGTGTCAATGCCATTGAACCAAGTAAAGCCATCCAGTTCGCACCGAAAGACGATTTTGTCAATCGTTATTATGGTGCATCAGGTATCTCTTATTTCCCCGGTAAGGGCAATGACTATCCAGTGAAGCCGGGACAGACTATCATTGTTGCAAAGTATGCCATCGACCACAAGGCTAAATTTGAGGCTGAGTTAGAGGGCGAGGACCTGAGTATGTATGGCGGACTAAATGCCTTTTTGGACCTGAGTAAGGCTGATTTCGAATGGACAAACAGCAACTACGACCCCGGACGGAAGAACAATCCGAACGTTCCAGACATGAATGCCATCCTAACATCTACCGATGCCAGCGGCAATATTGGTCCTGCTTACGAGTTCTCTCATATCTCTGAGAGCAACGGTATTGCCTTGATAAAACTGCCATGGACACCAGAGGAATTCAAGAAGAACTATGCTGAGACAAAGGATAGTAAGGGTTATCTGCATTACATCACCGTGACCAGTAGTGCCTTCGGTGACTTCTATGCCATCGAAATACCCTTCGAGTGTGTCATCGACTGCATCACCATCTGTCCTCGTCGTATGTTCCAGATGCGACCAAGCAAATTAGACAGAGGCTACAATGCCGTTACCGACATCTCTTTCTCAGGTTTAAAACAAAGCGACTACTCCCATATCTTCTGGCCTTGCACTGGTAAGAAAGTGGGATGGTAAGAAATTCGTGGATGATAACAATACAACCGCCGACTTTGAAGTAAAAGTCGCATCACTATCAAGAAAGGATGAGAAAGGAAACGCAATAAAGTAATCAATAAGAAACGGCTGTAAGGTATTAGAAAGTTGACTCAAAGGTAAAAAGATGTAAGGATAATCAGGCTGTGTCAAAGTAGGGTTATCTATTTCTGATACAGTCTTTGTGTAGCATGTGTGTGCAGTTCAAAGTCTCTATTCGAGGTCAAGCATCAAAGTCAAAGTTCAAACCTTTCCTTCTTTTCTTTGTAAATAAACTAAAGGCAGATAACTTTAGAGGGCGTTAATTGCTTTCAATTAACGCCTCTTTGGCTTGCAAAAGATGCCCTTTTGAAGTCTTTACTAACGCCCTCTTTGAGTCCAAGTAAAGCACTTTTTCAGGACAGATGTCTGCGCGTTTGATAATATAGTTAGCGAATGCGAGTAAAAGCATTTTTCGCTGCTTTTAAGTGCATAAAATACGAAAGGAAATGTACAAAGGAACTAGAAACGAAGGAGTAGCAATAAGCAAGGGATGGGGAGAGAGGGAACAGATAATTATCTGATGATTAGTCGAGATTTTATGGTATCTTAAATAAATTATAGTCCAAATTACACGGATATCCAACGTAACTCGTATATTTAGGACCATCTTTTGAGTGACTTTGCAGCTCTTGATATAGCAGCACAGAGGTAAACAGGTTGCTCGCAATGACAGAAAAACCTAAACTAAACATTGTCAATCAAATATTTATAAAATGTTACGTCTAAAGTGCTGCTGAACCACCTAATATGAACAACTGATTTCTTACTCGGTGTGCTTACATTTGCACTATTGGCTTACCAGCATCGGCTATGAGCTTTGTCAGACCAATACCGTTATGACCTTTGATGACAAACGTCCTCACAGACGGAGAACGAGCCACGTCCAGTGTTCCCTGTACCCACTGACCGTCAGTGGAAATGCAGCAGACATGAGTTCTATGCCTTCTTCCATTATGGCATGAATACCTATACTGGTAAGGAATGGGGTAATGGTGATGAAAGATGTAAACCGCCTCGTCTCAACCGCAAAGCCTGACCCACGACAGTGGTTAGAGGCTGTGAAAAGAGGCTGGTATGACGGCAGAGTATTGCTGTTGTGAAGATCACGACGGTTTCCTGCTTGCTGCAGTACCTATGGAGACCACAGATCATAAGAGTTCGAACTCATCAAGCCCTAACGCACAGGTAAACATTGCTGGAGCTCTTTGCTAAGGCAGCACAGGATTTGAAGATGAAATATGGCTACGTATCTCCTTGGGACCGAAACAGTGGTCTTTACGGTGCGGACAGCTATGTGAAGGACGTCTTCTTTGGAAGAGTGGAGCTGGCAAAAGTATGGCTCTGACCAGTTTGAGATGTGGTTTGATGGATGCGAATGGTGGCGGGCGGCTACCATGGTGGTAACACACACAGATCAATATCGACCGTGCGAAACTTACTATGACGTACCTAACCTCCGTGATTCATCCATAGCTCAGCCCTACTATTATCCTTTTAGGATGTCTGCAGGGAGGCACGCTGGATTGGTAACGAGGATTTGCCAGCAGGCAAAACCAACTGGTCTAATGGAGAATCGTGGCTTTGCCCTGAGCGCAATGGTATGTATGGCACAGAGAATGGTTGGTTTTTGGCTCCCTGGTGAGAGCGATGCTAAGTTTACAGACAAAGGTTGGTTCTGGCATCCTGGTTGTCAACCAATGTCGGCAGAACGCACGTCCCAGATGTACTTAGGAGACCAAGTTGGTCGCAATGAAAACCCCTCATTTTGAACTGCCCTCCAGACCAAAGTGGTAGATTCCAGAGAAACCAAGTGAACCGTCTGAAGGAGTTTTTGGTACTATGTTGAAGAGCCGTTTCAAGACCAATCTGCCAAGACTCGCTACGCGTTGAAGTTTACTAACACACGCAGCAACGGAGCGACACGCACCACGCTGTTAACAACCCTCACTGACGAGAATCCAGATACTTATTGGGCAGCAGAGGACGATGTAAAGGATGTTACTCCCTTATCAAATGGAACAGCCCACAGACTGTTCGCATGTAACCTTGCAGGAGTATGCAAAGACTGGACAGCGTGTAAAGAGTTTCTAATCGAATATACCACTGATGGCAGCACATGAAGTCACTCAGCCTATAAAAGTAAAGCATCACTATTGGCTATAAGCGTATCATTCCCGCCCTCAACGGAAGTGCTTTCAAACGCATGGTTCAGGCTTTGAGTCTTAAGGTATCTGCGCAGTTCACACTCAAGGATGCTAAGCTTTGTCCTGTAATGAGTGAGATTAGCAATTTCATTAATCGTTTGACTTGAGAAACAATATGAAAAAGAATATATTAGCTACCTGTGGTTTGTTGTTCTGCACCCTTGCTCCATGCACAGACCACAGAAGAGGTTAGAAGAGATTTTGGAAAATCAGAACTATAGGTCGTTAGTGTCTACGACTTAGCATAAGTCGCCTTCCGCAGCCAAAACAACAAGCTGCTGTATTGAAGGAAACGCAAGTAGTAAGCAATATTGATAAAAACTACGACGAGATACTGAAGGCTACACCGAATGCTCTGACAAAGTGTGTTGGGGCTCCAGCGTTCACGCTTTAGCCAAAACACTTCTCGGTGCATCATCGATCTTAAGCAGCCATTCGCTTTGACCACAGAAAGAAACAAAGTACGCGTAGCACGTGATGATTCAAGCCAAAAGGCTAGTCGTCAGATGCTTATCGGACTCTGGAAAGCGTACGGATCAGGGTCAGGCTGTTGACATAGAGCAGTTCTGGGAGCTTTCAACACGAGAGGTTGAGCCAAACAAATGGGTAGATGCCGTTTTCAGTTAGGGAGCGAGGTGGCATCGAAATCCATAGTCTCAGTTGCGTTGTCGATCAGAGTGACACCAACGGTATGAAAGATGATTTCCTTTGCTTATATCGACAATACCGTCGCATAAACAACGAGGCTTTCACAGCAACCAATCGTGAGGTGACTATCCGCATGAATTATAGCAGGATGCGAAGTGCTCACGTAGTGATCGTGGACCTCGAGGGTATCAGCCTTGCGACCAGACATTCAACCTCTATATGCGACATTACCACATCAACCCCAGCTTACGACCTCACTCAGCAAGCAGTCGTTCTTGGCTACGGCGCAGGACAGTCAACCCAGCTGTTCAGTACAAGGGTGTCTGGATGCACGCATATGTTTATCTTGACTGGGTAAACAACCGCTGCGTTTTGACAAAGTGTAGAGGGCGGTCAGATTGTTCCAAAACGCTGGCAACGAGTTGCTGGGCTTACTCTCTCGGTGGAGAGGATGAAAACTCTGCTACAACAGCGCAGGAACAGAGATTTCTGGGCAATGGTCGCAAACACCCCTCGTTATGCCTGAGTTTACCCTTCCGCTGAATCCTTCAGCACGGTTTCTATCGTATGCGTTACAGTGGATTGGAACCTGCAGACGCAGGAGGTAGCATCGAGAACAACAACCATATCCTAACAAGTGGTGGTGCCATCGATGTGCGCCTGAATGTTCATGGCGACAATGTGAAGATTTACCAAGGCACCTCACGGTAAGGTTGTTGCAGGAAAGATGGTACTGAGCTAAACGGTATTCTCATCCCATTCGGTAAGCCTTACACTATCAAGATGAGCCCTGAACTATGGCTTTTAATCCTCAGCGGTCTGAAGCGTGCGCCACGGCTACAACCTCACTGGTGATAGCATCAGCCACGGCACCTATCAGTTGATTGACGAGCTAATTCCACGCGAGCGTTTCAATGCTGATGGGAACCTTCACCCTGCTGAGATGATTGATGGTGACGTATCACTGAAGGTATCTTCATTGATGCAAAAGACAGCTTGACCTACGAGGTTTATTTCAACAATGAGTTTTGTCTATTCAACCGTTGTCAATGGTGCGAAGACTGGTGCTGTGACAATTCCTGAAGGACTTGCAAGAGATTACGTTGAACTGACTGCTGACAAGCAGACAATCACAAGTCTCCCAGCTACAGTACGTATTAATGCTACATGGACAGCCCCAATGAAGGTGGCTACACCAGCCGACACTACGTGGTATAACCTCAAGGTGAGCAACCAGCCAAGATGGGTTTCGCCAGAAACTATACAATCTAACGTTTACTTCTATTGACGAGACTTACATCACTACTGATTATGCTCTTGGGCATTGACAGGTAATCCTCACAGCGGTTTCCGCCTCATCAACAAGGCAATGGGTCCCAGCAATGGTCCTCGCCCGGCTTCCTCCAAAGGGCTCTGCTAAGGCTGGCGGTAACACTTTACGCTACCCTTCTGCCTGCTGACAACCTACCCGCTGGCTACACCAGTGACTGGACTGCCAGCAATAAGTCCAAAATGATGATGAAAGGTTTCTATATCTGTAATCCAGAGGGCTTGGCTTGAACTATCGTGCTGACGGCAACTCTCGCTTACTGGACAGGTGGTAAGGGATGCTGGTTCAACCTTCGTTCCTACAGAGGTTGTAGCAAGACTTCTACTGGCATCCACGCGCTTATCTTCCAGAACGATCGTCACTACTTACGACCCACTTCAGGCAAGACTGTTAGCAAGACCCATAGGGTGTTGTTATCCGCAATGTGCAAGATGCTCATGAAGTGATTGCAAGATTTGACGAGTTAGACAAGTGAACGAGTAGACAAGTTAACGAGTTGTTTGTAAAGAAGACAAAAGTAACAGAGGAACATGCTTAGATAACAAGCAGACGAGTTAACGAATTGCTTGTAGAAGACAAAGTAACATAAGAACATATTTTAGATAACAAGTGGACGAGTTAACAAGTTATTTGTAAAGAAGACAGTAACAGAAGAATAGAAAAAGGCGGAGTAACAGGAAAAACTTGTTACTCTGTCTTTTTATGCTTCTACCATTCATCTCTTTGTTCCTCTGTTACTATGTCATTCTGTACTTTTCTCCCTCTAACCTTGTACATTATGTCTTCTTCTGCTCATCTCAGTCCACTTTTGTCTTTTTGTCATTATGCTTCTTCCGATACGCTGTATTGTAAAGATAATTCAAAGACTAAATAAAAAGGGCGTTACACTGGCTTTCAATTAACGCCCTTTTTGGCTTTGCAAAAGATGCCCTTTAAAGACCCTTACTAACGCCCTCTGAAGTCCAATTAAGCACCTTTTGAAATTGACTCTCACAACTATTTGATAATAAACTACTTATGTTGACATTATAAAATGCTTATTTTTAGCTCTTTTTCGCCTTTTTATCGGACAATTTGTAATAATATTTCAAATCTAAGCTATCTCAAAGTTTTAAACTTAAAGTTGCGGTACATTCTCTCAGCAGAACTCTACAGATAAACAGAAAGAACAGAGCCTTTTTGCTTGTTGAAACCCCTCAGAGACCTAAAAGGTCAGTAGATAGCAGAATTTTGAGTTGACGAGTTAACAAGTAGACAAAGTTACATTTATAAGAATTATCAAGTAAAACATGCACATGCATATTTACATTCTGATACACCCTCATCCCAAATTATGATAGTAATTCATAATTATGAATTATGGATTAGATTTTGAATTACAATAGTAATCAGTAATTATGAATTGTGAATTATGAATTATGAATTACTCAATCATAACTATATGAATTATGGATTATGAATTTTGAATTAAAAATCCCTATCTTTGCTCCTGCCAAAATTTATATATAATGAACGAAAAACATTTCATTAGCTACCTTATGCCTCGCCCTTTGGGTTTATACGCGATAAGACTGATCTGATTCTAAGGTACTACTTTGAGAAGCACGCTGTACAAAAGAGTAATCTCGGGGTATTGACGAGGACAAGACGCGACAGCGTTTTACACTCAGTGGATATGTGAAAGACCGTAATGGAGAAACCACTTATCAACGCAACTATCTCACGACCTCACCACACGACAAGGTACCATGACCAATGCCTACGGACATTTCGCTCGCATTAGCCGAAGGTCGGCATGAAATCAGATGTAACTACGTGGGCTAGTAAGATCCCTTGTCGAAACCATAGAACTTACGCAATCAAAAATCATGACATCATCCTGCAGAACAGAAAGACAGTTGGATGAGGTTGTGGTGACAACGACCTTAACTCACCTTTGCTAAAAACGCAGACAGGTAAAGATTTCTCTCACCAAAGGATATTAAGACTGAATACGCATTGTTGAGTAGTCCTGACGTTATCATAGACCTTGCAGCGCACGAGTGGAGAGTGTCAGATAGTATGGAACTTGCCAGTGGTCTCTATGTTCATGGTGGTAATGGCGACGAAAAACCCCTTCCTCCTCGATGGTACACCACTCTATCATACCAACCACACCTTAGGTCGCTTTCTCCTCGTTCAATGCGGACGCAGTGAAGAATGTCGACTTCTATAAGAGTGGTTTTCAGCACGCTATGGCGGTCGTTTGTCGAGTGTCATCGACGTGCGTACGGGCTGATGGCGACCTTTATAACACCCATGGCAGCTATCGCATCGGTCTGCTCGATGGTGCCTCCATATCGAAGACCTATCAGAAAGGGTAAGACATCCTACAATTTCCCCGCTTGCGTCGTAGTTAGTTAGACCTCTTGACCCGTCCCGCCTTTGCGATTGCTGAACAGCAAGAGCGACAATGAAGACAAGTTGAGTATGCGTAGTTTCTTCCATGACTTAAACTTCGCTGACCAACTATCTTCAATGAGTTGCCCGCGTATGTCGCTAAGAGCATCTACTCTGGTGAGGACCAGATTAGATCGCAAAAGACGAGCGGCGTAGTAACAATAGCAGTGGTTATCAATCGACATCGACATCTATGAGAACCGTTTCCATTGGGGTAACTTTCAATCGCTGCCTAGACTGGAACCACAGTTCCTCACCAAAACTCTTTGCTAACTTCACAGCCGTCTATACGCACAATCGCTCAACGGTTAGCAGTTCGGATGAGTCAGATTTTACACGCCCAGGAGAGAAAAGAACAGCTGACACTGACCTACATGGCTATCGTTCATCTTTGATGACCTTACTATCGTACGGCTTTCGACTTCCGTCCAAACCCAAGTCATCACATTCGCTCGGTCATGACTCATACTTTCAATCACCGCTTCCAGCCACAGACCACCAGTCGTTTTGACAGCTATCAGCGAAGGTACGGGCAAAGACTGACACCTAGTCGAGCCTCGAGTCATAACAAGAATGTGGCACATCGGCTGACCTTCTATCGCCGAAGACGAAATGATGCTCAACGAAGTGGAGCCTCAACGGCGGTGTGAATGCGGATGTCTTCCATATTAGTGGTAAGACCTCTCAACGCTGGAGTCCACGTCTGGCAAATGAAGTTCCAGCCCAACGACCGTCTATTCTTTCAAGGCAAGCTACGCCGATGATGTCAGTTTGCATAAGATTGCCAACTCCTTCCTCGACCCTTCCTACCGACTATTGCGGGTGCCAACGACAGCTCGTTCTACATCCAGTGCGCTCATGACAGGTGGCTGGTGGAGCCTATATGAAACGCAAACAAACACTGGTTGCTCTCGTTAGAGGCCTATTACAAGTTGATCAAGCCATCATCCTACAATATTCGTGTAGGACTGGAGCCGCCAGCAGCCATTGGGACTATTTCGTTATGGAGGGCGATAGGCTACGCTCGTATGGTGTTGAATTGGATGCTGATTGCAACACTGCCAACCTCAATCTGCATGGTTCTTTGCACGCTATCGTGGACAGAGAAGAGTTTTGATGACTTCACGATGGATGGTGCTATGATAAGTTTGACAACCGTCATAAGTTCACCTTCACTTACGTTGGAAACATCACGAAGAAGATTGCAGCCTTTGCCGCATGGACCTTCCGCACCGGTAACCGCATGACCATCCCAACACAGTATATCGGATTGCCAACGTACCAGACCAGTCTGCCGGAGTCTCTTGAACTTCACTTTGAATAGTGACGGTGGCTTTGAACTTTGCTTACGAAAAAGCCAAACAACATCATCTTGCCAGCTTATCACCGTCTTGACATCGGCTCTGACTTCCGTCATACGACCAAGAAGGGCAATGAGCGCATCTGGAACCTCAGAACCTATAATGCCTATTGCCATCTGAACTCTATGTGGGTACG